>Ga0302326_10015791_pt1 | contig 15862 bp, 16 predicted proteins | sample Palsa_T0_3_FD_202264 | JGI IMG/M metagenome (GOLD analysis project Ga0302326, IMG submission 202264) | Peat permafrost microbial communities from Stordalen Mire near Abisko, Sweden - Palsa_T0_3 | ecosystem: Environmental > Terrestrial > Soil > Palsa > Peat permafrost | place: Sweden: Abisko... | reverse complement strand
CGGATCGAATACGACTACACCAAGAAAGTCGGCTACGAACTGGGGCTGCGTAGCTTGGACGTGTGCACGGGCTGCGGCCCGGGCGCCATGAAGGGCCCCATGAAGGGAGCGACTATCGGGCACTCCAAGCAGCGCATCACCGACGGACGCTACTTGGGGATAACCGAGCCGGGCATCATCGCGGCCGAGCCGCCCAACCCGATCGTCAGTCAACTGGTCATCATGCCGGATATCGAGAAACGCCTCGAAGCCTTTGTCCGTTTGGGACACGGCATCGTCATTTTTCCGGGCGGCGCGGGCACGGCGGAGGAAATTCTGTATTTGCTCGGCATTTTGCTCGATCCGGCGAATCGGGAGTTGCCGTTTCCCGTGGTTTTCACGGGTCCGGCCGACAGCGCCGAGTACTTCGAGCACATCCATCGCTTCATCGGATCGACTTTGGGGTCGGCGGCGCAGGCCCGCTACCAAATGATCATCGACGACCCCGCGGCCGTTGCGCGTGCGATGGTGCAAGGATTGGGTCAGGTCCGGGATTTCAGGCGACAGGCGAGCGATTCATACGGCTTCAATTGGCTGCTGAGGATTCCATTGGATTTTCAGCTGCCGTTCGAGGTCACGCATGCCTCGATGCGGGCATTACGCCTGTCGCGCGACCAGCCGGTGCATGAACGTGCGGCCAATTTGCGGCGGGCATTTTCCGGAATCGTGGCGGGGAACATCAAGGAATACGGCGTCAACGCCATCGAGCGCTATGGCCCCTTCGAGCTAGCGGGTGAGCCGTCCATCATGGAGCCTCTCGATCGATTGCTGCGTTCATTCGTCGCGCAGGGCCGCATGAAATTCACGGGTACCGAATACACGCCTTGTTACCGGCTCGTGGCATGAAATTGGATGCCATTTAACTTACCGCAACGGGCTCTGAGATGCGCATCCCAGTGCTCGTCGCAGACTAGCGACAGCTGCCGGTCCGCTGTGACACAGTTCCTGCCCTATATGGCGCGCGACACTTACTGTCGTGCACATGGACAGAGGCACTAGCGATGAGTGAAGTTAAGAATCCTACTCGATACAGTGGAGTGGACCGCCGGGTTCCTCGTACGGAGGCGGGCGTTCTCAAACCCGGTGCTGCTGCTCCGCGAGATCTCTACAAGACTGGCGGCCGCCACGGCGCCATAACCAATACTCTCTACAATTGGCACAGCTACAAGAACTGGGCGGAAAAAGTCCGAGGTTCCTGGGACGACAAAAAGTAGAAAAATAACTGAGCCTGTCGCTCAGTTAAGCGTCTCATGCCGTCTCGGGAAGCGGATTGATGCCCGCAGCCGGTCGCCACACACCCTCTTTGGCTTTGAGCCATGCCAGCATCGGCTGCCAGTCGGCCAGGTCTTGCTCCACTATCTGGCGCTTCATTTCGTGCAACCCCAGGCCCTGTTCGGCCGCGCGAACGTAGTTCTGCGAGTCGCGCAGGGTCGCGATCACAGGGATCCGCAGGGTCTCCAGAAATCTCATCAGCGACTGATAGATCAAGGTATTGCGCTTGACGCGGTTGGCGACCACGCCGATGCGGTTTTCGTCGCGGCGCACTTTTGCGATCAGCAGCAAATCCGCGATGCATTTCGAGCAGGCATGAATGTCGATGTCCGAAGGCAGCACCGGTACGATGATGGCGTCGGCGTCCTTGGTCATCTCCGGCATGTCCTGTGCCGGCACCGCGGCCGGGGTGTCGACCACGACGTGCGCTGCATCCGCCGGAATGCGCATCTGCCAAGCCCGCGTCATGCGGGAGTTGCGCTCAAAAGCCGCTATCCCGTTGATTAATGCCTGCTCGGGTTTGCGCTTCTTCAGCCAACGGGTGCTCGATCCTTGGGGATCGTTGTCCGACAACAGCGGACGATCACCCTGGCTCGCAAAGTAACTGGCGAGATTCGTGGCTATCGTCGTTTTTCCCGAACCACCCTTCGGGTTCAGGACGAGAATGCGCTGCATGTAGGCTTAAGCCTACGCAGCCCCAGGCACCATGGCAAGGGTGTGATCGGAAGCACGGCGGAGGCGCGGGCGCTCGCCTACTCTAAGGCCTATGGAGTGGATGTTGCAGGTAGTTGACGAAATCGATGACGCCATCAGCGCGTTGCGGCTGTGCTCCTTGGGCCTTTGCGCCGAAATCGGCCTGGCCCTGGCCGGCGGCCTCGGGATCGGCGCAATAGGCGCGGCCGTCGCGACCGGCGCGGAGATTACGCTGCTCTGCTCGGCCGCGATGCTGATCAGCCTGGCCGCCATGCTTAAAATCCAGAAGTCGCGGCTCTCTGCCGATCAGTAAAACGCCGATCCGCATCTACCGGCGCGCCTCGCGCCGCCTCACATTCGGGGTCCGCGCCTCGCGGACCCCGTTGATAGGTGTGCGCGCCGCGCACTAGAATACCCCCATGTCACGCATTGGATCCCTGTGCAAGGCCGGTCTCGTGGTGCTCGTCGGACTGATCGCGGGCTGCGGCGCCAAACCCGGCGCCGTAACGCCGGCGAGCGGAGTCAGCTCGATGCAATCCATAGAACTCAAAGCAGGCAACGGCGAGCCCCTGACCGCGGGAAAAGTCGCCGTCGTGCAATACACCGGTTGGCTGTACGAAGCGTCGGCAAAGGACAATAAAGGCAAGCAATTCGATAGCTCGCGCACCGGTGGCCAGCCTTTTCGATTCCCGGTGGGCACGGGCCAGGTCATCAAGGGTTGGGATCAGGGCGTAGCCGGGATGAAGGTCGGCGAGAGCCGCCGGCTCATCATTCCCGCGGATCTTGCCTACGGCGACAGCGGTGCGGGCGGCGTCATACCGCCGGGCGCGACCCTGGTCTTCGACATCGATCTCATCGGCATCGAATGAGGGCGAGGGACTCGCTTTGAGGCGGCGACAGGAGCGCCAGGCTCCATGAGCACCCGGCTCGAGCGTGTTTCCATAACAGGACAAGCGGGCACGCTGGAGGCGATCGCCGAAGACCCCGGGACGGAGAGCCCGAGCTATGCGGTCATTTGCCATCCTCATCCCCTGTACGGCGGCACCATGGACAACAAGGTGGTGACCACGGTGGCGCGGGCGCTGCAGGAAACCGGCATGCCGACGCTGCGCTTCAATTTTCGCGGTGTCGGCGCGAGCGCGGGCGAATTCGATCAAGGCATCGGCGAAACCACGGATGCGGACGCGGTCGCCGAGTGGGGCGCCGTGCGCTGGCCCGGGCGATCATTGGTCATTGCAGGGTTTTCTTTCGGCGGCTATGTCGCATTGCGCCTGGCGCAACGACGCTTGCCTCGCCACTTGATCACCATTGCGCCTGCCGTTAAGGGCTTCGGCGCCTCGACGGCCGTTCCCCGCTGCCCCTGGCTGGTCGTTCAGGGAGATGCGGATGAGGTGGTGGATCCCTCGACGGTGATCGACTGGGTGAATACTCTCGATCCGAAGCCGCGGCTGGTCGTATTGCCGGGGGTGGGGCATTTCTTCCACGGCCGCCTGCGCGAATTGCGCGATGCCGTCATCAACGCAATTCGGAGCGGCTGAAGCTTTCAGCCGCTCCGAACGCAAAGACAAATCAGTTCACGAATTCCTTCAGCGTCTTGAGCGCGGCAATGCGCACCTTCTTGCTGGCCGGTTTCGCCTTGAACGTCATTTTTTCGCCGTTGAAAGGATTGACTCCCTCACGCGCCTTCGTGGCTGGTTTCTTCACGACTTTCATCTTCAGAAGTCCAGGCAACGTAAACAAGCCGTGGCTGCGAAGACTCTTCTTGATCGAAGCGGAAAGCGAGTCAAACACGGCTCCGACCTGCTTCTTAGAGAGCTCTGTTTCCTTTGAAATGCTAGCGAGAATTTCAGACTTGGTCGGTGCTGCATTCTTTTTCGCCATATTAAATCTCCTGCTGGGTTTTGCGAGCGCGGGCATCAAACGCCCCGCGTGGGCACAAAAATGCCCTCTGATTCAACTCGGCGCCGAAAATAACATAGAAAAAAGCCGATGTTTAGCGCAAATGCGAAAAAAGATTCACGCGCGGTGTGCGCCAGGTGCTGGTTTTTCAGGCTTCCGCGCCGATCGGGCGCCTTTGGCGCCGCAGGCCGCCGCCTCGTTCGCAGTGATTTCAGGCATGTAGGAGGCGATGTTCAACGAAGCAGCACCAGCAAAGCGCCGATTGCGATCGACACCCATAGCACCGAAAAATCTATTTGGCCGATCGGCGGAATGACTTTGCGCACGGGTTTCAAGATGGGTTCGCAGAGTTGCCCGAGCAGCCGGACGCCGGGAGCATACCCGCCGGGCGAGACGAAACTCGTCAGCGCATACAGCAACATCGCAAATAGGTAGATCTTCAGCACCATTTCCGCCAAATCGACGAACGTGATCCGCAGAAAGAGGGTCACGTCGTCGACGCCTGCGCCGGCCAGGGCCAACCCCGCAAAGGTGCGCAGCGACGTGACAGCGAGGACGGCAACGACGGTGGCGGTATCGATCTTGCCGATGGGAGGCAGCACGCGGCGCAGCGGCAGGATCAGCCAGTTGGTCAAGCGCACGATGGCATCGGCCATCGGATCGCGGAAATTAGCCCTTACCCATTGAAACAAGAGACGCAGCAGGAAGGCCAGTGTCAGCAACCACAGCAGAGTATCTACGATATATCTAATCGCATTCATGTTTAACTACGCGCCTCTTGTTAGGCGCTTCGCGCCACCTTTCAACGGGGTCGAAGCGACCCCGACAGAGATTATCATTCAAGGGGCGCCGTATTCGGCGGCTAGTTCGGCGGAGCGGCGGTCGGCTGCCGCCACGGCATGGGCGACGATAGCACGAAGGCCGGCGGCATCGAGAACCGCGAGTGCGGCGGCGGTCGTGCCTCCCTTCGAAGTGACCTGCTCACGCAGTGTGGCGAGCGATTCTGTCGATTGGCGTGCCATTTGCGCGGCTCCGAAGGCTGTTTCCAGCGTCAATTGATGCGCGACGTCGACGGGGAGCCCGCGCTCGTGTGCGGCCGCCTCGAGAGCCTCCATGAACAAGAAGAAATAGGCCGGCCCGCTGCCCGACAGCGCAGTGACGGTATCCATCTGTGATTCGTGCTCCACCCACACGGTGGCACTGACCGCCGCCATGATCATCTCCGCCAGCGCCCGGTTGGCAGCGCCGACGTTGGCCGGCGCGAACAGGCCGGTGGCGCCGAAGCCGTTCAAGGCCGGCCGGTTCGGCATGGTGCGTATCACGGGAACCTGCGGCCCAAACCAGCGCGCCAGCGCAGCGTGCGGTATGCCGGCCGCGACCGAAATCACCAAAGGATGTGTTTCGGCCATGTGCGGCGCCAGGCCCAGCGCCACGGCACGCATCTGCTGCGGCTTGACGGCGAGCACTACAACCTCGGCGTCTTGCACCGCGCTTATATTGTCGGCGGCGGTCTTGACCCCATAATCCCTGACCAGCTTTTGTAGCTGCTCGGGGCTCGGGTCGGCGACGACCACCCGTTCGCTCGGCAAGCCCCGCTTGGTCAAGCCGCCGATCAGCGCCGCGGCCATATTTCCGCCACCGATGAAGGCCAGCCTACGTATATTGTTCATGTTCATCCCCTTTGCGTATCTTCCACCGTCGGCCGGGGGCCGAATAATGCAGTGCCTATTCTGACCACCGTCGCGCCTTCCGCGATGGCGGACTCGAAGTCGCCGCTCATACCCATGGACAGTGTATCGAGCTTGTGACCGCTCGCGTTCAGCTCTTCGAGCAGGATGCGCAGGCGTGCAAATACCGCTCGTTCGGCGTCCGTGTTCGGTTGCGGGGGTGGCACGCACATCAACCCGCGCAGGCAGACCCGGGGCAGCTCTGCCACCGCGGCTGCGAGCCGGCCAACCTCGTCCGGCACAATGCCGCCCTTGTTCGGTTCCGGGACCAGTTCCACCTGGATGCACAGGTTGAGCGGCGGCGCGTGAAAGGGTCTTTGCTCCGATAGCCGCCGGGCAATGCTGAATCGATCGATGCTGTGCACCCAATCGAAGCGTTCGGCGATTACCCGGGTCTTATTCGATTGAATGCCGCCGACGAAGTGCCAGCGCAGCGGGAGGTCGGCGAGGCTGTCCATTTTGGGTAGCGCCTCCTGCAGATAGTTTTCGCCGAAATCCGTGACGCCCGCCGTGGCGGTCACCCGTACGGTTTCGGCAGTCTGCGTCTTGGTGACGGCGACCAGGGTGACCGCAGCCGGGTCCCGTCCCGCGGCCGTGGCCGCCTGATGTATCCGAGACCGGACGTAGTTCACATGAAGCGTCGAATTCTGCGGACTAATTAACATATTGGGTGGCGACACCCTCTTATATACTGCTGCTGGCTAATTATTCACAGTTGGACTGGCAGCCGAAAGGAGCCGTAAATGGCGGTTGATATTGCGCAGCTTCTCGCTTTTGCGGTGAAGAACAATGCGTCGGACCTGCATCTGTCGGCGGGGGTGCCGCCCATGATTCGCGTGGACGGCGACATGAAGCGCATCAATATGCCTGCTCTCGTGCACAAAGAGGTGCACAGCATGGTGTACGACATCATGAACGACAAGCAGCGCAAGGCCTTCGAGGAGTTCTTCGAAACGGACTTTTCGTTCGAAATCCCCAAGCTCGCCCGCTTTCGCGTCAACGCCTTCAACCAAAATCGCGGCGCAGGCGCCGTGTTCCGCAATATTCCGTCCACCATCCTGTCGCTCGACGAATTGAACGCGCCCAAGTCCTTCAAAGATCTATGCATGCTGCCCCGCGGTCTGGTGTTGGTTACCGGGCCCACCGGCTCAGGCAAGTCGACCACGCTCGCCGGCATGGTCAATCATTGCAATGACAACCGCCCCGACCACATTATCACGATCGAGGATCCCATAGAGTTCGTGCACGAAAGCAAGCGCTGCCTGGTCAACCAGCGCGAGGTGCATCGGGATACCTTGGGGTTCAGCGAGGCGCTGCGTTCGGCGTTGCGCGAAGACCCCGACGTCGTGCTGGTGGGAGAAATGCGTGACCTGGAGACCATCCGCCTGGCATTGACCGCCGCTGAAACCGGACATCTGGTGTTCGGCACCTTGCACACGAGTTCCGCGGCGAAGACCATAGACCGTATCGTGGACGTGTTCCCGGCCTCGGAGAAGGACATGGTCCGCGCGATGATGTCGGAGAGCTTGCGGGCCGTGATCTCGCAGACTCTGATGAAACGGGTCGGCGGCGGCCGCATTGCGGCGCACGAAATCATGATCGGTACGCCCGCCATCCGCAACTTGATCCGCGAAGGCAAAATCGCGCAGATGTATTCGGCGATTCAAACGGGGCAGGGTCAGGGCATGCAGACTCTCGATCAATGTTTGCAGGAGTTGGTGCAGAAGGGCGTTGTCAGCCGCGAAGAGGCCAAGTACAAAGCCCAGAACAAGGATAGTATTTAGCCCGCGGGGCGCACGGTTTTTAGTGCGCTACGCGCACACCTTTCAACGGAGTCCGCGGAGCGCGGACCCCGACTATGTGGCGGCGCGCACGGCGCGCCGGAAGAGAAGGATAAAATTATGGAACGCGATCAGGCGATTAAGCTGATGCAGGATCTGCTCCGGCGCATGGTCGAAAAGAAGGGTTCGGACCTGTTCATCACCGCGGGCTTTCCGCCCGCGATCAAGGTGGACGGCGAAATCCGGCCTCAGTCCGATCGTTCCCTGAGTCCTGAGCAGAGTGCCGGCCTGGTGCGCGCCATCATGAACGACCGGCAAACCAAGGAGTTCGATTCCACCAAGGAATGCAACTTCGCCATAGCGCCGCCGGGAATCGGCCGCTTCCGCGTCAGCGCCTTCGTGCAGCAGGGTTTCACCGGCGCGGTGCTTCGCACCATCAACGCCAAGATACCGACGTTCGAAGAACTCGAGTTGCCCCCCATATTGAAGGAGGTCGTGCTCTCCAAGCGCGGCTTCGTGATTCTGGTCGGGGGCACCGGGTCCGGCAAGTCCACTTCGCTCGCGGCCATGGTCGGCTACCGCAACGAGAAAACCCGTGGCCACATCGTCACCATTGAAGATCCGGTGGAATACGTGCACGCCCACAAGGGCTGCGTGGTCACTCACCGTGAGGTCGGCGTCGATTGCGAGAGCTGGCACTTGGCCCTCAAGAACACCTTGCGCCAGGCGCCCGATGTGATTCTCATCGGCGAAATCCGCGACCGCGAAACCATGGAATACGGCATCCAATTCGCCGAGACCGGGCACTTGGTGCTGGCCACCTTGCACGCCAACAGCTCGAACCAAGCCATCGACCGTATCATCAACTTCTTTCCCGAAGAACGGCGCGAGCAGCTGCTGATGGATCTGAGCTTGAACATACGCGCACTCATCTCGCAGCGCCTGATACCGCGCGAGGCGGGGTCCGGGCGCATCGCGGCCATGGAGATCATGCTGAACTCGCCGCTGATCGCGGATTTGATCTTCAAAGGCGATGTCACCAAAATCAAGGATGTGATGTCGCGTTCCAACCGGCTTGGGATGAAGACCTTCGATCAGGCGCTGTTCGAGCTGTACGAGGCGGGATTGATTTCCTATGAAGACGCTTTGCGAAACGCGGATTCGAAGAACGAGCTGCGCCTGCGGGTCAAGCTCGAGAGCAAGAGAGAAATGAAAAACCCGGAAGAAGCTGGCCAATCGCTGCAGATCCTCGAGGAAGAAGAAGGCCAGGTGTTCTAGCCCATGTCTGCGTCCCCCGAAGCCCCGGCTCAGGTGATGAACACCAAGCCGCTGTTCAAGCTGATGGTCGAGCGCAAAGCGTCCGATCTGTTCTTTACCTGCAATGCGCCCGTCAAGATCAAGATCGAGGGCAAGATATTTCCGGTTAACAAGCAGGTCTTGAGTCCCGAGACGGTGCGCCAGGCGGCACTGGGCTTGATGACCCAGGAACAAATCGAGCATTTCAACGAGGAGCTGGAAATCGATTTCGCGATTTCGGAGTCCGGCCTCGGCCGGTTCCGGGTCAACGTTTTCTATCAGCGGGGCTACCCCGCCATGGTGCTGCGCTACATCACCGCGGAAATGCCCAGGCTCGAGGACCTCGGCATGCCCGATGTCTTCAAAGAACTGGTCATGCTGAAGCGCGGCATGATTCTCATGGTGGGCGCCGCGGGCGCCGGCAAATCCACCACTCTCGCGGCGATGATCAATTATCGCAATGAGACCTCATCGGACCACATTTTGACCATTGAGGATCCGATCGAGTTTCTGCATACCAACAAGAAGTCCATCGTGAACCAGCGCGAGGTGGGCCTGGATACCAAATCCTTTGCCCGCGCCCTGCGCAGCGCAGTGCGTTCGGCGCCGGATGTGATCCTGGTCGGCGAGATCCGCGACCGTGAAACCATGGAGGCCGCCATTGCGCTCGCCGGCACGGGGCATCTATGCATCGCTACTTTGCACGCGAACAACTGCGCCGAAACGCTGGACCGCATCATCAACATGTTTCCGCGCGACCAGCACAACCAGATATTCCTGGACCTGTCGCAGTACCTGCGCGCCATCCTGTCGCAGCGCCTGGTCGCCACCAAGTCCGGCTCGCGCGTGGCCGCGTCTGAAGTGATGGTCAATACTCCATACATGTCCGAGCTCATCAAGAAAGGCGATGTGATCGGCGTGAAGGAGGCGATCCGCACCGGCACGGAGCGCGGCATGCTGAGCTTCGACAGCTCGCTCTACAATCTCGTGCGCGAGGGCCGGATCGAGCTCGAGGAAGCGCTGTCGAGCGCGGATTCGCGCACCAATCTCGAGGCCAAGATCAACTTCGGCTGAACCGGGAATTCGCGGCGCCCGGGATTCCATCGTTATCAGTCGTTTTCCCAACGCGCCCATCGACACTAGACCTCGGCACGATGATGTTGACCTGTTCACAAGGTCAGGGGGGATAAGGAGTGGGAAGCCAACGTAAAGGCAGCAGTTGGCTTCCCACTCCTTATCCCCCCTGACCGTGCGCACTGGCCGAGGTACATTACCGCGCAGGAGGTACATCACCGCCTAGAGGGAGCAGATCGAGTGCCCTTGGCGCGGTGGTGTGGCGCGGTGAGAGCATTCGCCCGAGGGGCTGAGCTGTTGGCCGGCAACTGCTTCCTTGTTGCCGGCCAACGGCTCAGCCCCTCGGGCGGATACCGTCAACCGGTCAACATCATGGCGCCGAGATGTCTAGTGATTTGCGCTTATTTGGATTACATTCAGCGCGCTCGTCATCAAGGGCGGTAAACGGGGAAACTCTTGAACAGGGAAGAGGGGGGCGATCGCTTTCTTCTGTGTCGAATCGGATCGTGCATCGGCGGTTTGGCCGTCAGGGACGTGCGGGAGACGATGCGTCCGTTGCCGATCGAGCCGCTGAGCGGAGCGCCGCCTTTTGTACTGGGCCTCGCCATTGTCCGCGGATTTCCTACCCCGGTCATCGATGCGGGCCGGCTTCTGGGATCTTCGGCAGCGTCGCCCACCCGGTTCATTTCGCTCAAGCTGGAAGAGCGAGCCGCGGTGCTCGCCGTCGATGCGGTTCTCGACATTCGCGTGCTGCCGAAAGGCATCCTGACAGAAACTCCCCCGCTGCTGCGGGACGCCGACCAGCGCCTGGTATCGGTCATCGGTGCGCTCGACGCTGAGCTGCTGGTGGTGCTCGAGGCGGCCCGCCTGGTGCCCGATTCGTTATGGAGTTCGATCAAGTTGGAGAAAGCACCGGCATGAAGGCGCCCGGGTCCGCCGATCCCGAACGATTTCGGGACTGGATTGCGCAACGGCTGGGTCTGCACTTCGACGACACTAAACTTGGTTTCCTGGCTGAGGTGCTGGGCCGGCGTGCGGATCAGAGCGGGCTGGCGCGGCACATTTACCTCGATCGGCTGGAAGGCCTGGGCATCGACACCGAACTTCAAGCCCTGGCAGGCGAATTGACCGTCCCGGAAACCTATTTCCTGCGCCACATCGATCAGTTCCGCGCATTTTCGGAGGTCGCTCTGCCGGACACCCTGGCCGCGAGAGCGCCGGCGCGCACTCTCAATATGCTCTCCGCAGGCTGTGCCTCGGGCGAGGAGCCCTACTCGCTGGCCATTCTGCTGCGCGAACGCGGATTGGACCCCGGCTGGAAAGTCACCATTCGCGCGGTGGACATCAACCCTGCCATGCTGGCCAAGGCGGCGCGCGGCAGTTATTCGGCTTGGGCGTTGCGCGAGACCCCCGCCGACGTTCAGCAGCGCTGGTTCCGCAGCGCCGGCCGGGAATTCATCCTCGAGGAATCCATCCGGGGAGCGGTGAGCTTCCAAGAAATCAACCTTGCGCAGGAGAACACGGAGCTGTGGGCGCCGGCGTTCTATGACGTGATTTTCTGCCGCAACGTGCTGATGTATTTCACTCCGGAGGTCGCTCAGGCACTGGTTGGCCGTCTCACGCGTTCGCTCGCGCCGGACGGATACCTTTTTCTTGGGCACGCAGAGACGTTGCGCGGGTTGTCGAACGGCTACCACCTGCGTCATACGCACGGTACGTTCTACTACCAGCGAAAGGGCGCGAAGGAGGACGAGCGGCGCGAGCAGTTCACGGACCCATTCAACGGCGCGTCGCGGGAAACCCTGATCGCTCCGGCGCGCCCCGATCGGGGCAAGGAGAGGGACTCGGACTCGACTTGGGCGAAAACCTGGCTGGAGACCGTGCAGCGCGCGTCGGATCGTATCCAGGCTCTGACCGAGCGGCCTGCCGCCGAGTATGTACGGCAAGATGCCCGCGTCCCCAGCCGCGCGCCGCAGATCGCGACCCAGTTGCCAACGGTGCTGGAATTGCTGAAGCAGGAACGATTCTCGGATGCCTTGGAGTTGCTCGGTCATTTGCCCGCCGAATCGGTGCCGGACCCGGACATCATGCTGCTGCGTGCCGCGTTGCTGACGCACAGTGGTCAATTGGGCGCCGCCGAGCGCGCCAGCATGCAATTACTCGAATACGATGAGTTGAATTCGGGGGCACACTACTTGCTCGCACTGTGCCGCGAGAGTGCAGGGGACAGCCAGGGTGCGCTCGAGCATGATCGGGCGGCCGTTTATCTCGATCCGAGCTTCGCGATGCCGAGGCTGCACTTGGGTCTCATGGCGAGGCGCGCGGGTGATGCGCAAACCGCCCATCGCGAATTGGGACAGGCGCTGGTGCTGCTCAAGCGGGAGGATACCTCCCGCTTGCTGCTTTTCGGCGGTGGTTTCGGGCGCGACGCCTTGATCGCACTGTGCCTGGCGGAACTGAAGTCTGGGGGACAGCCATGAGTACCAGCGAGACGCGAACCGACGCCGACCGGATCCACGCGGTTGCGGCCGCACTTCGCCGTTCGTTCGACGACGGTTTTGCGGCGCCCGCAATCTCGATGAACGAAAGTCAAGAAGGCATGCTCGCAATTCGTGTCGGCGCCGATCCATACGCGCTGCTTCTTTCCGACATCATGGGCTTGTACTCGGATGTCAGGATCATCGCCGTTCCGAGCCGCGTGCCGCAATTCAAGGGGATCGTGGGGCTTCGTGGCATGATGGCGCCGGTTTACGATTTGGCGGCGCTGATGCATTACCCGCCCGCACCGAGCACGCGTTGGATGGTGCTCGCGGGCGGCGCGCGGCCCGTGGGATTTGCGTTCGAGAGTTTCGAGGCGCATCTGCGGGTGCCGGCGGCATCCGCGCAAAACGGTGCCGATGTGCGTGAGGAGGGCGGCGCCACCCGGCAGTACACGCGCGGCAGCGTGCGCGCAGCGGGAGCTTTACGGGCGATCATCCGGATGGACGCGGTGATGAAACTGATGGGGGAAAACACTACATGATCGACAACTGGACGTTTGGAAGAAAGATAGCGGGCGGATTTGCGCTCGCGCTGGTGCTGCTGATCGCGATCGGCGCGGTCTCCTACCGCAGCTTTGCCAAACTCACGACCACTGCTGAGTGGGTGACGCATACGCACCAGGTCTTGGAACATATCTCAGGCCTATACGGTCAGCTCAAGGATGCCGAGACCGGCCAGCGGGGCTATGTCATCACCGGCGACGAAGCATTCCTCGAGCCCTACCAGACGGGTTCAGCCTCCGTTGCCAATGTGCTCAAGGAACTGCGGCAACTCACCGCGGATAACCCGAATCAGCAGAAGCGGCTCGACGCGGCCGAGCCGCTCATCGCCGCGAAGCTCGCCGAGCTAAAAGAAACGATCGACTTGCGCAGAAAGGGAGACCTCGACGCCACCGTCAAGATCGTCAAGGGGGGCGAGGGCAAGCGGTACATGGACCAGCTGAGGCGGACACTCGATGAGATGGACAACGAGGAGCGCGGGCTCCTGGCGCAGCGCGCTGAGGAAGCGGAAACAGCCACCCACAGCGCGCAATCGGTGATCATCTTCGGCACCTTGCTGTGCGTGTTGCTGGTCACCGCGGCAGGCATCCTGATCACGCGTTCCCTCACCCGCCAGATCGGCAGTTCCGTGGGGCAGATCCAAAGTTCCTCGACCGAACTGCAGGCGGCCGCCAATCAGCAGGCGACCGCCACCAAGGAGCAGGCAACCGCGATGAGCGAAATCGGCACCACCATCAGCGAGCTGCTGGCGACCTCGCGCCAGATCGCGGAGAGTGCGCAGCGGGTCGCGCAGATCGCGGGACAGACCGCCGCCGCCGCGCGCACCGGCGATGCCACCGTGGCCACGGCCCATGACTCCATCTCGAACATACGCAAGCAAGTGGATCTGATCGTGAACCACATGCTCGAACTCGGCAAGAAGTCGCAGCAGATCGGCGCCGTGCTCGACATCGTGGCGGAGCTGGCGGAGCAGACCAATATTCTGGCGATCAACGCGACGATCGAAGCGGCCGGCGCGAGCGAGGCGGGCAAACGCTTCGCCGTGGTGGCGGATGAGATCCGCAAGCTCGCCGACCGAGTCGCCGGCTCGACCAAGGAGATTCGCGGCCTGATCGAGGAAGTGCGCAGCTCGGTCAACACGACCATCATGACGACCGAAGGCGGCTCGAAATCGGTCGATGCCGGCGCCAGACAGTTTTCGGAGGTGGCCGCGGCCTTTGCCGACATTGCGGGACTCGTGGGCACCACCACCGAAGCGGCCCGCGAGATCGAACTCTCCACCAAGCAACAGGCGACTGCCGTGGAGCAGGTGAATGTCGCCATTACCAGCGCCGCCCAGGCCACCAAGGAGACCGAGGCGAGTTCGGGTCAGACGCTGCAGACGGCCGTGGAGCTGAGCAGTCTGTCGCGCACGCTGTTGCGGATCGTGCATCCGCAAACCGCTTCTGTCACATAAAGAGTACCTACCCAACGACCATGGCACGCGATCCCTACCGGTACTTTCGTGTCGAAGCGCGTGAGCTCCTGGATCAGCTCGGCAAAGGGGTGCTGGAACTCGACAAGGGATCTGCCGCGCCGGAGCTGATTGCGTTGATGCTGCGCCTCGCGCACACGCTCAAGGGCGCGGCGCGTGTGGTCAAGCAGCGCGAAATCGCGGATCACGCACACGCGATCGAGGATGCGTTGGCCCCGTTTCGCCAGGGCGGCAGCGCCGTGTCGCGCGATGGCATCGATGCGTCGCTCAAAGCGCTGGACGAGATCGCCGGGAGGCTGGCCGCGCTCACCCCGCAGCCGCAAGGCGAGAGTCTTCCGGATGCGCGGTCCGACTCCGACCCCCGCGGTATCCCTTCCGTCCAGAGTGAATCTCTCGAGATGGCAAGACCGAACGTCGACGAGGTGGATGTGCTGCTCGGCGGATTGACCGAAGCGGGCGTACAGCTGGCCGCTTTGCGGCGTGGGATTGTTCCTCTCGAGCGCAGCCGCCGGCTCGCGCAGCTGCTGGAGGAGCAGCTCGCCGCGCCGCGGACCGATCGTTTCAGTGATTCGAGCCGCCGGCAACTCTCGCTGATCGCGGAATTGCGGACTCTGGTCGAGGGCCTGGAGCACAATTTCGGCGACGGTATCGGCCAGGTGGAACGCGAGATCGTCCAGGCGCGCGAGGCGGCCGAGCGTCTGCGTCTGCTGCCGGCAAGCTTCATGTTCGTGTCGTTGGAGCGCGCCGTGCGCGACGCGGCCCAGGCACTGGGCCGACGCGTTGCCTTCGTCACGAGCGGCGGCGACGTGCGATTGGACGCGCAGGTCTTCGGCGCGGTGCAGAGCGCCCTGGTCCAGGGCGTGCGCAACGCGGTCAGCCACGGCATCGAGCCTGAGGCGGAGCGGCGAGCCGCAGGCAAACCGATGGAAGGCCGCGTGGCGATCGATGTGCGTCGGCGCGGCCACCGGGCTGTCTTTGTCTGCAGCGATGACGGGCGCGGTGTGGATCTCGAGGCCGTGCGGCATGCGATCGAGCGCAAGGGATTGTCGTCGTCGGATACGGCGCGGCTCGGCAGCGAAGAATTGCTCAGGGCCCTGCTTGCAGGCGGCATCAGCACGTCGGGCGCAGTGACCCAGTTGGCCGGACGCGGCATCGGCCTCGATGTCATACGCGAAGCTGGGAGCCGGTTGCGTGGCGAGGTCAGCCTGCAAACGAGGCAAGGTCTGGGCACGACCCTGGAAATCTCCGTGCCGGTGTCCCTCGCGGCGGTCGAGGCACTGATCGTCGAGGCGGGCGGACGGCCCGTGGCCATACCGCTCGAGGCGGTCAAGCGGACGCTGCGCGTGTCGGCGGGCGATCTGGTGCAGTCGGCGGAGGGGACCTCCATACTATTCGAGGGGCAGGTGATTCCGTTCGCTCGTCTGGAACGGACCCTGCGGCGAGGCGCCCAGTCCAAGGAGGGTGCGGGGATTTGGTCGGCGGTCATCATCGAAGGCGCGAACGCACTGGCCGCCGTGGGTATCGAACGTCTCCGCGGCACGCAAAACCTGGTCATGCGGCCGCTGC
>Ga0302326_10015789_pt1 | contig 15863 bp, 17 predicted proteins | sample Palsa_T0_3_FD_202264 | JGI IMG/M metagenome (GOLD analysis project Ga0302326, IMG submission 202264) | Peat permafrost microbial communities from Stordalen Mire near Abisko, Sweden - Palsa_T0_3 | ecosystem: Environmental > Terrestrial > Soil > Palsa > Peat permafrost | place: Sweden: Abisko... | reverse complement strand
CTGCCGGCTTTGGCCGCCGAAGCGCGCACCACCCCTGAGACGATCTCCGGCGCCGCCAAGACCAGATACCTCTTGCGCCGTGCCCGCTGCCGGCTTGGCCGCCGAAGCGCGCACCACGCCTGAGACGATCTCCGGCGCCGCCAAGACCAGATACCTTTTGCGCCGTGTCCGCTGCCGGCTTTGGCCGCCTAAAAGGCGGCTGCGGCCAGGATTGGCCGCCCTACGGTGCGTTTCATCTGCGCTATTCTGATCCCAGACACATTGTAAGATGCCTAAGCCCGAGACAATCTCAAGCGCCGCCAATCCCCTGTTGAAAGATGTGCGTCGCGCCATAGCCCGCGGCGGCCTGACGCAGGAAGGCTACCTGGTGGCGGAGACCTTTCACCTGCTGGAGGAAGCCCTGCGCAGCGATTGCGCCGTGAAGGTAGTGCTGTGCTCCGAGTCCGTCCAATCGGCGGTGGAGAGCCACGTCAAGCGGCTCACCGGCCTGCGTGTAGCGGTGGTTGCCGATCAACTTTTCCCCTATGTTTCCGGCACGGAAGCCAGCCAGGGAGTGATCGCGCTGGTGCAGCCGCCCATCTGGAACCTGCCGCAGTTGTTTCGCGGGCGGAGCCTGGTGGTGGTGCTGGATGGCTTGCAGGACCCTGGCAATGCGGGCACCATCGCGCGCGCGGCGGAGGCGTTCGGGGCTACCGGGATCATGTTTCTGAAGGGCACCGTGAGCCCGTTCAATCCCAAAGCGCTACGTGCGGCGGCGGGGTCGCTGTTCCGCGTGCCTTTCGCCTACGGCCTGGATTCGGCGCTGGCGCGCGCGGCACTGCAGCAGAATAAGCTGGATGTATATGCGGGCGTGCCCTCGAACTCGCGCCTGCCGTCAAAGCCGCTCGGCCAAGTGGATTTCTCCCGCAAGTGCGCGCTAATCGTGGGCAACGAGGCGCGCGGGGTGAGCCCGCAATTGCGCGCGGGCGCCATCGATATTTCCATTCCGACCTCGGGCGTGGAATCGCTGAACGCGGCGGTGGCGGCCGGCATCCTGCTGTATGAAGCCCGGCGCCAGAGGTCGCTGCGCGATTGAGCCTGTTCGATACATCCCCGCTGGGCGATCCGGATCGCGTGGATAAGAAGCGCCCGCTGGCCGACCGCATGCGGCCAGTCACGCTGGATGAGTTTGCCGGACAGGAACATGTGCTGGGGCCGGGCAAGCCGCTGCGCGGGCAGATCGAGCGCGACGAACTGAGCTCCGTTATTCTGTGGGGACCGCCGGGTGTGGGCAAGACCAGCCTGGCGCGGCTGATCGCGCGGCTGACACGTTGCGAGTTCATCCCGTTCAGCGCGGTGTTGAGCGGCATCAAAGAGATCAAGGCGGTGATGGCGGATGCCGAACGCCTGCGCCGCTCGGGCCGGCGCACCATCGTTTTCGTCGACGAAATTCATCGCTTCAACAAGGCGCAGCAGGACGCGTTCCTGCCGTACGTGGAGCACGGCGATATCGTGCTGATCGGCGCCACCACCGAGAATCCGTCGTTTGAAGTGATCGCGGCGCTGCTTTCGCGCTCGCGGGTGTATGCGCTGCGCGCACTCACGGCCGAGGAGATCGTGGGGCTGCTGGAGCGGGCGCTGGCGGATCGCGAGCGCGGGTTGGGCGAGTTGGAGATCGCCGCGCCGCCCGCGCTGCTGGAGCAGATCGCGCTATTCGCCAACGGCGACGCACGCGGCGCCTACAACACGCTGGAAGCCGCGGTGGCCGCTTCGCCGCCCTACACGCTGGCCGAACAGGCCGTGCAGGACGCCATCCAGCGCAAAGTGCTGCTGTACGACAAGGCTGGCGAGGAACATTACAACCTGATTTCGGCGCTGCACAAATCCGTGCGATCGAGCGATGCGGACGCCGCGCTGTATTGGCTGGCGCGCATGCTGGAGGCCGGCGAGGACCGTCTTTATATCGCGCGGCGGCTGATGCGCATGGCTATCGAAGACATCGGGCTGGCCGATCCGCGCGCGCTGGAACAGGCCGTCGCCGCCATGCAGGCCGTACATTTCCTGGGCATCGGCGAGGGCGATTTGGCCTTGGCGCAGGCCGCTGTCTATTTGTCGGTGGCGCCCAAGTCGGACGCGTCGTATCGCGCGTTGAGCGCGGCGCAGGCGGACGTGCAGGAGACCATGGCCGAACCGGTCCCGCTGCATTTGCGGAATGCTCCCACCGCCGCCATGAAGCAATGGGGCTACAGCGCGGGCTACCAGCATGCGCACAAGTTTGAAGACGCTATCACGGGGATGGAGTGCCTGCCGCCGTCGCTGGTGGGCAAGCGGTATTACTTTCCGACGGACCGCGGCGTGGAGAAGCGCATTGCGGAGAGGTTGGAGGAGGTGCGGAAGGCGCGCGAGGCGGCGCGGGAGGGGGAGTAGCGGGTCCCATGACAGCACCAGCACCTACGCATGTAGCGCTTTGTATATATACATTATGCTACCCTCATGGGTGGTGATTTCGGGGTTCGAGTGGGACGATGACAACGTTCTCCATATCGAGCGGCACCAGTTCACCCCCGAAGAGGTCGAAGGAGTTTTTACCGGCGATTACAAGGTCAGGCGAACTCGTCAACAGCTATACGTTGGTTTGGGCGAAACCCTTGATGGCCGATTGGCCTTTGTCGTTTTTCGCCGGCTGTCCGGGGGCTGATCCGAGTGGTCACAGCCCGCGATATGGAGGATGGTGAGCGGCGCCTGTTCCGCCGCAAGTAAGGTGGACCTTATGAAGACCAAACTGACCGTAGCGAAAGCGCCTCTGCCTAAGTTTCGCTCGGACGCGGCGGCGGCCGAGTACTTCGAGACACACTCCGTGGCTGAAGTGTGGGATCAACTGCCTGAGGGCAAGCCATCCAAGCCTTCTAAGGCGTTGGCGGATTCGATCCGGGAACGGCATGCCGCCACGAAACTCCCGATCTCCATACGATTGGGTCCTGAACAGATTGCCGCAGCGAAGAGGATCGCGGCGGCCAAGTCAGTTGGCTACCAGACGCAGTTGCGGATTTGGATAGCCGACGGGATTCGCCGCGAGGCGAAGCGCGCGTAGGACTCCGCCGGCAGTCCGGAAGGGCGCTTTTGTGTTCAAGGGCACTCCTGCCGGCTAGCCGCCCCCGGGAGACTTCCTTCGACGGGCCGACACGCCGCCGACTTCTGTAGAATCTAAGTGTTCCAAATTCACCAGGCCACAGGGCAGGAGCACTAAATGGACAGGCGTTATCATGTGTTCGTCAGTTCTACGTATGAAGATTTGCGCGAGGAGCGTCGCGAGGTGATGCAGGCGCTCCTGGCCCTTGATTGCATACCGACTGGGATGGAGTTGTTTCCGGAGGGGCCGACGACGACTCTTGGACCCATGTAAAGCGATTTATCGCGGGAAGCGATTATTACGTCGTCATCGTTGGCGGTCGGTACGGATCGAAGGGACCAACCGGAAGAAGCTACCCGGAGATGGAATACGACTATGCAGTTGGGGCTGGGCTCCCCACGCTAGCATTTCTCCACAAGGATCCCGGCACAATCCCAGCGAACAAGACCGACCCTACCGATGAAGGCAAGGCCGCGCTGGTGGCGTTCAGGGCGAAGAACGAACGCGCCCGCCACGCGAAGTATTGGATCTCCTCCGCGGAACTGGCGGGAACGGTCACGCTCGGCATGGCCTCGCTCATGAAGATCAAGCCGCGAGTGGGCTGGGTGCGAGCCGACCTCTTGCCTGCTGGCGGGGGGATGAAAGACGAATTGCTTCGGCTCCGGCGCGAGATTGATTCTCTGAACGGAGAGTTGGCCGTCGCCAGCAACAGGGCGGCCCCGGAAGGCGTTGACGATCTGGCTCAGGGATCCGATACGACAAATATCACGGTTGAGTTCGAATCGCCTGGGATATTCAGTCTCGATGTCCGGTGGGATAGCCTGATGCGGGCCGTGCTACCGCAGACCTTCGGCGGCGGTGCGCCGCCGGAAGCTGTCGGGGCGGCTGCCGAGAACCCCAAAAAAAGCTCGTATGCACTCAAGACACGCGCACTTGCATTAGAATCGAAAGATTCGCATGCGCTACTTCAGGTTAAGATGGCGGGGGGTTGTACTAATTCTTACATTGCTGGCTCCGGCGGCCAGGAGTGACAATTTCCAAAATGTCACTGACAAGACGCCCCCCGGGGCGCTGAAGAATCTGACCCTGGAGCAACTCTCGCAAATCGAAGTGACTTCGCCTTCCAAGGAGCCTACGCCGGTGGCTCGGTCGCCGGTGGCGATCTATGTACTCACGGGCGACGACATCCGCCGTTCGGGTGTGACCACCATTCCCGAAGCGCTGCGGTTGGTTCCGGGCGTGGAGGTGGCGCGCATCGACGGCAGCAAATGGTCGGTGGGGATTCGGGGATTCGGGACGCGCCTTTCGCGATCGGTGCTGGTTCTGATCGACGGCCGTACGGTCTACACACCCCTGTTCGCGGGCACTTACTGGGAAGTGCAGGACACTCTGCTGGAGGACATCGACCGCATCGAAGTGATTCGCGGCCCAGGGGGCACGATTTGGGGCCCCAACGCGGTGGACGGGGTGATCAATATCATCACCAAGCGCACCAGCGACACGCTGGGAACGTTCGCATCCATGGGCGGCGGGAGCGAGGAGCAAGGCTTCTTCAATGCGCGCTATGGGGGCGACGACGGCCACGGGCTCACCTACCGGGTTTACGCCAAGGGGTACACGCGCGGGCCGGAAGAGCATCCCGATCACGACAACTTCGACGATTGGCGGGGCGTCCAGGGCGGCTTCCGGATGGATTGGACGGGCGGCAACCGGGACGCGTTCACCCTGCAGGGCGATGCTTATAAACAGGAAGACGGCGAGCGCGTGAGTCTGTCGACCTACACCCCTCCTCTAACGGAAAATGTGGACGGAAATGCGGCGCTTTCGGGCGGCAATGTGCTCATCAGGTGGAAGCGCACATTGAGCGACACGAACGATTTCCAAGTGCAGGCTTATTACGACCGGACGAATCGCTATGAACCGAATTTGGGAGAGAATCGCGACACGTTCGACGTGGATTTCCTCGAAAGAACAAAGGTATCGGCGCGCCAGCAGCTCTCCTATGGACTGGGCGCGCGGGCCAGCGACGGACGCTTTATGGAGGTGGCCTCCGGCCTGGTTTTCACACCGGCGCATCGGTTGGATTATCTGTTTTCAGGATTTGTTCAAGACGACATCGGCCTGGTCGGCAACAAGCTGATGTTGACGGCCGGCAGTAAAATTCTGCGCACCAATTACACGGGCTTCGAATTCGAGCCCAGCGTGCGGCTGCTGTGGACACCCACGGACAAACAATCGTTCTGGGCTTCCTTTACGCATGCGCTGCGCACGCCCTCGGATGCCGAAGAAGACTTCTATCTCTCGAGCTACATCGGGGTGGCATCCAACGGCTTGCCGTTTTTTGCGCGCTTCAACGCCAATCCGGATTTCGCGCCGGAACAGCTCAACGCCTATGAACTCGGATTCCGCCGGTTGTTCGGCAGGAATTTTTTCGTGGACGTGGCCGGTTTCGTCAATCACTACCACGACCTTTTCAGCGAAGACATTACGGGACCGTTGTCTATAGAAAGCACGCTGCCGTTTCCCAGCACCACGCCGCCGCCCACGTATGTGCTGCTGCCCGCGCAGTTCCGCAACGACCTATACGGCTGGACCAAGGGAGTCGAGATCGCTCCGGAATGGCGGCCCACGAAGTCATGGCGGCTGCGCGGATCCTATTCGTTTCTGCAAATGGACTTGCAGCAAACGACGGCGGTGCTAGGCGCCGGCGTTTCCAGCGTCGAGGGATCCAGTCCGCGGCACGAGGTCAGCATCGACTCGTCACTGGACATTTCCAGGAAGCTGCAGCTCGACCTGATTTACCGCTACGTGAGCGCTCTGACTGCCGTGAGCGCGCCTGCGTACTCCACGGGGGACGCGCGTTTCGCGTGGCATTTGCACCCGCGCCTTGAGTTTTCGGTGGTGGGGCGCAATCTCTTTCAGCCATACCACGTCGAATACGCGGGCGATCCCGGCCCTCCGGTTGGCATCGTACGGAGCGTCTACGCGAGTTTGACGTGGGTGGCCAAGTGAGCTCCTGCCGGCTGATTGTATGGGTCTGCGCCGGCGGGTTGGTGTGGGCGCCTGGCGCCGCGGCACAGTCCGTGCCCGAATACGACGTGAAAGCGGCTTTTCTGCTGAACTTTACGAAGTTTGTAGAGTGGCCTCCGGAGGCTTTCGCCGCTTCCGATTCGCCGCTTGAGATTTGCATTGTGGGCAAAGATCCCTTTGCGCGCACCCTCGACGACATCGTAGCGGGAGAAACGATGAACGGCCACAGGTTGACGGTACGCAGGCTCACCGAGAGTCCCGCGCCGCACGTATGCCAGATCGTATTTATCGGCGGAGAGGAAAAGGAGGTCTCCAGGATCGTGGGCAGCCTGGGCCGCGGTGTTTTGACAGTAGGGGAAGGAGAAGGTTTTATCAAGGAGGGCGGCATGATCGCCTTCGTAATTCAAGATCGCCGGGTACGTTTCGATATCAACCGGTCCGCGGCGGAAGGCGCGGCGCTGAAGCTCAGCTCCAAGCTATTGACTGTGGCGAGATCTGTTGTCAAATAGAATAGGTCATACTAAGTGCAAAGCCTGCGCGACATACCGATCAAGCAAAAGGTGGTAATCATCACGATGGCGATTACCGCGGCCGCTTTACTGTTGGCGGGCTTCGGTATTGTGAGCGCGGACGCCGTTCTGTTCCGCACATTTTTGCGGCGCGACCTGGCCACCCTGGTCCGCATCGTGGCCGACAACAGCACCGCGGCTTTGGCTTTCGACGATCCGGATTCCGCGGCGCAGACACTGGGCGCGCTGCGCGCGCGGGTGCATGTGCAAGACGCCTGTATCTATCGCATGGATGGAACCGTCCTGGCCGGATATGCACGAACCGGCGCGCCCCGGTGCCCGCCGCCGGAGAGCCGGCAAGCCATCCGGCCGGCGAATGGGAACCTGATCGTATCGCAACCGATTCTTCTGAACGGCCGCCGGATCGGGGTGTTGATGCTGCTGTATGACTCGGGTGAAGCCAGGGAGCGCGTCATTCTATATGGCGCCACCGTTCTGGGTGTGTTGCTGGTTGCCAGTTCCCTGGCTTTTGTACTGTCATCGTACCTGCGTTCGGTGATCGTGACGCCTATCTCGGAGCTGGTGAACACCACGCGGTCCGTGTCGGAGTCCGGAGACTACAGCATCCGTGCGCAGAAGGTCTCGGGCGATGAACTGGGCGTCCTGGTAGACCGCTTCAATAAGATGCTGGCCGGCATACAGTCGCGCGACAGCGACCTGAAGCGGGCGCTCGGGGAGCGGGAAGCGGCGTTGCGCGAAGTCGAACAAGAGCGGGAGCGGTTCCGGTTCATGGCCGAATCGATGCCGCAGAAAATCTTCACCGCGAACGCCGCGGGCGAGGTGGATTACTTCAACCGGCAATGGCTGGAATTTACCGGGCTGTCTTTCGAGCAGATCAAGGGCTGGGGCTGGACCCGGTTTGTGCATCCGGACGACGTGGAGGCCAATGTGAGGGAGTGGCGGCATTCGGTGGAGACTGGCGAGCCATTCCATTTTGAACACCGCTTCCGGCGGGCGGACGGCAAGTACCACTGGCACCTGAGCCGCGCGCGGGCCATGCGCGATGCCAACGGAAACATCGGCATGTGGATCGGATCGAATACGGACATCCACGAGCAGAAGGAGAAGGAAGAGGAATTGCGAAGGGCCAACGACGACCTGCAGCAGTTTGCCTATTCCGCCAGTCACGACCTGCAGGAGCCCATCCGCAACGTGGCCGTCTACAGCGAAATCGTAGCCAAGCGCTACGATCGCGTCCTGGACGCCGACGGCCGGCAATACCTGGAATTTTTAAGGGAAGGCGGGCAGCGCCTGGCGCGGCTGGTCAACGACCTTCTGGCGTATACCAGAGCGAGCGTTGTGGAACCGGTGGAGGAGCCGGTGCGGGCGTCGGCGGCTTTGGAGAACTCGCTGGCCAGCCTGGCGGAAGCCATGCGCGAAAGCGAGGCTACGGTTACCCACGACCCCCTGCCGGAAGTTTACATGAGCGAGGCGCACCTGCAGCAGATTTTCCAAAACCTCATCGGCAACGCACTGAAATACAGGAATGAAGAACGGCCCCGGGTGCATGTTTCGGCGGACGCGCGCGGCGATCTCTGGCGCTTTTCGGTGCGGGATAACGGCATTGGCATCGATCCTCAATACAAGGAGAAAATCTTTGGCGTATTTAAACGATTGCATCACGACCAGAAATTCAGCGGCACCGGCATCGGACTGGCTATCTGCCAACGCGTGGTTGAGCGCTATGGCGGAAGAATCTGGGTCGAATCCGAACTTGGAAAAGGAGCGGCCTTCTTCTTCACCGTCCCCCGGCACGCCCAACCCGCAGCTTCCGCAAAGGTTCAATCTTCTCCTGGCTGAGGACAACCTTCCGGACGCGCTGCTGGTCCGCGAAGTGGTCCGCATGGAGAGCCTGCCGCTCGATATCCATATAGCGGCGGACGGCCAACGGGCGATCGAGTTCATTGCCAACGCGGAGGCCGACCCGCAGGCGCCGTGCCCGCACTTGCTGCTGCTGGATCTGAATCTTCCAAAGAGGGATGGATTCGAGGTGCTTCGGCGGCTGCGCGCCAGCGAGAAATGCAGAGGCATCCCGGTGCTGATCGTCACGTCGTCGGATGCGCCCAGCGATCAGAGCCAAGCTGCGGCGTTGGGCGCCAGTTATTTCCGCAAGCCCCCCAACTACGAGGAGTATATGAAGCTTGGCGGCGTTCTGAAGCAACTGCTGAAGGAAAGCGGCGTACTGTAGCGATCGCGCAGGCCGACAGGGGAACCGGCAGGGATGCTCAACCAGGCAGCGCCAGGCCCGGTTACGCTTGCTGCAAAGAGCGCGGTCCATCCCGGTGCCGCGGGACCGTCGCTCACCAACCGGCCAAGACCAAACCTGTTCCCCCCAACTTCCCTATCCCGCCGCTTAACTGGCAGCGGTGCTTGCGGCGGCGGTCAGTTCGGAGTTGGAATCGCTCCAGATCGAACTGATGCTGGCGCCGGAGCTGATGAAAAGCGCCGCGGAAGCCAGCGCCACAAATGCCATCAGCAATGTGTATTCGATCAAATCCTGGCCTTGCTCGTTTTGCCAAAGCCGCTTCATTACGTTCAGCATGGGATCTCCTCAAGTGGGATGCGACTGGAATCTAGAGAAACCAGCCGATCTCATTCTGCTGGAGACGGACGTTAGCACACAACGCTACCGATGGATAACGCTAACCCCAGGGTAGGACTCAGGTTATACGTCGGAGTATACCCTGGCCATGCTGCGCGCCGCGCGACCGAAAAAAGCCCAAAAATGGGCCTTTATTGTTTCTTTATGACGGAGTATAATCGGAATCGGGAGGATCTATATGCATGCGCTGGATATTCCCGAAATTCTAATCGCCCTGGGCCTGATCGCGACTCTGGCGTGGGCTATTTACAATTGGAAGCATCGCGAGCACACGCAGCGGTAGGGTGCGCCTGCGTTGCGAGGGTCGCGTCCACCCGGACGGGCCGTGTCGGAATTTCGTCCTCAGTACGGATTCCAATTGACCCGCCGATGGCGGTTACGATGAAATTACCGGTAGTGGGTTAGTTTGGGTTTGGAGGGCGGGCCAATCTTGGCTGCAGCCGCCTTCTGAGGAACTCCCCCGGAAGTAAACGCTGGTCAAGTTCCTTTCCCGCATGGCCCCGCACCACGCGGGCGGTTCGCTTTTAGTTAGGCGGCCAGAGCCGGCTGAAAGCCGGCTGCGGGCAGAATTGCCCGCCCTCCAAAGCCAAACTGACCCACTACCAAATTTTCAAACTGAACCACTACCGGAAATTCTTCCGGACGTTGGGCGGCGCAAAGGTGACTTGCCAGAGATCGGGGGTCTGGCAGTGCGTGCGTGCTGATCCGGGTAAAGTCGCCTGCGACAAGGTCCGCATGAAGTTGCCGGTGCCAGCGTCGCAAGATCGGATACGCCTCGCAGGCCGCCCTCCCCTCCTCGCGAAGATTGGATTTTCAAAGCAGCAGCGGGTCCAAGGGACCCGCGCAGGCCGGAGGCCCGCGCCACAAACTATACAGAACTCGCTGCTAAAGCATCTTCCACCGTGTCGCAAAACTGGAAAATCGTATCCAGCCGCGTGACCCGGAAGCACTCGCGCACGTAGCCCTGGGCGCCCGCCATCCACAGTTTGCCGCCGTTCTCTTCCACCTTATTGAGACTGTAAATGAAACGGCCGATGCCGGTGCTGTCGATGCGCTTGACGCCGGTCAGGTCGAAGATGATGCGCCGCCGCCCTTCGCCCAGCGCGCCATTGAGCGCGGTCTCGATGCGTTCGCCCTCCGGCCCGCGCATCACACTGCCCGCCAGCGAGATCACCTCCGTGCCGGGCGCGACCTCCTTCTGATTGATTTCCAGTGCCATCCAGCGCTTTCCCCAATCCAGTATAGCCGGATGGGTCTTTTTCGGGGGCCCACCCGTATACCGAATGCTAGTATGATCCTCGCGGCGGCTATGAATCCGGAGGCACTGAGCGGCGCGGAAGACACCATCGCCCGGTTGCGGCGGGGCGATCCCGACGCGCTGACCGCCATGATCTCGCGATACCAGCACCGGCTTTACCGCTATTTGTTGCGGCTGGTACGGGAGCCGGCGGCGGCCGACGACCTGTTCCAGCAGACCTGGCTGCGGGTGATGGAGAAGATCGGGCGCTACGACGCGCGCCGCAATTTTGAAGCGTGGCTGTTTTCGGTGGCCCACAACCTGGCCGTCGATTCCTGGCGCGGGACGCGCGGCGAGAGCCTCGACAATGCGGGCGATTCCGGCGAATCGCGCGCCGCGCGGCTGCGCGCGGACGAGCCGGATGCCTTGGAACGGCTGCTGGATTTCGAGCGCGGCGCCATACTGGCGGCGTGCCTCCATGAGCTGCCCGCCATCCATCGCGAGGTGCTGACTTTGCGCTTTGAGGAAGACATGAAGCTGGAGGAGATCGCGGAGGTGGCCGGCATCCCGCTGGCCACCGTAAAGAGCCGGTTACGGCGCGCGTTGGAAGGATTGCGCGCGGCCATGCAGTCGCGGCGGCCGGGAGGAAGGGGAGCATGAGCGAGCACGAGTCCATGAAGGAGTTGTTGGCGCTGGCGGCCTGCGGGGCGCTCGATGCGCAGGAGCAGCGGCGCCTCGCTGAGCACGCCCGGGAATGCCCGGCCTGCCGCCGCGAGCAGGAAATCTGGGGCGCCTACTCGGAAGGATTGCGGCGGCTCCCCCAGCCGCCGCTGCCCGCGCAGTTGATGGAGCGCACGCGGGCGCGCGTCTGGCAGGAGCGAGCCACGGCCGCCGACCGGCGGTGGGACGAAATGATGCTCGGCGCATTGGCGTTGTTCGCCTGGACCGTGGGACTGACGGCCTGGTTCGTAGCGCGCATCTTCACCGGCGGCGCGCTGGTGATCATGGGCGCGAATTTGGTGCGGTTCGGAACGTGGTCGGCGATCTCGACGGTTCTGGTGTGGTTGACCGCGGCGGTGGCAGCCTTGGCGCTGGGAAAACGCCGCCGCGAATTGAGGAGGGCTTTATGAGTCGCTTTCGTCAGGAATTGGATTTGGTTCCCCGCACGGCCTGGGCAGTGGCCGTCTGCACGTGGCTGGGATTCTTTCTGCTGATGATGCTGTTGCCGTTCCGCGTGGACCCGGAAGGCCGCCACTGGCCGCTGGCCGGCAAACTGGCGATGTCGGTGCTGCCGGGATTGCCGATATTCATCCTGGTGCTGCTGATCGGTTACGTGAACGCCGACGCGCGGCGCCGCGGCATGCGGTACGTGATGTGGACGCTGCTGGCCATCTTCATCCCCAACGCCATCGGCATCATCTTGTACTTCGTGCTGCGCGAGCCGCTGCTGGCGCATTGCACGCATTGCGGGGCGGAGGCCCGGCAAGGGTTCGCGTTCTGTCCGAAGTGCGGAGGCGCGCTGGCGCTGGCCTGTCCGCAATGCCGGCGGGCGGTGGAGCCAGGCTGGTCGCACTGCGTACACTGCGGCGCCGTGGTGAGGGAGGCGTAAGGCCGCCTGGATGCCTTAGAATTACTAAATGGCCGAGCCCTCCGACCAGATCGACTCCATGTTTCCGAAACTGGACGATGCGCAACTGGCGCGTCTTGCCCCGTTCGGCGCCGAGCGGCGAGTGCAAAAGGACGAATTGGTTTTCGACCAGGGCGACGTGGGCCACGGCATCTTCATCGTGCTCGACGGGAGCATCGAAATCATCGGCGTCTCCACAAACGATGAACATGTCTTGCGCACTCTCCCACGGGGGCAGTTCACCGGCGATGTCACCCTGCTTTCGGATCGCCGCAGCCTGGTCCGGGCACGCGCGTGCGAAACAAGCGTGCTGCTGGAAATCGGCAGGGCCAAGCTGCGTTACATCATGGAGACCGACGCGCAACTCGGCGAGATTTTCCTGCGGGCCTTCCTGCTGCGGCGCGTGTATCTGATCGCGCACTCGGTTGGCGATGCCGTCTTGATCGGGTCCAGCCATTCCAGCGACACGCTGCGCCTGCGATCGTTCCTTACGCGCAACGGCCAGCCGCACGCCTACATCGATGTGGAGCGCGATGCCGGCGTCCAGGCTGTCCTCGACCAATTCGAATTGCAGGTGAAGGACATTCCCGTGCTGATCTGCCGCGGCGAACTGGTGCTTCGCAATCCCAGCAATGCCGAGGCGGCCGAATGCTTCGGACTGAATGTGGGAGTGGACCGGGGCGGCGTGCACGACCTGATCGTGATCGGGGCGGGACCCGCGGGACTGGCGGCCGCGGTCTACGGCGCTTCCGAGGGGCTGGATGTGCTGGTGGTGGAGAGTACCGCGCCGGGCGGGCAGGCCGGGGCGAGTTCCCGCATCGAGAACTACCTCGGATTTCCGACTGGAATTTCCGGGCAGGATCTGGCCGGCCGCGCCTTCATACAGGCGGAAAAATTCGGGGCGCGCATCGCCATTGCCCGATCCGCGACGGCGCTCAAGTGCGCCCAAACGCCTTATGCTGTGGAACTGGACGACGGCGGCATGGCCCGAGGCCGTAGCATCATCGTGGCGGCGGGCGCCCGTTATCGAAAACTGGACTTGCCCAATCTTGGCCAGTTTGAAGGCGTGGGCGTGTATTATGGCGCCACGATGGTGGAAGCGAATCTTTGCGGCCATGAGGAGATTGTCATCGTCGGGGGCGGCAATTCGGCAGGCCAGGCGGCCGCGTTCCTCACAGAGTTTGCCAAGCGGGTCTATCTGGTGGTGCGTGGGCCGGGGCTCGCCCAAACGATGTCGCGCTACCTGATTGCCCGGATTGAAGCGTGCCCGGAAATCACGCTGAAGACGTGGACCGAGATCGAAGCGCTGGATGGCGATGCGCACCTGGAACGTATTCACTGGCGGAACACCAAGACGGGCGAAAGCGAGGTCCACGAGATCAGGCATTTGTTCCTGATGACGGGCGCCGATCCCAACACGGCCTGGCTGCAAGGATGCCTGGCGCTGGATGCCCGGCAGTTCATCAAAACGGGGCCGGATCTGGGAGACGGCTGGCCTCTTGCGCGGCCCCCATTCCTGTTCGAAACCAGCGTTCCCGGAGTGTTTGCGGTGGGAGACATCCGCGCGGAAAGCGTGAAACGCGTGGCTGCGGCCGTGGGGGAAGGATCGATGGCCGTCCAGTTCGTCCACAGGGTGCTGGCGGAGTAAGTCGCGATTCTGTGTTAATTGTGGGCGGCCAATCATGGCCGCAGCCGCCTGTCAGGCGGCCAGAGCCGGCTGAAAAGCCGGCTGCGGGCAGGATTGCCCGCCCCAGGGTGCAAAAAATATGTGGCGCACGCTCTCAGCGTGCGAAGCCCGCCACCTCAGCCGCGCCGCCCGAGGGCCGCCCACACAGCCGCCCCCGCGCCGATGGTAGCCAGCGCGGACACCGACGCCATAGGCTGCCAGATGACTCCGTACACGATCATGCAAGCGCCCACCAGGATGTAAGACAGCGGGATGGCCGGAAAGCAGAAGCTTACCGGACGCAGCTTTTCCCAACCCGGCCGCCGCCGGAAGATGAACAGGGAAGCCACCGACATCACCGAGAAAAACGTCAGGCTGAAGCCGATGTAGTAGACAAGTTGGGGGAATGGCGTCAGGGTCATCAGCATGGCGCACAGACCCTGGCTCACGATGGCGATCACCGGCGTATGCCACTCCGGGTGCACCGTGGCGGCGGCCTTGAAAAACGCCTTGTTCTTGGCCATGGCGAAATAGACCCGCGGCCCGATGGTCACCTCGGCGTTCACCGTGGCCATCAGCGAGAGCGCCATCAGCGCCGAAAACGTCCCGGCTACCTGCGGGCCGAAGAGATTGGAGGCCGCCAGCGAGCCGACTGCCAGCACGCCCTTCATGGACTCCAGCGGCGTCGAATAAATGAAGACCACGTTCAGGCCGATGAAAAGCGCAGTCACCAGCGCCGTGCCGGCCGCCAGCGAAGCCGGCAGCGTGCGCTCCGGCCGTTTCAGTTCTTCGGCCACGTAGGTGGCGGCGTTCCAGCCGCTGTAGGCCACCATCACCCAAAGCAGGCTGATCACGAACTGCGTGGGCAGGGTGGTGGTCGCGGTGCGCACGGCCGGTTCGGAGAAGTGCCGCCAGTTCCCCGCGCCGCTAAGGAATCCCAGCCCGATGAAGCCGATAATCACCACCAACTTGGTGGCGGTCAGGGCATTCTGCACGCGGGCGGTGCGCCGCACGCCCAGGCAGTTCAGAATACTGAAGGCCGCGATCAGCAAACAGGCGAGCGCCTGGCCCGCGCCCAGCCGGATGGAGAATGGTCCCGAGCCTAAAACGTAATGCGCGTTGGCCTGCTTCAGCGATGGATAGAAGTATCCCAGATAGTCCGAGAAGGCCAGAGACGCCGCGGCGATGGGCGCCGAGAAACCGGCGAAGAACGAGACCCATCCGGTCATGAATCCCCACGCCGGGCCGAAGGCGCGGGTGAGGTAGACGTATTCGCCGCCAGAGCTGGGAAAGTTGATGCCCAGTTCGGAATAGCTGAGGGCGCCGGCCAGCGCGAACAGCGCGCCCACCAGCCAGACGGCCAGGATCAGCTTACCGCTGCCCAGATCGCGCGCCATGAACCCGGTGGTGGTGAAAATGCCCATCCCCACCATGTTCGAGACCACCAGGGCGGTGGCGCTGACGAACCCGAGTTGACGGAGAAGTCCCGCTTTGCCCTGTAGCTGTGTGAGCATGTCCGCTTATGGCCATTGTATGCCCATGTGAGCCGGCCGTTCTTAATGGCGGCCGGACGGATTCGCGCCTTTGGCCCTCACCAGATGTATTCCTTGGCCGCGCCGCGCTTGTCGTAGCCATCAAGCACATGTACCACGCGGATCTTCTTCAGCGTCACCGGGGAGAGCTGGCCGATCGGTATATAGATAATAGTCCGCCCAAAACGCGCGGCAATGTTGCGGAACACCGAGCGCGGCGGCTTGGCCGCCACATACACCACAAAGCGCTCCAGCGAGTAATCGAGACCGGCCAGCAGCAAGCGCTCCGGCTTGCTCTCCGCGAAGTTGTAATCCGGGTCCTGCCACACATCGAACATGCGCCGCGCGGGCAGACTCATCAGGAACCCGCCGTACTCACCACGCCCGATGCCCGGCCCGACTAAGTTGTCGAACGGAAATGTGGAGTAGAACGCCATGTCCGATTCGTTCTGGTGCTCTCCCAGCCACGTGGTCATGTAGCTATAACGGTC
>Ga0302326_10015787_pt1 | contig 15864 bp, 14 predicted proteins | sample Palsa_T0_3_FD_202264 | JGI IMG/M metagenome (GOLD analysis project Ga0302326, IMG submission 202264) | Peat permafrost microbial communities from Stordalen Mire near Abisko, Sweden - Palsa_T0_3 | ecosystem: Environmental > Terrestrial > Soil > Palsa > Peat permafrost | place: Sweden: Abisko... | reverse complement strand
CCTTGAAGCTGGCGCCTTCGCCGGCCGCCAGGACATCCTTGATCTCGATGGTGGCCCCTGCTTCCGTTTTGGGGAAGCGTGTGACCGTCAGGATGTCCCCTTCGGACACCGTGAACTGCCGGCCCTGGGTTTTGATAGTGGCTCTCATGAATTAAAAGGGTTAAAAGAGCCGTTTTTTGGCGGAGGAAGCAAGGAATTAATTCTTCGTTCGGAGAGGCCTTTCCGAGGGGTAGTATCCTGATTCGCGAACGCCGGGCCCGACTCCGCGGCTTGAGATGTCCAATTCCCGGATCGCCCGCAAACCGGACGCCCATCGACCGCCGGGAAAGCTGGTGAGAATCTTCGGCGGCTCTCCGGGCCGTCCACAGAGCAGGCGATGAGGCCATCAATGCCGCTTCGCGAGCCCGGCCTTCGCAAATCATCCGCATTTCCCGAGATGTTGCGGGCCCTCTGGAAACCCCAGCTTCCTTGACTCAATCGCCATTTCGCCTGCGCCGACCTGTTTTTCAAAGCCGTAATGACGATTTATGGATCATAAGCAGCACTCTCCGTGCTTTCGACCTTTGTGATTCAAATTCAAACACTCTCGGTTGTCCCAGATTGGAGGAATGAAGCCCCGGCGGAGGCGTTGATGCCGTTTTCCACCATCTCATGGCCGCCATCCGTGCCGCTGTCGCACGATGGCGGCGGTTCTGGCGGCCGGGCTTGATGGTGGATCCGAGCGTTGGCATCTCCGCCGAGGCGGGGCCTCATTCCTCCAATCTGGGACAATGCGTTCCGAGAGGGTCCAGCGAGGCGAGCCCTTCGAGGACATCGGCGATCTCGATCGCGTCCAGACCCGGGCCCTTTCGAACGACCCGCACAGCCTCGGTCGGCGGCGCCCACACCGCCGGATCGGTCGGCCCAAAGAGAAGGCAGCAGGGCGTTCCACAGGCCGCGGCCAGATGGCTGATGCCGGAATCGTGCCCGACGAAGCGTCCGCAGCTCGCGAGCGCGGCCGCCACATCGGGAAGGGTGGCTCCGCGCACGCCCTCTCCAAATTCCTCCAAAATCCGCGGATCCTCGGCTTCCCCAGCCACCACCCATATCTCCGCTCCTTCCTCGCGAACCAAATGGCGGCACAGCAACCGCCAGCGGGCCAATGGCCAATTCTTTGCCGCCGAGCCGCTGCCCGGATGAACCGCCACCCGCCGACTCTGCCGGGGAGCCGATATTCCCGCCAGTCGGTACCAAGGTTCGCCAGGGACAAGGCCGAGCGCTCGGAGCGGTTCGCAGAAATGGGCTGCCGCGGGGCCGCGTTCTGGCTTTGCTGTCCCGCAAACGTGGTGCTGCCCGGCTCGGCTTGGGAAGCGTTTGGCTAGATCGCCCTCGGGGTCCGGCCAATAATCGACGATCAAGTCGAATCGGTCGAACCAATCCGCCGTTTCGCGAGGCAGCGGACCCTCGGCATAGAGGCGGCTCCAGCGGGCCTCCGCTTGCGAATGCACCGCATCCAGAAGCCCTTCCCCCAGGCCGAGGACCGCAGCCGCCCGATTGCCGACAATCTCGATGCGCGCCTCTGGCCACGCTCCGCGAAGCAGCGCCAGGGCCGGAAGGGTGACGATGAAATCTCCCAGGCCGCCGCCCCTAAGAACCAGGATGTTCCGCATGGCCGGCCGCCACTTCCTTTGGCTTCGCGTCCTTCGGGGGATGATAGTCGACGAGCGTGGCGACGCCGCGCCCAAACTTGAACTCGACCTCAAAGCGAACCGGCAGATGCGTATTCGCCTGGGAGATCCACACACGAACGCTGGACCCGCGCTTGAACATTCCCTTGGGCGGTGTGCGCTCCATCCGAGGCACCAGCAGAAGCGTGTGATAGGTCCCTAGAGGGGTGTCCACTTCCTCGTAGCTGTCGGCGTGGATCGTCAGGAGGTAGAACTCGTCGTTGAAAAGCACCAGCTCGTCCCGCTGATCGCCGGGCTTGAGCGTCCAGGAGCGGGTCTGGACCAAGCCGAGGATCAAATCGAAAGGGTCTCCCGCCGGCAGGGGAATGACGCGCGAGGCGGCGGGCTTCACATCGTCGGTGTAGACGGCCAACGACTTGTCGTAGTCGAAGACCATGGACGTTTTGGTGGCCTTGTCGCGGTAGGAGGTCTCCTCGCTGGAAACCAGCAGATGCCCATTGTTGGCATCGAAGATCGACTCCCCGTGCCCATCGAAGGGGAAAAATCCGCGGACGATGCCCCGGGTCGAGGTGGTGGTGGTGACCTGCATCACGGCCCGCGAACCATCCGTGACGGACGAGGCGGCGATCGTGATCCGGCCCACCATGGGAATGATGCCCCATCCCACGCGGTAGACCAGCTGCTCGCCGTCGCGAAGGGCGAGCGGAACCTGCGCGCGCGCCAAGCCCGGTGAAAGATAGCAGAGAGCGATTGCGGCGGGAAGGACGGCGAGAATGCGCGGCTTGATGTGAAGAAATCGGTTCAGCCGTCCATCACTAGGGCTTGATTGGCAATCCGGCAAGTCTGCGGCACGCCTCCAGGGTGTCGATTTCCGCCAAACCCTTGTCACCGCGTATCCGGACAATCCGCGGAAATCGAAGCGCCAGTCCGCTCTCATGCCGGGAACTCGGCTGAATGGCGTCGAAGGCCACCTCGAGGACCGTGTCGGGTTCGACGATACGGGTGCGGCCGCGGATCTCGCGGGTATTTTCCAGGAAATGCGTGGTCAGGCGGGCGATTTCGGCGTCGGTCAGGCCTGAATACGCCTTGCCGATTGTGAGCAACCGGCCGCCGGGCTCGTCGCGAACCGCAAAGGTGTAATCGCTCAGGACGTCTCGGCGCTTGCCATGGCCGTACTCCACACCGACCACCACCACATCGATCGTGGCGAACGCTTTCTTGAACTTGAGCCAGGCCAAACCGCGGCGCCCGGGAAGGTAGGGGCTCGCAGGGTCCTTCACCATGAGCCCTTCATTGCCTTTCGCGCGCGCGAGCAAGAAGGCGTCTTCGATTCCGGCGGCCGTGGAGATCCACTGCATGGGTGCTAGAAGGAGACCGGCCGGGCACTCCGCCAGAAGGCTCTCGAGCTGCTTCCGCCGATCGGCAAGCGGCTGGCGCAGCAGGCTGACCCCGTCGCACCAAAGAAGGTCGTAGGCGGAGAGCGACACGGGAATCTGGCCGCCGAGAAATAGATCGTCGCCGGAGCGGCCCAGTCGCCGCTGAAGTTCACCGAATCGAAGCGCCCGCCCGTCCTTCCAGGCGAGGAGTTCGCCGTCGATCACCGCGTCCGCCGGAAGGCAGAGCGCGGCCCGAGCAATCTCCGGGAACTGGTCGGTGATCCGCCGCAGATCGCGCGAATACAGCTCGCACCGAGCCCCGCTGCGATGGAGCTGACAGCGGATGCCGTCGTATTTCTCCTCGACCCACACCGGAGCCGGAACGCGCGCCAAGATCGATTCGGCCGTGGGTTCGGGGCTCGCGAGCATGAATTGGACGGGATTGAAGACGCGAAATTCCATCTGTCCCAGCGTCCCCGCGCGAGCGGCCCGCACCGTTGCGGCAATATCGCCGCCGAGCATCTGAGCCTCTCGCACGGCCTCGAGCGAGCGGCCTGTCGACGCGGCGATCGCCTCCTCGACCAGTCCTTCCTTCAACCCGATCCGAAGATCTCCGGTGACAATCTTTACCAGGTACTTGCCTTCGCCCGGTGAGACCTGTCGGAAGAGTTCGGCAAGCTTGCTTAATTTCAGCAGCGGCCCTCGGGACGCGGCGAGTTCGGAAAAGGCGTCGGCGACCTCGCGCAGTCGAAGCGCCCGACCCCGGATGTTGGCGGTGCGCAGGAGTTCCTCGACCGCCTCGCCGCCTTCGCGGTGGCGGCGATAGGCTTCACGAAAGGACTCAGGTCCGAGACCGGTCGCTTCGCTCACCGCTCGTTGAATCAGCGAGCCGCCCAATTGCAGGACCCGGGCATCGCCCTGGGGAAAGGCCCGCCCGCCAAGAAAAAGGGCGGCAATCGCGGCGTCCTCATCGCTTAGGGAGCCCAGGTAGTGAGACAGGCGCTCCACCTTCGACAGCTTGCCTGGCGCCTCGCGGATGCTCTCGGCCGTTTCAGCAAGAGCGGAAAAAATGTCCGCCGATCGAGGCTTGGCACCGAGGATATCCGGGCTCTCAGCAGCAAAGTGGCCCCGGGGGGTCGATGCCGATGACGCCGCTGCGCCCAGGCCCAGATCAAGCTGATTTGCCTCGCTGATCGCCCATGCCTCGATGCCGCGTTCGCGCAGATCGCGGGCAAAATCCGCGGCGAAACCATGCAGGGTGAGGACGCGGTTTGGGCGCACCGCTTCAACGTACCGCACCAAGTCATCGTAATCCGCATGATCGGACAGGGCGAAGGCCTCGTCGCACCGGTAGCGGTAGGTGGCCCCTGGGTCGAGCGCCCAGCCGGTCACCATGCCTGTGCGGCGAGGGCCGATGGAACGCAGAAATGCGGAATCGGGCGCCTGGGGAGGGGCGATCACGACGTGGCCCGCGGCCGCTTTGGGATCGAATACGCGGTAGGGTGGGAAGGGCACCCCAAGTTCCTCGTAGACCTTTGTCAGCCGGTGTGCGCTCGGATGCAGCATCACCGGAATTCCGGCCTCCGTCAGGCCGCTGAGGATTTCCTGGCTCTTTCCTAGGCTATAGCCGAAGAGAACGGGCACTTCGGAGTCCTCGATTGTTGCCGCGCAGAACCGGGCAATCGCTGCAAGCACCGAGGCGGTCGGCGGGAAGCGGTACTGCGGCCGGCCGTAGGTGGTCTCCATGATGAGCACCTCGGCGGCCGGGGTCGCGCAGGGCTCGCTGGAGCGACCCTGCCTCAGCTTGAAGTCCCCGCTGTACAGCAGCCGTCCATGCTCCGGGTGCTCCAGGAGGCATTGGGCCGAACCGAATATATGACCGGCGGGCCAGAGAGTGACCGAAGTCGAATCGCCGAGGGCCTCCGTCCGCCCAAAGGGCAGGGCGTGCACCACCGCTGCCGAGGGCAAACGGGCGGCCATCAGACGGGCGGTGCCGGGCGAGCAAAGCACTTCGGCATGCAGGGCCAGGTGGTCGAAATGGGCGTGAGAAACGAACGAACGCTCGGCGGGCCGGTGCGCGTCGAGCCACCATCCGATCTGCGGAAGCCAGATTCCTTCACGAAATTGGACCTCCCAGCTCATTCGGCGTTTGCGCCTGCCGCTATTTGAGTACGTTTGAAGTTTGCCGCCATGGAGGTACCCACCCACATCCACGTAAAGGGAGCGCGAGAGCACAATCTCAAGAATCTGGATTTGCGCATTCCTCGCGGGAAATTGGTCGTCGTCACGGGGCCCAGCGGGTCAGGCAAATCGTCCCTGGCCTTCGACACGCTGTATGCGGAGGGGTACCGCAAATATATGGAGAGCCTCTCGACCCAGGCCCGCCAGGCGCTCGAACAGCTGAAACGTCCGGACGTGGACTTCATCCATGGGCTCTCGCCCGTGCTCGCGATCGAGCAGCGGATTGGAGGCGGCTCGCCACGCAGCACGATTGCCACGGCGACTGAGATCGCCGATTACGCGCGGCTCCTATGGGCGCTTGCGGGCGTGCAGCGCTGCCCAAAGGATGAGGGCAGGGTTCTGCGGCGCTCGTTGGATGACCACGTGGACCGCATTCTTCGGGAGTGTTCGGCCGAGCGGCTCATGCTTCTGGCGCCGGTTCTGCGGGCCAAGCCCAGCGTTCTGCGCGAGGAATTGCCGCGCCTGCGCCAGCGCGGATTCCAGCGCATTCGCATGGCGGGCCAGATCCGGGAACTGGATGAGCCCCATCTTATTCCGACGGGCGCCGCGGAGGTGGCGGTCGAGGTGGTGGTCGACCGCCTGGTGGCGTCCGCGGACCAGCGCAGCCGGCTTGCTGATTCGCTTGAATTGGCCTTTCGCGAGGGTTCGGACCGTGCCCTGGTCTTGGCACAAAAATCCAAGGACGGCCCCTGGCGAGAGATCACACTGAGCCAGCACTTGGCTTGCGAGATTTGCGGGGACCTTTTTGAGAAACTGACGCCCCGGCACTTTTCGTTCAACCACCCCGAGGGTGCCTGCACGGAATGTGGCGGCCTGGGCCGCACGCGGCGGCCCGTGCCGGAGCTGATTATTCCGGACCCAGCCAAGTCCGTGCGCGAAGGCGCGATCAAGGCATGGCGGATCGGGGGAAAGAACCTGATCATCAAGCACAATGCGCTCATCAAGCAGCTGGCCGAACAGCTGCCGTTCGACGCGGACACCCCGTGGCGCGATCTGCCCGAGGAGACGCGCCGCCTGCTTATGGAGGGCGCGGGGGACCGCCTCTTCGCCTTCAAGATGCGACGCATGCGTGAGCCGCGCGCGATGCCCTTCGGCGGCATCCTTGCCGACATCGAGGAGAGTTTTCGCCAGACCGCCAGCGAGGGATTCCATGCCCGGCTGGCGACCTTCATGGTTGCGGGCCTCTGCCGTCTGTGCGGCGGCTCCCGGCTCAATCCGCGCAGCAGCGCGGTGCGGCTGGGCGCGGGCGATTCGGCGATCACTTTTCCGGAATTCATGGCTCTGGATGTCGGGGCGGCTGCGGCCTTCGCTCAGCGCCATGCCGACTGGCTTCCGGCCGTCAGCGCTTCCTCTTCTGGTGAGGCCCTGGCCGAAGTGGGGGCTGGGATCGAACAGCGGCTGCGCTTTCTGCTCGATACGGGATTGGGGTACCTGACGCTCGAGCGCGATTATTCCTCCCTCTCCGGTGGCGAAGCGCAGCGAGTGCGGCTCGCAACGCAGCTCGGAATGGGCCTGACCGGGGTGATTTACGTGCTCGATGAACCCAGCGTTGGCCTTCACCCGCACGACAATGCCAGGCTTCTGACGCAGCTTCTTTCACTTCGAGACCGCGGCAACACGGTCTTGGTGGTGGAGCACGACGAGGAGACCATGCGCGCTGCCGACCAGATCATCGAACTGGGGCCAGACGCGGGCACCGAAGGAGGGCACCTGCTTTTCCAGGGCACCCCCGCCGAGTGCGCTGCCCAGCCTGCCCGAGCGTCGCGCACCGGGCCCTACCTCGCCGGCACGGCTAGCCTGGAGCGCGAGGCCGCGGCAAAATCGCCGGACGGGGCGTGGCTTACCGTCCGGGAGGCGCGTGAGCACAACCTTCAGGCCTTCGATGCTCGGTTCCCGGTCGGACTCCTCACCTGCGTCACGGGAGTTTCGGGGTCGGGCAAGAGCACATTGGTCAACGACATCTTGGCGGCCGCGGCTGCGCGCAAGCTCAACGGCGCCAAGTCCATCCCCGGGAAACACCGGGCCATCGAGAACCTCGATTTCTTCGAGCGCCTGGTCCAGGTCGACCAGGAACCGATCGGCCGCAGTCCGCGTTCGAATCCCGCGTCCTATGTGGGCCTGCTGGATCTGTTGCGCGATCTTTTCGCCCAGGTTCCACTCGCGCGGGTGCGCGGTTACAAGGCGAGCCGGTTCTCGTTCAATGTCCGCGGAGGCCGGTGCGAGCGCTGTCAGGGAGACGGGGTGATCAAGCTGGACATGCAATTCATGGCCGATGCCTATGCCCCCTGCACCAGCTGCGGTGGGCGACGCTTCAACCGGGAAACCCTGGAGATCCGCTTCCACGGGCGCTCGATCGCCGATGTGCTCGACATGACGGTATCCGACGCCGTTCAGCTGTTCCGAAATATTCCGCGGGTGATCGCAAAGCTCGATACCCTTCAAGCGGTCGGCCTGGGCTATCTGACCCTTGGCCAGTCCGCCGTGACCCTTTCAGGGGGAGAAGCGCAGCGGATCAAGCTGTCGCTCGAACTGAGCCGCAAGCAACAGGGCGCCAATCTCTACGTCCTGGACGAACCGACCACGGGGTTGCATTGGGTGGACATCCAGCGGCTGATGGACCTTCTATTCCGGCTTCGGGACGCCGGCAATACCGTCATCGTGATCGAGCACAATCTCGACGTGATTCACCTTGCCGATTGGATCCTCGATTTGGGGCCGGGTGGCGGACGGGAGGGAGGGCGTTTGGTTTTCTCCGGACCGCGGAAGGACATCGATGCGTGCGCGGAATCGCTGACGGGTGCGGCGCTGCTCCGGTGGCGCGAGCGCTTGCGATCGGCGCGTACCCAGAGTACTCAGAAGAAGTAAACCGAGCCGACCGATGCCTATTTACGAGTTTTACTGCCCGAACAACCACAAGATCTACCAATTCTACGCGCGCAGCCTCGCCCAAGGCCGAACGGTTCCGAAATGTCCGGACAATCCGGCGTATCCCATGGAAAAGATGTTCTCGCGCTTTGCCGTCACGGGGCCGGGAAGAAAAAAAGAACCGACGGGCGAGGGTGCGGCCGGCGGTTCTGGGGAGGGCGATGGCGGGGGGCAGCCGGAGGACCCGAGGATGGATGCCGCCATGGCGGACATGGAACGGGAGTTTTCTTCGGTCGACGAGAACGACCCGAAGGCCATGGGACGCATGATGCGCAGAATGGCCGAAATGACCGGCGAGAAGATCGACGGGGAAATGGAGGAGGTGGTCCGAAAGCTCGAGGAGGGCGCCGATCCCGATTCTCTCGAGGAACAGATGGGCGGTTCAGAGGCCGCGGAGGGTGCAGACCCGTACGGCGGAGGGCCGCCGGCACCGGGGGGCGACAACCCGGCAGCTGCTGCCGCCAAAGAGGCGAAGCATCGTTTCCGAGTGCGCCGCGGCGCACCGTTCCGTGATCCCAAACTTTACGACTATTGAACGCCGCCAACGTAAGCGATCCGGAGATTTCAGCCCGCGCCATAGCGGCGCGGCTGGCCGTTGAGGACCAGACCGCTTTCCTTCATTCGGAATTCGGCCGCGTCGAGAGCCGCTGGAAGAGCGACGGGACGCGCGTGACGGCGGCGGACATCGCTATTTCGGAGCGGATCTTCGCTGCGCTTCGCGCCCGGTTTCCCGAGGATCAGTTCTTCAGCGAAGAGCTTGCCGACGCCCCGGATCCGATTCCGGTGACCGCGCGGTTCTGCTGGATTCTCGATCCGATCGACGGCACCAACAACTTTGCCCTGGGAATACCGCACTGTGCGATCTCGCTGGCCCTGGCCGAACACGGCGAACCCATCTACGGGGTGGTGTACGACCTCAGTCGACGGGTGCTGATGCACGGAGGCCCCGGATTTGGCATGCACGATGGCGACCGGCAGACGCAGGTGTCCGTGACCGCTCCGCACCGGGAGACGCTGATCGGGTTTCATAGCCCGTTCGACAAATCGCTCATGCCGCTCGCCAATGCCATCCTCTCCGAATTCAAGATTCGGGGCCTTGGAAGCGCGACCCTGCACCTGGCCTACGTCGCCGCGGGGCTGTTGGACGGATCGGTCGATTACAACGTCAAGATTTGGGACCTCGCCGCGGCGATTCCTCTTTGCCGGGCCGCCGGGGGCGAAGTGCATTTCCTCAACGGCGAACAACTGCCGATGCGGGTTTTCAATCTAAAGATGGGGCGCATCCTTTACGTGGCCGGGAGTCCCGAGATGTGCACCCGACTGCGGGGACTGATGGACGCGGCGCGGGCGCGACCAGATCATCCTTAACCCTGAATGCGTTTGGTCGACCGTGGTCCTGACGATTCGGACTTGCGATGCGAGTCGGGCGGCGACCCTATACCCCAGGTATATTCCGTCATGCCCGAAACCTCAGACAGCCTCCAAGAAGCCGTTACCGCAGGCTTTGACCTTACCCTGGTAGACGAGAGCCTGGCTCTTTCCCACGAAGAACGCGCGAAGCGGCACGACCAAGCCCTCGCCCTCGTGTTGGAATTCGACCAAATCCGAAATGAACGCGACGCCAGGGCTCATCCAACTGCTCGAGCGGCTCGCTGACTCAGGGGTCGAGTTCGTCGTTGTCGGTGGCTACGCAGGTGTGTTGCACGGCTCCTCGCTTGTCACTCGCGACCTCGATATCTGCGCAGTCCTCACGGACGAGAACATCGAGAAACTACGTGAGTCCCTAAAAGACCTGCATCCGCTCCATCGGATGACCCCGCAAGCGCTGTCGTTCCTGCAAGTGCCTAAAGTGGGGGAAGCCATTTCGAATCTCTATCTTCGAACGGACTGGGGTATCGTGGACATTCTCACGGATATACTAGGATTGGGCAACTACGACCGTCTCAAAGGGAATGCAGAAATCTTTGAGATAAGGGGAAAGCAATGCCAACTTATCGGCATAGCCGACCTCATCCAAGCGAAGGAAGCGATGGGCCGCGAAAAGGACAAACTCGCTGCCAAAGAGCTTAGAGCCATCGCGGCAAAACGCTCCACTTGAGATTTTAGGAACCCCCATCAGTCCTAACCTGCTCACCGCCGTCTGTTTGTCGCCCATGCGCTCCGCCGAAAGACCGGCGCCATACAGCCCCTCCAACCGTCCTGGATAAATCTTCAACGCCGCCTCAAAGGCAGCGAACGCTTCCTTAGGCCGGCCGCTTTCTAGCAGCAAATCGCCCAGCTGTTCACGGATTGGCAGGAGTGCACCGGGAGAGACCGGGTGTTTCCCGAGCTGATCATGGGCAAAACGAAAACGACTCCGCACCTGCGAAACGTGTTGGAGAAAAGCGATAATCTGGACATTTTCGCGGCCGGCTGGAAACTGCCGGACAGAGATGAGCGATCCACGGAATTAGGTCGATGACTTTGATCCCCGCAACCACCGGTGATGTGTTGGAAATCGTAGCATTGCGTACAGCGGTTGCCGAGAAGCTGACATTGGATCACGGGCAGGGGCCCTGGTCATCCGCGTCGTCTGAGAAGCGGGTGCTCTTCGATATGCGGAATTCGACGGTTTTTGTGGCGCGCCAACGCGGAAAACTGATTGCGAGCCTGCTTTTGACGACCAAGAAACCTTGGGCCATCGATCGGAGTTACTTCAGTGCCTGCAAGCGGCCTCTCTACCTTCTCTCCATGGCAGTGGCTCCGGATCAGCAGCGCAAAGGCATCGGCCGGAAATGCATGACTGAGGTGGCAGCCCTTTGTCGCAAATGGCCGGCCGACGCCCTTTGCCTCGATGCCTACGATGCGTCCGCGGGCGCAGGAACCTTTTACAGCAAATGCGGATTCCGAGAGGTCGGACGGGCCACCTACCGAGGATGCCCGCTGGTCTACTTCGAACGGATGACAATTCCCGCTATTGCAGTTGCACGATGCGATGAAGGTGTATCGGCAAAACAGTTCTGTAGCTCTGGAAGTCCCGATCGTCGGTAAAGATTGCGAGATTGTGACGAACGGCTGCCGCACAAATGACAAAATCGGTGAATGAACCTTGAATCCCTTTGGAGCGGCATTTGTTATAAAACGAGGCGGCCTCCTCATAGTCGTCCGTGCCAATTTCAAGATCTGGAAACGAACGAAGGCGATCTCTCACAGCAATAAATTTAGACGGGTCGCTAATTCCTGAGAGTGTCTCTTGGCGAATCGGGCCAATGATCTCCACCAAACCATGGTCTACCAACTTCAGCAGCTCTTCGCGATAAGGACTGTCGGCATCATTTCGCCGCCGCAAGGCGGCGGACCAAATTGGGGTATCGGGCAAAACCCTCATCGATTCGCCCTTAGCTTTTTGTGATCAAAGTCAGGCGCGAAATCGATCGTGCCAAAAAGCTCGCCGATCGCTCTCTGCTCCCTGCGATTCACAAATTCGCTGAGAGCTTGATTGACCGTGTCTTTTTTGGTTTTAAAGCCGCCGATTCTCCGAGCCTTATTGAGCAGCCGGTCGTCGATCTGTAGATTTGTGGGCATGTGTGTCACACAATGAGCCACACACTCAATGTGTCAAGCCACCAGCAACGGATCCAAGCACCTGCTCGACACTGTCTTTGAGCTCCTGGCCGGTGATGGGATTGCGAAACGTCGCGCGATCGAGGGGGACGCGCCAGGTGGTGATCTTGCCTGCGAGCACGGGGTAACGTTCCGCGGCATCCCGCTTCCATTTGGCCGCGGTTTCCGCATTTTCCCACGAATGCCGCGAGTAGATGATAAACTTGGTGCGCGGATTGAGGGTCGCGACATAGCCAATAAAAGCCACGAGCTTGTTATCAAGCACCGGATAGATGACTTCGTTTAGGCTCTCGGGATAGCTGTCGAAGCACGAGCGGTGCATGACGATGAGGGCCGGATTTTGCTCGATGATCTGCGCTTCACGGTGCCAAAGGCCGCTCGTCGTTTCCTTGACGATCTTAACCGGCAGGGTGCGCAGGATATCGGTGATATCGTCGGCGTTCGTGCCGCCGGCCTGGAGCGTCGCCGGGTCATAAACATGGGTGGCGTAGGGAGTGTCCATCAGAACAATCACGGGAGGGCCGCCGACCGAGGAGGTTGAATGGCTGGCGGGAGTCAGCTTCCAAACGGCAAAGGCGACGATCACCGCTGCCGCAGCAAAAACGAGAAGAGTCCGGTTCGGCAGTGGCCGGGAGGTTCTGAGACTGGCTTCGGCCACCGGACGCCCGCTCTTCACCGCCGGGACGGGCACGGGTGCAGGCTTCGCCGGTGCCTCCAACAGCCGCTTCACACTTTCGACGAACTGCGTGGTCGGGAGCGCTCCCGACAGGCGCATCCACTGAACGCGGAGAAATTCATCCGGCACCTTCGCACCCGCTTCGGCTGTATCATCGACCACCACGGGTACTAGGAACGCTGTCCCCGCCATCATCTGGTGGGTCTGTTCGACCGCCAGTTTCCATTCGAGCCTAAAATACCCTTTGCTGCGCTCCTGGGTCTGCCGGGAAATGATCGGAAGAAAAAGGGCGCATTCGGCAATTTGCCGGCGAATCTTGGCGTCCCACGCATCGCCGCCCCTCAGTTCACTTTGGTCAAACCAGACTTCGACGCCATGGCTGCGCAGGGCTTCGGCGATGCGTTGTGCGGCCGTGGCGTCGTCGTGAGCATAGCTGAGAAACACTGCGCGGGATGGACTGGATTCCATGGGATGCTGGCTGAAGACAGGATCATGCTTCGTTCTGGCCGATGAGAACGCGAGCGCGGAGTGGGCCGCTAACTCTTGGCAAACGAAACGCGGAACAGCTGCAGCCGTTCGGTGCGCAGAGCCCCGCCGGCCGTGCCGCGGCCGGAACTTGCTCCCATGGGTCCGCCACGGCCGCCGAAGGGCGGCCCATTTCCCCCCGGACCAAAGCCTCGGGCAGCCTCGGGGGCTCCTGGGATCCCTAGTCGAGTTCCGCCGAGTCCCGGTCCCATTCCGCCGCCGGGCCCGCCAGGTCCCATCATGGGCATCGCCGCGGAATCCACAGTCCCGATGACTGTGGTGCTGGCTCCTTCCGGCAGGCCTTTCTCGATCATGTTGTGCGAACTGGCGATCCAAAAGACGGGCCTGTCACCGGCCCACGTGCGAATGTCCTCCCAAACCTGTTCCCGCCGATCTTCCGGCAACAAGCGGTCGTACCGAGCATGTTGAGCTTGGTTCTTGTCGGCTTGCCGCGGGCTTGGCTGGCCCGTCTTCGTCCCGGTAGCTTCCGGCGGCGGCCCGTCCGGGCCCATGCGATTGCCGGCAACCAGGCTTTCCTCCACAAGGCGCCATTCTCCGGAGGCATCGAGACTCTCGGCCAGCTGATGGTCCGCCACGAGCACGCTACCGGCCGGCACCTTTTGCTCCAAGAACGCGTGTACCTGCGCCGCAGATCGAAGCGACGCACCCGTTCGCGTCACCGTTTGCACGTCGAGAGCCACGCCGATCGTGAGTTGAAGCGCTGCGATGGTTGCCCATGGAGCCCATCCCGCCGTGCCTAGGGCCAGTCGAATCCTGGCCAATAGCCAGGCTCCGGCTGCCGCGAACAGCGGAAATGTCGGCACGAGGAACCGGAGGTTTCCCTCTCCAGCCCCAAAATAGTAGGCCATGTAGAGCACGACCAGCCCTGCCGCTATGCCCGCCAGAAGCACGCCTTCTCGCCGAAAGCGCGGGTCGGCAGCCATTCCGGCCAGTCCCGCCAAGCCAAAGGCAAAAAAGAGGCCCAGTCCTGAGCCGCCAAGACTCTCCATGTAGGGGAGGGCGTGAGCCGCGAAGTAACCCCAGCCAAAACCGGTCTGTTCACCGGTGATCGCATAACCCGTCCGCCAGACGGAACCGTAAGCCGAGGCGTTGTGGAGCATGAGGGCGCCGATCGGCAGGGCTGCCCCGACTACCGCCGGCCACGCGCGCGCTATCGGCCGAACCTGCCACAATAGCCACCCGCCTACCACCACACCCGCGATCGCCTCGGGATAGCGCACCGTAGGCACAATGCCAAGGAGGAGCCCCGCCAGCAGGCCCCGCCCGACGCCTGGTTTGTCGGCAAAGCGCAGGAGTGCCAAGATACCCGCGGTCAGAAAAAACGCGGCTGCGGCATGGGAGTCAGCATCGAGTGCGTGTTGTTGGGCCGTCGCATTGGTCGCCATGACCGCCGCAGCCAACAGCGCCGATCCATCGTCCGCGAATCGTCGTGCCAGGAGAAAGACCAGCAGCACGGTGGCGCTGGCGAATAGGGGATTGAGAAGCAGGGCGGCCGACAATCCCCCCGCCTTCCAGGCGAGGGCGTAGAGGACCGGCAAGCCGGCCGGGTAGCGGCTGTGAAACAGCCCGGCCCCGGTCTCAAGCCAATGGGCGCCGACGAACTGTGCCGGCGAGTCGGTCCTGAAATAGGTCGCGCCCGCCGTGGCCAGCAAACGGCCCTGAACAATGTAGCCGTTGGCGTCGGGGCTCATGGTCGCTGGCGCGAAATGCGCAAGAATCCAGGCGAGGTGGCCGATGGCCAGCGCGACCGCCCATGCAAGAGGCTTCCCTCCATTTCGGATAAGGGGCTTGCTCATGGAAACGGCGGTGTTTACCGCTGAGTGCGGTGGGAGCTGACGAGTGCGAGCATCATGTCCTCAGATCGGGCTGGCATCATTAAGGCGGTCTGGAGCGAAGGGAGCAACCGTCGGTTTCGTCCCGTCGGGAATTCGGATCGAGTTTCCGCCGAACGGTGCTATCGTTTGCAGCCAGGAAACAGCCTATGAGGAAAAAGAACCCCCTTGGGAACGTGTGGCTCCTCGGTCTGCTGGCGGCCGTTGCGGCGGCCGGCGTCCTAGCCGGGCGCGTGCGCGGCGCGGAACCGCCCCCGCGGCCTCAGCCGCCGACGCGTCCGCCGGATGCGCCCGGCACCCCTCCGCTAACCCCCGTCGGGGCAGTGCCGGCGGATGCCGACGGGGATTTTCTCATAGGCCCGGCTTACGTCCGCGCGGTGGAACTGACTCCAGTCGATGGCGTGCCGAAGGGCACCCTGCATCGTTTCACGATGAGTTCGGCGGACAGCAAGCGGTATCCGGGAATCACCAAGGTTCCGCCCGGCGAGCCGGCAAATTTCTTTCCGCCCGACCTCGCGCATGTGCAGGTCTATCCGAAACCCTACCTGCGCGCGGTGACCGCGTACGTCCCCGCCCAATACGTGCCCGGCTCTTCGGCGCCGGTGATCGTTTCGCAGGACGGCCCGGGTGGCAAAGGGGAGTCGGATCTGCCCGTCGTTCTGGACAATCTGATCGCCCGGCACCGCGTGCCCGCGATGGTGGCGGTGATGATCCAGAACGGCGGCGGGGACGCGCAGGGCAGCGAACGGGGTCTCGAGTACGACACGATGTCGGGCCTTTATGCTGAGTTTGTCGAATCCGAGGTGCTGCCCCTGGTGGAGGCCCGCTGCGGGGTCGTCCTCACCAAGGATCCAGACGGACGTGCCACCATGGGGGGCAGCTCGGGCGGAGCCGCCGCCTTCACGATGGCCTGGTATCACCCCGAACTCTACCACCGGGTGATCACCTATTCGGGCACCTACGTGAATCAAGCCTCGCCGTTCAATCCCGAAACGCCC
>Ga0302326_10015786_pt1 | contig 15865 bp, 14 predicted proteins | sample Palsa_T0_3_FD_202264 | JGI IMG/M metagenome (GOLD analysis project Ga0302326, IMG submission 202264) | Peat permafrost microbial communities from Stordalen Mire near Abisko, Sweden - Palsa_T0_3 | ecosystem: Environmental > Terrestrial > Soil > Palsa > Peat permafrost | place: Sweden: Abisko... | reverse complement strand
GGCGGCGCCGGTGAGGCACTCGCGCAGGGTGCCCAGGCTGGCGGTCCCCGCCGCCTGCTGGTCGAGCAGGCCGGACAGCTGCACCGGCGCGCCGCCGCAGGAGGTGACCGCGTGGCGGTCGATCAGGGTGGCCGCCAGCGCGGCGTCCCAGGCCTGCATGATCACCGTGGGCGTGCCCAGCAGCAGGATCCGCAGCAGGCTGAGCAGCCCTGCCATGTGGCCGGGCGGGAAGAGCCCGAGATGTCGGGCGCCCCGGCCGTTCAGGGTGTAGACCCGGGACGTAGCCTCGGCCAGCAGGGTCCGGTGCGAGTGCTGCACGCCCTTGGGATCGGCCGTCGTGCCCGAGGTGTACATGAGCACCGCCCGGTCGCCGGGGTCGAGGCGGGGTCGACGGTAGGCGCCGCCCGGCTGACGGAGCAGTTCGGCGTAGCCGACCGCCCCGTGACCGGGCCGACCACGCCCGGCCGCCTCGTGGCCGGGCGGGTCGTCTCCGACGACGACGGCGAACCTCAGCCCGGGCAGCGGGGACAGCCCGGACAGGACGGCGTCCGCCTGCGGGCGGCCGCGGTGCTCGCGGGCGAGGACGACCGCGCTGGCACCCGAGCTCCGCAGCACGACGTCCATTTCCCGCGGGCCGTAGATCATCACCACCGGCAGCAGCACCGCCCCGCACAGGCCCACCGCCACCTGGACGACCGCTCCCGCGTAGGAGCCGGGGAGCTGAACCGCGACCACGTCGCCCCGGCCGATGCCGCGGGCCTGCAGCGCCCCGGCGACCCTCTCGGCGTCACTGACCAGCCCGCCGAGCGTCGTCGCATGCTCGTCGCCGGAGTTCACGAATACGAGGGGACACCCATCGTGAGCGGCGGCCCCCGCCTGGATATGGGCTGCCAGCGTTGGCTCGTCCACCACTAGTCGGTCTGGTCCCGGCCGTCGGCTCGCGGCGTTCGCTTGCGGTTCTTGAACGCTTCCAGCATGGAGTTGTGCTCGTCCGAGGCGAGCAGGGCGGTGTTCGCGTACCGGTCGAAGTCGCGGGCGGTCCCGCGGTCCACGCTGGCGGCGATGTCGACCGCGATCTTGGCGACCCCGGCCGCCTCGGTCGGCAGGGCGGCGAGCTTCCGCGCGAACGCGGTGACCCGCTCGCGGAAGGATTCGGCCGGATACACGGCGTGGACCAGCCCCATCGTGAGCGCCAGCTCCGCCGAGACCTCTTCGCCGAACGCCAGCCATTTGCCCCAGTGCGGTCCGACCAGCCGGGTCACCCGGCTGATACCGCCCGATCCTGGTATCACCCCGAGGGCGGGCAGTTCCGGCAGCGCGAAGCTGGCCCGGTCGGCGGCGAGCCTGAAGTCGCACGATGCGCCGATCTCCAAGCCGACCCCCAGGCAGCGCGCGTGCGCGGCGAGCACCGAGGGCTTCTCGATCGCCTCAAGCTCGTCCATCAGCAGATGGAAGCCGCGGTAGCCGCGCCGCAGGCGCCGCGGGCTGAAGCTGCCGTCGGGTGCGTAACCGCGCCTGCCGCCCGCACCGCTGTCGTTCAGGTCGATGCCCGCCGTGAAGTACCGGCCCTCGGCCGCGATCACCAGCACCTTGAGGTCGTCGCGGTCGCCGAGGTCATCGACCGCCGCCCGCAGGCCGTCGATCATCGTCGGGGAGACCGCGTTCAGCTTGGCGTCCCTGGTGAAAGTGAAGGTGAGCACGCCGTTGTCCTCGGACCGGCGGAAAGGCGTCGGCTCTGCCATCGACTTGTCCGGGGGCATCAGTCGAACAGGTCGACGACCGGCTTAGTCTTGAGGTCGTCCTTGAGCAGGTAATGGGCGGCGCCCTCCATGTGCGAGCGCCAGTGCTTCTCGGCCGCGGCCGCGTTCCCCGCCTTGACCAGGTTGATGAGCTTCGTGTACGAGCGGATGACCAGCTGGAACCGCTCATCGGTGTCGGAGTCGTCCCGCCGGGCGATCTTGGTGCGCATATGGGTGGCGACGATATCCGCGAGTACGGCGCCCTGCACGGCCATGGTCTTGTTGCCGCAGCCCTCAAGGATCAGCTCGTGGAATCGGTAGGTCAGGTTGGACCAGACAATCGGATCGGGGATAAACGGCTTGCGCGCCGCGACCTCGCCCTTAAGCTCGTCCACGACCTGAGTCAGCTTCTCGATGTCCTCGTCGGTGTGCCGCAGCGCGAGCAGGCGGGCACACGGGGGCTCGGAGATCATCCGGGCCTCGTAGACGTCGTTGATGGTGGCGCCCTGTATCTGCAACAGCAGGCCGACGTACCGCGCGGCGACCGAGGCGTCGGGAGCGATGACCCTGGCGCCGCCCCGGCTGCCGCGGCGGACGCTGAGGAGGGCCTCCGATTCCAGGATGCGGAACGCCTCGCGCAGGGTCGGCCGTGCCACCCCGTACTGCTCCATGAGCTGGCTTTCCGCGGGCAGCGTCTCGCCGGGCCGCAGTTCGCCGCGCACGATCTGGCGCCGCAGGTGGGTGGCGATCAGCTCGCCGGTCTTGGGCGGCCGGAGAATCGTCCCAATCCGGGCCGCCGGGCTGCTTGCCATAGTCACGTCCTTAATTATATAGGTCACTACATTAAAGAAACGAACCCATCAGATTAATTGTGCTGACGCCGTCCGAACCGCTACCTGGCCCCCTTCGGGGCGAAGCGCAGCGCGCCGTCGAGGCGGATCGTCTCGCCGTTGAGGTACACGTTCTCCGCGATCTGGGTGGCCAGCTGGGCGTACTCGTCGGCGCGGCCCATGCGCTTGGGGAACGGCACCGCCGCGCCCCAGTAGGCGTCGAGCTGCTCCGGGTCGGCGTCGCCGAAGGCGGGCGTCAGGAAGGTGCCGGGCGCAATGGTCACCACCCGGATCCCGACCGGGGCAAGGTCGCGGGCGAGCGGGAGCGTCATGGAGACGATGCCGCCCTTGGCCGCCGCGTAGGCGGCTTGGCCGATCGTGCCGTCGTAAGCGGCGATGGAGGCGGTGTTGATGATGACACCACGCTCGCCGTGCTCAAGCGGCTCGGTCGTGGCGATGGCGGCCGCGGCGAGTCGGTCGATGTTGTAGGTGGCCGCCAGGAAGATGCCGACCACCTTGGTGAACGACTCCTGCGGGGCCGGCCGGCTCTCCCTGTCGAGCGTGCGCTGGCCGCCGCCGCCGCCGTGCGCGACCACGGCGATCCGCAGCGGGCCGAGCTCGGTGGCCGCGTCGATGGCGTGCTGAACGCTGCCGGAGTCGGTCACGTCGGTGCGCACGAACAGGGCGCCGTCACCGAGCTCGTCCGCCACCGTCTTGCCCTTGGCCTCGTCGAGATCACTGACGACGACCCGTGCGCCCGCCGCATGCAGCCGCCGGGCGGTCGCGGCGCCGAAGCCGCCGCCGCCCCCGGCGATGAGCGCCACCGCTCCGCTGATGTCCATCGTTCGCCCTTCGACTGGAGACGGGCCCATGTACGGCTACTCTTGCTGAAGCTATCATAGGTTAATAAGTGCACTATACTAACGTTTCGTGGAAGATCGAGGCGAGGGCGCGCGATGAGCGTTGGCTACAGCCAGGAACACGACGAGCTGCGACAGGTCGTCCGCGAGTTCCTCAGACAGCGGTCGCCGAGCCGTGAGGTCCGCCGCCTGATGGAGGCGGAGGAGGGGCGCGACGACGAGGTGTGGGCGATGCTCACCGGACAGCTCGGGCTGTCTGGCATCGCGGTGCCCGCGCGGTATGGCGGAGCCGGCTACGGACCGGTCGAGCTGGGCATCGTGCTTGAGGAGATGGGCCGCGCCCTGCTCGTGGCGCCTTACTTCTCGACGGTCGTACTGGCCGGACAGGCCCTGTCCGCCTCCGGCGACGAGGACGCCATGGCCCGCTGGCTGCCCGGTATCGCCGACGGCTCGCTGACCGCCGCCCTTGCGATCGCGGAGGAATCCGGATCGTGGGACCTGGCCGAGGTCACGGCGGCGGCCGAGCCGGCCGGCGAAAGCTGGACGGTGACCGGCAGCAAGCTCTACGTCGTCGACGGCCACACCGCCGACCTCCTGCTCGTCGTCGCGCGGACGCCCGGCGGGCACGGGGTCTTCGGCGTCGAGGGCGACGCCCCTGGCGTCGAGCGGGCGCGGCTTGACACCCTCGACCTGACGCGCCCGCTGGCGTCCGTCACCCTGCGCGACGCGCAGGCGGTCCGCGTCGGGGCCGGCCGGGACACCGCGGCGTGGCTGTCGGAGGTGACCGACCTGGTGCTCGCGGCGCTGGCCGCCGAGCAGCTCGGCGGAGCCGCGCGGTGCCTGGATCTGTCGGTCGAGTACGGATGCGTCCGCGAGCAGTTCGGCCGCCCGATCGGCTCGTTCCAGGCGATCAAGCACAAGTGCGCCACCCTGCTCCTCGAGGTCGAGTCCGGCCGGTCCGCGGTCCCGGCAGCAGCGGCGGCGGTCGCCGGGCGCGAGCCGGACGCCTCGCTCGCGGCGGCGCTCGCCTACGTGCACTGCTCGGCCGCCTTCACCCACGCCGCCAAGGAGTGCATCCAGATCCACGGCGGCATCGGCTACACCTGGGAGCACGACGCGCACCTGTACCTGCGGCGGGCGAAGTCTTCCGAGCTTTTCTTCGGCCCGCCCGCACGGCAGCGCGCCAGGCTGGCCGCGCTGGCGGGGATCTGAGGGACAGACGATGACGCTGGAACGACAAGCGCCGGCATCCATGGCAGAGACCGATGACGCCTTCCGCGCCCGGCTGCGCGAGTTCTTTACCGCGCATCACCCGGGACGCCCGCCGAAAGACCCGCGCGAGCGGGTCGCCTGGACCAAGGCGTGGCTGGCCACGTTGTTCGACAACGGCTACGCCGGTCCCGGCTGGCCGGGCGAGTTCGGCGGCATGGAGCTGCCATTCGCCCGCCAGGTGATCTACCAGGAGGAGTTCGCCCGAGCCCGCGTGCCAGGGCCGCTCGGCACCGGCCTGAACATCGCCGCCCCCACCATCATCAAGTACGGCACCCCGGAGCAGAAACGCCGCTGGCTGGCCCCGATGCTCCGCGGTGACACGGTATGGGCCCAGGGCTACTCGGAACCGGAAGCAGGCTCGGACCTGCCCAGCCTGCGCACCACCGGCCGCCGCGACGGCGACGAGTACGTCGTCAGCGGTCAGAAGGTCTGGACGTCGCACGCCGGCGACGCCGACGTCTTCTTCGCGCTCGTCAGGACCGGAACCAGGGAAAGCAGGCAGAAGGGCATCACCTACCTGGTCATCGACGCGCACGCGCCGGGTGTCCTGGTCCGGCCGCTGCGCGACCTCACCGGAGGGCACCTGTTCGCCGAGGTGTTCTTCGACGACGTGCGGGTGCCGGCCGCCAACCGCATCGGCGAGGAGAACGACGGCTGGCCGCTGGCCCGCACCAGCCTCGGGCACGAGCGGGCGGCCGGCGCCCTGAACCAGGCGGCGATGTACCGGCGCGTGCTGACCGAGCTTGAGGAGCTCGCCCGCGAACGCGGCCAGCTCGCCGACCCGCTGGTCCGTGACCGGCTCGTCGACCTGGAGATCCGGGTACGCATCATCCGCTACAACGCCGAGCGCACCATCGGCGACATTCTGGCCACGGGCGAGGCCGGCGCCGCGTCTTCGGTCTCACGACTGCTGATCACCGCGTTCGAGCAGGACATCCACGAGTTCGCGGTCGACATGCTCGGCCCGGCAGGCCTGCTCGGGAAGACAGCGCCGCAGGCGGTGCAGCGGTCCCGGTGGCTGTTCGGCTTCCTGCGGACCCGGTCCTCCACCATCGGCGCGGGAACCAGGGAAATCCAGTTGAACACCGTCGCCGAGCAGGTTCTCGGGCTGCCCCGCGACCCGGGCATGCCCTCGCGCTTACCGGTACCGACCAGGAGACGCTCATGCGCTTTGACTACCGCCCTGAACTGGAGGACTACCGTGCTGAGGTCCGGGCCTTCATCGCCCGCTACGGGCCGGGACCGCGCAAGCACGTCGGGGTGCGCGCGCCCGAACCGGGGCAGGTGCCGGCGCTGCGGGCCTGGGTGGCCCGGCTGTACGCGGCCGGCTACCTCGGGCAGGCGTGGCCGGTCGAGTACGGCGGGCGCCCCGCTGCCTCCCCCGAGCACGCGTTCATCGTCGCCGAAGAGATCAGCCGGGCCCGCACCTGGGGTGAGGTCGGCGCCGGGACGCTGGCAGCGGGGGCCATCCTGGCCTTCGGCAGCGAGCGGCAGCGGGATCACTACCTGCCGCGCATCCGGTCCGGCGAGGACCTGTGGTGCCAGCTGTTCAGCGAACCGGACGCGGGCAGCGACCTGGCCAGCCTGAAGACCCGCGCGGTGCGCGACGGCGACCACTTCGTGGTCAACGGGCAGAAGGTATGGACGACCAACGGGCACCACGCCGACGTCGGCTACCTGCTCGCCCGCACTGACCCGGACGCGGCCAAACAGGCGGGCATCACGGCGTTCGCGCTCGATATGCGCACGCCGGGCGTCGACGTGCGTCCGCTGCGCGAGATCACCGGGACCAACGACTTCAACGAGGTCTTCCTCGATAACGTGCGCGTCCCCGACGACCAGGTGATCGGTCAGGTCAACGACGGCTGGCGGGTCGCCAATGCCAGCCTCGGCCACGAGCGCAGCGGGGTGGGGGCCCGCGCGGTCGAACTCCACGCGCAGATTGACGACTTGTTCACGCTGGCAGCGACCGTCAGCGTCGGCGGGCGGCCGGCCCTGGCCGACAGCGCCACCCGGCAGCGCCTCGGCCGGCTCGCCGCCCTCGCGCACGTCACCGACGTGATGAGCAAGGCCGTGCAGTCCCGCATCGTCAACGGCACCGAGGACGCCGCCGACGGCCCGCTCGCCAAGATCTTCTACAGCGAGGTCAACCTGGCCGTCACCGAGTTCGGCGTCGGCCTGCAAGGCGTCGACGGCCTGGCGATCGAGGGCGACGGCCGCGGCTACGCCGACGGCTGGTGGCAGGACGCCTTCCTGTACGCGCGGGCCTACACGATCGCCGGCGGGGCCAACGAGGTGCTCAAGACCGTGGTCGCCGAGCGTGCGCTCGGCCTGCCCAGGGACAGGCGATGACCTCCCCGGGCCGCCGGTACGGCCTGCCCTGGCGCGGAGCGGAGGTGGCCCGCGCCGCCGAGGCGGCCGGCGTCACCGCGTTCTGCCGCGGTGAGTTCGTCGACCACGAAGCGTATTCGACTCTCGCCGAGATGGCTCTGCACACCGAGCGGGCGCTGGTCGGGCCGGGCATCGCCTACGCGTTCGCCCGCACCCCCTACGCTCACGCGGCCGGCATCCGCGCTGCCTGGCGGCACGCACCCGGACGCGTCTTCCTCGGCCTGGGCTCGGGCGCCTACACGATCAACCGGGACTGGTTCGGCGTCGCGGCCGACCGCCCGGTCGCGCGCATGGCCGACCTGGTCGGCGCCGTCCGCGCCTGGCTGCACGCGGAGAACGGGCAGCGCGTCCGCTACGACGGCGAGTTCTATCGCGTCGACGCCGTGGTCGGCGCGCCGGTGCTCGGCCGCATCGACGCGCCCATCCTGCTCGGCGCTTTCAACAAGCTCATGGCGACGGCCGCCGGCCGAACCGCCGACGGGGTTATCGGCCACGGCCTGTTCACCAGGACCTGGTGGGAGGACGTCGTCCGGCCGGCCGTCGCCAAGGGCTCCGCCGGAGCCGAGCGCGAGGGCGCCCCCCTGGAGCACGGATGGGTCATCACGGCCGTCGACGACGAGGACCCGGGGCGCGCCGTCAAGGACGCCCGCGCGATGATCGCCTTCTACCTCACCGTGAAGACCTACGACCCCTACGTCGAGCATCACGGCTGGACCGCCCAGACCGCCGCCATCCGCCAGGCCTTCGCCGCGCGGGACACCGACGCCATGGGCCGGGCGGTGACCGACGACATGCTGGAGGCGATCGCGGTGTGCGGCACCACCGCCGACGCGCGGGCCGCGCTCGCCCGCCGCGGTGACTCGCTCCCGCGCGACGTCGCCTACCTCGCCCCGCCGTCCTTCATGGTCAGCGAGCGTCGCGGCCAGCGCTACGCGCAGGCCAGCCTGGCACTGTTGGAGGGAGCACCGTGAAGTTCACCGTCGACTACCCGATCGTCACCGTCGGCTACGACCCGGCGCTGGTCACCGCGGCCGGGATGACCCGGGTCGCCCAGACGGCCGAGGAGTGCGGATACGACGCGATCTCGTTCAGCGAGCACCCCGCTCCGTCGCAGAAGTGGCTCAACGCGGGCGGTCACGAGTCGCTCGACCAGACCTCGGCCCTCGCGTTCTGCGCCGCGGTCACCAGCCGGGTCCGGCTGATGACCTACCTGGTGGTGCTGCCCTACCACAGCCCGTTCCTGACGGCCAAGGCGCTGAGCACGGTTGACCTGCTGTCCGGCGGCCGCCTGACCGTGGTCGCGGGGACCGGGTACCTGCGCTCGGAGTTCCTTGCCCTCAACGTCGACATGAGCGCCCGCAACGAGCTGTTCGACGAGTCGCTCGCGGTGCTGCGCGGCCTGTGGAACGAAGTGCCCTTTACCTACCAGGGCGAGCACTTCACCGCGCGCGGTGTGGCCTCCCTGCCAGGGCCGGCCCAGCGCGGCGGGCCGCCGGTGCTGATCGGCGGCAACAGCGTCCTCGCCCGTGACCGCGCCGCCCGCAACCAGGGCTGGAGCCCGCTGATGGTGAGCCCCGAGGCCGCGCGGACATCGCGCACCCCCGGCATCGCCACCGTCGCCGAACTGGCGGCCCTGATCAGGGAGGTCCGCGACGCGGCGGCAGCGGCCGACAACGCCCCGCTGACCATCCAGGTGCACACTCCCCAGGCCGGGTTCATTCAGCGGTGCGGGTCGGCCGAGGAGCACCGTGACCACCTCGGCCAGCTCGCCGACGCCGGAGTGGACTCGTTCGTTTTGCGCCCGCCCGGCGACGACCTCGATCGCACGGTCGAGGCCCTGCACCGGTACGCGGAGACCTTCCTGAAAAGGTGATGCCGCATGAGAGACGACGGACCGAAGACAGGCGTGGCCGTGGTCACCGGAGGCAGTCGCGGCGTCGGGCGCGGCATCGCCATCGCGCTCGGCTCCCACGGATACACCGTGTACGTGACCGGCCGGACGCAGCGAGCCGGCGAGTCGCCGTGGGGCGGCACGATCCACGACACCGTCACGGCGATCAGGGAGGCCGGCGGGAAGGGCGTGGCGGTGCGCGTCGACCATCGCAACGACGACGAGGTCGAGGCGCTCTTCGAACGAGTTCGTGAGCAGGAGGGCCGTCTCGACATTCTCGTCAACAACGCGGCCCTGATCCACGATGAGCTGCAGAGCGCCCTCCCGTTCTGGGAGAAGCCGCTGGCCGCGAGCGTCGACCTGCTCGAGGTCGGTCTCCGCAGCGGCCTCGTCGCCAGCTACTACGCGGCGCCGCTGCTGGTCGAGTCGGGCCGGGGACTGGTGGCGTTCACATCGGCCCCGGGCGCGGTGCACTACCAGTACGGAGCCGCCTACGGCGCGCACAAGGCGGGGATGGACAAGTTCGCCGCCGATATGGCCGTCGACTTCCGGCCGTTCGGCGTCAGCGCGGTGTCGATCTGGATGGGCGTGGTGCTGACAGAACGGGTCCAGCAGATCATCGACAGCGGACCGGAGCTCGCCTACCTCGGCGACATCGCGGAAACGCCGGAGTTCACCGGGCACGTCATCGCCGCCCTGGCGGCCGACCCTGGCGTCCTCGCTGTCAGCGGACGCGCCCTCATCGGCGCGGAACTGGCGGAGGAGTACGGGATCACGGACCGGGATGGTCGGCAGCCGCCGTCGGTGCGCGAGCTGATGTCCGTGGCGCCAGCCCTCTATCACGGAAGGATCCGACGATGACCGACGACCAGCTGCAGCAACTCCTGGCGGACGTGCAGTACCTCAAGGACCGCCAGGCAATCCTCGACGTGGTCATGCGTCACGCCCGCGGTCACGATCGTCACGACGCCGACCTGATGAACGGTTGCTTCTGGGACGACGGCGTCGACGAGCACGGCCAGTTCGTCACACCGGGGCCTGAATACGGGAACTGGGCGAACAAGGTCCACTCGGCCGGTTACTTCCTCCACATGCACAACATCACCAACCACACCTGCGAGATCGACGGCGACACGGCCCACTGCGAAAGCTACGTGATCGGGGCACTGCTGCCCCGGTCCGTCCCCGGCCGGGCCAAGTTCGTGAGCGGCCGCTACCTCGACCGGCTGCAGCGGCGGGACGGGCAGTGGCGAATCCTCGTCCGCCGCACCACGATCGAGGTGGAGGTCGAGGGCGACTCCACGTGGCCGGAGAACAAGATCAGCGAGACCTTCCCGAAGGGCGCCTGGGACACCGCCGACCTGTCCTACGCGCGCCCGTTGCGGCTCGACTCACCGTCTCTTCTCTGGGACGGCGACCACCGCTAAAGACCAACGTCCACAGACGAACCGCCGTATCGAACGGACCGTTGCTCCGCCTGGCCGCGCCCGCCCGCGCCTAACAGCGGGCTGACCGCAGGGCTAGGCGGACGGGGAACCCGTCGAGCAGGTCGACACGCTGTCTGGAATAGTCGTCTCTCCGGTTAGCGGCTGGCGGAGCATGTCGACGGCATCCGTGAGGCGATCCTCCGATACCTCATTTCCCGCAGGCCATCGTGCCAGCGCCGAAGACCGGGGCCGTCACGGATAACAGCAAGACGGGCCTCGCCGCTTAGTCCGCGAGCCGGGTGTCACGGGCGAGCTTTTCCCAGCTGCGGACGTCGGCGCGAGTGCCGTCCAAGTGACTGAGGATGGCGTCGACGGCGTCGTCTCCCAGCGGCAGGCGCAGCGGGGTACTGGGGGCGTCGAGTGCGGTGAGGATCGCGGTCGCGGCCTTGGCGGGGTCTCCGGGCTGGGCGCCGGCGCCGGCCTCGACCATCTGGCGCGTCCGGCCGACGGTGCCGGCGTAGTCCGGGATGGGCGCGCTGGCGCTGTGGCTGCCGAACAAGCCGGTGCGGAAGGCGCCCGGCTCGACGATCAGCACCTTGATCCCCAGCGGGCGGACCTCGTCCGCCAACGCCTCCGACATGCCCTCCAGGGCGAACTTGGTGGCGCTGTAGGCGGCGAACCCGGCGAACGACAGCTGCCCGCCCATGCTGCTGACCTGGACGAAGGCCCCGGATCGGCGGGACCGCATGTGCGGCAGGACCGCGCGGGTCAGCGCCGCAGGACCGAACACGTGCACCTCGAACAGGTCGCGCAGCTCGGCGTCGGTCGTCTCCTCAGCGGCACCGACGTGAGTACGTCCGGCATTGTTCACCAGCACGTCGATCCGGCCATGGCGGCCGATGACGTCCTGGACCGTGGCGGTGATCGCGGCGGCGTCGGTCACGTCGAGCGGCAATACATCGACCTGGCCGGGGTGCGCCGCCGCCAGCCCGTCCAGTGACGTGACCCGGCGGGCCGTCGCGACGACGATATCTCCGGCGGCAACGGCCGCGCCGGCGATCGCCCGGCCGAAGCCGCTGTTCGCCCCGGTGATCAGCCACACCCTGTTCATCATGTTCTCCTTCGGCTTGTCCGCTTAGCTGCGGGCCCTGTTGCCGTCGACTCTGCCCGTCCCCTGGGTGGCCCGTCCAAGACCTGATGTGATAACTGATGGTTATGGACGTGCACGGGCGGGACCTGCGCTACTTCGTCGCTGTCGCCGAGGATCTGCACTTCACCCGCGCGGCCGAGCGGCTGTTTATCTCCCAGCCGGCGCTGAGCAAGCAGATCAGGATGCTCGAACGCCAGCTGGGCGCGCCGCTGTTCGACCGCGGCCGCGACGGCGTCCGGCTGACGCCCGTGGGAGAGGCGCTGCTGCCTCATGCCCGCATGGTGCTTGCCGCGTGGGACCGGGGCCGGGCGGAAGCCGAACAGGCCAAGACCAGACAGCAGGCGACGCTGATGGCGGGAATGAGCACCAGCCCGGGACGCGGCGGTCTGCTCGCGGCGATCAGGTCGCGGTTCACCGCCCTGCACCCGGACGCGACCGTGCTGCTGCGGCAGGTCAGCTGGGATGACCCGACCGCCGGGCTCGCCGACGGCACCGTCGACGTGGCCTTCGTCTGGCTCCCGCTGCCTGACCCGGCCCGCTACCAGTGGACCGTGGTGGCAGCAGAGCCGCGCCTGGTCGCCATGCCCGACAGCCACCCCCTGGCCGGCCAGAGCACCGTCGAGTTCGCAGACCTGCTCGACGAGCCGTTCCTCGCTCTGCCGCACAGCGCCGGGCCGCTTCGGGACTACTGGCTGGCCACCGACGCCCGCGGCGGCAGGCCAGCGCGGATCGGCGCCGAGATCGCCAGCACCGAGGAGGCCTACGAGGCGCTGGCCGACGGGCGCGGCGTCTGCCTGCTGGCCGCAGGCAACGCGCCCCTGATCACCCTCGGGGGCGTCACCACGCGTCCCGTCAACGGCCTGTCACCCAGCCGGCTGGCCCTCGCCTGGCACCATGACGACACCCGCCCGCTCGTCCTCGCCTACGCCCGCGCCAGCCGCCAGGCCACCCGTCGGCACCTTTCCGCTACAGAATTATCCCGAACGGAAGGTGGCGACCGTGGGGACGCACCGCTGAGCCCGACTCCGGGGCGGGCGACGGGCGTCTGGCCGTCATTCGACGGTGACCAGGACTTCGACCGGCTCGCATTCTGCCGCAGAGGCGAGCAGGCGGATCTTCCCCGGGCTGGTGGGGCGGAGGACCCGCAAGCCGCCGCTCGACGCCGCGATAAGCGCTAGCGGCTGCCGCCAAGGCTCGGGATGATCTGCGGCAGGTCGACCGTCGTGCGGATGCCCGGCGCCGCGGCGCACACGTACGGAACCGCGTTGACGGCGCGGTTGGCCGTGTAGCCGGGGGTCAGCTCGGCCATCTGCTCGACCGGGCCGGAGAAGCGGACGTCGATGTCCAGCGGAGCGTCGCCCTCGACCACGATGTGCCAGCCGTTCCCGCGCACGGCCCAGGCCGGCTCGAGGTCCGCGGTGCAGTACCAGGTCGCGGTGAAGGTCATCAGGGGCCGGCCGGCCCGGGTGCCGGTGACGATCATCCGCAGGCCGGCGACCGTGCCCGCATCCAGCGTGCCGGCGGCGATGGTGAGCTTCTCCGGCGTGACCGCCACCTCCCCGGTCGAGGTGACCGAGTCGATCGGCAGGCCGACCGCCTCGGCGACCAGTCGCATCGACGGGCCGAACGAGTAGGCGCCGTAGGCGAATCTCTCCGGCGGGAACTCGTGCGCCGGGTGACCGAAGCCCATGAGGTCGAAGAGCATGTCCGGCGAGTCGCGGCTGGACACGTCGGCGTACTCGTTGATCGTCAGCGCGTCGAGGCGCCGCTGGATCGACGTCAGCACCAGGGGAAGCGCCTCGGAGATGAACCCGGGGCTCGAGCCGGTGCCGTGAATGGAGGCCTCGCCTTCGGCGCACGCCTGCTCAACCCGTTCCCGATCGCCAGAAGGCATGCTTCCCGGGTGCAGGAACTCACCGCGGGTGGTGACGATGTTCGCGCCGGCGGCGAGGATGGCGCATACCTGGTCGAGGTCACAGTCGGCGGGCATGTAGAGCACGCAGTCCGCGCCGAGCGCGAGGATCTCGCCGATGTCGCCGGTCGCCGTCACTCCGGTCGGCGGCAGGCCGCACAGCTCGCCGGCGTCCCGGCCCGCCTTGGCGGCCGAGGTGACGTAGACGCCGGCCAGGGTGAAGTCGGGGTGCTGGATGATGTGGCGCAGCGAGCGGCTGCCGATGTTGCCCGTCGCCCACTGCACGACACGAATTCCGGTCATGATGTTCCACCTCGGGAGCAGCGGGCCGACGCTCCGGCCCGGATCTGGTACGACATGTCGCCCACGGCCGCCCCAGGCTCGCAGACCGTGGCTGGCCGCGCAATGACGGCGTTCTGGTCAACGGAACGTCATCCACTCAGCCGGGCGCGCCGGAGGTGGTGACGGGAAGGAGAGCGCCCGCGTCGACCTTCATCTGGAGGCCGGTGACGTACCGCGAGGCGTCAGAGGCCAGGTAGAGGACGGCCTCGCTGATGTCGCCCGGGTCAAGGGTGTTGACCGGGAGCTTGTGCATGGAGCCGAACGCCGATTGGACGTCTTCCCTGGCCGGGTGCTCCAGGTCCGGCCGGAAGAGGCGGTACATGGCGTCGTTCTGCAGCATGTCGGTGTCGATGTTGCCTGGGTGGACGGCGTTGACCCGCATGCCGTGCGGGGCGAGCGCCAGGGCCAGGTCATGGGTGAAGCGGGCCACCCCCCGCTTGGCGTGGGAGTACCCCGCGGTACCGGGCGCATCGGCTGCCCCGGGCATCATCGCGGCCATGGATCCGATGCAGATGATCGATGCCCCGGCGCCCAGATGCGGGAACGCGGTCTCGACGGTGTTGATCACGCCGACCAGGTCGACCGAGACGGCGTCCAAAAAGGCGACCGGGGGAATCCCCGGCCCGAGCGGGATGATCCCGGCGTTGGCCACCACTACGTCCAAGTGCCCCAGCGCCGCGACACCCGCCTGCACCGCCGCCGCCAGCGGACCGCGGTCGCGGACGTCGGCCACCCGGGTGACGATCCGGCGGTCGAGTTCTTCCACCAGGCGGGCGGTCTCGGCCAGGTCGGCCTCGGTCGCCATCGGGTACGGAACCGACTCGATCTGCGAGCACACGTCCACGGCGATGATGTCCGCGCCCTCCTGGGCCAGCCTCACCGCGTGGCTGCGCCCCTGACCGCGCGCGGCCCCCGTGACCAGTGCCACCTTGCCCTGCATGCTTCCCGCCATGTCCGCTCTCCCTTCTCAGTACGACCCAGTCCTCAGTACAACCCGCCGTCGACCCGGATCAGCGACCCGGTCGTGTAGCTGGAGGCGGCCGACGCCAGGTACAGCGCGGTGGTCACCACCTCCGCCGGTTCCCCGGCCCGCCCGGCCGCGTTGTGCCAGTTACGGTCGCCGTCGGCCGGCCAGTGCTTGGAGATGTCGGTCAGGAACGGCCCCGCCGACAGCGTGTTGACCCGCACCCGGGGCGCGTACTCCCGCGCAAACACCGTGGTGAGCGCGTTCAGCGCCGCCTTGGCGCCCGCGTAAGGCCCGAACCGCGGCGACGGGAACAGGGCGCCGCTCGACGAGACGTTGATGATCGACCCGCCGCCGGCGTCGTACATCCGCTGCCCGATCAGCGCGCACAGCCGGAACGGCCCCTTGAAGTTCACCCCGATCACCTTGTCGAACAGCTCCTCCGACGTCTCCGCCGACGACGGCGCCACCGGTGACATGCCGGCGTTGTTGACCAGGATGTCGACCGTGCCGAAGTGCCCGTAGGCGCGGTCGGCCAGCTCGTCGCACTCCTCCCAGTGCCCGACATGGCACGCGACCGGCAGTGCCCGCCGCCCGCACGAAGCCTCGACCTCTTCCGCCAGCGCCTGGCAGTTGTCCAGCTTGCGGCTGGCGATCACCACGTCTGCCCCCGCCCGGGCGAAGGCGAGCACCATTTCCCGCCCGAGCCCGCGGCTCCCCCCGGTGACCAGGGCGACCTTCCCGGTCAGGTCGAACAGCGCGCCCGGGCCCGCAACAGCCTCGCTCACAGCCCGTGCTCCTCGAGGACGGCCGCGTACCGGGCGCGCGCCGCGGCGCGGCGGGTGGGAATGTGCTCGGTCGGGAACAGGCCGGGGGCCGGCTGGTAGCCGCGCAGCATGCCCTTGGCGACGGCGGTCTTGTGCACCTCGGTCGGCCCGTCGGCCAGCGCGAGCTGGGGTGCGTACGCCCACCAGGGGCCGAGTGGCGTCTCCTGGGTGGTGCCGAGCGACCCGTGCAGCTGCACCGCCCGCTGCAGGATGTCGTGCAGCACCTGGGCCAGCGCGACCTTGCACATCGCGATGTGCGT
>Ga0302326_10015784_pt1 | contig 15866 bp, 12 predicted proteins | sample Palsa_T0_3_FD_202264 | JGI IMG/M metagenome (GOLD analysis project Ga0302326, IMG submission 202264) | Peat permafrost microbial communities from Stordalen Mire near Abisko, Sweden - Palsa_T0_3 | ecosystem: Environmental > Terrestrial > Soil > Palsa > Peat permafrost | place: Sweden: Abisko... | reverse complement strand
GCATCATGGTGGCGGACCGGAAGTCCACGGTGCGCCCGGCGTAGAAGCTCTCGTCGATCGCGCCGGTGCTGTCCTCCAGCGTGGACAGGCTCAGATGCGCGAACTCGGTCGGGTCGGTGCGCAGCTTGGGCATCACGATGCGCAGGTCGGCGTCCAGCCAGGTGCCGCTGATCGTCTTCTGGACGAAGCCCCGGTCGAACACCCAGGGCCGCATGTCCGCGCCGATGTCCACGATCCGGTAGGCGGGCGAGGCGAAGCCGAAGTACCGGGCGACCGAGGCGACGGAGCGACCGGAGAACAAGTTGCCGTATACCGTCGGCGCCTCCAGCACGGCCACGTCGGCCACGCCGCGGCGCCGCAGGTACCGGGCCAGCAGGTCGACCAGCTCGGGGTCGCAGATATTGGATCGGTCGGCGCGGTCATACCCCAGCATGAACGACACCCGGATGGCGGCGGAGGCGGCCCGCCCGGCCAGCCGGTCCAGGCCCGCCCGGTCCAGGCACTCGGACAGGACGGCCGACTTGTCGGCGTCGGACCGGCCGCCGCGCACCACCACCGGCGCCCCGGCGCCGAACGACCGCCGCCCGTCGTCCGTGCCCGGCCCCGCCCGCTGGGCAGCCGGGATGAACCAGGGACTGATCCGGGCCAGCCGCGCGGCCAGGTCCTCGGCCGACACGCCGTCGGCCAGTCGGTCGTCCTCCGTGATGACCTCGGTCAGCAGCTGGAAGGCCTCGGCGTGCCGCTCCTCGTCGGCCCGGATCCGGTCGAAGGCCACCCGTTCCTCCTCCGACCGCGCGACCTCCACCAGGCGCCGGTACGCGAACTCGGCGCTGGCCTCCAGGGCCACGTTCAGCGCGCAGTACTGGTGGAAGGTCTGGTAGCGCAGCTCGCTGGCCAGCTCCGGGGGCATCTGACGGGCGACCTTGGCCGCCGCCACCAGTACGCCCGCCGCCCCGGTCCGCAATGGGGCCGACCGGGCCATTCGGTTGGTGGCGGTCGACGAGGTCCACCCCGACAGCGCGCCCTGCACCTGACGGCCGTAGACGACCAGCGAGGGCGCCAGCCCGCCCGCCTCCAGCAGCAGCCCGCGGGTGAATTCCGCGTGCAGCTGCTCGTCCTTCCAGATCCACACGAGAGTCTGGCGGATCAGCGCCCGCGCCTGGTCCCCGACATCCAGCTCCGCGACCCGCCCGGCCACCGCCTCTTCGCGGTAGGCCACCGCGACGATCTGCTCCCGTTCGAGCGCCAGCAGCAGCAGCTTGGAACGCTCGGCCTCCGGCCGGCCCGCGCACTCCCGGCGCCACCGTCCCAGCTGCACGCCGACGTCCTCGATCAGCACAGCCTCAAGATCGGCCACGTCATGGGTATATCCGCAGTTCGGACTATCTAACGTCCGGGCCGGTGATCGTCGGCCGGGCAAGGAGATGGCCCGCGCCCGGTGCCGGGCGCGGGCAACTCCGGTGGGCGGTGAATTACGGGAGCAGGGTGTCGAGGAAGGTGTTACCGAATATGCGGTGCGGGTCGTAGGTGTCGAACGCAGCCGAGGCGACTTGGAAGTTGTCCTGAGACTGACCGGCGTTGATCGCGTTGGGGATGGTGCTGGTGAGCATTGTCGTGTTCGTCCAGGCACCGGAGCTAGTGAAGGCCCAGCCCTTGGACCACTCGGGCCGGACCGACGCGTAGGAGCCGGTGTAGTGCGAGAACAGCCACTGTTCCATCTGCTCGTAGAACGCCAGCGAGCTCGACGTGCCGGGGACGGTCAGCATGTCGATCCACACGGCGACATCCCAGCTGGGCTGGTCGGGCCGGGGGGTCACCGCGGATAGCAGCGGCGTCACCGCGCCGCTCAGGCCGGCCTCCGATGCCTGGTCCAGTCCGGTGACCCGGATCTCGACCGGCCCGTTCATCGGCCACTTCAGGTCGCCGGCGAACGAGTTCAGGAGGCTGTTGTACTGGGTGTAGAAGTCGTAGACGACCTGCTGGATGCTGGCCTGGGAGGTGAGGATGGTCCAGCCGCCTGCCGTCACCCGCAGCGTGGTCGGCTGCACGTAGAGCAGCACGTCCATCGACGGGCCCCATAGGTTCGCCGTGTCCGAGGCCGGGAGGCCCAGCGCCACGATCGACTCTTGCAGCACCTCGAAGGCGGGCGTGACGAAGGTCAGGCCGTCGACGATGTCGGAGATGAAGTCCGACTCCCCCGTGGTGATGTCGTTCGCGAACGTGTAGTTGTAGGGCGCGGTCACCGCGTTCGTCCCGGAGGGCTGGGTCGGCTGGCGGGACCAGATCTTGACCCACGGGTTGGTGGTGAACGGGAACCAGATCGCCTCCACCCGCCCGGACGCGGCCACCAGTTTGGCGTAGGAGTCCGATCCCGCGCTGGCCGGCGCGGCGAACAAGGTGCTCACGGGGATGGATGTCAGGCTCTGGCACTGCAGGTTCTGGTTCGCGCCGACCTCGAGGGTGACCTCGGTGACGATGGTCCGGCCGAGGTGGGTGAGGAACGGCGCGATCGCGGAGTCGGTGCGGCTGAACGTCTGCAGCGCGTACGCGCCGCCATTCCAGCCGACGATCGTGATGGACTGGACGGTGTTGCTCAGCGACCCGTAGGTGTTGCCCGCCACCGGCGTCTCCCCGGTGGCCCGGATCGCCGATCCGTGGCCGTCGATGGCCAGCACGCCCCCGATCGTCAGGTCGCCGGGTGCGGGAACGGTCGTGAACCCGTAGCCGTCGGCCTGGAGCGCGGCCAGCAGCGCGTTCATCGTCGCGCCGGCCTGAACCGTGACCGTCACCGGCGAGCCGGTGGTGTCGATGCTGATCGAGGTGAGCGAGTCCTGGAGGTTGACCAGGACGATGTTCGACGCGCTCTCGCCGGGGGCGAGCACGAGCGGGGACCAGTTGTGCCCCTCGCCCACGGCCCGCAGCCGGTACCCGTTCTGGTAGGCCCAGTTGGCGAGCGTGACGACGTCGGCGGCGGACGACGGCGCGCAGTACCAGACATCGGAAATGTCGATCTGCTGCGCCCAGTTCACGAACGACTGCTGGTAGAGGTCTAGGCCGGACGGGAAGTTGGCGGGCGTCGAGGTCTGCGCCTTGGCGGCTGGGATCCGCTCGCCGGGAATCCAGCCGAGTGAGGCGGCGGCGACTCCGAGGCCGGCTCCGGCCAGCAGGGCACGCCGGGAGATGCCGAGAGGTCTGTCATCGCGATCTGGTTGAGGCGTCATTGACTCTCCTGCACTGGAACCAGCCTGCCCGGTCAAGGGATTGCTTGAGCAGGCCCTGACGCGAACGTACTCATAAAATAGAACCTGTTCTAGTGGTAATAGGAGTCAATTTTTCTTTGCAGGAAGACACACTGCGAAATTTATATAGAACATGTTCTAGTTTTATATAGGATTGCAACTCTGGTCACTGGAGTGCCGTCGGCATCGAGGCCTATCCTGTCGAGCGATCCTGGACGGGGGTGGCGTAAAGTCACCGGCCGTGAACGACATCGACGTGATCATCGTGGGCGCCGGCCCGACCGGCCTGATGCTCGCCGCCGAACTGCGCCTGGCCGGGGTGCGCCCGCTGGTGTTGGAGCGGCAGCCCGAGCTCCGCCAGACCCCGAAGGCCAACGGTTTCTCCGGGCAGATCACGGAGTTGCTGCGCTACCGGGGCCTGCTGGACGCGGTGATGGCGGCCGCCAAAGGCTCCGCCCGCCCGGCCGCCCCGTTCGGCGGCGTGGATCTGGATTTCTCGCATCTGGCGGATCCCCCGATACGGGGACTGCATCTCCCCCAGCCGCGACTCGAGCGCCTGCTGGCCGAGCAGGCCGACCGGCTCGGCGCCGAGATCCGCCGCGGCCACGAGGTCGTCGCGGTCAGGCAGGATGACGCCGCGGCAACTGCCGACGTGCGCGGCCCGGACGGGGTCTACCGGGTGAGCGCCCGCTACCTGGTGGGCTGTGACGGGGCACGCAGCCGGGTCCGCGAGCTGGCCGGGATCGCGTTCCCCGGGACCACCTATCCGGAGGTCAACCGACTGTGCCAGGGCACCCTGTCTGATGCGGTGACGGTGCTCGGTAACGCTGACATCGACGTCCCCGGGCTGGGCACGGTCCGGCAGGGCGTCACCCGGACCGACGGCGGCGTGCTCGCGTTCGGGCGGCAGGCGGCCGGGCGCGTGATGATCCAGACAACCGAGGACGACAGCTCTGCGGTCGACGACGACGTGCCGATGAGCCTGGCCGAGTTCCAGGACAGTGTCCGCCGCGTGCTCGGCGCGGAGCTTCCGCTGGCCGAGGTGACCCGGCTGTCACGCTACGGGTTCCAGGCGCGGCAGGCGGAGCGCTACCGCGACGGGCGGATCCTGGTCGCCGGCGACGCGGCGCACCAGTTCCCGGCCACCGGGATCGGCATCAACGTCGGCATGATGGACGCGGTCAACTTGGCCTGGAAGCTGGCCGCCGACGTCCACGGCTGGGCGGCGCCGGGACTGCTCGGCACTTACCACGACGAGCGCCACTTCGCCGCCGCGCGCGGGATGCTGCAGACCCAGGCGCAGGTGGCACTGCGCCGCGGGCAGGACCCGGCCGCCGACGCGCTGCGGACGCTCTTCCTGGAGCTGATGGTCTACGAGCAGCCGCTGCGCCACCTGGGGGAGCTGATCGCCGGATCCGACTTCCGCTATCCGCTGCCTAACCCCGTCAACCACCCTCTGGCCGGCGCTTTCGCCCCCGACCTGCCCGTGCGCACCCAGGACGGGGTCACCACCAGCGTCGCGGAACTCATGCGGGCAGCCCGGCCGGTATTCCTCGACCTGGCCGGGCGCACCGACCTGCTCGAAACCGCCCGCGCCTGGGAGGGCCGCGTCGATATCCATACCGCCAGGACCGATGACCGGCCCGCCGACGCCCTGCTGATCCGCCCGGATGCCTGCATCGCCTGGGCCGCCGCGGCCGGCGAGCCCGCCGGCACCGTCGTGCTGACGCTGCGAGAAGCGCTCTTCCGCTGGTTCGGCGCTCCCCTGGACGCGACCGCGAAGTTAGGGTGATTGGCGTGAATGGTGAATTGGCGCAAGTGATCTGCCTGGCGAGTCACGGGTCCAGCTGGCTCGCCCAGGACGGACATTCTGATCCGCCGACCCTGGACCGGGACAACTCGACCTTCAAGTTCGTGGGGTCCCTCGGATTCGACCTGGCTGGCGGGTCGCCGGGCCAGGAGGCTCACGCGGATACGGTGGCGGACTGGCTACGGCGATTGCGCGATCGTGGAACCGACCGGCTATGGCTGGTCATACCGGAGGCAAAACCCATTACCGGCCTTGGCCAGGCTGCCGGCGAGCACATGCTGGCGGGGTTCGCCAATGCAGGCCGTTGGGGTCTTGCTGCCACGGGCGGGAGGCAGCCCGAGATGTGGCGCGCCTCGTGGTCCGTCGGTGACCGCAGTGCACCTGAGCACCGGATCTGGTCTGTGCACTATCAGGGCGCGTACCTCGATCAGGTGGTTCCGCAACGCCCGGACTTGCGCAGCGCGCAGGAGCAGCTCGCCAAGGCGCTCGAGGCCGCCCGTGAATTCGCCGCGCGGCAGAACCTGGATACGTGGGCAGGCTGGTTCGAACGCGCCCTAGCCAAAGGCCGTGACATTCCCTACCACCCCGACATGCTGCCGCCCGCCTATCCCGATGAGGCGCATCAGCTGGCAGCTATGGCCGCCCAAGCCTGGGTCTTCGGTGGCATGGGCTCCTGGAACGACCTGGGCTTCGAACTCAGGGCCGTGGAGGCGGAGTACGACGAGGTTTCCAGGAACCTCTACGCAGCGGTCCTGCTCGCCCTGCTCGCCAGCGCGAACGACGGCCCGGGCGTGGGCTCATGACCGGGAAACACGCCGGCACGCTGCTCGAGCTGATGCGCCCGATCGAGATCTTCACCCTCGCCCGCGCCTGGGAGAACCTGACCGATGACGAGTTCTTCTGGGAGCCGTTCACGACGACCTGGAGCATTCGCCGAGCAGACCAGTGCTCGACACCGAACCCGTTCGGGGCCGGCGAATGGGTGGCCGACTTCGCGATCCCCGAGCCGACCCCGGTCCCGATGACCACCATCGCCTGGCTGTACTGGCACATAGGGTCGATGCCGGGCCGTCTGTGCGAGATCGACTTCCTGGGCGGGACGCGCACCATAGCCAGCGGCTGGACGTCCCCGTACCTCACCCATCACCCGATCTTCACCAGCGCCGCGGAGGCCGTCACCGCGTTGCGCGATGGCTGGCAGAGACTCCGCGCGGCGATCGAGCGGGCCGATGACGACCAGCTCGAAGTGACGACCCCCGGGTACACCTATGCCGCGGCGCCGCCGAGAGGCGGCCTGTGCGTCGCCGGCCCGCCGGGTCCCGCGCACCCGGCCACGCGCTTCATCGCCGGCACGCTCGCCGAGGTAAGTCACCACGGAACTCAAATCGGCGCTGTGCGCGATTTCTACGCGTGGCGACCGACCGACTGCCGCCGCGGAACGATCTGACGGAGCACGGCACTAGCTCAGTCGCATTACGCCTCACTACAGTGAGAGAGCGTTTCTGTGGTGACCGCAGGAAGGTGGGCACGTGCCGCGCGACTTGTATGACGTTCTCGGCGTGCCGGGCACGGCGTCCGAGGCGGAGATCAGGCGCGCGTTCCGGGCACTGGCCAAGAGGTACCACCCCGATGTCAATCCCGGCAGTCCTGATGCGGCGCGCAGGTTCGTCGAGGTGGGGAACGCGGCCGAAACGCTCCTCGATCCCAGCCGGCGCGCCTGCTATGACGAGTCCCGGACGCCGGGCGCCTCCGCCGGGCCACCGGACGCCGCGCCGAAGCCGCCACCGCCACCGCCACCGCCACCGCCCAGCACCTCACGGGCCGCCGGGACGTCCCGCTCGGCTGCGCCCGAGCCGGCCAGCCAGCGTCCCGCTGACCTCAGCGGGAGTGCGGGGAAAGCCGTCTCGGCGGCCCTTGTCCTGCTGGTGGCCGTCGCGTGCTGGATCGGCTGGCATACAAGCACCTCCGCGAGCCAGAAGGGCAACGCCATGCCGACCAACGGGACCGTGGTCTGGACGGCGGCAGACTTTGCCCTCGGCGACGGCTGGGGCATCAACCTCGCTGGCCACGGGGCGCGCATCCAGCTCGTTCCCGGGGCGAGCACCGACATCGAGTTCGCCGACGGGTACCTCGCATCGGCCGGGAACATTGCGCTGCTGCCGAGCGGCGAGGCCCTCACGTACCAGCACTGCCTCAGCGCCGTAGCGCAGGCAGCCAGCCAGTCCGAGCCGCTCGGTCAGATCGCGCCGACCACCGGCAGCGGCCTGTGCGCGTCCGGGAGCGGGGGTGACCTCGCGTCTATCCAGGTGATCGGTGATGACGGGTCCAGCCTCACCGTTGACATCACGGTGTGGGAGTACGTTTAAGCCATCGTCCGGATCGCGTGGTCTTCGCGGCGTGGCGCGGGCATCACGCGACGGTCATCGTCACCCGCTGACCGGAAGTGCCCGCGAGACAGCGGCTTACCGATCTCCGGTTGCTGGCGTCCCCGATGCCACGGCTCCGCGCCGTCCTCGGCCTCGACGACTAGCAGGCAAGCGGGTCAGCCCGCCAGGGCGGCGTTGACCTTGGCCATGTCGAAGGGCCCCGGGCCGGCGGGCTCATCCTCGTCCCAGTACTCGACAGGGTTATCCCCGCTGAAGGACAGGCAGCGGGGGACGGCCTCTCCCGGAGCAAGGGGGGATGAGCCGGTGCGGGTGACCTCGTGGACCCAGCCGGCGCCGAAGTCGTACTCGTACCTGACTGGCTTGCGGGCGCCGGCCGGGAAGGCGTCACGGAGCCGGACTACCTCCTCGCTGGCGGTCTCCTCCAGGTCGAAGAACGGGTCGCTGTAGCGCACGCCCGCAACGGCGAAGGCGTGCAGGTGATCACCGTCCCAGCCAAACAGAACCTGGATCGCGCGGTGCAGGTCGCCCAGCGTCGCCGCAAGGGGCATGCGGACAGTGCGCCCCAGCGGGGGACTTGACCGCCAGAGCGTCACCTTCAGGTCCACCGCCTGGGCAGCGGTCAGCGCAGCGCCCGACTCCGCGAGCGCGGCCACCGCGGCGGCGACGGCCCCCGCCTCCGGATGACCGGCCGCGCGGGCCATCGCGAGCAGCGCGCCGATGTCAAGGGCGCCGCCGCCCGCCGCGGTCCACAGTCGGCACAGCGCCTCGTCGGCGCCCTGGCCCTGCCGCCACGCCTCGCCCCGGGCCAGGAGGGCAGCGGCGGCGGCCTCTACCCCGAGCCAGCCGCGGTCGGCCGGGGACGGCTCCGCAGCGCGCCCCCAGTCGTGCAGCTCGGCGCGGGCAAGGCGGGCGCTGCTCGGCCATGCCGCAGCGTTCCCCGCGATGGCATGCCAGCCGGGCAGGCCGTCCTCCCCCGTCATCGCGGCCATCGTGGCGGCGGCATCACGCAGCCACGCGGGCAGCGGGTCGGCCGCCGCCAGCAACTCCCGGACGGCATCGGCCGGTTTGCGGGCACAGAGCCACCCCTGCGCCATGTGCCAGCGGTCCGATGCCCGCGCCACGGCCACGACGGTAATCGCTTCGGTGGCCGTCGCGCCGGGACTGACCCCGCGGGGCAGGTCCGCTTCCAGGCGTTCCATGGCCCACTCCCCGAGCGGCGTAACCGCGGGCTCCTTCCCCGCGGTGACGGCGCCGAATTCCGCCAGCAGGCCGAGCAACGAGCCCACCTCGTCGGCGAGGAAGCCGCGGCTAATGGCGGACATGCCGCCAAGAACGTGCACTTGCATCACTCCCAGGCCACGCTCGTTGGCGATCGCGTCGGCCGCGTCGATGACCTCGCGGGATGACAGGCGGATGCCCGCGCTCAGGGACCTCAGCAGCGCCAGGGCAAGGACCAGCAGGCCCAGGCTGTCATCGGCCGCTCCCCCGGTGATCTCGCCGCAGACCGCGCGTAGTGCGTCGAGCCAGCGTCCGGCCCTGTCCGCCTCTCCCGGCCATCCGTCCAGCTCCGGACTGGCGGCTGCCCGGTCCCCGATGATCTCCAGGACGCCGAGGGCAAGGGCGGCGGTCCACGGCCGGTGCAGGCCCGGGATGTCCGCCGCTGACCGGAACCGCTCCGGCAGCAGTATCCCGATAGCCGCGCAGGCGCCCGGCACCGCCGGCTTGCGCAGCACCCCCACCCTGGTCAGCGCCTTCCCCTCCGGCCCCACCCAGCGCGCCAGCGCGACCGCCCGCCGGATGATCGCGCACTCTCCCGCCAGTTTCGCTGTCTCGTCCGCCGTGTCCACAACGACACGATACTGGCATCGTGGCCACAGCTTCCGCCGCTTCAACCCGTTCAAGCGAGGGACCACCGTTCGGCCGGGATCTCACGGTGCCGGCGGCGGCCAGACTACGGGAAACAGCGGATGATCCATGGCCGCCCCGGCGGGCAGGCTCGCCTCCAGGCCGTCGAACGGCGGCGAGGTACGCCACGGACGGGGTGCGTGCCGAATGTCCGCCGCCAGGTACCGCAGCGACAGGACACGCCGCCGGGAGCGGTAGGGGAACCCCGGTGCGCCGTGCACGGTCATGAAGTCGAAGAAGATCGCGTCACCCGGCTGCAGGGCGAACCGGCGGACATCGAACGCGCCCGGGTCCGCGTCGATGTCGGGCAGTTCGGCCAGGCTCCCCTCGGGGAACCAGCGGGCCTCCTTGGTCAGGAACGTGCGCGGCATCAGCCACGGGCCGCGGTGCGAGCCCGCCAGCAGTTCCAGGCTGCCGCCCTCGGGCACCGGGTCCACCGCGATCCAGGCACTGACACCGTGGCCGTCCACGTCGTAGTACGGCTGATCCTGGTGCCACGGGGTGCGCTGGGTGGTCGCGGCCTCCTTGACCAGGACGTGATCGTGGTAGAAACGCAGCTCCGGGGTCGCCATCAGCGCCGCCGCCACCGCCGGCACCCGAGAATGCCGGGCCAGCCGCTCGATCTGCGGAATCTCCTGCCACCGGCAGAAGTCCTCGACGAACGCGCCCGGGTCATCAGCGCCGCTAGCGACCTGGCGCAGCGGCCCGGCCCCGGCCAGCACCGCGTCGATCGCGTCGGCCGCCGCCGTGACCTCGTCCGTGCTCAGAACCTGCCGTACGCACACCACGCCGTCCCGGGCAAAGGCCGCCGCCGCGTCTTCATCAGCGAGCGCCGGCTGCTCCATGGCCGCACTCTAGCTGCCGGATGGTTTGTCCGCCGCATAAGGATCGTCTGGCAGCCCACCGCCCGCAGCCGGAAACAGCGCCTGAACGCTGCGCACGACGGTGGCGCGCCGCTCGGCGACGGCGCGTTCGGTCGCGGCGGGCCGGCCAAGGCCCGCAACCTCCGGCAGGCCGATCCAGGCGGTGGCGATCTGGGAGACCAGGACGCAGATGTCCGCTGGATCCCAGGACGGGTCCAGCTTTCCAGCCTGCTGCGCAGCGCGGATCTTATCGATCTTGCCCGCCATGGCCTGCCCGTAGGGGTCCGGCGCGTCGTGCCCGGGACCGCCGCTGTCCAGCTCCAGGTGTCCCCAGCTGACAAACCGAAAACGGTCGGGACGGCTGGTGAAGTAGTCGAACAGGCCTGCTGCGTAACCGGGCAGGTCGGACGGGTCCAGCGGGACGGCGTCGCCGATCTCGGCCAGCACCTGCGCCGCGACGAAGCGGTAGAGCTCGTCCTTGCCGCGGAAGTAGGCGTACACCCGTTCCTTGCTGGTGCGGGCGGCCCGTGCGATCCGGTCGACCCGGGCACCCGCGATCCCGTACTGGGCAAACTCAGCCTTGGCAGCGGCGACGATCCGGTCGCGGGTCGAGTCGATACCAGGCATCCCCCGACCATAGCAAACCGAACGGTTCGGTTTTGCATGCCGGAGCAACCGGGGTAGCGTGAGCACATAAGCGAACCGAACGGTTTGGTTTGTCTTCCGACGAGAGGGATATCCGGCATGCAGCAGCGCACCTTGGGTCGTCAGGGCCTGGTCACCTCCGCGATCGGCTACGGCGCGATGGGCATCTCGCTCGCCTACGGACCCGGTGACGACGCCGAAGGGGCGGCCGCCATCCGCCGTGCATACGAGCTGGGCGTCACCCACTTCGACACCGCCGAGCTCTACGGATGGGGAGCCAACGAGAAGATCGTGGGCGCGGTCGTCGCGCCGTTCCGTGACGAGATCACGATCGCGACCAAATTCGGCTTCACCCGCGAGTACGGCACCGACAGCAGGCCGGAGCACATCCGCGAGGTACTCGACAACAGCCTCCGCTACCTGGGCACTGACCACGTCGACGTGCTGTACCAGCACCGCGTCGACCCCGATGTGCCGATCGAGGACGTGGCCGGCACCGTGGCGGAGCTGATCGCCGCGGGCAAGGTGAAGTACTTCGGCCTGTCAGAAGCCGGCCCGCAGACCATCCGCAAGGCGCACGCCATCCACCCGGTGTCGGTCCTGCAGACCGAGTACTCACTGTTCGAGCGCGACGTCGAGGAGCTGTTCCCGGTGCTGCGCGAGCTTGGCATCGGCTTCGTCGCCTACTCGCCGCTTGGCCGCGGCTTTCTCACCGGCACCGCCAAGCCCGCCGGGCAGTACGACGCCAGCGACATGCGCAACAACGATCCCCGCTGGCAGCCCGACAACTTCGAGCGGAACGTGGACGCCGTCAAGCAGCTCACCGAGCTGGCCCACGCCAAGGGCGCGACCGTGTCCCAGCTCGCACTCGCCTGGATCCTGGCCCAGGGCCAGGACATCATCCCGATCCCCGGTACCCGCAGCGCCGCCCGGGTAGCGGAAAACACCGCCGCCGCCGACCTGATCCTCGCCCCGGCGGACCTTGACGAGATCGCCCGCATCCTGCCCACCGGCGGCTTCGGTGCCCGCTACGCGGACGGCAGGATTCCCTCCTGGACCTGACCGCCCCTTAATCGATGCCGATCTCTGGTACGCCCGCATAGCGGAGCAATGCCCCATCGGTGATGTCATACGGCACTGATGGGAAGCGGCCCCGTGAGATCATTCGGATGGACCAATTCGAGCGGATTGAGCGGCGGGCGCGGGCGCGTTCACCCCGAAGGGCACCAGTGAAGCTGAAGACCACGGCCGAGCATCTCGTCTACCTGCTGGGGGCGCACGGAGTCGAGTACCTGTTCCTCAACCCGGGCACGGACACGGCGCCCGTGCAGGAGGCGGTGTTCACGCTGTCGGAGGCCGGCCTGCCCGCGCCGAAGCTGCTCCCTTCCACGTTCGAGAGCGTTTCGCTCGCCGCCGCCCACGCGTACTGGAAGATGACGGGACGGCCGCAGGCAGTCTTCGTTCACGTGGACGCGGGCACCCAGAACCTCGGCGCGATGGTGCACAACGTGCTGCGCGACCGGGCGGGGGTGATCGTCATCGCCGGAAAGACCCCCTACGGGGAGGAGGCGGGGCTGACAGGCGGGCGGAACAACGCGATCCAGTGGCAGCAGGACGTCCCCGACCAGCCGGGCATCGTCCGCAGCTACGCCAAGTGGATCCAGGAGATCACCCGGCCGGAGATGCTTGACCGGGCGATCGGCCGCGCCGTGCAGGTCGCTTCGAGCGCCCCGGCCGGCCTGGCCTACCTGACGGTCTCCCGTGACGTCCTCATGGATCCGCCCCGCCTCGACCAGTCGCGGGTGCGCGGCTACGCGGTCGCCGGGCCGGCCGCGCCGGACCCGGCCGCCGTGGGGCGGATCGCCGCGGCGCTGGCCGGGGCCGAGGCGCCGGTGCTGGTGACGTCCCGGGCCGGGCGCACCGCCGCGGGGTTCGCGGCCGTCGAGGCGCTCGCGGACCTCGCCGGGCTGCCCGTGGCGGGCCGGCTGGAGGGCGGCCCGGTGAACATCTCGTCGCGGCACCCGGCGAACCTGCCGGGCCGGGCGGAAGCCGCCGCCGCGATCTCGGCCGCCGACGTGATCCTGCTGGTGGAAAGCGACGTGCCCTGGCTGCCGGGCACGGTGACGCTACGCGATGACGTGCGGGTGTTCCACGTCGATCCCGACCCGGCCAAGGCCTCGATGCCGCTGTGGGCGTACCCCGTTGACGAGGCCGTGCAGGCCGACGGTGCCGCCGCGCTGGCGGCCGTCGCGGCCGAGCTGCGACGAATCGCCGAAGGCGAGCCGGACGTCGCCAAGCGGCTCGCGGACCGGGTCACCGGGCTGCGATCGCGTCCGGCCGCGCCGCGCCGCGAGTCGGGCAGCGGCCCGCTCACCCCGCTGGCCGTGATGGGCGCGCTGAACGAGGTGATCGACCCCGAGGACATCGTCGTCGAGGAGGCGGTGACGAACGCCGCCGCCGTCTACGAGGGGCTTGAGCGGACCCGGCCCGGCACGCTGGCCGGGGCCGCGGCGCCCGGGCTCGGCTTCGGGCTCGGCGGCTCGCTCGGGGTCAAGCTGGCCCGCCCGGACCGGCGGGTGATCGCGATCACCGGCGACGGGTCGTTCCTGTTCGGGGTGCCGACGTCGGCGCTGATGATGGCGGCCGAGTGGGGCACGCCGTTCGTGGCTGTGATCCTGAACAACGGCGGCTACCGGGCCAGCAGGCTCCCGGTCTACGACCTGTTCCCCGACGGCGTGTCGGTCCAGCGCGGCACCGCGATCGGTACCCGGTTCACCCGGGCACCCGACTACCCGGCGCTCGCCGCGGCCTGCCATGCCCACGGCGAGCGGGTCGAGCGGGCGGACGACCTGGTGCCCGCGCTGCGCCGGGCCATGGCGGCGGTCGATGCCGGGCAGGCCGCCGTCGTCGAATGCGTCATCGAGCAGGACTGACGCGAGCGCCGCGGCGATCCCCGACGGCAGCGCTCACTGGCGCGAGGCGGGTACTTCGGGTCCTGGGCCGTGAGCGTCGGCCGCCGCGGTGGTCGTCTGGCCGACGCCCTCGCGCTCGTCCCGGCTGCGGACCAGCCGGGATACCTCGGTGCGGAGCCGGACGAACTCCGCCAGCTCCTTGGTCTCGATCTGGCCCCTGGGGGCCGGCAGGTTCACCGGCAGGTCCGCGCGGACCCGGCCCGGCCCCGCAGTGAGGACGATCACCCGATCGCCGAGGTAGACGCTCTCGTCGATGTCGTGGGTCACGACCAGGATCGTGATGTCTCGCTCGCGCCGTATCCCCAGGACCAGATCTTCAAGGTCCTCCCTGGTCTGCGCGTCAACCGAGCCGAACGGCTCGTCCATCAGCAGCAACAGCGGCTCGCAGGCGAGGGCGCGGGCGATGGCGACCCGCTGCTGCATGCCGCCCGACAGCTGCCACTGGTACTTGTCCCCGGCATCGGGCAGGCCGACCGCGGCGAGCGCGGCGTCGGCCGCCTTCCTGCGGGGCGCCCGGCCGCGCGTAGTGCGGCGCAGCGGCATCGCCACGTTGTCCCGGACCGACAGCCACGGGTAGAGCGACCGACCGTAGTCCTGCAGGACCACGGCGAGCCCGTCGGGAACGTCGTCGACCGGAACACCGCGCAGCATGACACGCCCGCTGGTCGGGTGGACGAGCCCGGCGATGCAGCGCAGCAGCGTGGACTTCCCGCAGCCGGAGGGCCCGACGATGCTGACGAGCTCTCCCTGCGCCACGCTCAGGTTCACCCCGGCGATGGCGGTGTGCGCGGCCGGGCCGCGGCCGTAGGACTTGGTCAGGTCCGTTATCTCTAGCACGTCAGTCCCGTCTGTTGGCGCTGTGCCAGCCGAGCACGCGCCGTTCCGCGCCGCTGAGCAGCCCGTTAAGTAGGTAGCCGAGGATGCCGAGCAGCACAATCGTCGACCAGAGGAGGGTCGTGTCGAAGGAGTTGGTCGCGTTGCCCATCTCGTACCCGATGCCGTCGCTGCTGCCGACCAGCTCGGCGAAGACCATCAGGATAAGCGACAGCGACAGGCTGAGCCGGAACCCGGCGAAGGCCTTCGGCAGCGAGGCGGGGACGATGACCATCACCAGCCGTTCCCACCGGGACAGCCTGAACGCCCGCGCGGTCTCCAGCTGCACCGGGTCGACCGAGGCGGCGCCGTCGATCGTGTTCAGCAGGATGGGCCAGACGGTGCCGAATGCGATGGTGGCCACCTCCATCTGCGTGCCGATCTTGAACAAGACGATGAAGACTGGTGCCATCGTGACGACGGGCAGCGCGCGGGCGAACTGCAGCAGTGGGTTCAGGTAGGCGGTGACGGCGGGCGACCGGCCCAGGGCGATCCCGAGGGGCACGCCGATGGCGGTGGCGATCGCCAGGCCCGCGAAGATCCGTCCCAGGCTGGGCAGGATATTGCCGATCGCGTCCGACGTGAGGAACACGTGCGCGACCGGGCCGGAGAACCACAGGTGGTACATCCGGGCGACGATTTTCGACGGCGGCGGGAAGAAGGAGCTTCCTGCCCGCGAGGCCCATAGCTGCCACCCGGCGACGCCCGCGACCAGGACCGCCCAGCGGGTCGCCCACCTTATCCGCGTCCAGCTCATTCCGTCTCTCCCAGCCGCACGTGATGCCAGCGTAGCAACCGCCGCTGCGCCGTGACGAGGAGCAGATCGAGGACGAGCCCGAGGATGCCCGCCCAGACGGTCGCCGCCAGGATGACCGTGAGGTCATCCGCGCCCGTGCTCTCCTGCGAGATGTAGGCGCCGATCCCCGGGCCGTTGATCGGTCCCGTGATGTAGCCGGTGGCGATGTCGAGGATCAGCGCGACGGACGAGGCGAGCCTGATCCCGGTCCCGATGAACGGCGCCGCGCTCGGCAGCGACACCATCCACACGGCCTGCAGCCGGGAGAACCCGAAGGCGCGGTGGGTCTCCATCGCCACCGGGTCGACGTCGTCGATGCCGGCGATCGTGTTGTAGAGCACCGGCCAGATCGCGCCGTACACGATCAGCGTGACCG
>Ga0302326_10015782_pt1 | contig 15867 bp, 20 predicted proteins | sample Palsa_T0_3_FD_202264 | JGI IMG/M metagenome (GOLD analysis project Ga0302326, IMG submission 202264) | Peat permafrost microbial communities from Stordalen Mire near Abisko, Sweden - Palsa_T0_3 | ecosystem: Environmental > Terrestrial > Soil > Palsa > Peat permafrost | place: Sweden: Abisko... | reverse complement strand
TTCCGAAACTTCGAGTCCGCTCAGTGGATTGGGTAGATCCTCCGAACCAACTAATTTCGCGTTGAGTCTCTGGAGGAGGGGCTTGCGAGCGTGCAAATGAGTCGTGCTGAGATAGGGATTCGACTGTTGAGCGTGAGGGGGTGGGAGGTTTCATCGTTATGCCGGACTTGAGATCCTCTAGGCGGGAGGATTTGGAGGTGATTGCTGCGACAGGGGCAGGGGAATCAATACTTGGGTTGTATGGATATCCTTTCTCAATCTCTTCCCTACACGCTTGTCAGTCTCAAGTAATTTTCGGGAGGAAGGGCTCCGTGGATTCTTACCTCCAATATTTGTATTGACCAAATAGCCATTCTAAGTTACAGAATGCGTCTCCTTGGATACTTCGACCTACGGCCTCATGGAAGGCTTCATTCATGGCCTTGATTCTCTGCCAGTAATGTTTCTCAGGAGGATCAGAGGGATTCCTGTCTGGAGTGGCAATAGGCACATTATCCCCGTTCGATTTGACCAAGGCTCTTTGCGATGGTGTTTCCACAGTCCGTGGAGGTTGTGGAGTCTGAAAGGAACTTGATTGGAAGGAACCAGGAGCAGGATCTCTAATTGAATGCCGCGGTGTTCTAATGGGTCCTGAACTCCGAGGTTGTTGGGGAGCTGTTATGGGGACCGGCTGAGATGCCATTTCTCGAGTGAAACCCGAGGGTGCGGGTGCCGGGGGAATTCTCGCAAAAGGACTATTTGGTGGAAATAGCGACTTTGGCTCAGTTGTTATGGGTTTGACACTTGCAAATGGATTTGCGGGGGCTTGTTCTGTTGATGTAGTGCTTTTAGCGCTTGCGAAGGGGTTAGAGGGTTTCTGGTCAGTGGACGTTGATATGCCAAACGAAGTTGCTGGTGTTGACGTCGTTGAGGGTATTTTGGCGAACGGATTTGAGCCGGTTGACATGGTCGATCCGAATGAGAAGGAAGGTAACGTTGACGACGAAAATGAAGGAGCTTTGATCCCACCAAAAAGCCCTCCTCCATTTGATGGAGGCAGTTGAACACCAGCTACACCACCATTTAACCCAGCCTACAATCAGTCTCCCTCCAATTGCCGAAAATCACATTAGCATCATTTCCACCGACATTAGCATTAGCATGAGCAAACCGACTGCGTCTCGGCTTCGCAAGCCTACAAATTAGTTTCCTCTATATAGATAAGAGAATACTTGCGCGTGGCCATGACCTCGTCACTGGCCCTCTGAACGGGATCGATCTTGTCTCGTTCGTTTTCATAGTCTTCGTCGGGACGGTTGCGTGACGGCTCTTTTGTTAGATATGTATCTGCTTGTCGCTTCGACATCGCGGGTCGAGAGATCTGGGGCGATGATAGAGGCCGAGGGTAGACGACGTGTTCCGCACGCGGCGATGGCGAGGGCGATGGATTCGGGCGTCTCGAGGCGTAATGTGTTTTGCGGCACAATACGCAAAGTCAAATATCTAAGGAAATGTTGGGCGGGATTAGAATTGACGGGTTTACGGGTTTGGGCTTATGGCTGTGCGCCGAGGACCTGCCTTCGATTCCAAGAGAGGGAAGCTTGACTGGCAACATATTTACATATATTACTTTCACCGATTCTAGCTAGTCCTTTGTATGCTCGTGTTATGCCTCAATGTCCATGACGTATCATTTGCAAAGTCTTCCAAGACCTCTTTCTTTCCCAAATCCCAAAAGTGTAGTCCCTGATTATACGACGTTCAACACTCTGTCCGCTTCTTTCCCACTTATATTATCCTGAACATGTTCTCTCTCACATTCCGCCTCATGCCTCTATCAGGTACTCCATCCTCGAACTCCGTATTAGCCATATCCGCTCCGCCCATGGCCTCTCTCATCCGCCGCAAGTGATCCTCATCCCGCTCCGTCAACGTCTGCCGTTTCTTCGCCGAAGCTTGCGTATTCTTCTCCGGACTTCCACTTTCTGTAGCCGACGATTCGTTGACTGTCGTAGAAGGTGACGACGCGCTGGAGGAGTGTGGAGGGGATGATGAATGCGAGTTCCACCGACTTTGAAGGGGAGCAGAACGAGTGCATTGAGCAGCGGCCCTTATTGCGACAGAAGATGAAGTTGGCGCGATACTGCAGCGGAGGCAATTCAGTGGAATCCTGCGCATTTTGTTCAACATAGCGGAACCCTCTCGTTTCGCGGAGTAATGCTTTCCGAGACGGACTTAGTGCCAAAAATGATCGACATCGTGATGTAATTTCTCCACCAAGCCACATCCCTGATCCGTCAGATATGCTCAGGAACAACGTTTTTACTCCCCACAGTTTCATGCAAAGACCTGGAATGGTTTAAAACACCGAGTTACAGTTCCTTGCTATAAAATCCTCCTGGAATATTCCTCTTAAAGAGTTGACGGTACTTTTTCCCAATTAAACAATGGGGGTAGGAGGTCTGTCGGCAGATGCTCCTTCCGGTGGAGCTGCGGGGGAGTCGAAGCTGGATAAGATTGGTTTTGATGTTGGCGTGACAGTTTGGAAATCGAGGGCGAAGTAGTACATGGTAGTGTTTTGTTGAGATGCGTTGGGTGAGGTTTTTTTGTGGATGTCTGTGTCAACTAAACGTCAGATGATTATTTCCATAATATCAGCATGGAGGCCCAGGATGAAGCTCCTGATTCCTTGAGCCTCGCAGGTATTTTTATGCCTTGTTTTATCATTGCCTATTGCAAATATACTAAAGCTATAGAAAGGCTAGCAAACTTCGTTCCACATTCATGATTCGCAATATTTCATCAGATCTCTCGGACGGCTTTTCCTTTTCTCCACAGCTGGGCTTTGTCTCCACGCGGCGTAATAACAGCTCCCTCCACGAACTTGTCAAACTTCCATTCACCGTCCCAGCAGGTTCCGTCGAGCCCGTAGTAAATGCCTTCACCGTGTCTTTGGATCTTCTTCATTTCTCCTCCATATACCCTCCCATCTGCATATTCCCACAGTCCAAAACCATCGAAATTCTCGCCCGCCCATTCACCGAAGTAGAAACTTCCGTCCTGAAATAACTGTCTGCCATGCCCATTCTTTTTTCCCTTGTTCCATTCTCCTTCATACCAGCTCCCGTTCGCATACTGGGTGATTCCAAAGCCACTCGCGTTATCATATTCCCATGAACCTGAATAAGTGTCGCCACCATTAATATTGTCCTGCGTTCCAAAGCCGTGCCTCGATCTGTATCCATCGTGCTGACCTCGGTAGTTTGGCTTACCAATTAATGGAACTGCGGCTCTCTCAGCTTCCCTGACCTTCTGTCGGACTTGGGCTGCTCTTTCCTTCCACTCCTTTTCAGAGGGGAGTTTCGCTCTTGACCGTGCCTTTGAAATGCGCTCGCCGAAGCTTAAGGGGCGGCCAGTCGCTGCGTCTGGAGCACTCCACTCCCCGGCCTCAGAAGTCTTCTGCCCTTTGGCCCGGACCGGCCCGATATTATTGCCCTCGTCACGGTTTCTCGATGCCATATCGGAGAGTGATTAAGAGCTGAGCGTTGGTTGACGACAGCGCACGATCAGGAAGTGGGAAGTGACGCGGGTCTGTGAAAGAGTGATGCGATAAGAGGCAGGGCGTACTGGAGGTCCCGTGTATTAAAGATACCGCATTACATAGGCTCCCTGACTATAGTCGGATAAATGCGCTTCAACCTTATTTGTTCGTCGTCCATCTTTCCTTCGGCAAAGATACTGTAAGCAATGTTGTATCTGACGATCGGGAGGCACAGGATCTTGTATCTGACGAGTATGGACTATTGAGACATCTCCGTTTATCTCGATCTCTAGTTGAAGTTCCTGAGGCGACCGCATGCGCATGGAACTGGCTCTTCCTTCCTCTTCAGATCCTGTGACTCGTAAATAGAGTTCTACCGCTCGTGGGGGCCTAAACTCTATTTTTGCCACATCCACCCATGGGCCAATCAATGAAAATGCGAACCATCCAAAAGCGCTTGATGCGCTCACTGCGCTCGCTGCTAGCAGCTTTCTTGAATTGGAGGCAATTTGCAATAAGTAAGGATGACAACTTCAGTGCCTTCACTTTCTAGGTACCGGAACTGAAACAGAAAATTCTGTTGGGGGCCAGACGCTTTGGATTTATCATGGACAACAGCGAAGTCAGGGCTACCGGCGTCCAGAATGAAGAGTTCTCTTCCTGTTTCTTTGTGTCTCTATCTAACCTATAGTATGGAAAGGGGAATCCTGCCGCGGAGGATGAACAGATCAATTACAGCCGACCCTTTGCTGCATTTCATATATAAAAAGTCTCTGTCCGTCCGAGCTTACATACCATCGGAAGAAACGTCGGACGCTTGCAAGGAAAGAATAGGCAGAATCGTGAAGAAGCAGAAAAGCTGCTACTGTAAAACCCCTTTGTACTGACCTGACGAAGTGGCTAAGGCAATGGCATGTCCTCCTTGGTTGGATAAAGACTTTCTTTACACACTAAACTATGGGCCGAGCGAGTCCGATCCCTCGTTCAAGGAGCGTCTCGAAAGTGTCCTCGACCTAGTACATGGAGAACCGGAACAAAGGGAGCGAATAACTCTACTGGATCGTTCAGTTGCTGAAAGGTTACATAAAGCAATCTTCGGCGAACGCTACAAGGGAGCAAGATTTCTTACCGACTGGAGCGAGGGACCAAAATGGTTAATTCTAGTTGGGGACAAGAATTCTGTTACACCCTTCGATTATGACCCTCACGCTAGCGAAACCCAGTTATTTTTGAGGGTAGAGGCTTTCATTACAACTGAAACCCTGGATCCTTACTTCCTTCGCTCAGCTTTATGCGATCCTCGGCCGTCAATTGTCCCAATTGCCCTGGACGTTGTGGATCTGATCTGCTATTTGGCCTCGTTACCCACTCAACAACCCCCGAGCCACAAATCAAAAACGATAGACCAATACCTGTCTGACTTTATCCAGGATAGAGAACTTCGATCAGTTGTCAAGCCGATTTCGAACCTTGTGCGCACTTACCAGGTTCAGCCAGAAGCGGTTGGAAGAGACAAAGTTGTTCTTCGGTACCTGGCGGACATGCTCAAGAGTGCCACACTCCTACCAGATGATAGTCATTGGGAGGTCCTGGGACGACGTTTCCCTGGTCCAGATCTGCTTCTCGGCGCTTCACCATCAACGCCATCTTCATCATTGACACAAATATTCCTCGATGACTTTACGGCAGACTTTATCTGTTCTGGGCCCTTCAGATTAATTGCGGCAGACGACATTCGACATCATCTTCGGCTGACTGAGAAAAACGAGATCCAACTGTTCTTGAACTCTGCCGAATTTCTTTCGATGTACAACTGTCATTCATTGAAAAGGTGCATGATAGAATGTCATGAGCTAACCCTAGGCACATGTGCATCGACGATATTACCGGAGAAATAGCCCTTTCCCTCTCCCTTATCTTTTGTCGTAATGCCAAATCGAGACACATCGCATCAAGGTTCATACAAAGTCAAGAGAATCTGAATCTCGACCACGAGCTCCTCAAATTTCATAAAAGTTATAAACGACATCCAGAGCTCCAAGACTTCACGGTTTTTCGTCCTCATCTGGCGTTGCTACAGAAAAGAATGCGAGACTGGAAACCGCGTACGTTCTCCGAACTGACGCGTCCTGGATATTATGATAGGTTTGGTTGGTATACCGCGATTTTTGGAGTGGTCTTTGGTGTTTTGGGCGCTTTGAGTTTGATCGTGTCGGGAATTCAACTTGCTTACGCTATTGTGGCGATAAACCTTGCGCAAAGGAGTATTGAATTACAGTTGCAGCAGATGGGCATGACCACAGGTAATTAGTGTTGAGGACAAGCTTCCTCCTCTTCTTCCTTCATACGGTAGTCCTTAAAGAAGAGACGGCCAACATACTGTGTCATTAGCCTGCTCTAAAGCCAGAGAGAATACCTGATGCAATTCCCATAAACATGCATTTCTGAACCTGCATCGCTCTTTCTTGGCCTCCTTCCCCTCCCACAACTTCTGATATCTCCTCAAGGACTCTTTCCAATTATCAGTATCCCAATCTGCCAGCCAATGCATGATCCATCCAGCCTCCACACACAATCTGGTGAATTCATATGAAGCTTCCTCCTCAGGATCATAACGAAAAGAAGGGATATTCCCCTCACACCTCGCAAAGTACTCATCAATAGTGGATCTTTTGAGCTCCCTTTCACGCCATGCATAATTACTGCCCTGTTGAAACGTGTTTCGAAATTGTTCTTGGAGGTTTGCCAAGTCGATATCTGAATCCTTCTCAAGTGCAGCTTGTTCAAGAGCTGGGTATTGCAAATAGGGACGAGTCGAGGGATTGAAGGTTATGCCATAGCTTTCAAAGAGGACAGCCAAGGCGGGACGGGAGCCTTTTTTGACGGAATTTACAGGCACCCCGGAAGACTGATTGATCTGATCAACACCCATCTGACGACTTGCGCTCGCACGCGGGCGGCGGCACCGATTGATCAATCATATCACGTGTGACACGGCCCCCCATTTCCCGGCCGCGGGTGAGCACAGCCCAAAAATCCTCTCCGCAATTAGAAACTGCGTGACCATAATGACTGCAAAAATGAAGGCTGTAGGTGCAATTCCATTCCTCGTCGAGTCTAATTGATCCAGGAATCAAGAACGGCAAGGGTCCTGCCTCTGCATTGTTTATCGAACAAGTCGATAAACCGGTCCCGAAAGGTCCCACCGGCCGCCAATTGCCGAATTGCGTGTTTCGTGATGTTGACGATTAGATGGCCAGGTTCTTGTCAAAGTAAAGGCATTTGGATTGAATAGAATGGATTTGTCGCAGAGAGAAGGGCGGTATCCTGTGCCGCCGCAGGCCGGTCCAATTCTGGGGGTCGAGTTCTCTGGCGTCATCGAAAAGACTAGTCCGCATTGTACCATCCATCCCTCTCCTCCGACGTTCTCGGTTATACTCTTTAGTATTCCATGTTTTGTCCCGATAGTTACCGTTATATATGTTCTTTGCTTCGTCTTAGCTGGTAACTGCGGACACGACTAATTCAAGCGAGCGATTTCAAGGAAGGAGACGAAGTATTTGGTCTTGCCTACGGCGGCGCATACGCCGAATACGTTGCCGTATCAGTCAAAATGATAGTCCACAAGCCAAAAGAATTATCCTTCGAACAAAGTGCTGGACTTCCTGAAGTTTGGTTCACTGCAATCCAAGCTCTATTCCTGGTCGGCAATTTTTCGAAAGGACAGACCGTCCTATTCCATGCCGGCGCATCAGGTACCTCCTATTATCCCGCTGCTCTAGTCTTGCTGCTCTAGCCTCTTGGTGCTGACGATAGGGGTGTCGCAGTGTTTGATTCAACTGGCGAAAGCGGAGGGGGCGAAGATGATCCTCGCGACGGCCGGATCAGATGAAAAGACAAAGCTGTGTGAGAGTTTAGGAGCCACCAAAGGAATCAACTACAAGAAATCGGACTGGGCTGTCGAAGTCAAGAAACAGGCTCCAGACGGCGTAGATCTCGTCGTCGATTATATCATGGGTCTGGTTCCTTCTCCATACTTTTACAAACTCCTATTCGGCATGAAACTAATGCTTTTAGGTCAAGATTATCTCAAGAAGGACTTAGAAGTCACTGCTCGAGATGCAACAATAGTTTGTCTTGCAATGATGGGAGGGGCACAAATTGATAACCTCAACGTCGCCCCAATCCTCATGAAACGATTATCCGTACCACATCCAATCACTTAAGGTCTAGCGTGGTGTTAATATGTAGATCCGCGGGAGTACATTACGATCACGAGATCCAGAATATCAAGAGAAATTGAAGGGAGAGTTCCTGAAACATGGTCTACCGAGAATCATCGATGGGACATTTGAATCTAAAATTGACCGCGTGTTGGATTGGACCAAGATCAGGGAGGCTCATGAGGCGATGGAAAGGAATGAGATTATGGGCAAGATTATCTGCACTATCGGTTAGTTCTGGCAGTACACACGAAGCCTCTACAGGAGGATTGGGCAATGGTTGAAGTGATTGCAAAAAAGAATTCGGGATATAGCCAGTGATAAGTCGAACGGAGAAAATGGTATAGATTTGACATCCACCTCTCCGCCGATCTGACTTATCTCTTATCATATTAATTTTCCCACCCCTCCACCTCAGCATTCCAACTTTCAACGCGTCTACCAAAGCATTCAATGACAATCCTCGAGAGACGATTGTCGACAATCTCACTTAAAGACTACGAATCCCGCAGACCCGAGCTCGTGAAACAGTTGGTGGAAATAGCTTCCAACGATGGTTTCTTTGCGCTCACAGATCATGGTATGAGGAGTGTTCGGCGGAGGAGTTCATTTTGAGGGCTATGAGGGGGAATTATGAACGTGAGGGGACAGAATACCACAGAGAAGGAGTAGTGTAAGAACAATCCGAGTACACAAACAGCGAAGCAATAGTCCAATGTAATTGTGGGACGAGTTGCCCAGGGAGTGAATAAGAAATATTCCAGAGCCCTAAGGTCGGGAGGAAGGTCCAGTGAAACAATTTGCCCCAAGACAAAGAAGAGGGACGATACGGTTGTTGTTTGTAGTGGGTTGTGAGGGACGGTAATGACGTCTATACCATTTTTGTGCCTAAAATACACTTTACCGAGCGCCCATGCATGCTAAACTAAAGTTCCAACAACAAATCTCGGACAAACTCGAAACTTAACCAACTTGCCGCCATACTCGGAGCAACCTGCCGTAAGCCACAGACCCACTTAACACGGAGTGACAACTTTTAAAGAGAAGAAACGATGGAAGGAGAAAGATGGATGAATTTGAAAAGGGGAGGGAAAGGGGTTGTCGGTATGGGATAACGGAGATGACGGACCTTGAGTAAATTTGGATAGAGTCCTTTGTAGAATCCTCTTAATCCTTCTTCTGCCCACATCTTCCTTACCGCTCCGCCTATCGTCGAGTATCCGCTCATTCCTACCGACATCTCCTTTACCTGCACCAATTAGCCCCTCATAAAACGAAGAAAGCAAAAAAAGGCCATCTCGCGGCAGACATCCCCACCAATCCCCAGAAAACCATACCTGAAATCTCCGTCTTAACACATCCATAGGATATGTCACCGTCTGCGCAACCGCACCTGAAATCCCTCCCGCAAGCAACTTCCCAAACGCACTCGGATCCCTCTGTCCCTGCGGCGTCACCACCTTCCTCATATGTTCATAAACCGCGAAATTCAATCCCACATATGGCGCCACACCCATCACCGTCGGCACCAGTCCTCTGTACAAGGCAGGTATTCCGCCCTCGGTGCGGTAAATGCGCGCGATGGTAGGGAACATGCCGGGGAGTTTTGCGGTGGGAGGGCCGTTGGGGTCTCGTTTTATGGCAGCCAGGGAGGAGGATTGAACGGAGAGACGGGTGCGGGTGATGTCGAGGGGATATGTCATTACGACGGAGGTTATTCCTGCCATTGCGCCGGCAGTTAATCTCAGGGGTGTGGTTAATTCGGTTTTCCCAGGTGGCATCAGGAGCTATTGTCAAAAATGTCCAACAGCCAAAAAGTCCCAGCCACAGCGCACAACACCGCGAACCAGGGATGTATCGGCAAGAGCAAGTAGAAAGACCCCCCGGGAGAAGATGGGGCAAAGAAGAGACATACCCTCTTGTAAGTGGTATAAGCAGCAAACTGACAAGCACTGTACGGCACAATCCTCACACAATTAGTCCCGTTCCCACGCATAAACCCTCGCCATCCTTCCTCCTTCCACATTTTGCCCAAAGTGCTCCAACCGCCCGTATAATTAGCCTGTCCCGGCCCCTGAATCTGGAACAATATCTTCATCCGCTCCAGCGGCGAGACTATCGTTCGGGATACCGCGCCCGCGACTCCACCCGCAAGAAATGATGTCGAGGTCGGCGAAGTCTGTAGATACTCTGATATCGCGGTCCGCCATGTCTACTGTTAACTCACGCAATTCAATACATTGCAAAGAGACGATTGAGAGTATTGAGTCGGACAGGAGACGGGATTGGGGTGTTATGGGGATCGGAGTGTACAGGCTTCGGAACGATGTTTTGCAGATCGTTTTCAGCGACGATTTCCGGGACGGTCATTCTGAAAGGCGAGGAGGGTGTTCTGGCTTTAAGGGTGCTTTGAAACTAGCTCACAGCGGATGGGAGCCATAAAATCGGGGCGATGTGAAGAGATGAAAGGATCGATTTGGGTTGAAAGAATCTGTTCCCGTGAACTAAGCTTGGCCAAGCGAAAATAGCGTCCAATATTTACCGAATATTGTGAAAACAACTACGTACATAATGTAAATACGTCGCACTCAAGCGGCGCAAAGCGAACTGAGAATGACGAGCTCGCTACACAGGATGAAGATGTGCGGTTAACATGTCGTGCCCGCATTTTCGATGGCGTATCTACAAAAGTTGGATACCACGGACAAACGATCGTCGGTGAGCTCGAACAGACGCTCGGGGAGGACATCGGTCTCATAAACCCGGTAGCCCCTCTCTCCAACGCATTCTTGTCGCTCGACTGTGTTGCCAGAAACATACTTAAAATGGAGAAGATGGTCGACGACGATATTGTGCAGGTCGATTCATGTTTTACGGGACCTCAGAGCATGTTGTTTGCGGGTACCAGAACTGGAAAACGGAAGAGGCGAGGTCCTCCCGGCCCAACGTACCCCAACTGGTATGTTATGCCTGAGCAAGGCATATTCACGACATCGCAGCCAGTTGTCCCCAAGCCACCGGTTGTCCGGACAGGAATGTGTGGTACCCCACTCGTCCGAATCGGGAATAAGAACAAGAAGGAGGCTGGAGCGGGAGAAGTAGTTGGGTTTTTCTTGTGGGCGGATTTGAAGGGAGCTGAGGGCCGCATGTTGTATTCCTATGCCCAACCGGCCGACCCGCTTATTGAAGGGGGATGGGAATTGGCACAGGTAGATTAGATGGTCTATGTGTTTAGAAATATATTCCGGCCTATTTTGAATCCACGTTTTTCACTCCGAGTTGTTTCCACTACTGTACCCCGCATGGGCCAAGTGAATATTTGCTGGTCGGTCGGTCGGTCGGTTTGACTGTATTTACACGGGACGAGAAGAAAAATTTCTTGGCGTCAAGCCGGGCTCGTCACCTGCTGAGATTTTGAGATGGATTGGCTCCTTGTGAGCTTCGTCAGCGAATGAACTTGCTCTTTTCACTGCATGAAGTCACTCTGAGGGTGGTTCTCCCCGGTCCCGAGTAACAATCTTAGGGCTAAACTTCATTATCCGATCGGTATCGAACGGTTTTAGCCAATTACTTATTTAGGAGGTATGACATAGTGGCGTCGCAGATGGAACTCAGACCTCAACCTAAAGGTCTCAGAGAAACACTAAAGAGTTAAATACGCCACACATTTCTAGTTTCCCGCCGAGTTTGTACTTGCAAGCTTGCCTTCAGCGAGTTGGGCCCGGACTTGGCTGGAAAGACTGGAAAGTTGTATGATCCAATCAGCCACGCTATTGGGAAGAAGACTCGCGGAAACGTGGCCATTGGAATCATCGCAATGACTCAAGGTCTTGACGCAGAGACTACATTCATCGAAGGACGAATAGACAGAATCTTTTCTCCTAACGACAAGATTACTATTCGATCCATGACGGAACTGAGTACGTTCTTTAGAAACAAACTGTGAGTTTCCCTTCCAAAATTTTCCTAACGCTGTAGCGCGTCTCAGAGTCGCCTTGGAGATGGAATGACCAAGTTGGTTTGTGTACAAGGCCCTGACTTTACGGATCCAGACAACGCCTTTGATTTCGTCGTTCAATTGATCGAAAATTTGAAATCAAAGAAGACAATATGTTTATTCACGCCATCCCGGTTGACCGTCGAAATGCCAGCATCCGACGAGCGCGCTCAAACTCCGGCGAATTCTGCTTCTTGCTTAGAACGGCAGTTCGCACCCAACTGTTTGGACTCTCGAGCGAGTCGGACAGCCTTCCTATCCGGTTAATCTTCCAACAGAAAGGAGGTAGAATTGCCTTCCTGAATATACTGATGACTAGTCGTCAAGTTGGCTGGTCGTAAACAACCTGTTTTTGAACCTGATTTCAAAATTACGATCGGTAGGGGCATAATCCCCTTCCTCGTTGGCGAGGTCGGCGTCTCGGATCGTCTGAACTACACTAAATTCAAATCGAGGCTTTGGATCGAACGTGGTGGTGGGGATGTATGCTCCTATTATTTTCTCCTGATGTTATAGGTGAAATGTTCCATCGCAGTCAAGATCGATCTGGATTCAGCGGCATCTCGAAAAATCATCGGGATGAGAGTTATCATGTATGGACTTGAGGAGACGGCACAGGTGTTGCAACGGGGAGCATCGCCGGTCATAACCAGAACGGCCAAGCTTATTGCCGAAGCTGTAGTCTGCTTGTCGCTGTTTTCTAATCAGTAGGATTACGGATCATACTTTGGCACGAATCTCACGCCTCCACAACCTCCTCCTGCGAATCCCCCACCGCCAATCGCAATTCCCTCATACTTGCTAGCGGATGGTATCACTGGCATTCCTCGACCTATTCCGTGCGTCATCCGGGCACTTGTATAACGATCACGATGCGATAGATGGATGGAAGTTTTACTAGCATTTTACCGTATTGCATAGGATTGGGGTGGGGATGGAGTTGATTTATCCATCGACATTGGGATGTTGTTGTGTCGGCACATTTCTCACAACCAGATCATGTCCACATCTCACCTTCTGCCGCATCTGCACTATAACTGCGACAAAATGGTTCGAATCCCTTCCATTATAATACATACTAATGCCTATAGACATTGAATATCGGGCAATGGACACTAGAGCTGGTGCAGGACCTGGAGAATGCTAGCGCTAGCTGGAGCTGGAACCTGGAGAACGCTAGCGCGAGCTGGAGCCTGGAGCCTGGAGAATGCGAGGTGGAGCTGGGCGCGCTAGAGGATGCTGGAGCATGTAGACGCTGTAACGGGAACTACCTTTATTTCTCTTCAAACACTGATATTTCCATGACATCGCTATGAGCCTGTGACACCCAGTCACCCACCTCGCCATGGCATCCACATCGCCGTCACTAATTTGTCGGTTCCTCCGGTCGGTCTCCATTGGAGCATTTGCGCTAGCGCCAGATGTTATGCTACATACCAGCCAGCAATGCAATTCAATAACCTACCACAGATCAACTATGTTCCAAATAATGCACTCCCATCCGACGTCTACTCTGCATGTTATCAACCGAACCCAGCCCATTCAATGCTAAATACCCTGACTTCCCCATCAACCTCCCCCGCCAACATCCAAGCCTTCCTAGTCTGCGTAGCAACCCTGCCACCACCCACCAAATCCAACATCTCCACCCCTTTCTCCCCATCCGTCTCCACATGCACCATAAAATGCGAATGATACCTCAGCGGATCGCCCGGATACGCGGTAAACTCACACCCAAACCTCAATCCCGGCGTCATCCAATACCCATTCCTATTCAAATACTCATAAACCTTGAACATCACGCCCTCTGGCCGGGGTATATTCTTCGACAGCACCATCCCGTCCTCCGGCGACGGGAGCGTCGCTTCCGGAGGCGGCGAGGGGAGGAGTTTTCCCATGCGGCGCCAGTCCCTGGGGAAGTCGAGGAACATGCCGTAGGGCGAGGATTTATGTTGACGGGGTTTGGTGCGGACGAAACGCGCTGAGGCTTTGCCGTCCAGGATCGTTATTGCGTTGCGGGTGTGCAGGAGGGCGATTTCGGGGGGAGAGTATTCTATTGGGGGGCCGAGGAAGAGGTTTTGGGTGGGCAGTTGGAGGAGGGTGCCGACTGGTGTGCCGACGATGTTGTGTTGCTCGCGGATGACTCGAATTACTTGGAGTTAGATTACATATTTCAAGGAAGGTACCATTTGTGTCGAAGGCGAAGTAATGGTGGCAGATTTCGTAAATCAGAAGCTTTTCCCTGTCAGAATCATCCATTGCAAATGAATTCGATGCAGGATACCCTTCTGCAGTCGTCCCAGTAGCGGGTGACGTGAAGATCAAGGGTCCTAAATATGGCACACGGGACAGGTCGGACAGGTGGATGGACACGATTTGGCTGTGTTTCCGGCAGAGCTACGTATTTGGGGATAGCAGCGGTTGTTCTCAGTACTCAGTATTGCGCGTTTTCCTCCGTGCCGTCGATTTACATTAGCTGTCTTCTCGAGTAACAGCGATGTCCGCATCAGCAAACACGTCCTCCGCCAGCTCACACCCGCTAAAGCCGATTCCGTTCGAGTCTCGCGTCGACCCGTCGTTCTGGTTCGCGCTCTCCTCGCTCAAACTCAACTCCTGGAAACTCGATGCCTCTCCCAAACACGCTGCGGGCCACTACCGCACTGCCCCCCGAGCAGCCACGTCCCCGTCGCACCCCCGTGATTCCTCCGAACACGACACATTCATGGAATTCAATGCCCATTCATTCGATGGAACGTATATCCCACGCCTGCACCCGTTATTGATTCTGTTCTGTGGGAGGAGTGGTGGCTAATGCGTCGATAGGGAGGCTGATGGGTTCGCGCCGGCGTGGGGATTCATAAAGAATTACAACACCGAAGAGGACTGGCGGAATCAGCGACTCAAAACGGCTCAAGACCTCGAAACCGCGGTACCCGTTCCGTGATAGTCGAGACTGACAATGCTAGTGGGAGGATATGTTGAAAAACCAGCGCGACGAAGTCATTCGATGTCCAGCCAAGTTGGTCCCATTTCACCTTTTATGTTACGCAAACCTGAAGAAGTATGTCTTTGATCATCATTTCAGTTTCCCTGTTCTTTCTACAAAGTGGAATATAGCGCACAACAGCAGTCCGCCTCATCAAATCCTTGATCAGATGGCAAAGGATTATATCCTCGCATGCGCCGTGGAACAGCGTGGGTTCTTCTTTTTCGCACAGCATCCCACGTCTCTCAAATTTGTAGTCGAACCTTTGTCTTTTATTCTCTCTAAGGAGTTTACAACAGAGTACAAAGACAATGTACCCTCCCCCTCCCCCTGATCCTATCCCCCAACGCTCTGATAGATGATCCTTACGGCATAGTGGCACTGGGGATACGGATACCTCAACGCATCATCAAAAGGCGAATCCCAACCTCTCCAAAACCTCCTCACATTCCTCACATTCCACCCCACCCTCCTCCCCGCCACCTCTCCCCTGCAAATCCTCTCCGTCACAGCCAACAGTGGGGCCGCCACCTCCAAGATCCTATCCCTCGAACGCGCGGACCAGGCCCCCGGGAAACTGCGCCCGCAGTGGGAGACGGATTTTTCGGGCCGCAGGGTGCCGAGACGACATAATCTCTCGGCGTCGATGGATCCCAGGCAGCGGATCAAGGAGGCTAGGGATTTGAATAATAATTTGATGAAGTGGAGGGTTGCGCAGGGGATTGATTTGGATGTTGTCAAGAAGGCGAATGTACTGGTTTTGGGGATGGGGACGTTGGGATGTGCGGTCGTTAGGACTTTGATGGTTCTACCCCCCCAAAATTCCAACTTTTGAGTGTTTCTATTTCTGGGTTACGTTTGAGTTTGTTTCGAATGGTGGTTTTGGTTTTATGTGCACTTGCAGTGCTTTCGTGCTTGTGTTATGGGATGGTACTGATTTTAGGCTTGGGGAGTCGATAAGTTCAAGATCGTGGATAATGGGAAAGTCTCCTTTTCAAATCCCGCAAGACAGAACTTGTACACCTTTACAGACTGCACTGAAAACGCAAACAAAGTCGAGGCCGCAGTACGCGCAATGGAACGCATCGATCCCAACGTGGTACATCCTCCCTCTCCCTCTCCTACTCCGTTCTCTCCATTT
>Ga0302326_10015781_pt1 | contig 15867 bp, 9 predicted proteins | sample Palsa_T0_3_FD_202264 | JGI IMG/M metagenome (GOLD analysis project Ga0302326, IMG submission 202264) | Peat permafrost microbial communities from Stordalen Mire near Abisko, Sweden - Palsa_T0_3 | ecosystem: Environmental > Terrestrial > Soil > Palsa > Peat permafrost | place: Sweden: Abisko... | reverse complement strand
TGACACGATATCGTCAGGATAGCGCGGCCTCGACGGCTGGCGAGATCAGGCCGGTTCGACCGCCGCGAGGCGCATCTCGGCCGCATCCCCTCCCCGCCACGCGTCACGGCGCAAAGAGCCCATCGCGCGGACGTGCGAGCCGAGGCCCGCCAAGAGGCCACCCATTTCGGCGCCAAAACACGAGACACGGACCCCGCCGACGTCGATCGAGAGGCGCATGTGGCCGCCCGTGAGCTCGCGCGACTCGAGCACCCTGGCGCGCTCGATCGCGATGCGGGGCGGGGCGTTGGCTTGCCCGCACGGCTCGAACCGCTCGAGGTCGCGCGCGACGCGCTCGGGCCGATCGCCGGGCTCGAGAATCGCGTCGGCGTCCACCCGGGGTCCGGCGTCGGGGACGCCTGCCTGGAGGCACGCCTGGCAGAACTGGTCGCGGAAGGCGTCGACGCGGTCGGCCGCGATCTCGACGCCCGCGGCCGCGTGGTGTCCGCCGAACGCAATGAGCTCGGCCCGCGCGGACTCGAGGGCATCGTAGACGGAGAAGCCCGCGGGGCAGCGCGCCGAGCCCCTGCCGCGCGCGCCATCCAGGGCAATGATGATGGTGGGCTTGCGAAAGCGCGACGCGAGGCGCCCGGCCACGATGCCGACGACGCCCGGGTGCCAGCCTTCCCGCGCCAGGACGATGGCCGGGAGCGACGCGAGCGCTGGGTCGGAGAGCATCGCGACGGCATCGGCCACGACGGCGCGTTCGACCTCCTTGCGCTTCGTGCACGCGACCTCCACGTCGGCGGCGATGCGGCGCGCGTCGGCGTCGCTCGTCGCGAGCAGGAGCTCGAGCGCGAGGTCCGGCTTGCCGAGCCGGCCGGGCGCGTTGATGCGCGGGGCGAGGCGGAAGGACACGTCTTCGCCCGTCAACGAGGAGGCCGAGAAGCCCGCGATCTCCGCGAGCGCCCTCGTCCCCGGGCGGGTGCCGCGCGATGCGATGGCGAGTCCCGCCCGGACGAGAGCCCGGTTGTCTCCGTCGAGCGGCGCGACGTCGCCAATGGTGCCGATGGCGACGAGGTCGAGCCACGGGCGCATGTCGAGGTTCACGCCGAGCTCCGCCCGCACCCCGGCGCTGACGGACAGGGCGAGGCCGACCGATGCGAGGCCCTTGTACCCGAAGCCGCACTCGGGCCGATGGGGATTGAGGAACGCAAACGCAGGCAGCGGCTCGGCGGGGACACGGTGATGGTCGATGACGACGGCGTCGACCCCGGCCCGGCGCGCGCGCTCGAGCCGCTCGTGATCCGTCGATCCGCAATCGCACGTGACGAGGACCGTGGCGCCGGTCTCGAGGACGCGCTCCAGCGCCCGATCGGACAGGCCGTAGCCCCCGTCGAACCGATCCGCGAGCAGCGTGACGACCTGCGCGCCGAGGGCACGGAGCACGCCGGTCATCAGCGCCGCCGCCGTCACCCCGTCGGCGTCGTAGTCCCCGAAGACGCAGACGCGCTCCCCGGCCTTGACCGCGCGGGCGATGCGCCCCACGGCCAGGCTCCGGTCCTTCATGCTCCCCGGTGGGGTGAGATCCGCGAGCCGCGGGTCGAGAAACTTCGTGCTCGCCTCGGCGTCGCGCAGGCCGCGCGCGAGCAACACGGTCGCCGCGGTGGGCGTCAGCCCGAGCTTACGCGCCAGCTCCACCGCATCCGGACCGGCACGCGGAGGCAGCTGGAACATGGCGACGGAGAGCAGCAGCCGTGGCCTCGGGCGTCAATGAGGAACGCGTCAACCGGGAGCAGTCACGCGGGGACCGGAATGCTCAAGGACTTTTTTTTTAGCGTCGCTTCGCGTGGCCATGCGCTTGTCGATCCACTCCGTCAGCGGCGCGGCGACGTAGATGCTCGAGTACGTCCCCGCCACGATGCCGACGAGGAGCGCCAGCATGAAGTCCTTGATGACGCTCGTACCGTAGATGAAAAAGGCGAGAAAGCTCAGCATCGTGGCGCCGCTCGTCAAGATCGTGCGAGACAGCGTCTCGCTGACGCTGAGGTTGATGATCTGGGCGAACGATTTGCCGCGGTACCGGCCGAGATTCTCGCGGATACGGTCGTAGACGACGACGGTGTCGTTCATCGAGTAGCCGACCACCGTGAGCACGGCGGCGATCGTGGAGAGCGTGATCTCCTTGTGCAGGATGATAAAGACGCCGATGACGACCATCGCGTCGTGGACGCACGCCACGATGACCCCGGGCGCGAACCGGAGGTCGAAGCGGAACACCAGGTAGAGCATGATGCAGACGATCGCGATCGCGACGGCGTTGCGGGCGCTGTCGCGCAGCTGCTTGCCCGCCTTGGGGCCCACCCACTCGACGCGAAGGGCAGCGTCGGGGGGCACGGCCTCGGCCCCGAGCTTGTCGCGCAACCGCTCGACGAGCTGGTCGCCCTTGCCGAGGAGCTGGATCTCCACGCGGTGATCGCGCGGGTTCAAGACCTGCGGGTTCGTGGCGCTCGCGCGGAGCGACACGCCGGGGACCGAGCGGACCTGGTCCTTGATGACGTCGAGGTTCGCTTCGGAGTCGTAGCGGGTGCTGACCTTGTCGCCGCCGGCGCTGAACTTCACCTCGGTCGCCCGGGCGTTCTCCGGGCACTTGACCGGGTCGGTGAGGGGGGAGCGCGGGTCTTCGACGTAGCAGAGCGCGACGCGCAGGGCGGCCTTCTCGTCCTCCGAGATCGCGCTCACGTCCTGGACGCGGATGAGGAAGTGATACGGCTTGTTCGCGTCGACCACCTGCACGACGTCTGGCGTCTGGAAGCCAGCCGACTCCACTGCGCTGCGGACCTTCGACGGGTCGATGGGCGCGCCGAACGCCATCTCGACCTCCGTGCCCCCGCGGAAATCCGTGCCGTAGTTGGGGCCCGGGTAAAAGCAGAGGACGACGGAGATGGCGACCAGGATGAAGCTCAGCGGGATCCAGAACCCGCGCTGGCCCATGAAGTCGAAGGTGCGGCCCGGCTTGAAGAACTCCATGTCAGAACTCCGCCCCGACGCTCAGGCGCTTGACCTTGGCCCCGCGCACCCACCAGTCGAAGGCGACGCGCGTGCAGAAGAACCCCGTGAAGAGGCTGCAGAGGATGCCGATGAAGAGGGTCACCGCGAAGCCCTTCACCGGGCCGCTTCCGTACTGCATGAGGATGATGCCGGAGATGGCGACCGTCGCGTGTCCGTCGATGATCGACGGCCAGGCGCGCGAGTAGCCCGCGTCGACCGCGGCGCGCACGCTCTTGCCGCCCCGCAGCTCCTCGCGGATGCGCTCGTTGATGAGGACGTTCGCGTCGACGCTCATGCCGATGGTGAGGGCCAGGCCGGCGAGCCCCGGCAGCGTCATCGTCGCCCCGAACGTCGCGAGCACCGCGAGCTGGAGCATCAGATTGAAGAGCACCGCGACGTCGGCCACGAGGCCCGACTTGCGGTAGTACGCGAGCATGAAGAGGAGCACGGCGGTGGCGCCGAGGAGGCCGCCCTTGAGCGACTCGGAGATAGCGTCCCTGCCGAGAGACGGCCCGATGACCGACTCGGAGCTCGGGCTGATCGGCGCCGGCAGCGCCCCCGACCGGAGCACCAGTTCGAGCTTGCGCGCGTCGTGGAGCTGCTTCTCTTGGTCGCCGGCGCCCATCGTGATCGTCGCCTTGCCGCCGCCGATCTTCTGCCGGATGACGGGGGCCGAATCGACCGTGTCGTCGAGGATGATGGCGAAGCGTCGGTTCACGTTCGCGCCCGTGACCTCCTCGAACCGGTCGGCCCCAGCGGGCGAGAACGAGAGCAGGACCTGGTACTGGCCGAAGTTCTGCTGATCGGTCGTCGTCGTCGCGTCGGTGATGTAGTCGCCAGTCAGCTCGGCGCGCGAGTAGAGGTACAAAGTCCTCCAGCCGACCTGCTTGAACTGAAGGGGCTCGGAGTTCTCGACGGGCTCGGTCACCGGCTCGAAGCCGACGACGTGGTCGTCGGGGATGCTGATCGTCTTCGTCCAGGCCCTGAACCGCGTGAGGCACTCCGCGAGCGACTCGTTCGAGTACTTGGGCGGCTGGCAGGAGATCCGCGCGAAGCGGGCACGCGCCGACTTGCGGTGGCTGGACCCGTCGAGCCCGTCGGGCGCGGTCTCCTCGTACAGGGCGAGGCCCTCACCCTCGGGCAGGTCTTCGTCCTTGACGGCGGGCGGTCCGAAGACCTTCTCGCTTCCGGCGTCGTCGACCATCTTGAACTCGAGCCGCGCGGTGCGCCGGATGGTGTCCTTGATGTCGCGGAAGCTCTGCTGATCGCTGCCGGGGACCTCGACGATGATGTCCTCGTCGCGCGTCGTCACCGAGGCCTCGCGCAGGCCGAGCTCGTCGACGCGACGTGACACGGTGTCCTTGGCCTGCGCCACGGCGCGCTCGCGGATCTGCGACTCGATGTCGCCGCGGATCTTGAAGGTGACCTCGTCGTCGGCCGGCCCCTGCGTCTCGGAGAGCTCGGCGAGAAAGCTCTTCGTGAACCGGTCGTCGAGCTTGGCCCGGTCCGCCTTGTCTTTGAACTTGAGGCGGATGATGGCCGACTCCGGCTGAGAGACGTGCACGCGCGCCTCGAGCTTGGGGAGATCGTCGTGCGTCAGGCGCCCCTCGCCCGAGCGCACTCCGAGCAGCGTCGCGAGCTGCAGGCGCATCTCGTCGGCGAAGTTGTCGCGCTTGTCGCGGATCGCTTCCTCGACCTCGACGGTGTAGACGAGGCGTAGTCCGCCGCTGAGGTCGAGCCCTGGCGCGATGGCGAAGGCGACGCGGTCCTTGATGTACGGCGGGCAGTGCAGGTGCTGGCCGATGGCGCGAAGCGCGCGCGTTGGACCCGAGCCTTCGGCCGCCGACTCGGCCGTCGGCAAGACGCCGTCGAGCGTCGGCCAGAGCAGGATGGCGCCGCCCACGAACACGGCGACCACGAACCCGAGCCGCAGCCGCCAGCCTGGATCCATCGTTGGCAGGAGGCCGAAGACGAGCCAGACGAACGCGAGGCCGGCCGAGAAGAGCCCCCAGAAGTTGTCGTAGTAGAAGAAGAGCACCGCCGAGCCGACCGCGATGGTCAGCATCCAGAGGGTGTTTCGCCGGGGCGATGGCTTGACCCCCCACGTGACCGCCGCGAGGGCCGCGACGGTCGCCCCGAGGACGGGCAGCGGCTCACCGTGCGACCATATGGCCACCCCGGCCAAGACCACGGTGAGCACGGCGCTCAAGAGCGCGAGAACGTTCTTCTTGGGCATGTCGCGTTCCGGCTAAGAGCGCCCGGCTATTTCTTGTCCGAAGCGGGCTTGGCTTCCTTCAGCTCCTTCGAGGGGGCCGGCTCCGTGAAGGGGGACACGGTGTTCGCGACGATCTGCACCGTGACGCTGGGAGAGATCTTAACCTTGGCGATGCGGTCGTCCATCTCGACGAGCTCGCCGATGAGACCCGCGTTCGTCATCACCCGGTCGCCCTTCTTCAGCGAGGCCCGAGCCTGCGTCTCCTTCTTCTGCCGCCGCGACATCAGCAGGAAGAAGGGGACGAAGATGACCAGCATCATCAGGATCGGCATGAACCCGGCGAGCGGCGACTGGGGCGCAGCGCTGCCGGCGGCAACGGGCGCCGAGTCTTGTACCGTCCCGGGCACGCCGGCCTTGGGGGGTACGTTCTGAGCGAGGAGCAGGTCGTTCGTCACCGCGGCGGGGGATAGTCCCTGCCGCCACGCCCGTCAACCAAGACGGCCTGAAGAGAACGAGGGCCAGAACCGCGCGAGACCGAGCGAGTTCGCGGGCGGGGCGAGGAAACGTACTCGCGTACGTTGACGACCCCCGACCGCGAAATCGCGAAGGGATCGCGCGGTTATGGCCCTTGTTCTCCATCTCGGGCGCAGCGCATGCCGACGTTGGGGCCCGCCTCGAGGGCGGAGCCCCAGTCGCGGGACGTCGTCCGGCTCATGGCCGCGGTGGAGAGCCAGCCTCCGCCGCGAAGGACGTGCGCCACGCCCGCCCGCGGGCTGGGCCCCTCGAGCTCGGCGTACCAGTCCGACGTCCACTCTTCGACGTTGCCGCTCATGTCCTGGACCCCGAACATGCTCGCGCCGGCGGGGTGCGTGCCGACCCGGGCGGGGTGCGGCGCGCAGCCCTTGCCCGACTGCACGTTGAGGAGAACGACGGCGTTGTTGCACGTGGGCGCGTTGCCCCACGGGAACGGCAGGGCATACGGGCCGCGCGCGGCGTACTCCCACTCGGCTTCGGAGGGGAGGCGCTTGCCGGCGAACCGGCAATAGTCGTCTGCGTCATGCCAGTGGACGCACGACACGGGCAGCTCGGAGTCGTCGCCGTCGAACGTGCAGCTCGCGCTCGCCCGCTCCGGCCGGGCGCAGGCCCCAGCGTCGACGCAGGCGCGGTACGCGCCGACGGTGACCTCGGTGCGATCGATCCAGAAGGAAGTGACCGTCGTGGAATGCGCGGGCCGTTCGTTGACGGGGGCCCAGGCGCTCGCAGATCCCATGACGAACCGGCCGCCAGGAAGCCTCAACATCCCGTCACGCAGCGGCACCGTGGTGCGTGTCGGCGCCGCGCGTGCAGGGGGCGACGCCTCCTCGTACGGATTGGTCCCCTCACCCCCGCGGGCGTCGTCGCGATCCATATGCTCCTCGTCGTCGCGCACGACCGAGGAGATCGCCGGCGCCGCGACCGCGGGCGAGGCCGCGCCCGCAACGTCTTCCCTGCCGGGCGGGGCGAGGGGGACGGCCTCGGCGCGGCGCGCAAGAACGCTCCCTGCGGTGATTGCAGTCGCGAGCACAATCGCTGCCGAACGCACTTCGGGCATGGAGTGCATCATGAAACATACCACGCGCGCGTGGGCAAAGTCATGTGGGCGGGCGAGAGACCCGCACGTCACGGCGACCGATTCGCACCCCGTCGTCTTCCCGCTCGATCGCGGCGCGCGGCACTTCGACATACTTCTCGAAGGCCGCGCGCGCGGCGCTGCCTCCGCGGGCTGCGATGCTTGCCGTTTTCTCGGTGGCGACCACCCCCTCGAGCGCCGTCAGGAGGGCTGCGGCGACCTCGCGGGCGACGACGGTTCCGTCGGCTGACGCGCTGCTCCAGAGGGGTCCGTGCTGCGGCTCGCGCCCGGGCAGCGGCGCACTGGGCTCGGCCGCCAGCGCGGCGAGCGCGATGCCCGCGAACGCGGCGGCAGTAACCCACGGATCTTCGTCGACGGCCGGGAACCATCCAATGACGCGGGCCCCCCGCTCGAACACCGTGGCCTTGACCCACGGCGGTACCTCCGCCCAAAGGGCGTCGGCCGCGCGCTGTTCGGTCGGCACGGCGAGCCACCCGCCCGGGGCCAGGCGGGCGAGGACGTTGCCGCGGCTGAGGATCGCCGTGTCGTCGACCGCGACGACGTCGACGGCGTGGGGTGCGTGGCCGCCGCGTGGGCGATGGCGGGACGCGATGAGATCGAACGCGACGCCCTCGCCTTCGTCGGCCCCCAGGCCACGCACGACGCCGCGCGTCCGCACGCCCAGCGCAGATGCGAGAACGGCAGCGCACAGCTCGGCGGCGGCGACGGCCACCTCGCGCCGGGCAGCGATCCCCCGCATGGCGAAGACGTCGCCCGTATCGCGCGTGGCGGGCGGCGACCATGCGGGCGTCCAGAGGGCTCGCGCGTCGTCACCGCCGAGGACGAAGGCGCGCTTGCCCCGCTCGTTGGCGAGCACATTGTGGACGATGGCGTCGAGGTCGGTGGAGTCGACCTCGCGCTCCGGTTCGACGTACCCGGTGACCATGCGGGGAATGCGCCCGACTCCCGGATAGTCCGGGGCCCACGTCATCGCGTCGGCGAAGGCCGCCTTCAGCTGCACCGACAGCGGGCCACCGGTCGCCAATGGCCGATCGACGCGCTCCATGACCGTCACGGCGAGCGCGCGCCCCAGCGTCTTCACGAGACGCGGCGCGGGGAAGGGCCGCCACGCCACGACGCGCACGGCGGCGACGTCGTGGTCGTGTGCGCGCAGCCGGTCGACTTCGCGCAGCAGCGAGTCGCCGAGCGCGCCGGCGCCGACGAGGACCACCTGGGCGTCGGCAGCCGGGGCCCGTTCGATGACGTCGTGGTGGCGGCCCGTCAGGGCCTGGAGCTCGCGCATCGCACTCGACAGCGCGAACGGTACGCGCTCGGCGAACGCGCGGTCGGCGGCGGTTCCCACGGTCGGTGCGGTCTCGGTCGGGCTCGTGGCGCGATGCACGCGGCCGGACGCCGGGCCAATGAAGGCCTCGCACAGCTCGGGGAGAGGCGCGGTGACGGGCTCGAAGTCGCTGGCGTCACGCTGCTCGTGCACGACGAAGAACGGACACCCGCTGTCCTCGGCGGCGCGCCGCGCGACGAGGGCCAGGTCGATCGCGTCCGCGACGCCCGCGGCGAGGAGCATCCCCCACGGGAGATCATCGAGCGCGAAGGCCGGAGCCAGGCCCACGACGGCCGCAGGAGCCCCTCGGGCGCCGAGCCCCGCGACGGCATGAACGACGACGGCGAGCCGCTGCGCCGCGATGACGGCGAGCTCGCTGCGCGCCGCGGCCAGGTCGGCGGCGCGGGCGATGAGGGCGACCCGCTCGCCAGCCTGCGCGAGCTCCGCGCATCGACGCACGAGCGCCACGACGTCGTTGCTCCGTTCGCACGCGACGGCCTCGCCGAAGACGTTGTGCGCCCGTGGCGTCGCCGAGTCGACCGCCGTCAGGACGTGCTGCGAGACAGCGCCTTCGACGAGCGTGATCGCGCCGACCAGATCCCTCGCCCACGTCCGCGACGGACGCTCCGCCGTCGACGCCGAGTCTTGCAGCAATCCCATTTCCGCGGACCAATGTAGCACCGCGGTCCAGCCGGTCTCACGTCGCGCTCGGCACCCTGGACGCGCCTACCCATCGCCAGCTTCCCGGGACAAGCCGGTCGGCGAGGCGCTGGGGAACGCGCACCCCCTCGGCCGCCAGGGCTTCGGTCCCTTGCTCGACCAGCGCAGCGCCCTCGTCGCCCCCCACCGAGGTGCCAAGCTGAACGCGCACAGCCGACGCATGCAGGGAGAGGTCTGCGCTCCGACACAGCTCGAGTGCCTCGCGCAGCGCCACGACCGACCCCACCCGATCCCCGGCCTCGCTCGCCGCGCTCGCCCGCACGATCGCGCCGAGCGCGTGCGCCCACGGAGCATTGCGTTCTCGCTCGAGCTCGTTCGCGACGCTTCGAGCCTCCGCGATCCGCGCGCGCCTCAGCGCCGGCGCCGCGGCGATGGACGCGATGGCACAGCGTCCCCGCAGGTACGCCGTGAACACGCGGATCACGTGCACGCGGAGAAGGATGCTCTTGCGCAGCGCGTGGCTGTCGCGTCGCACGCGCTCGTAGGCACGCGCGCCGTTGCCGACGTGGAGCTCGATCTCGCTCTCGTAGTGCATCGTCTGCCAGTGCTGGACGAGGTAGCCCTTCTGCGACCACTTCGAGATCGACTCCTGCAGGGCCTTGCGCGCACCGTCCGGGTCGTCGGCTGCGAGCGAGAGGGCTACCGCCGTCCTCGTCCGGAGATTGACGAGCGAGTACAGGTCTCCGCGCTCTTCGGCCTCGAGCAAGAGCCGATGGTAACGTGTCGACGCCTCGTGGAGCTTGCCCGTGAGGCTGAGCGCCTCGACGCCGAAGAGCTCCGCGTTTGTCTGCCAACCGCCGCGGCGCTGGCCGGACAGGTGCGTATACGCCTCGTCGAGCAGCTCGCGCGCCGGCCCGAACTTGCCGCGCAAGAACATGGCGATCCCGTGCGAGCCGGCCACGAACGCCTTGCCGTCCACGTCGCCCGAGCGTTCTGCGAGCGTCCGGGCCATCTCGAAGAGCGCGCGCTGTCGCTTCGTCTCGGTGCCCCCGGTGCTCGCGAGGTTGGTCGCTTCGAGGCTCACGGCCCGGACGATCTGCGAGATGTCGCCCGCCCGGAGCGCGAGCATCAGGTGGCGCGCCTGCATGCACGCCCCGAGCACGGTATCGACGAGCGCGAAGCCGAGGCTGACCGAGTAGAAGGCGTCGATCCGAACCCGATCCGCGTGACGGACCTCCCCCGGAGAACGCTCGACGAACCGGAGCCCCATGAAAAAGAGGCAGACGCGGTAGATGCCGAGCCACAGGAGCGCGCTCGCCGCCGACTTCGGCGCCTTCGTGCCGAGGGCCGCGAGGACGCGGTGCAGGACGACCGTCCCCTCGTCGATGCGGCCGGAAGTCAGCAGGTGCTCGGCCGCGGCGCGTTCGAGCTCGACCCGGTCGCTGTCCGTCGCGAACTCGCCGGCGGTGAGATACGCCCGGGCGGCCTCGGTGCCGCGACCGGCGAACCCGAGGACCTCGGCGAGCCGGATGCGCAGGCGCTGGGCCTCGGAGCTCGTCGGGCGGACGGTATCGAGCGTCAGGCGATAGAGGTGGATGGCGCGATCGAAGGCCAGCTTCGTCACGGCCTTCTCGGCGGCGAGCTGGGCGTAGTGCGCGGAACGCTGGCGCTCGCCGGCCGCGAGCAGGTGCGCCGCCACGGCCTCGGGATCGGAATCCGCGGTCGCCTCGAGGACGCCGGCGAGCTGCCGATGGTGGTCTCGGACGGCCTTCGCCGAAAGCTGGGCGACGATCATTTCGCGGATACGGTCGTGGATCGTCTCGACCACCTCGCGCCCGTCGCGGATCCCGGTGCGCACGAAGCGCCTCCCGCGCACCAGGCCGATGACCTCCTCCACGGCATCATGGACTCCGGCCGCGTCCGCCGCGACCGAGACCGGCAGCGGTCGGCCCGCCACCGCCACGACGTGCACCAGCCGCCGCGCACCCTCCGGCAGGCGGGCCAGACGGACTTTGACCATCTGCTCGAGCTTCACCTGCGCGATCCCGGGCGAGGTGTCCTCCGACCGGGCCACCCGGTGAGGACCGCTGACGCTGCGCGCGAGCTCCTCGATGAGGAACGGGCTTCCGCTCGACTCGGACGCGATCGCCTGCGCCGTCAGGAGGGTGTTCGGGTCGTCGCCGCCGAGGAGCGAGAGCGCGAGGCTCTGGGCGTCCGCCGGATCGAGCGGCCCGACGGAGAGCTCGCGCACCTCCGCGGCCGCCGGCCAGCGCGCCCGCGTCTCGTTGAGGAACGAACTCCCCTCGGCCCCCTCGTCGCGGTACGCGAGGACGAAGAGCAGCGGCGGCGCGCGCGGGGGTCGGATGAGTTCGAGCAGCAGCGCGGCGCTGTCGGCATCGCCCCATTGCACGCCGTCGACGAAGATGACGAGGGGGTGGCGCTTCGACAGCGACTCGAGCAGCTCGCGCAGAGCGCGGAAGGCGCGACGGCGCACGCGGCTCGGATCGGCGACGACCTCCTCCTCGACGCTCCCGATGCTGGGGACGCGCCGCAGGACGGGGAACAGGCGGGCCAGAGTCCACAGGTCGGGAGGGAGCGTGACGACGTCCTCCCGATCGGTCAGCCGCATCAGATGGCGGCTGAGCGCGTCGACCACGCTGTCGACCGCCTTGTAGGGCACCGACTCGCGCTCGTACGCGCGCCCGCGCAAGACGACCGCCTCGCCCTTGCCGACCAGATCGTCGAGGAAATGCTGGACGACGCTCGACTTGCCCATCCCAGCCTGACCGAACACGCGCACCGTGACCGACCGGCCCTTGCGCGTGTCGTCGAATGCCGCTCGCAGCGCCGCGAGGTGGCTCTCGCGGCCCACCAATGCCGGCGTCGTGTCGGCGGGGGGGACGGGCGTCGGCAGCGGGCGCACGCTTTGCGTCGCGCCGAGCCGGTGCAGGATCTCCGAGCCGCTGGGCCGCTGCTCCGGCTCGCGCTGCAGCAGGGCGGTGCAGAGGGCGTCGAGATCCTCAGGCACGCCCTCGACACACTCGGACGGCGGCGGCGGGTCGAGCATGCTCTTCATCTTGAGGACGTCGAACGCCGATCCCACGAAGGGCGGCGACCCGACGAGGGCCTCGTAGAGGATGACCCCGACGCTGTACCAGTCGCAGGCGGGCGTAGACCCCTCGTTGACGGCCTGTTCGGGCGCCATGTACCGGGCGGTGCCCACCATCTCGCCTTCCTCGAGGAGGTTCTCGTCGACGACGCGCGACAGCTCGGTGGCGACGCCGAAGTCGAGCAAGACCACCCGCCCGTCGGTGGCGACCCGGACGTTGGACGGCTTGATGTCTCGGTGCAGCTTGCCGGCCGCGTGCAGCGCCATCACACCCTGGACGAGCTGGCGCAGGGCGGCCCGCAGCCGGTCGACGTCGGCGGGCGTGGCCTTCGGGGCGGTGGGCCGAGGCGCCGGCGCCGACGTCGAACCCACTTGCACCCCGGAGCGCTGCTCGTGGCGCGTAGGCTCCTCGTCCACGATCTGCCCGGACACGTCGGGGCGCGTCCCCGGTCGCTGCACGTGGCGCAAGAAATCGGTGCCGGAGACCAGCTCCATCGTGAAAAACACGTGATCGTCGTCGGTGGCGACGAGCTCGTAGAGCGTGACCAGGTTGCGATGGTGGACGTCCGCAAGCGTCCGGAACTCTTGCTTGAAGAGGTATAGGGCTGCCGGGCTGGATTTCAGTAGGGTCTTGAGAGCGACGCGCTGCTGGCGCTCGCGGTCGAACGCCTCGTACACGACCCCCATGCCGCCCCTGCCGATGCAGCTGACGATCTGGTAGCGCGCCGTGCCCTTCCAGTCCTCGGGCGCGCCGGGCAACGGGCTCGGAGAGACTTTCCTGATGGCTTCCGTCGTCGGCATCGCGTCCGGACCCCCCGGGCCCTCCACGTTCCATGAGTCATCCGCCGTAGAGGCCGCCCCGCGGCTGCTACAGACGGACTTCTCCTAGAGTACCCCCGCCACCGGTGCAACGAGGACGGAAGCGTGGTCGCCCCCGCAAGGCTTGTGTGACGGATACCTACTCGGTTCCATATCAGTCACGGTCGAGGGGAGCGACCTCCGCTCCCCTTCCGCTCCCCTCGAGCTCCCCCACGGATTTCAGTTCCCGATTGCGCCCGAAGTGAGCGTTACGAAAAGGTGGACCTCAGAGCAGGTTGGCCGCCAGCTCGGCGAGGTCGCTGCGTTCGCCTTTGGCGAGCACGATGTGGGCGGCGAGCTTCTCGCCGCGGAATCGCTCGGCGGCGATCGTCAGGCCGTTCGAGGAGCTGTCGACGTACGGGTTGTCGATCTGGCCCGGGTCGCCCGTCAGCACGATCTTGGTCCCGTCGCCCGACCGGGTGATGATCGTCTTGACCTCGTGGGGCGTCAGGTTCTGCGCCTCGTCGACGACGATGAATTGCTGGGGGAGCGACCGTCCACGGATGTACGTGAGCGGCTCCACCTGGATCTGTCCGCTCTCGAGGAGCTCCGCGTAGGCTCGCGGGCCCTTGCGCGAGCCGCTCGACGAGAAGAGAAATTCGAGGTTGTCGAAGATCGGCTGCATCCAGGGGTTGAGCTTCTCGTCGACGTCGCCCGGCAGAAACCCGATGTCCCGGCCGAGCGGCATGACGGGGCGCGAGACGAGGATGCGGGTGTAGATGCCGTCCTCGACCGTCCGCTTGAGGCCGGCCGCAAGCGCGAGCAGCGTCTTGCCCGTGCCCGCCTTGCCGACCAAGGTCACGATGCGGATCGACTCGTCGAGGAGGATGTCGAGCGCGAACGACTGCTCCTTGTTGCGCGGCCGCACGTTCATCACGCCCTCGCGCGGCACCCTCAGGGCGCCGATCGTCCGCTTGGCGGCGTCGTAGCGTCCAAGGGCGGTGTGCGACACGTTCGACCTGTCGCGGAGGAGCACGCAGGTGTTGGGCGCCGGGAGCGGGTCGACCATGGGGACCTTGCCGTCGCGGAAGAACGCGTCGATGACGTCGCCCTCGACGTCGAGCTCTACGATCCCGCTCGTCAGGCTGTCGAACTCGACCCGCTGGTTCTCGTACGTCTGCGAGACCATCCCGAGCGCGTCGGCCCGGATGCGCAGGTTGGTGTCCATCGTGACGAACACGGTCGCGCGCCCGCCGTCGTTCTCCCGAACGTCCATCGCCGTCTGCAAGATGGCCTGGTCGAGCGCATTGTGATCGATGGCGCTCGGCAGCGCGGGCCGCTTGCTGGGCACGGCGACCCGCAACGTGCCGCCCGACTCGAGGGCGACGCCCTTCGACAGCGACCCGCCGCGCTCGCGCAGCTCATCGAGCAGGCGCGCGGTAGAGCGCGCGTTTCGCCCCCGTTCGGAGCCCTCCCGCTTGAACTGATCGACTTCCTCGATCGCGTAAATCGGGATGATGACGTTGTTGTCCTCGAACCGGAAGATGGCCTGGGGGTCGTGCAAGAGCACGTTGGTGTCGAGGACGTAGTTCTTCTTCATGCGGATGCGGGTGCGCCTCTTGGGGACGGGTAGCGCGTGCGATGGGCCGAGCGCAAGCCGCCCGCGCCGATCTATGCTGGGTGGTCCTGTGGCTCTTGCACACATCTCGATTCCGAAAGACTTCGAGGACGGGGTCCCCGAACCGGTCCAGCGCTTGGTGCTCGACGCATCGCGCCGGGTGAAGGTCCTCGCGGCGCTCACCCCCGTCGAGGCGCATCGCGAGCGGGCGCGGCTCGCGCGCGAGCTGCAGGCGGATCGATGTCCCGTACCGCGCTGGACATACGCTCGCGGGGAGCACGGCGAGTTGCGCCGGGCGCTCGACGCGGCGGAGCGGGCTCTCGGCCGGGGACGCGCCCCGACGGCGCTCGGTGCGCTCTTCTCGGCACGCCTGCGCGAGCTGTCGATTGACGCGGCGCTCTGCGACAGCGCGGGGACGAGCGAGGTCGCGATCCTCGCCCGAGAACGATACCGGCCCTCGCGCCCGTCCGTCGTCGCCGCGGCGTCCGCTCTCTGCGCCGAGTGGATGCGCGAGTCGCCGCCCGTCGCGCCGGGGCGGCTCATCGCCAGCGACGACGCGGATCCCGGATCGCTTCTCTCGCGCATGCGCGAGGCCGTGGGCCGCCTGCGGCTGCCCTTTCGCGTCATCGCGTCGCCCTCGCTCGCGCCGCTCGCCGCCATCGGAGACACGACGATCCTCATCGCGACCGGGCGACTGCTCCCGGAGGAGGACGCGGTCCGCACGGTGCTGCACGAGGTTCACGGACACGCCGAGCCTCGGGCGAAGTCGCGCCGGGCGGGCTCCGTCCTCTTCGAGGCCGGGACGGCGCGCGGCGTGGACGACCAGGAGGGCCGTGCGCTGCTGCTCGAAGAGCGCGCAGGGCTGCTCGGTGCTCGCCGCCGTGGCCAGATCGCGGCCCGCCACCGGGCCGTCGAGACGATGATCGCGGGGGCCACCTTCGGGGAGGTGGCGCGGGATCTCCGGCGCGCGCACGGCCTCGACGCCATCGACGCGGTCGTCGTGGCCGAGCGCGCGTTCCGGGGAGGCGACGGATCGTCGCCCGGTCTGGGGCGCGAGCGCGTTTACCTCGAATCGTTCGTTCGCGTTCGTGCCCACCTCGCCGCCCACCCCGACGACGAGGCCGTCCTCGCCTCGGGACAGATCGCGCTCGAGGCGATCGAAACGCTGCGCCCCCTCACCCCGGCCAAAACCGTCACTGGACGTTGAGCGGGACGGTGACCCACGAGGCGCCGTTGTGGTCGTCGTGGACCACCATCCACATCAGCTGTGCTCCCGCGTCGGGCGGGGCCTCGAAGCCGTCGTCGGTGGCCGAGGGAGCCCCGACCGACCCGGTCGTCGCGCCATAGAGCAGGCGCGCGTCGGAGGTGAACTGCCCCGCCGTCGAGAAGAAATCCGCCCAGACCTCGCGGCCTGCGACCGGCGGCGCGATGATGGGACCGACCGCGATGTGCGGGCACTTGGACACCGTGGAGTCGGTGCAGATCG
>Ga0302326_10015780_pt1 | contig 15867 bp, 16 predicted proteins | sample Palsa_T0_3_FD_202264 | JGI IMG/M metagenome (GOLD analysis project Ga0302326, IMG submission 202264) | Peat permafrost microbial communities from Stordalen Mire near Abisko, Sweden - Palsa_T0_3 | ecosystem: Environmental > Terrestrial > Soil > Palsa > Peat permafrost | place: Sweden: Abisko... | reverse complement strand
CCTAATGTGAGTGCGACGCGACCTAGTTCCGATCAGTTCCACAGCAGTCTCCTTCCCTGCGTTGGCTAGGCGATGCCACGACCCATCAATCCCCGAGAGCCGCGGGCCGAATCGTCCGCCAAGATCCCGCCGCTGTCAACCCGGACGGCGCCTTACCCACCCCCAAAGTGGCGTACGCGCGAATACGAGCACTCTGAGACGAATTGATCGGACGGCTGCATCGGGCTGCCCGCGGACGTCTCGGCGAGCCGTTTGACGCGGCTGTTCGGAATGCACCGGGCGGTCTCGCCGAACGCAGGGTCGCGTCCCCTATCGCCATAACGAGCCACGTAGAGCGCCGCGGCAGATGGCTCCTCCGGCGATCTGGGCAACCGGCGCGACACTGTTGATCAACCGGGTCGAAGCCCAACCCCGTGCAGCCGTGCGACTACTGCTTTCATGCTGGCGAGGCTGGCGCCCTCACTGCTGCAAACGCGTGACAGCAGCACTCGGTCCGGCGCCTGCGGACAATCGCAATCCCCAAATGCGATCGCCGGCTCAGCCACGATCCGGACGATCGCGTCGGCGACGCAGGGCCACGGCGCGAGGTGAAGACCTGTTCGGCCTGTTCGTGCGGGTGGACGGCGGGCGACGAGCGCGCTTGGGTTGAGGCTTTAGGTCGGCCGATCCGTGCGGAGGGGTGTTGGCTGTGGTGTGAGTTCGCTGGCGCTCGTGGTGGTGGCGCAGACCGTCGCGAATCTCGTCGTGCGCTTGTGTGACGGCGGCATCCAGCTGGGCGTCGATGTCGGTCGACGCGGGCGCGTCGGGAAACTCCGGCGCGGATGGGCCGGTCGGCGTCTGCTCTGTTCGGCGGTGATTGCATCTAGTGCATCGTCGACATCGTCGCCATCGAGGTAGGCGCCCAGACCGGCGCCGAGTGGTCCGGCGCCGTTCAGCGCGTCGGCGCCGGCGAACCGGTTACGGTCCGAACCGGTCGTCGGCCGACGGCTAGATCGACGGGCTGGGACTCGTTCTGGCTTGGCCCCTCGCTTGCGGCGAAGTTCGGCCAACTGGTCGACGGGCTCGACAGGCGGTGGTGAGCTGTTGTCCGAGGTGGCCATCGCTTAATGTTACTGGCAGGTAAGGCGATCTAACGATAGAGTGGGTTCTTACATTATGAACGAAGCGCAGACGATCGCCAGCGAGAAACTGGCTGGCTCGACCGACTTTTTCTCCGTCTCGGAGTTGGCCGAGATCCTCGGGCTGCATGCCGCCACGATCCGGCTGTGGATCCGTGAAGAGCGCTTGCCATCGGCCCGCAAGGACGGCCGTAGGTATCTGATCCGCGGCGACGAGATCGCCGAACTGCTCGCTGCGACGCCGACTCTCGGATACGCGCACCGGCCTGCGCGCGAGGCGCGACGCGAGCTCGAGGCATCGATCGACACTGGCCCGCGCCCGCAGGAGACGGGTGCTCGCGCGCTGGCGACCGGCCTGCTTCAGCGGGGACTGTCGTGACCGACGACGAACCGCTCGTCTCGAAACAGGTCATCAAGGAGCACCAGGTCGCGCAGGACCGACGTTGGCGCAGCGCCGTTCGAGCCTTTGATCCGACCCCGGACCGCCTCCGTGAGCTCGCGGCCGCCGCCAACGGCCAGGCCCGGGTGATCCGACTGGCCGAACTGGGTGGCATGAATTGGAACCCGCTGCCAGGTGCGCGCGACTGGCAGCTAGCCGAAGGCCTCGACAACGAGAGCACGCGCGAGGGCCCGCCGCAGCTGTGGAAGGTGTACGACAAGCGGCGGCGCGCGCTCGGGCTGGCGATGGAGGGCAGCGACAGCCGTCGAGTCGCCGAGGGGTTTGAGGCCCTGCGCGACAGCATCCGCGCGATCGCGGACGCGCTGGATCCGGTCGCTGCCGATGACCTACCGGAAGCGGAGACCGGAACGGGCTGATGCTCTGGCTGTACGTGGGGTGGCGAGTGCTGCGTCGCGTATGGCTGGTGCTGCTCGCTGGAACGGTCGCGCTGGTCGTGCTGGCCGCTCATCCTCAGGCGGAGCTGCGTCAGGCCGAGCATGGCCGCGGCTCGTTGGGGCACCAAGTGCAACGGCTGCGGCGCGACCTGCAACGGGGACGTGAACGGCACCTGCGACCTCCGGACGATCGATCTGATCACCCGCCGAGGGTTGAGCGGAGCGGGAGCCGTTAGTGCCCTTATCGGGCGGCTTGATGTCAGTCGCTGGCTAACCCCCGACTGTTCTCCGATCCCACCTGAAGTTTACCGAAAGATGCCCGCACATCGAGGTGTTTCAGGCCACATCGTCGATCTGGGGCGGATCGGACCGTCGCGAGTACCCCTGGAGCACACTTCTACTTGACTCATGGATGCGCAGACAGTCCCGACACCCGCTTCCGCTTCGAGCATGCCGATGACGGAGCAGCAGCCTGCGCGACCCCTCCTCGAATGGCGACGTAGGGGAAGTCTGGTTACCGCGGACGGGCGGTGCTTGTCAGAGATCGTTGACCAGTTGCGTGACGCGCTGGGCGATCTCGTCGCGGATCTCACGGACCCGTTCGATTGGCTGACCGGCGGGGTCGGGCAGCTCCCAGTCGATGTACTGCTTGCCCGGGATGAACGGGCACTGATCCCCGCAGCCCATCGTCACGACAATGTCCGCCTCCCGGGCGAGCTCGGGCGTGAGCAGCCGTGGGGTGCGGTCGCCGAGTTCGATGTCGAGCTCGCGCATCACTCGCACGACCTCGGGATGGACGTGGTCGGCCGGCGTCGTGCCGGCCGAGAGCGCCCGGTTGGCGTCCCCGGCGGCGCGTTCGAACAACGCCTGGCTGATCTGGGAGCGTCCGGCGTTGTGCCGGCAGACGAACAGGACGGTAGTCACGCCTGAAGTATTGCATTGACAACCATCTCTTCAATCGATATTCCTGTATCCATGAGTATCGATCTAGAGCTCGCCCCCAAGACCAAGCGCCCCGCCGGGGAGCCGTGCTGCGCGCCGGTGGTCTACCCCGACGTCAACCGGGACCAGGCCGCTCGGATTGCCGAGGTCGCCAAGGCGCTCGGTGACCCCGTCCGGGTGCAGTTGATCGACGTCTTGCGAAAGCACGCCGGCAAGGTCTGCGTCTGTGAGCTGGTGCCCCTGTTCGATCTGTCTCAGCCGACCGTCTCTCACCACCTCAAGGTGCTGCGCCAGGCCGGCCTGGTCGGGTCTGAGCGCCAAGGGCTGTGGGCCTACTACTACGTGACCCCCAACGCGCTGGCCGACCTCGCCGGCTGGCTGAACTAGCCCCCTCCACCACCCAAGGAGTCGTCGTGACCGTTCCGACTGACCAGACCGAACTGCGCGACGTCGTGCGCGCCAAGTACGCCACCGCCGCGACCACCACCACTGAACGCAACGCCAGCTGCCGCTCAGCCGAGGGCGCGATCATCACCGACGAGCAACGCGAGCAGTTCGGCTCCCCGCTCTATGACGCCGAGGACCGTGAGCAGCTGCCCGACGCGGCGGTGCTCGCATCCCTGGGGTGCGGCAACCCGATCGCGATCGCCGAGCTCCATGAGGGCGAGACCGTGCTTGACCTCGGGTCCGGCGGCGGGATCGACGTGCTGCTGTCCGCCAAACGGGTCGGGCCATCGGGCCTGGCGTACGGGCTGGACATGACCGACGAGATGCTTGACCTCGCCCAGCGCAACCAGGCCGAGGCGGGTGTGAGCAACGTGCAATGGCTGCGCGGCCACATCGAGCAGATCCCGCTGCCCTCAGACAGCGTCGACGTGATCATCTCCAACTGCGTGATCAACCTCTCCGGCGACAAACCTCAAGTCCTACGCGAAGCCGCGCGGGTGCTGAAGCCCGGCGGGCGGTTCGCCGTCTCAGACGTCATCGCCGACCCCGACATGGACCAGGCCACCCGCTCAGACATGCAGGCCTACACAGGTTGCATCGCCGGGGCGCTGACCCGGGACGAGTTCACCGACGCGCTGACCGCCGCCGGCCTCACCGACATCACGATCACCGAAACCCACCGCGTCCACACGGCCGCCGCTTCAGCGATCGTCCGCGCCTCCAAGCCGGATCCCGGCTGTTGCTCGACCACCGCCCAGGCGTCCTGCTGCGAGCCGTCTGCCAAGGACGGCTGCTGCGACACCGCGTCGACCAGCTCCGGCGGGTGCGGCTGCCAATAGCCGGCCTCCCGGTTCAAGAATCCGCGACAGCCTCCGCTGGCGCGGAGGGCGCCGGCGGGACTGCTGCTCTAGTCGCCGCACGAGCAAAGCGGAAGCCAACGGGCTCGCGCCCCCTCGGGCGACAAGGGGGAAGTGGGTCAGATGCACGCTCCGATGATCGACGAGCCCGCGAGAGACTACGTCCCGCCCCGCTGAACACAGCGTCGTCGTGGCCTCAGCGACTCGGGGATCCGCGCCCGGCCCCAGCGCCTGCTCATGTGGCGGGCGTTGTTGCTGCTTCTGTAACCCTCGAGAACGTTGTCGCTGGCTACATCCAAACCGCCCGACTCGCATCGGCAAAATAGAACTCGTGACAACGTCACGACTTCTAGCCCCCAAGTCGAACTAGGACCGCCTTACCGCCCCAAGAGGCTCGAGTGCCTGCAGCTGGTCTCGCTGGCCTTCCAGTCAGAGAGAGCAGACTGTCTAGGAAAATCATCCACACCGACGGCTCGGCCCCAGAACCCCCGACTCCACCAAAACCAGGGCGGATCACAGTCTCCGCGAACCCAGGCCAGCTCAGTAGTGAGTGCTCCGGCTCGGAAGTTCGCCGAAGCCTCCGCTCAGGCGTCGCCTGCGGGGGGTAGGTCGAGTCGGTCCAACGTGTTGGCGCACCCGCCGCCCCGGCAGTTAGATTACGCGCCCGGCACGCCGTTCGGGTAGCTAACTCCCGTACTCGAGGCCCCTTTCTTCGTGATCGCCGTGCCCTCCGGCGACATCAAGTACCAACGCCCGCCGTAGCTTTCAACCCGCTGGCCGCTCGTGCTTCCGGGCGGCTCGGGTACCTCGCCGACCGAGGTACCCGATACGTGCGTATAGAGGGCCCAGCCGTCGTACGTGACCACCCTGCCGCCAGGTTGGGTTCGGATCACTGCCAATCAGCGATACCTTTGCCTGCCCGGTAACGCCGGGTTTCGTGTTGGCCGGCAACTGCAGCGGATGCCAGGCGGACCGGCACGAGAATACGCACGTGACTCTGCTGCGCCTGTCGGCTTCGAAGATGTACACAGTCAGGCCTCGGGCATCAACGACTACGTCCCCGTATGGTGCGATGTTCGTGGAGCCGACAGTAGCCCTCGACGTGGAGGAAGCGACGAAGCCTGGCGAGCCGCCCGGGCCGGTGATCGTTCTGGTCACCGGCCCGTGCTCAACCGAGCGACTCCCGCCACAACCCACGATCGCAAGCGTCAATAAAGCAGCTAGGCCACACGTATCGCTTGCCCATTCGTAACTGCCGTCACCGACCGCCTACGGGACCGTATCGGGTAGGGCGCCGTTGGCGCCTAGCTTGTAGGCGATGATCAGTGGCTTTTCGGTCTTCGACTGGGCAAAACTCGCCGCGGTGATCAGGTAGTCGCCGTCGACCGCGATCGGGGCGTTCGTCCCCGCGGACATCGGCTTGTTCAGCAGCACAGCGCCGGTGCTCGCGTTGAATGCGTATAGGTGGCCGTTGTACGTGGTCGTGACCACGACGTTGTTTGTCACCGTCGCGGCACCGAATAGAGGCGAGGGAAGCTTGTCGTCCCACTCGACCTTCCCCGTGTCCTGGTTGACCGCAACCATCTCACCCGTGGCCTTGGCCTGGCCGGCCGCGAACGCCGCAAAGAACGCCTTGGAGGCCGCCGGCGGGCTGACGTATCCCGTTGACGGCACCTTCAGGTGCTGGTCTTGCACCGCGGCGAAAACGGTCGTGCCGTTGGATGCCGGCTGGGTCTCAATTCCACCTTCCAGCCAAGGCTCGATGGTCTGCGCGCTGCCAAGCTTGCTGTGCCTGGCCTGCTGCGGGGTCATGTTCTCGGTGACGAGCCCGTCGTTGTCGTGCCCGTTATGCACTCCCACCGGGAGCTTCCACAGCAGCTTGCCTGTCTTCGCGTTTAGCTCGAATAGGATCCCGCCCTTGCCGCCGTCGATCGCCACCGGCTGGCCGTTGGCAGTCGTTAGTATTGGCGTGTTGTTGATGTCCCAGTCGTAGAGATCGTGCGGCGTTAGCTGGTAGTACCACAGGAGCTTGCCCTGAGGGCTCAGCTTCACGACCGAGTCCGTGTACAGGTTCTTGCCCGGCCGGCTGGTGCCCCAGGGATATTGAGGGGTGCCCATGAGTGGAGCCGGGTTCGCCACGCCGAGGTAGATGTTGCCCTGGCTGTCGAACGACGGCGGCTGCCACTGCCCGCCGCCGGAGTTGATGTCCTGCAGCTTCTTGTTGCCGTGCGACCACAGGTCGCCGACCTCATCCCACTTCCAGTCCGGCTTGCCGGTCCTGGCGTTCAGCGCCCACAGCGTCGCCTCGCCGTTGCCCTGGTAGAAGCCCTTGGCGTTGCCGGGCACGGTCGAGACGTACACCGTGCCGTTGTTGTACCCGGGCGCCATGTCGATGCCCTCGTGGTCGTTGCGGATCAGCTTCCGGCTCCAGAGTTGCTCGCCGGTCGCCCCCTGCAGCGCGACGGCCGAGGTCCCCGTCGCCGCGTACACCGTCCCGTTCGCCACGTTGACGCCGTCTGGTCCCTCGTTCGGCGAGTTGTAGACGTGGCGCCACAGCACCTTGCCGGTCGCCAGGCTGATCGCCATCACGTTCGAATCAAGGTCCTCGGTGTAGACGACGCCGCCCACCACAACCGGCGTCGTCGCATACCCGCCGTCGACGCCAGTGGCTTTGATCGGCACCGTCCAGGCAACCCCGAGCTTAGACACGTTCGAAGCGTTGATCTGGCTCGCGACATCGCGCGTGTTCTGCAGGTTCCCGTTCGGCAGCGTCCAACCTGACGACGAAGACGACGAAGACGGCGACGACGACGACGACGACGACGACGAGGCCGTCGACGGCGACGTCGACGACGAAGACGAAGACGAAGACGAAGACGACGAAGACGACGAAGACGACGAAGACGAGGTACTCGTCTTCTTGCTACTGCCCCCGCAACCCGCGATCGCCGCGCTGCCAATCACAGCAGCAACGACCAGCGCCCCTAGTAACGGCCTTCCTAAAAAGGCACTACGCATCTCAATCCTCCTTGGATTCCACGGTCCGCCCAAGCGCGGCTGGATTCGCTACGCCGATGTAACTGTTGCCCTGACTGTCGAGCGACGGCGGATCCCACTGCCCACCGCCGGAGTTGATCCCCGCAGCTTCTTGTTGCCGTGGGACCACAGGTCGCCGACCTCATCCCACTTCCAGTCCGGCTTGCCGGTCTTGGCGTTCAGCGCCCACAGCGTCGCCTCGCCGTTGCCCTGGTAGAAGCCCCTTCGTGTTACCCGGGACGGTCGACACATACACGGTCCCGTTGTTGTAGCCGGGCGCCATGTCGATGCCCTTATGGTCGTTGCGAATCAGCTTCCTGCTCCACAACTGCTCACCCGTGGACGCCTGCAACGCCACCGCCGATGTCGCCGTCGCAGCAAACACCGTCCCGTTCGCTACGGTCACGCCATCGCGGCCCTCGTTCGGCGAGTTGTAGACGTGAGTCCACAGCACCTTGCCCGTGCTCAGCTTGATCGCCTCGACGTTCGAATCGAGATCCTGCGAGTAGACGACACCGTTGATCACCACTACCGTCGATGCGTACCCACCAAACTGACCGGCCGCTTTGATCGGCACCGTCCAGGCGACCCCGAGCTTCGACACGTTCGGGTCGGTGATCGAGCTCGCGACATCTCGCGTGTTCTGCAGGTTCGCGCCTGGCTCCGTCCAACTCGCTGCGACGCCAGCCGCCGGCGTCGATGCCTGCGTGGCTGTGGCCTTCGTGGTGGTGGTCTTGTTCTTGCTGCTCCCCCCGCAGGCGGCGACGACCAAGCTGCGCGCGACGAGCGCCCCGAGTCCGGTCGCGGCACGGCTCGATGCCGCACCACGACTGAGCGTGACGAGTCTCATGCGTCCTCTCCTCTTACCCTGGCGCGAACATGGTCTACCGACCGACGCGCCCAGCCTCATCCGTCAAGCCAAGCGACGCTACAACATCACATAAGTCAACACAATAGTTGAGCGCTCAGCTTAACACGAACTAAATGCTCAAGCCCTCCGCGGCCCGGCCAGATCTGGCGGCCCGGCGGCGCTCGAAGACGATCAGGCCTTTAGCGGGAGGCTGATCGGCGAGCGCACAAAGCGGCAGCCATGAACTGGCGCCCGGATCGGCGACCAAGCGGAAGCCAAAAGACGGCACGCGGGGCTTCTACCTCGCGTCTGCTGGTGCGAAAGGATTCAAGCGAGGTTGGCGGTCATCCTGAGGGCGGGTCGCCGAGCTTGGCCCGCCATCGCCGGTGGCTCATCTCCAGTCTGTCCAGACGATTCCGTCGCGGTCTGGGGTCGGGTGCCGGCCGATCAGGCGACCAAGGCCGCCAGTCTCGACCTCCTCCATGAGCCAGATCTCCTTGTAGCCGTCAGCCGCATCGGGACTTGGGAACCGGTGACCGAACCGGACGCCCGGCGAATGCTCGTGGGAGAACAGGACCACAACGTCGGCGTTGTCGCCCGTGCTCGCGATCCGCACCTCGAAGTTGTCGGCGATCCCCGCGATGAAGGGTCGCCGCTTGGCGGGGGCAGCGGGCAGCGGTTCGCCGCGCCATCCTCCAGCCCGAAGCCACTCCAGATACTCGTGCTCCTGCTCGTTGCGCCAGCCCCGTGATCGCGAACCCGTTCGATCCGGGCCAGGTCGTCCTCGTCGAAGGTCACCGGCCCGCGGGCCGGGGTGACTCACCCCTGAACAAAGACTTCCTCCAGGCGGCGGTGCTGTTTGCAGAAGTCGCTCCACCGCTCGTCCTCATCGCCTTGATCGTCCACTCGAACAGGTTGTCGCAAGAAGCGTGAAGGGGACCTTTCGTAAGACGAACGGCTCTCGGAGGCCGACTTGAATTAGGGTTGCGGCTAGGGATGGATTCGCTATTCCGGAGACTTAGCCGCTATCCGCCGACGCCGAGCACCGATCCGCGCGAGAACCGGCTCACAGAGACGACGGCAGCCGTGCTCGAACGTGTAGATGGGCTCCCGCAAGCTGTCGTGGTCGCCCTGTTGACCGCGGCGATCGATGCTCTCGAACTTGACTCCGATGCCGCGACTGGGGCTCTCGGACCGGTCGAGCATGCGCTGCAAACTGCGCACACGGCGTGCTCGTCCTTTGACAAGCCGCGGGTCGACGTGCGCACACAAGTCGCAACTCCGCGAGGCCGGTTCGTAGATCTCTCGATCCGGCTGCGCCACGGTCCACCGGACGGATCCGAGGACATCCTTGTGTGGCTGGAGGTCAAGTACGGCTCTGATCTGCACGGGGAGCAGCTCGACGTTTATCTGCAGGACATCGACGCTCAACCCGCCGCGCACCGGATCGTGCTTCTTGTCAAGCCTCGCGGCCAGGAGATCAAGGGAGTGCTGCCAACAAGAGTGCGCGCTGTCGATTTTCAGGTGGTCTCAGGGATCGTCGCGGCGTTCGTCGACTCCCCTGAGCTGCCGGACGAGCAGTCCTGGCTTCTCGATGAGTACGCTGACTACCTAGATGAGGAGGGGCTGATGGATCCTCAAGCGCTAAGTGCGACTCATGCGGTGGCGCTCATGGAGCTTGGCGCTGCAGCCGATGCGGTCGCTGGCGTGTGCGAACACGCTCATGCGACCATTGAGGCTGGTTGGGGCAAGCTGACAGAGCAAGCTACGTCGGGCAGAGCTGCTCCTGTTCCGGTCTACGGTCTTGGCTACTGGGAGGCGTTCGACGCGCGGCCAGCGAGCCCGAACTGGCGCGGCGGTTGGTATGGCTGGGGCGTCGGCGAGCCTGACGACTGGCAATACTTCGACGACGCACCACGAGGATCGACGGCTTTCTTCGCTGGCGCTGGTTTCGACGCCAAGCCCAATCCGTATAAGGAGGCGGGGAACGAAAGCTGGATCGCGACCCTTGTGAATCAAGGGTTCCGGTGGTGCTGGTTCGGGTCGTCCTATCAAATGATCCGTGTCAAGTATCCAGACGAACTACTCGTCGCGACCACGCTCGATCACCAGGGCCTCATACTCGGACAGTGGGTCATCGAGACGTTCAGACTCTTGGAAGCTCATCCTCCACCCCACTGACCGCATTGTTGCGAGGAGCAGCGTGGCACGCGGGACTGGGATGTCCGCCAGACTGTCGCATCCATGAATTTCCGGCCGTGCCAGCGGACCTCCGGGCCGAGGATCTGGCTTCTCCTTCGACCCGGGGTGATGAGAAGCGGCAGCGGTGGATCTGTGCCGCTGCGGTGACGAAGGAGCAACTGCTGGCGCCTCAAACATTTCTCACGTCAGACTGGGAAGACGGAGCCGCCCCGTTGGGCGCGCCGGGCGACTACTTCTGCTTGGATGCCAGGAGCACGGCCGTCCGCAGCTCGCCAGGGATACGGGCCCTAATCAGCTTCGACGTCCATCGATGGATCGCACGGCTGGGGGTATGGTCCCTAAAGGAACGGGATGTAGGACGTAGCATCCGCGATCGCACGGCGCGCGCCCCGGCGAGCGCCAGGCGTGACATATCGTGTCCATGACTCGCCCCGACGGATTAGGACGTCTTCCCAGGTCGGAAGGCCAGACTTGATCACCTGGGCCATCGGACGCAGGTAGTACGGGTCGGCGCCGCCGGTGTAGCTTTCCGATGCTGTGCCGAGCTCGCCGATCAGGTTCCCTGCCGCGTGTGCTTCCCGGAACTGATGATGTTGGCGTTCGCTGAACCCGAGACCCGCGGTTCGAACGGCATCACGGCGCTCCTCGAGAGCGTGCCAAAGTGCATTCTCGGCCGCGCGGCGACCAGCAGAAGGCGCGGTGCTCAATCAGATCGCTCCTTAATTCACCGCACTGCCCGGGCAAGACCTACAACTCCGTCTCCGAGCACCGGTCAAGGTCTGCGCCGGCTTGGCGACAGCAATGCGTCTATGGAGACGCCCGACCATAAGACTCCTCACGAAGTAGCAGTTTACCGACTGTGACGGCCCGGCTTCGGGCGCGTCGGTTTCGACTTCCGCGTCGCCCAGGCCCCGGAGAGAAGGGGCAGCGACACGTTGGGCGCCGGTCCGGCGACGATGCAGTAGTAGATCTCATCGGCGGAAGCCGCCTTCGGCGTCAATGATCTGGCCCGTGAGCCACGCGCTCCCGGACGAGACGAGCCAGCTCGCGATCTTCGCGATGTCCTCGGGCTCTCCCCATCGGCCCGCGGGGAACGCCGGACGCAGGCGCTCCCTGAGCTCCTGGCTGGGCCAGCCGGTATCGACGTGGCCGGGGTTGATCGCATTGACGGTGATTGACCGGTCAGCCAACGCGTCGGCTAACGAGGCGGTCATCTGGTGCACTGCACCTTTGCTGATCGCGTAGGGCAACTCGTCGGCCATCGGCGCACGGTGCTGTCCGGAGGTAAACAGCAGCACCCGCCCATCGGGACGGGTATCGACGTGATGCTCCGCATAGACCTGGGTCAGAAGCACGCACGCCCGCCCGTTTACCGCCCACGCCAAGTCAAGGTCGCTGCTGGTGATCTCACTCAAGCGACCCGGCCCGGATCTCGCGTGATTGGCAACGAGCACGTCCACGGCACCGAAACGATCCACCGCGTACTCGATCACCCGCCGCGGCGCATCGGCGTCCGCAAAGTCCGCTTCGATGTAATCCAGCCGATCCCCAAGGCCACCCAACTCCTCGATCACACGAGCCTGTTCGCCGGAGTCCCGCGACCACGGCTGGTCGATGTCATGCGCCGCCCACGAGTGAATCACCACGTCCAGACCATCGCCCAAGAGCCGACGGGCGATCGCGAACCCGATCCCTTGACGGCGGCTGACGCCGGTCACGACCGCGACCCGCGAAGCACGCTCACTCATACGACCACTTGTACCGAACCCTCGATCCGCGCGTGTTCAAAGCGACACCGCCACGCACCCTCCCACTGCGATCCAGAAATCGACGACTTCAGCGCTACTGAGTTTTCCCCGCCAGCTCCGCGCGTCTGTCCTGCTTCCCGCGACAGGCGTGTTTCGCGAGACCTATGCTCGCTGTCATGAGCTTGGAGAACGAAAAATACGTGCTGTTCACGACCTTCCGCCGCGACGGACGTGCGGTCTCCACGCCGGTCTGGCTCGTTCCGATGCCAGACGGGGAATTCGCGTTCTCGACCGGCAACGAGTCGGGCAAGGCCAAGCGCCTCCGACACACCCCGCGCGTCACGTTGCAAGGATGTGACCGCAGCGGCAGCGATCCTCACGGTCCGGTGTATGACGCTCAGGCGCGCTTGGTCACCGGAGCCGAACTCGCGCAGGTCCGGGCCGCGATCACGGCCAAGTACGGTGCAATGGCCACAACGCTCGGTCTCGCCGAGTCGGTCGCCAAGCGGATCGGCGCCAAGCGATTCGGGTCCGAGCGCGTCGGCGTGATGATCAGCCTGAACGCACGCTGATCAGGCTGGGTGCTCGGGGCCGACTCCCAACCGCGCCGATCCAGCAGCCCATGAACTTGACGTTCCACCGCAAGAAGAACGGGCGGCGACTCGACCACCGGGCTGCGACAGCGCCGCCGGTCAGCGACCACGGCCTGGCGGTCTCGGTCTGCCTCGGCTTCGCGCTCGGCTGCCCCGCCGCCCTGGCTGATCGTCGCCCGCAGCTGACTGATCAGCACGCTGGCCTGCTGGCGGGAGCGCGGCAGCGCCACGGTCTGGCCTGCCTGCTCGGCCAGACGTTTGAGGTAGCGCAGCTGGGCTGAGGTGGCGGCGCTGGGTGTGGTGGCGGTGGTGGTCATGTGAGGGCGTTCCTTTGAGTGAGCGTCGCTATCTGCGACGCGGTCATTGCCCTGAGCCACCACGGACCGGGGCTGTCAAGAGGCGGGGCGACAGCCCTCGCCGCAGGCGGCCCGCAGGGCGGCTCTTGACTGACCCGGTCCGTGGTGGCACCCACCCCGCGGACTGCGATCAGTTCGGGTCCTCCTCCCCGCCCGGGGTGCTGGTTTCAGGCAGCGTTATGGTCCCGCTCGTTCGCCCCCTCCCTGCCTTGACCTGGCTTGCCGTTGTGGTCGAGCGCAGCGAGCACAGGCGTCTCGATCTCGCGGGCCAGCCGGTCGACGAGCTCGGCGGTCTGTTGCAGCACCTCCAGGGAGGCGTTGGCCGACCAGCTGGTCAGGTACGGGATGCTGTTGGCGCTGGTGTCCAGGCCGGCGGTGTCGCACACGCACCATGCGACGGACTCCACGACGAGCTCCTCCTCGGCGTAGCTGAGGACCGGCTGCTGGTCGACGAGCGGAATCAACGCGTGCGCGAGCTCGTGCACGAGTGTCGCGACCTGGGCGTTGGGCTCAAGCCGCGCGGCCAGCGTGATCGTCTTGGCGTTGCGGTTACAGCACCCATCGGCCGCCTCAAGGCCGGCTGGTAGCCGTCCGATTTCGATGAGATAGCCGTGCTGGCCAGCGAGGCGCTTGAGGCCGTCGAGCAGGCGGATGTGGCTGTCTCCGGTGATTGCTGCGACGGGCGGCGGGGTCAGGTCCGCGGCCTCTGCGGGTGGCGGCAGCGGGTCGGTGTCGGCGATGTCGAACACGCTGACCAGGCGGTAGAAGCTGCGCGGCCGGTCATCTGGGTTGGCGCCGGCGCGACGCCACGCGTCGAGCTTGGCCTTGCTGGGCTCACACCGCGCCCAGATCTTGATCGAGGTGCTGCCCTTGCGCACGCCGTAGCCGAGCGTCAGCCAGGTTCTGAACCCGGCGACATGGGTCGCGTCAGGACGCTGGAACGCGACCAGCAACCGGTTGCCGACCGTTATCTAGGGTCGTCCGGAGTCTGTCCACGCTGTCACCTTGAAGCGGGCTGGTGCGGTGGCTGGCCAGTTATCTCGGGGCTGTCCTTGACATGGGCTTGGTCGTTTGACTGGCAGGCGTCCTGTGGAACGAGGCCGGGGGTAGCGACCGTCGGCACGGAGCCGAGCCCGTAGGGCGAGGTGTAGTGGCGATGGTCGCTGCGCGGCCGCGGTGCCCCCTTCCCCGAGGCGGGCCGGGTCAAGGCGCACCGCCGTCCGCGCCTGCCGCTACGTTCGCTGCTCGTCCATAGAGAGGGAGTTGGGGCCGATGCGCGTGCAGCAGGTGACGGCTCCGATGGGTGGCGTCTCGTGGACGGTGATCGGTTCGGACTTCAGGCAGGTCGATCCGGTCGAGCGGTATCTGGCGTGGCTTTCGGTGATTGAGCGGTCGCCGAACACGGTCCGCGCGTATGCGCTTGATCTCAAGACGTTCTGGGTGTTTCTCGAAGCGCACGGGATCCGGTGGGATCGGATCACGTTGGGGCAGCTCGGCGCGTTTACTGCGTGGCTGCGGCAGCCCGCGGCCAACGTGGTTGTGCTCGCGAACGCCCGGCCGGCGCGCTGCTCATCGACGGTGAACCGGATGGTGACGGCGGTGTTCGGGTTCTATGAGTTTCATGCCCGCGACGGCGTGGAGGTCGCCAAGGCGTTGGTTGATCGCGCGCGGTCGGGTCGTGGCAGCTATAGGCCGTTTCTGCATGGGATCGCGGCGTCGAAGCCGCGTGGACGGGTCGGCCGGTTGCGCGAGGAGCGCCGGTTGCCGGCGACGTTGTCGCTTGAGCAGGTTGGTGCGGTGATCCACGGCCAGACGCGGCTGCGGGATCGGTTTCTGTTCGGATTGTTGTTCGGGACCGGGATGCGGGTCGGTCAGGCGTTGGGGTTGCGTCATGAGGATGTCGTGACGCAGGAGCGGCGGATCGAGATCGTCGGGCGGGAGGACAACGCCAACGGCGCCCGCGGGAAGGGCGGCGGTGGGTCGATCCCGGTCACGGGCGAGTTGGTTCGTTGCTACTCGGACTACATGCATGTCGAGTACGGCGAGCTGGATTCCGACTACGTGTTTGTGAACTTGTGGGGCGGTCAGGTCGGCCGGGCGATGAGCTACGCGAACGTCAACGAGATCGTCCGTCGCACCCGCTCGCGTCTTGGGTTTCATTTCACGCCGCACATGTTCCGCCACGCGTATGCGACGCTGGCGCGGCGTGGCGGGGTGCCGATCGAGATCGTCGGCAAGCTGCTGACACACAGCTCGATTCAGACCACCAGCGAAATCTACTTGCATTCCTCGGCGGAGGATCTCCGCGGCGAGCTTGAGCGGGCCGGCGTGATGGCGAAGCTCGACGGCCCGCTGTGAGCGCCCCAGCGCTCGCGGTTCTGCCCGGCGGCCGGCCGGACGAGCGATCGTGGGAGGAGATGCTGCTCGAGGCGGTCGAGCCGGAGTTTCGGGTGGACGTGTATCACGCGGCGCCGGGCGACCCGGTGCTGCACGGCCCGACGTGCGCGGTCGGGGGCTGCCCGGGCCGTGGGGTAAACCGCTCGCTGGGCCTGAACGCCGGCGGGGAGAACCGGTCGACCGGCACCCGGTTTCGCGGCTACGTGTGTCTCGCGCACGTGGACATGTGGCGTCGTGACGGTGAGCCGCCGATCAACGTGTGGGTGCGTCAGACCGCCCGGGCGCTGAAGGGCCAGGCCCGCCCTGACCGGTGCCGCGCCCCTGGTTGCGCGCGGTCACGGTCAAGCAACGGGCTGTGCTGCGCGCATCGCCGGCGGTGGATCCGCGCCGGGAGCCCCGCCCTCGAGGCGTTCCTCCCGGTCGCCGGTGACGTCGTCGCGGTCGAGGATCGCTGCCTGGTTTCGGGATGCCGGTTCCCGTCGATGGG
>Ga0302326_10015778_pt1 | contig 15868 bp, 16 predicted proteins | sample Palsa_T0_3_FD_202264 | JGI IMG/M metagenome (GOLD analysis project Ga0302326, IMG submission 202264) | Peat permafrost microbial communities from Stordalen Mire near Abisko, Sweden - Palsa_T0_3 | ecosystem: Environmental > Terrestrial > Soil > Palsa > Peat permafrost | place: Sweden: Abisko... | reverse complement strand
ATGTGAGCGGGAAGTTGTCAAGGGGGGTGTTCGGTGGCCAGTGGTCAGTGACATCATTCGGGGTCGCGGAAAATCAAAGGGGGTAGCTCCGCTACGATCCTAACAGTCTCTAGGCTCACGGTAACGACCTGACCAGGCGAAGGATGTATTCGGGTTGTTGTTCGTAGTGGACGTGGATTTCGGCAAGGCGCTGTCCAGCTTTTGCTAGGGCGTGGAAAACACGGGCGTCGTCTTGGCTGGCGTGATGCAACTCGCCCGAATCTTGCTCTCTCTTGAACTCAGATAGAAACCGTTCCTTAGCTTCACCGCTCAATTTCGTACGGGCGTTCTAGTGCATGAGCGCTGTCGGCGACATTGCGTGGAGGGAATTCCTCGCTGAGCGGTCGCTGGGTTCCGGCGGGTATGGGGTCCCTCGACTGCGCACGACCGTCCTTCGGACGCTCGTGCTCCGCTCGGGATGACAGAGCCGGCGACGGCGTCTGGCGGCAAGACTGAACGTCGTGCCCTTCCCGAGCCTGCGTTGGCTAGGGATTCGAAATCCCAAGAGAGTGAGGTCCGTGGAATCCCACGTTTCGCAAAGGACGCGAAACATGGGGCACCCGGCCACATGTAGAAAGTAAGCAGTCCCAGTCATTCCTGGAACAACGCCAGCGTGAGAAACGTACAAACTCTGTAAATGCGCCCGCGCGAGGAGTTTTTCTGATTATGAAAAAATGCCCTCAGCTTTTCCTGCTCGTCCTTGTGACCCTTCCATGCACATTTGCATATGCCCAATCCGCGTCGCAGCCAGACCCTCTTTTTAAGACCATACAGTCCCTGGATGCCAAGCTCTTCGACGCATATAACCATTGCGATCTGAATACCCTGGGTGCGATGGTCTCCGAGGACCTGGAGTTTTATCACGATCAGACCGGGCTGTCGGTGGGGAAAGCGCCATTCCTCGCTGCCATTAAGCAGAACATCTGCGGAAAAGTCGAACGCGAGCTGCTACCCGCGACACTGGAGGTCTACCCGCTAAAGGGGTACGGAGCAGTCGAAATCGGGATACACCGCTTCCATCACCCTGGGCGACCCGAGGACGGTATGGGGGACGCCAGGTTTATAACCCTATGGCAGAACAAGGACGGCGAATGGAAGGTTACTCGCGTGATCAGCTACGACCACAACCATGGATTGTTGGTGAAATAAGCCGGTTAGCGAAATAAGTCTGTTGGGCGGGTGCCCACCCTTGCCCCGTCCTTTGCGGCAGGAGTGAGATCCCAAACGAAGCTCTCATTGCCCCGGCACATCAGACCAATTCGATCACAACGCGATGGCCAACCAGGGCTGCGGCCCGTTGCAGGCTCGACAGGGTGATGTCGTGTTTGGGATCGAGAATGCGATCGACCTGAGAGCGGCTGGTCTTCAGCAAGGCAGCCATGCGGGCCTTCGAAATCCTTTTCTTCTTCATGGCCTTGGCCAGTTGCCAGGCGACGACTTCCTTGATGGCCTGTGCCTGCGACTCTTCGAAGATGTTTTCGTTTTTCAGAAAGTCGTCGATGCTCGATCCCATATGCTTTTTGCTCACGATTGCAACTCCTTCTGGCGCTTCCGCGCTAACACCAGATCAGCCTCCGAGGTAGCTCGGGTTTTCTTAATGAACCCATGCAGTGCCACCAAACAGCCTTGATAAGGTGCAATCAACACGCGCGCCGTGCGGTTGCCGGGTAAATCGGTTCGCACTTCCCACAGCCCTTTTCCCATCGGACGACATAGCGGCATACCCACGGGCCAGCGCCACTGCGCCCGGAGCAGGTCTTGTCCAATGGCTTGGCGTTCAGCCTCGTCCAGCGCCTTGAGCCAATCGCGCAGCGGCTCCGATCCCGCATTCGTGCGGAAGAAGACAAGCGGGATTTTCTGCGCGGCTCTAGATTCTTCCATCTCCGGCGCTCGTCGTTAGTGTACCATATAATGTACATGGGGCATGTCTTGCGGCACGACTGAAGTCGTGCCCTTCCCGAGCCTGCCCGCCGTGGGATTCAAAATCCCAAGAGAGTGAGGTACGTGGAATCCCACGTTTCGCAAAGGTCGCGAAACATGGGGCACCCGGCAACTCGCCCGAATCTTGCTCTCTCCTGAACTCAGATAGAAACCGTTCCTTAGCTTCACCGCTCAATTTTTCGTACGGGCGTTCTAGTGCATGAGCGCTGGCGGCGACATTGCGTGGAGGGAATTCCTCGCTGAGCGGTCGCTGGGTTCCGGCGGGTATGGGGTTACTTCACTTCAACATCACTGACTTCTTTCACTGCAGAGAGGAAAACCGGGCTTCAGCCCTTCCCTAATGGTCTTGTCTAATCGTCGTCGATAAAGATTTTCTCGATCGGCTTGCCGAACAGGCGTGCGATCTTGAACGCTAACGGCAGCGATGGATCGTACCTTCCGGTCTCGATCGCATTGACACTCTGCCGCGAAACCTCCAGCTTCTCCGCGAGCAGTTGCTGCGACCACCCCAGTTCGGCGCGTAAGGTTCTGAGCCGGTTATTCATCGCCGGCTCCCCGCGAAGCCAGCTCCTGCGCAGCCTGCGCGATCCCGAAAGAGATGAAAAATACGATGAAGCACAGAAAGGGCGCGATCGCACTTCCATGAGCGATTACGCGCAAAAAGTCGTTCACCACAATCGTTGCCAGCAGCGCGCCAGCGGCGACCAGCAGCGATCGCACTGTAAGCATCCGCAGATACTCATCGGTCTCTTCCCCCAGGTAGCGGGCCATGAACACGAGGATCGCCAGTACAGGCACCGCAGGCAACATCGCGAGCGCGTACAGCACCCAGCCGTGTACGGGAACAACCTTTACCAGCTTTAGGCACGAAAAGAGGATCACGATATACAGCGACATCGCGATAAAGACTCGTCGCCGATAGCGTTTCCCCGCCGCACTGCTGCAACCCATCCACCAGGCCATTGGTTCCTCCTCGATCTTTTGCCAAATGACAAGCACACTTTACGACAAGTGACCTTGTCATGTCAAGTGGCCTTGTCATAACAATGCAAAAAAAATATTGCGATGTCTGAAGAAGCAAGATGAGGAGGAGCTACCAGGATGGATCCCTCGTTGGGAGTCGTCCCGCTTGGCGTGAGACTCCACTGCCTCAGGATGAAAAGAGCAAATGGGTCTCCGCCTAGCCCTGCCTTACTTCGTCGGTGACCACGCTGAAGTGCTTCAGGTTGGCCATGCCGAAGGAGGTGGTCATGGCTACGTCGGAGGCGTCGCGGCCGGTGGCGACCAGGACTCGGCCGATGCGGGGATGGTTGTGGCGGGCGTCGAAGGTCCACCAGCGGTCTTCGAGGTAGACCTCGAACCAGGCGCTGAAATCCATGGGGTCGGGGCTGGGGGGAACTCCGATGTCGCCGAGGTAGCCGGTGGCGTAGCGCGCGGGAATGTTGAGGGCGCGGCAGAGGGTGACGGCGAGGTGCTGAAAGTCGCGGCAGACTCCGAAGCGTTCGGTGAAGACGTCGAGCGCGCTCTTGGTGGGACGGGCGTATTGATATCCGAAGGTGACGCGGGCGTGGACCCAGTCACAGACGGCTTGCACGCGCGACCATCCCGGAGGAGTTGCGCCGAATAAGTCGAGGGCAATGGCGGAAAACCTGTCGACCTCGCAATAGCGGCTGTTGAGAAGATAGCGCAAAGTGTCGTGGGGCAACTCCTGCACGGGAAGCTGGCGGGCAGCGAAGTTGACGGGATCGGGCAGGCCGGAGTCGTAGATGAGAGTGGAGTTGCTTAGGCGGATCAGGCCTTGCTGGGCCACGAAGCGGACGCAGCGGTTGCCGAAGGTATCGATGTAGCTGTCGGTGGGCGAGGCGGGTTCGAGGCGCAATTCGTCGGGCTCGCGCAGATCGGCGGCGCGCGAGGGGTGGACGTTGAGCAAGGCCACCATCGCGACCGAAGCTGGCATCTCGAACTGAATGTCGTAGCCTAAGCGCAGAATCATAGGTGCAGTTGGATGCTCCCATCCCGCTGGTTGGGAGGTCATATTCTACGCCCCGGTGCGGGAGGGTCCTCTACGCAAAAATCTTCTGGCGTGAAGTAAGGGAGTGGAGTGAGGAGTCTTGCAAAAAGCGCGGGAGTCGGGCAACCTCGTAGACCATGACGCGAACGGGATGGCGTGGCAGTGCTCGGGTGTTTTGTTCTTGCTTGGTCTTCTTTTTGTGGATCGTCTCTTTTTTGCTGATGGTGGCGGGGTTGGGGTTCGGGCAGGCGGAAACTGGTCCGGAAGAGGGCGGACATGAGGTGCAGGTGTGGGCCGGGGGCGGGCATTCGGTGCCGGGCGGGACTTCGCAGACCGGGATCTTTGATCTTGGGTTGCGCTATGGGTGGGTGATTACGGGACCGCATCTGCCGGGATTGTTACGGGGGCGATTTGAGTATGCGGTGGATGCGGAGCCAGCGTATCTGATTTTTCAGCCGGCGAATACGGCGTACGGGGTGGGATTCAATCCGTTTGCGCTGAAGTGGAATTTTGAAAGGCGGAGGCGGCTGTCTCCGTATTTCGAATTGAGCGGAGGGACGCTGTTTACCGATCACAGCGTTCCGACCTATACCAACACGTTGAACTTTACCTCGGCGGCGGCGCTGGGGACGCATGTGCTGGGCGCGAAGTATAACTGGAGCGTGGAAGTGCGGTACCTGCATATTTCGAACGCAGGGCTGGCGAATCCGAATCCGGGACTGAATACGGTGCAGGTGAGGGTGGGAGTGGGCAGGTTCTGGAGCGGGAAGAAATAGGAGCGCGCCGGACTGGATTGAAACGGACTACATCGAGGCTGACTGGAACTCTTGCGCCGCGAGAGCCGGGAAGCCTTATGCGATAGACACTGCTACGGCATTCTTCTAGAAAGGCGTTCTCCAGTTAAGGCACTCTTCTAGTTAACCCTGCGCTTACGAAAGTTTGTTGACACCCCGCGGCGCGCGTCTAGAATGTTTCAAACATTTGACTTGCAGATTGTTTCAAACAGGAACAGGGGACTCATGCAGCAGCGGTTCTCATCGCGCGAAGTAATCGCTCTTACGGGGATCACGGGCCGCCAACTCCAGTGGTGGGATGAGCGGGGGGTGGTCAAGCCCGGGCGCGAGGGGCACCGCCGCCTGTACTCCCTGCAAAACCTCAGCGAAATGGCGGTGATCTGCGAGTTGCGGCGCAAGGGCTTTTCGCTGCAGGGAGTCCGCAAGGTCATGCGTTTCCTGGAGCGCGAGATCGGCAAAGGTCTGGCCGAAATTGTCAGCCGCAACTCCGACGTTCATCTACTGACCGACGGCAAGCGTCTTTACCTGGAGACATCGGCGAGGCAGATCGTCGACATCCTGAAGAATTCGAATCAGCCCATTTTGGGTATTTGCCTGAGCGACGCGGTGCGGCAGGTACGGGCTGAGGTGATTGCGAGGAAGGTGAGTACCTCCGTAACATCGCTGGCCGAACGCCGGCGTGCTAGAAAGGTCTCTTAGCAGAGAGTTTTCGTTTAAGCGGTTCACAGGAGGAGTGCATGGTCGGCGAACTGGACATTCTCAACGAATGGATTCCCGAACAGATGCAGCCCGGAACAATTTTTGTTTTGGAGAACGCCGGCGAAGTCGGCGAGAAGGAAGATCCCTACTGGGCCGTGCTGGCTTGCCCGTCCTGCGGCATGCTGGGGCTGATCACGCGCCGGCAAATCAACGGCTTGATCCCGGTGATCTGCGGCTCGGAGCAATGTTCTGCGCAGTTTTTTATTCGCGAGAGCGAAGTGATCGTGCGCAAGCCGTTCTAGATTTGCGCATTCCTGCGTCTTTACTTTTTTCCCGCCTGTGAGTTTTTTCCCGCCTGTACTGGATTCAATTCCACCGGAACCTGATCGATGATCTCGATGCCGAAGCCTTCGAGCGCGGCCGCGCGCTTGGGCCGGTTGGTGAGCAGGCGGATGCGGCGCAGGTTCAGGTCGGAAAGAATCTGGGCGCCGATTCCTATTTCGCGCTGGGTCTGGCGCTCGTTTTCGAGCGGAGCCGGCTGCTTCCGGCCGCGGTGGAAGGTGAGCGCTCCGCGCTCGCCGACTTTTTCGACGGAGAATCCTTGCGAAGTCTGATGGAGATAAATCAGAGCGCCGCGGCCTTCCTGGGCAATGCGGCGAAGCGAACCTTCGAGGGTAGCGTGACACTCGCAGCCAGTCGCGCCGAAGACGTCCCCCATCAGGCAGTGGGCGTGCATGCGGACGAGCACGGGCGAGTCGCTGCGATCGAGGTCCCCGCGAGGCATTTCTCCTTTAGGCATTTCTCCTTTAATTAAGGCTATGTGCGATTCGCCGCCATCGACTTCGCTTTCGTAGGCGATGAGGCGGAATTCGCCGAAGCGCGTCTCCACGAGGGCTTCGCCGACGCGATGCACGTAACGCTCGTGGGCCATGCGATAGCGGATCAGTTCAGCGACGGTGAGCATCTTGAGGCCGTGCTGATTACAGAACGCGATGAGGTCAGGAACACGGGCCATGGTGCCATCGTCCTTCATAATCTCGCAGATGATGCCGGCGGGAATCATTCCCGCGAGGCGGGCGAGATCGACCGAGGCCTCGGTTTGTCCGGCGCGGACGAGCACTCCGCCCTTGCGCGCGCGAAGAGGGAAGACGTGGCCGGGGCGGGCCAGGTCTGAGGCTTGCGTGGCGGGATCGATGGCGACCTGAATGGTTCGCGCGCGGTCAAAGGCGGAAATGCCAGTGGTCACGCCGACGCGGGCGTCGATCGCTTCGCAAAATGCGGTGCCGTATTGCGAGGTGTTCTCGGCAGTCATGGGGCCGATGCGGAGGTGGTCGAGGCGCTCCTCGGTCATGGTGAGGCAGACCAGGCCGCGGCCGTACTTGGCCATGAAGTTGATGGCTTCAGGGGTAACCTTTTCGGCGGCGAGAGTGAGATCGCCTTCGTTCTCGCGGTCTTCGTCGTCGACGACGACAATCATGCGACCGGCGCGGATCTCATCGATGGCGGTGGGAACGTCGACAAAGGCTTGAGTGCTCATGACGAGAGCATTGTAGCAAAAGATAGTTTAGGGATTGGTTAATAAGTCGTGAGTAGCGAGTTGCGAGTCCCGAGTACCTGGTAACTAGTTTCCCGTTTCCGCGGGACAATTATAGTTCGGTCTTCAGGACGCGAGAAGTGGGGCACCCGGCCAAAAGCAAGGGCAAAGTCAAAGGCAGCGGACAGGAGTGTCCGCTCCACACGAACAGAGAACGGATTCCCAGTGGGCACTTGGATAATCTAGCTGCTTAGGGGCAGGTGAGTTGCGCGGTGCCGGCGACAAAGCATCCTCCGCCGCAGGCTGTAATGGCGAGACATTCCACACTGGACTGCGGGGGGTCGTTTGCCCAGACCGTGTAGGTGCCGACCGCTCCCGGCGCACATTGAGCCACGCCTCCGGCGGTCACGGATACCTTGCTCGTTGAAGCGTTTTCGAAGCAGGCGCCCCACGTGGCTGACAGCGGAGTGACTGTACGGGAGGGATCGATGTAGTTGCCGGTGGCGGTGAACTGCACTTGTCCATTGGGATAATCCTGGGCGTCGGCAGTTGCGGGGGTGAGCGTGATGGATTGGAGTGGATCGTGACTCTGTGAGCTTGTCCCGCAGGACAATGCAAATGACGCAGCCAAAACCAGAGCGAGAGAAAAGAGCGTGAGCTGAAGCGTTTCCATAACGCCCCTCCTGCTGGATTAGAACCCGGGAACCGGTGGCAGAGTTGCAGGAGCAGGCCGGCCCCATCGTTTTTTCCACCTATTCTTGAAACATCATTCTTCGAACATCATTCCTCAAACATGGGAACCTGGAGCTGGTCGCCGGTGGGACCGCGGCGGGGACGACGGGGCGCGCCGATGACGGCCAGGACGGTGAGTGATTCGAGGGCGGTGCGCGGGACGAAAATCCGCTGGGTATTGGAACGCTGGTCGGGAGGGTTCACCAGGTAGCCTTCGGGCAGGTTCTGGGTCAGGTCGGAGGGCATGAGGCCTTCGAGGATCTCGTTATCCTTAAAGCGGAGGCGCACCCACAAGCCTTCGGAGCGGGGGCGGGAAGTGAAGGTTTTCCGGGTGAGCGACTCGGAGTCGCCGAACTCCCGCACGAAATAGACGCCCTTAATCTCGCGCAGGTCCATGGCGACCACGTTTCCCGAAGTGTTAAGCAGTTCGAGTTTGCCCTCGCTGACGAATTGCGCGGGCGAGACGTAGCCGGAAACGGAATCCCGGTCCATCTTGCGGACGATGACTTTCTTATGGGTCGAAGGCATGATTCGGCTGTCGGGCTTCGGCTAGCGGGCTTCCCACCGGCTAAAGCCGCTATTTACGCCAAGGACGCGAGCGGCGCGCCTAAAACCGCGCCCTTTCAAAGCAAACCCCGGCCGCCTCATTCTCGCATCATTTCGCGAGAAATCGCGGGAATCCACGTAGGCAGTAGCCAAAATGTTAACCTTATGTTATTCCTTTAAGTTGCCTTGGCCCGGCTCAAGTCTGTATAAGTGTTTTGTATTGAATGGCTTGTCTCACGTTTAGGGCGGAATTAGCGGATTTTGGGCCGGATATACTGTGGAAATCGTGTGGAAAACGCTAGCGCATGCGGGTTGCGCTTGAGGCTAGGAAGCTGCGGTTTGGTTGACGTAGATCGCTTGAAGACGAATGGCTGATTACATTTACACCATGGAAATCCGGTTGACGCCGGATCAGACGAAAGGCGTCAGCCTGGTGCAGGAAGTAGCCCGGGCCGCCGGAGTCACTCTTTATCTTACTGGCGGGGCGATTCGGGACATAATCAGCGGATTCACCATCCGCGACCTGGATTTCACGGTCCAGGGCAATCCCCTCAAACTGCAGAAAGATTTCGAACGTGCCGGCGCTCGGCTTGCCGGCCACGACGAAGACGTACGCACGCTCTTTCTGGTGTTGCCCGGCAACGTGCGGGCCGAGATCGGGATGGCGCGCACCGAGACCTACGAGAAGGTGGGCAGGGCGCCGGTGATTGCGCCTGCCAGCATTCAGGAAGACCTGCGGCGCCGCGACTTCACCGTGAACGCCATGGCGCTGTCGTTGAATGAGGGTTCGCGCGGGCTGCTGCTCGATCCTTTTAATGGCGTGGCGGATATCGAGGCGAAGCTGCTGCGCATCCTGCACAATTATTCGTTCGTGGAGGATCCCTCCCGGCTGATTCGCGCGACGCGGTTCGCGGCCCGCTTTCACTGGCCGCTGGAGGAGCGCACGCAGCAGCGCTACGATGCCGCCAAGGAAAACAAATACATCGAACACATTTCGCGCAGTGCGGTGGGGCACGAGATCGCGCAACTGGCGCATGAAGATGATCCGCTGGCGGTGGTGCGCGCGCTGGAAAAGGAAGAGTGGCTGAAGGTGCTGCATCCGCACTGGACCACGGCCAAAGTTGACGCAAACGGGCTGAGCCATCTGATGAAAACCCGCCAGCAGTTGGTCGATCTGGGCTATACCGTCGATCCGTCGGCGGCGGTGATGCACTTCCTCACCGCACATCTTTCGGATAAAGACGTCACCGATCTGCGGCGGCAGATGCCGCGCAAGGATTTGGTCGAGGCCTGGCGCGACATTGAAGATCATGCCAAGGAGCTGGCCAAGCGGCTCACGGGCAAGGAAGCGGCGACTCCGTCGCGGACGTGGAATCTGCTGTCATCGGCGCGGCCGGAGATGGTTCTGTTCCTGGCCGTGACGGCGCGGCACCAGACAGTGGCGCAGAAGATCAAGAATTTCCTGACTAAGTGGCGGCAGGTGCAGCAACGCATTCCGCTGCCGGAGATGACGGAGTTGCTGATCACTCCGCAACTGCCGGAATATCCCAAAATTGCGCGCGACGTTTTCATGCTGCTGCTGGATGGCAAGCTGCGTTCGCGGACCGAGACCTTGAAGTTTCTGAAGCCATTCGCACCTCCGCCACCACCGCCGCCTCCTCCACCGCGGCGCGGGCGTGGACCGAAGGCTGCGGCAACCGTTCCCGCAGCGCCGGCTGTGGCAGAAAAGAAGGGCGAAGGTACGAAGGGCAAGGGCAAAGCTGCGGCCGCAGTTCAACCGCCGGCGGCTGCGCCCGCCGCGGCCAAGCCGGGGAAACCGGAGTCGAAAGCGAAACCCGAAGCAAAGGCGAAGCCGGTGAAAGTGACGGCCAAGCCTTCGAAGCCGGCCGCTAAACCTGCGGCAAAGAAGAACGCTCCGAAAAAGGCCAAAGGCAAGGTAAAAAGAAAGAAGCGTTAGGCGGCTCGACAGGTGGGGGCAGTGTCCTAATTCGTCTTGCGGCAGGTACTAATTTCTGCGTCGTCCGGGCTGAATCCGGCATATAATTGGGTAATGCATCGATCGCTTCTCAGTGCGGCGTTCGTGCTCCTTCTGGCGTCAGTGCCGCTTTGTGCGCCGCTTTCTGCGCAACATGGCGGCGGACACGCTTCCGGTGGCGGCGGGCATGCTGGCGGATTCGCCTCGCATGGCAGCGGCTTCTCCGGTGGTCACTCTTTCAGCGGGACCCACTCAGCTTCAGGTTTCGGTACGCATTCGTTCGGGGGCAGCTCGTCTTTCTCAGGCTCGCGCGCGCGCGCTTTCAATGGCTATGGCGGCGTCCGACGTGGCACCGGCGTGCGCATTGGAAGCTACGGCTTAAGGAGCTGCGCCGGCTATGGCTGCCGCGGTGGGTATGGATACGGTTACGGTTATTATCCTTGGGGATATGGGCTTGATCCTTCCTGGTGGTGGGATTCCGGTTCGTCCTATGACCAGGACCAGCAGGATCAAATTGGCTTGGCCAACGAGATGAACCAGCAGAACCTGGCCGAGCAGCAGGCGCGCCAGCAAGCCGATCAGGATGTTTATGCCCAGTCCGCGCCTCCGCCGCCGCGCCGGCAGCCAAGCGCGCGGGAAGAAGATGAGCGCACGGTGGCGGCTCCGGCTACGGTGCTGGTCTTCCGCGATCAGCACAAGCAGGAAGTGCAGAATTATGCCATCGTCGGCCAGACGGTATGGGTCTTCGATCCGCAGCGTACGCAGAAGATTCCGCTCTCCGAACTCGATCTGCCTGCTACGACAAAGGCTAATGACGACCGCGGCGTGGACTTCCACATCCCCGGCTCGCACGAAGGTCAATAGTCGCTCCGATTCCGCTTTCAACGCACAGCTCTGTCAGAGCGCGTCTCCTTTCCGAGCAAATCTGTGGATAACTTGCCGCTTGCGCGAGAGCATTTCCCGCTAGAATGACCGCAACGTAAAATAATACTGAGCCCAATGTCCCAATTCGTTCACCTGCATCTCCACACCGATTACTCTCTTCTGGATGGCGCCTGCAACATTGAAGCGCTTTGTGAGCGCGTGCAGAAGCTCGGCATGCCCGCCGTGGCCATGACCGATCACGGCAACATTTTTGGCGCCGTGGAATTCGTCAATGCGGCGAATCACGCGGGCGTGAAGCCGATCGTCGGGTGCGAGCTTTACATCTGCAAGAAAGACGATCACAACATCGAGCGCACGCCGCCCGAAGGCGACAGCTACAACCATCTGCTCGTGCTTGCGGAGAACGAAGAAGGCTATCGCAATCTGGTGAAAATTACTTCGGAGGCCTCGCTGCACGGCTTCTACTACAAGCCGCGCGTGAGCAAGAGATTTCTGGCCGAACACTCGCGCGGCCTGATCGGCCTTTCGGGATGCCTTAAGGGCGAAGTCGCCGAGCGGCTGATGGAAGGGAACTACGAGGCGGCGCGAGCGGCTGCGGGCAACCTCCGCGATATTTTCGGCAAGGACAATTTCTATCTTGAGATTCAGGACCAGGGCCTGGCGAAGGAGCATGAGATCCATCCCGGGCTGTTCCAACTGGAGAAAGATCTCGGCCTGCCACTCGTCGCAACCAATGACAGCCACTACTTATGTGAAGACGACGCGCACGCGCAGGATGTGATGCTGTGCATTCAAACCGGAAAGTCGATTCATGACACGCAGCGCATGAAGTTCGACGGCACGCAGTTCTTCGTCAAGAGCCACGATGAGATGTATCGCGTCTTTAAGGACTCACCGGAGGTCTTGGCCCGCACCCTCGCGATCGCCGAACGCTGCAGCCTGCGGCTCGAAAAAGTGGCGACGCCGTTCCCACAATTCGAGGTTCCTCCCGGCTACACCATCGACAGCTATTTCGTTCACGTTTCCCGCGAGGGCTTCGCGCGGCGCATGGCTGCACTGCGGCCGCTGCACGAGCAGGGCAAGCTGAAGCACCCGATTTCAGACTACGAGCAGCGGCTCGAGCGCGAGCTCGCAATCATCCAGCAGATGAAGTTTCCCGGATATTTCCTGATCGTGTGGGACTTCATCCGCTACGCCAAAGAGCATGATATTCCGGTGGGCCCCGGTCGCGGCTCGGCCGCCGGATCGCTGGTTTCCTACGCGCTCGGCATTACCGATCTCGATCCCCTGCAGCACGAGTTGCTGTTCGAGCGCTTCCTGAATCCCGAGCGCGTTTCCATGCCCGATATCGACATCGATTTCTGCATGAACCGGCGCGGCGAGGTCATCAACTACGTCACGCAGAAGTACGGCCGCGACAACGTGGCGCAGATTATTACGTTCGGCACCATGGCCGCGAAAGCCGCGATCAAAGACGTAGGCCGGGCCATGGACATTCCTTACAGCGATGTCGACCGCATCGCCAAAATGATTCCCACGCAGCTCAACATCACTCTCGACGAGGCGATTGAAGATTCCGCGCAATTGCGCGAGGCGATGGAGAAAGATGGCCAGATTCGCGAGCTGATCCAGACTGCGAAAAAGCTGGAAGGGATGGTGCGCAACTCAGGCGTTCACGCCGCCGGTGTCGTGATTTCGCCGCGTCCTCTGACCGAACTTGTCCCGCTGCACAAGACAAAGAACGATGAAATCGTAACCGCCTTCGACATGGTCGCCATCGAAAAACTCGGCCTGTTAAAGATGGATTTCCTCGGACTGACCACGCTGACGATTCTCACCGACGCCGTGAAATTGATCACGGAGACACGCGGCGTCCCGATTACACTTGAAAACCTTCCGCTGGATGATGCCGAGACCTACCAAAAAGTCTTTCATAAAGGTTTGACCTCCGGCGTATTCCAGTTTGAATCCCATGGCATGAGAGACGTCCTGCGGCGCTATCAGCCGAACTCGATCGAACATCTTACCGCCTTGAATGCGCTCTATCGCCCAGGGCCCATGGCAATGATCGACGACTTTATCGAGCGCAAACACGGACGGCGCAAGATTGAGTACGAACTGCCGGAGCTCAAGGAGATTTTGGAGGAGACGCTGGGCGTCTTCGTTTATCAGGAACAGGTGATGCAGGCCGCGAACAGCCTAGCGGGCTATTCGCTTGGAGAGGCGGACCTGCTGCGGCGGGCGATGGGCAAGAAGAAGCCCGAGGAAATGGCGGCACAGCGCGAGCGTTTTGTAGAAGGCGCGGCGCAGCGCAAATTCCCGCCGAAGAAGATCGAGAAGATTTTCGATCTCATGGCGCAGTTTGCGGGCTACGGATTTAACAAGTCGCATTCCGCTGCCTACGCGCTGCTCGCCTATCATACCGCGTATCTGAAGACGCATTATCCTGTCGAGTTCATGGCCGCGCTGCTGACCTCGGTCACAGGCAGCACTGACGACGTGGTGAAGTACATCAACGAATGCCGCGAGATGGGCATTGCAGTCGAAGCGCCGGACATCAACGTATCGGACGCGAACTTCACCCCGCACGGCGAGGCCATTCGCTTCGGGCTCGCCGCGGTGAAGAATGTCGGCGGCAATGCGATTGAGTCGATTGTGGCGGCGCGGAAAAAACTAGGGCGTTTCAAATCGATCTATGAGTTCTGCGAGAACGTCGATCTTCGGCTGCTCAACAAGCGCGTGCTCGAGTCTTTGATCAAGAGCGGCGCGATGGATTCCCTCGGTCGGCGCGCACAGTTAATGGGGGTGCTGGATCGCGCCATGGAGCGCGCCCAGAAGGCGCAGCGCGATGTGGAATCGGGACAGCACGGTCTGTTCGGCGTCTTTCAGCAGGAAGAATCTGAATCGAACGACAAGCTGCCCAGCATTCCTGACTGGGACGAGCAGGCGCGTCTGGCCGCGGAAAAAGAGATCCTCGGTTTCTTCATTACCGGACATCCGCTCGAAAAATTCAAAGACAAGCTGGCGGACCTGCAGGCGCTGCGCATCGATGAGATTGCAGCCATGAACAGGTCGACGGGGAAAGATGAAACCATCGCGACCGCGGGAATCATCGCTAACGTGCGGGTGCAAAAATCGAAGCGTGGCGAGTTTTATGCGCAGGCCACGCTCGAGGACATGTCCGGCTCAATCGACATGATCGTCTTCCCGGAAGCCTACAAACGCCTGGCCGACAAAGTGAAGCTCGAGGTTCCCGTGCTGGTGCGGGCCGGAGTGAGAATCGAGGAAGGCGCCAATCCTAAAATTACAGCGGCGGAGATTACGCCGCTGGAAGACGCCAAGGTTCCGCTGCCGCGCGCGATTCGCATTCGCGTGCCGCTCGAAAGCGCAGCCGAATCGACGGTGGACGATCTTCACATTCTTTTTCGAGAGCGCAAGGGTGAAGCGCGGGTGTTATTCGACGTGGAACGCGCCGGGGATTTCATGGTAGTGATGGAAGCGGAAGGTTATAATGTGCTGCCGGATCGTAACTTCATCGCCCGCGTCGAACAATTGTGTGGACGCGGCAGTGTCCGCGTGATCAGTTGACCATCGCGGCCAGCCCGTTCCTCGATAGCATGGATGCAAGCCAAAAAGCGCAACAAGAGTTAGCGGAGATCGAGCGCCAGGTGGCCCTGATCGAGTCCACCGCGGGAAAGAATGATGAGACACATCGCCAGCTGGCGAAACTTCACGAGCGCATCCACATCCTCAGGCAGGAGATGAAGACGCTGCAGACCGCCTGGCAAAAAACCGAACTGGCCCGGCATCCGCAGCGCCCGCAAGCCCTCGACTACATCGAGCGCGTGTTCACCGACTTCAGCGAGATTCACGGCGACCGCGGCTTCGGCGACGATCCCGCGATTGTTTGCGGCATGGCGCGCTTTCACGGCGAAGAGGTTCTGGTGATCGGCACGCAGAAGGGCCGCGATATGAAGCAGCGCGTGTACCGCAATTTCGGCACGCCGCACCCCGAAGGCTACCGCAAGGCATTGCGCGTGATGCAAGTCGCCGAGAAATTTGGCAGACCAATCTTCACGCTGGTGGATACGGACGGCGCCTACCCCGGAATTCATGCCGAAGAGCGCGGGCAAGCCGAGGCGATTGCCTACAACTTGCGCGAAATGGCGCGCCTCGAAGTGCCTATCATCGCGACCGTGATTGGAGTTGGCGGCAGCGGGGGCGCGCTGGCCATTGCGGTAGCCGACCGCGTGCTGATGATGGAGAACTCCATCTACTCCGTGATCTCGCCGGAGGGCTGCGCCGCCATCATGTGGCGCGACGCCACCAAAAAGGAGCTGGCGGCGGAAGCCATGCGCATCACGGCTCCGGACCTGAGCGAGCTGGGCTGCATCGACGATATCGTTCCCGAACCCGAAGGCGGAGCCCATCGCGATCACGAGGCCGCGGCCAACCTGCTCGACGTCAGCCTGCAGAGACACTTCTCCGAACTCAAAAAGATCCCGCCGGCAGATTTGCTCGTGTCACGATATAATAAATTCCGCACGATCGCTCAATTCTTCAGGGCCGAGTCGTGAATCTGCTGTGAATCTCTGATCGTTCCCCAACAGGTACCTCCCGGCTTCGGAAGGGATTTGGCAAACTAGCGGCGGGCCGCCGCCGTATAATCGTCTGTTTGCCTCAGGTTGAGATTGAGGCGGATCATTCCGCCT
>Ga0302326_10015776_pt1 | contig 15868 bp, 14 predicted proteins | sample Palsa_T0_3_FD_202264 | JGI IMG/M metagenome (GOLD analysis project Ga0302326, IMG submission 202264) | Peat permafrost microbial communities from Stordalen Mire near Abisko, Sweden - Palsa_T0_3 | ecosystem: Environmental > Terrestrial > Soil > Palsa > Peat permafrost | place: Sweden: Abisko... | reverse complement strand
CCGGCGATCAGATCGTTGTGCCCTACAAGCTTCCGACCGGAGCCTTCGTCCGCGGGCTGCGCGACTGGACGCAGATTTCTTCGCAACTGGCTTTGACCGCGGCAGCCCTTGCCATATTGCAGTAGTCACGGTCCCGAAATATGGTTGAGTGCGTGAAGAACTCACAACTCCCGTTTGACCGCTGGGGCCCTGGCGGTGGTGGCCCCGTAACGAGAGGAACCGGCGCCCAGAAAACATCCGCAGTTGGGCTAAGCGGCAGCATGTGGAAACAAATCAGACTCTCTGCGCCCTGCGATCAGCGACTCTCGTCTGCACCTAAGTTGTCGAACTCCGCAACGCGATTGCCGGGGGCTCGCGATATTCGGAGGTTAAGACGACAGATTGAAGCTTCGGCCGCCCCTTCCGTTCATACGACCACAAAAGCGCAAGCATTAGCCAAAACATCGGCTCCGTCTCGGTTTGATAGCTCACGTTGAAAACCATGATGGCGGCCATACACGGTACAACGCCACTCCTCCCAATGATTGGATAACCGAGAAGGAACACTAAAACGAGAAATGCAGGTAATCCCATTTCCGCGAGAGTAGTGACATATAAGCTGTGAAAGTTTCCGCGTTTATCGTTTCCGAAGAAATCTGCCAGTACTTTCGGCGCAGCCGCGTATCCGATGCCTGTGATAACAGTTTTCGTTGAGGTTAACCAGGTTTTAAGACCCCGTTCTATCAAAAGAATGTGACTTTCTCCCGAGCTACCCGGGTCCATTGACATCTTGGCAGAAACGGCATCCGCGATTTCCCACGCTTCCGCCAGTTCAATTATTTCCTTTTGGTATACGGCGAAAACCAGCGAACTAACGATGGCGATTGCCGCCACCCGTACTAACACTCGCCGCCAAGCCAAACGCGTCCAGAAAGTGCGCGAGAATAGGTAGTATGCCAACCAACAGAGCGTGCCGGATCTCGAGAGGGTCAGACAAATAAGAGCTGCGATCGCAAAGCGAAGGACGGGCGTGTAGCGCGATTTGGCCGCAAACCTGTCGAGCAGCGCCAGGTACATCGTCAACAGGAAGCCGGAGCGGTTGGAGTCGTATGCAGTTCCAGACAGCGTTGGTGCCCAAGGTCCTAACGTACCGGGTGCAAATGTCGATTCTAGCCATGGGCCATTTCGCTCAGCGACCATGACAATTCCATGGCTCCACGCAATGAACTCTGCAATGCAAAATATTATGTATACGATCAATCCGAATGTGACGGACCAAACAATCAGTTTTTCCTGTGCCGGATCTTCCAATACCTGCAGTGAAATGTAATATCCCAAAACAGCCACAAGGAACAAATCAAAAAAAGCCACCAGGCCTCTTTCCGGGTCAAGGCCGATTGGGACGGAAGCAAACGAAAGAAGCAAAAACACCCCGGATGCGGCAACGAAAGGGGTCTGTCGCCGGATGGGCGCTGTGATTGTAAAGCGAAGCATCCTGGCTGGCTCAACGCGCAAGACACTAATTAAGAGGATCAGCGGCGCAAGAACCAAGAAGGGAGTGAGTATGAACGGACCACGTCCGGCCAATAGATCGATGCGGTCGGCAGCTATCAAGCCGATGCTCCCAACTAGGCAGATGTATTGTAGTTTTCTCAACATAGGCGCTACAACATCACCCGTATTCTACGAGACATGGGAGCATCTGACGATAGTCGTGTACCTCACACCCACTTCTGCAACGCGAGGAATCGAATCGCAGTAGACCTCTAACGAAACGCACCGTTAGGAACAGAACGGACGCCAAAGGAGACCATCGCGCTTGTCTAGCTCGCTTTTTTGGGCAATAATTTACTTGACTCCACCACGCTTTTAAGCTAGTATCTTGCTCATGGTGAACGACATGAGCCACGAACCAAAGAGCTTGCAAGAGGCCGTTCTTTACTTCTCGGATCCCGACAATTGCATTGACTACCTCGCTATGAGCCGATGGCCGGATGGAAAGGTGCTCTGTCCGACTTGCCTTTCTGCGAAGGTAAAATATCGCGCCAATCGCCGCACTTGGACTTGTCCCACTCATCATGCGAAGCGCGAATTCTCCATCAAGGTCGGCACTGTGATGGAAGATTCGCCCATTCCTCTGGACAAGTGGATGGTTGCAACTTGGCTCGTTACCAATTGCAAAAACGGAATCAGCAGCTACGAGATTGCGCGTGATGTGAAGGTTACCCAAAAGTCGGCATGGTTCATGCTTCACCGCATCCGTCTCGTTATGCAGGATGATTTCTTCGGCTCGAAACTTGGTGGCGAAGTAGAAGTAGACGAAACCTTCATCGGCGGAAAAGCGCGGAACATGCACGTCTCCGAACGCAAGCGCCGAATCACTGGCACTGGCGGAAAAGATAAAACCGCCATCATGGGCATCTATGAGCGCGAGAGTGGCAAGGTTCGCGCTGCCGTCATTCCGAGCCGTCGCAAGAAAGTTTTGCAGGATGAAGTACGTAAGCACGTCACCGCTGGTGCGGCTCTCTACTCCGATGCGCTGCAATCGTATGAAGGTCTGGCAACCGAGTATGCACACCAAGTCGTTGACCATGCGACTCAGTACGTAGATGGCCGCGTACACACCAACGGCCTTGAGAACTTTTGGTCGCTGCTTAAGCGCGGCATCTCTGGTACGTATGTTTCGGTAGAGCCGTTTCATTTGTTCCGATACCTTGATGAGCAGATGTTCCGATTCAACAACCGCAAAGACCTTGACGATGCTGGCCGCTTTAATCTCGTTGTCTCCCAGATCGTCGGCAAGCGCCTCACCTTCGCTCAACTCACTGGCAAGGTGGGAGAAACGGTTCACTAAGCCTTGGAGCCGGAAGCGCGGGAAGCGGGCGAAGTCTTAGCCCGCTTTCGGGCTTGCCGCTTCTGCCATGCCCTCTCTCGTTTCTTCAATTCTTCGCGCGGCACCGTGAGCATCTTCCGCACTACTGCGTCGAATTTTGCAAATTCTGAATCAGTCATTCACTTTTCCTATCTTCGATTTTGGCTTAAAGGGCAGCCGCTTCAATCGCTTTTCTAACTGTTCGGGGTGCCGCGTAAAGAAGTCCTTTGACACATTGTCGAGAAAGTCGAAATTCCTGGCATTGGCAACCCAGCAACTTTCCCGATCATGTCCAGCAATAACCGATGCTGTCACCCCGTCCTCAGAGTAATGGCGTTCAAAAGTATTCAATTGCGTTCTAGCCAGCCCATTATCGAGACAGGGGAAAACTGCGAATGCTTCCCGCATACACCGTTGCACGATGCCAGCCACTAAATCTGCGGGCTGCAACAAAGTCGTCCGCTTTGGTTCAAACCCGTGCCCTCGAAGACCGCTTAAGACACTATTCTTCTTATCCCAATCGTCAAATACTTTCGCTATTTCGTGCTCTCTCTCGCCCTTTTCAAAGACGTAATGCACCTTTTGCTTTTGAATCCGCCGATTCATGAGACGGATTTCCGTAAATCCTATAACTCCGTAAGCACAGGCGGAATAGGCTGGACCGAACTCTTGAGGGAACTTTAGATTACCTAGGGTCTTGTTGAATTCCTCAACTTCAAGCGAGACGCTGGTAATGGTGCATCCGGGACGATTCATGATGGATGCAAGCCGCTTGAGGAAATCTGACCTTCCACTTTCGCTCCATCCCCGCGAACCGAGTTCGCACTTATTCGTTCCGAACGACTTCAAGTGAAACAGCTTTCCCCCGGTAGCCGCCTTCCAGTCCCGCTCTATATCTTCGCAAACCGACGAATCAGCATAGAACCCTCCGACAGTGATAACCGGATTTACATCCTCTTTGCCCGATTCGTCGAGATATACGCGCAGAGACACTAATATTCCCTCTCTCTCACGCCCGAACGCGATACTAGCAATCTCACGGGTTTCTTGACTGCCATCTTCCGGCTTTCCCGTGGTGGAGTCAAGTAAATTATTGCCCTTTTTTGCGCCAGCCTGTTACCCAGAACACCAGCAGTCCCAGGAACATCTGAGATCTCATTTTTAGTCTTGTATAATTGCTCAACTTTTGCCGGCCAGTGACGTTTGTCGAGTGCCGCCGATAGGCGACAAGAGGTTCAGCGATATATCTGGCCTTACCACCAATCAGCGCGTTCATGCACCCGATCCAAGTGTCATGATGCACTAGCCTTCCTGTCGGGAAAGGTAGCGCGCTTCGCAGCAGAGTTGAGCGAAATGCCATCGTGCATCCATGGAACTTTCCAATCAGCAGATTGGACCATAGTCCAGCCCGAAATTTGCCTCGCTTAGCATAAAAGGAATCCCCGATCTTGGTGCCATCCTCATCGATGAGTATCGCATCGCTCGCAACCAGCATCAGGTCGGGGTCATGGGCGAATGCATCTAGACACACTTCAACCTTTTTCGATAGCCAAAGATCATCCTGATCGCTGAGAAACACGATCTCCCCCGAGGACCGGTAAAGCGCCGTCTCAAAGGCACGGAGAACACCCCGGTTGTCGGTATTCCGTATAGAGGCGATACGAGGATCGCGGAACGCCGATATTTCGACGCGTGTACCGTCCGTGGAACCGTCATCGACGACAATGACCTCATCGTCAGGGGACAACTGCTCAAGAATGGAGCGCAACTGCAAGGCGATGTAGCGTTCGCCTTGGTAGGCCGCAATGCATACTGAGATCTTTGGCCTAGAGTTCAATCGGCTTGCCAACTTTTCCTCCCAGAGCGTCTGCCGCGCCCGCTGCCATGGCGCGAAACTTCCTCCATCAGTTGTCCTCCGCCAATACGATTTTGGCAGCGTCAAGGAGCATTGTCCTGCTCTCACGCCAGGTCCAAGGCAAAGTCGGCCTTGTAGCGCATCAAAAGCCTCAAGCGATTGCGGTTCATGCAACGGTGCCGGCCTGCGGAATGGTTCGTCATCCCAAAGCGCAATCCAAGAAATGATAATATTTAGTTTGCCCTAAGAAGTGCAAGAATGCCGCAGGCGATTTTACTTCTAGTCCACGCCTCGATGACCTGCAAGGAGAGAGATTGGGCCTTAGCCTTTCGGTGGCGATGTGCACCTTTAACGGAGGGCGGTTTCTCGGCGCGCAATTGGCTAGCATCGCCGCCCAAGACAGGCCTCCGGACGAACTCGTGGTCTGCGATGACGGGTCGTCGGACGGCTGCGCCGAAATTGTAAGAGAGTTCGCTCGGCGTGCGGCCTTTCCCACCCGGTTTGTGGTCAACGACAAGAACATCGGATCGACCAAGAACTTTGAGAAAGCGATTTCGATGTGTCAGGGTGCGATCGTCGCGCTGGCGGATCAAGACGATGTCTGGTATCCGAACAAGCTCGGGCGGATCGAGAAAGCTTTCTTGCGATCGAACGAAATAATTTCGGCTTTCAGCGATGCCGATATGATCGACGACGATTCCCAGTCGTTGGGCGCGCGCCTTTGGGCCACCTTTTTCTTTGGTCGCGCCGAACAAATCCAGTTCGCAAACGGTCACGCCCTGAACGTTCTGCTGAAACATCCCGTGGTGACGGGCGCGACCATGGCGTTCCGCAGGGAGTGCTTCGATCTCCTGGCGCCCATCCCGGCGAAACAAATTCATGACAGGTGGATATCCTTCTTGCTGGCCGCGCGGGGAAAGTTTGAAATAATTTTGGAACCACTGATGCAATATCGCCGACACCAGGGGCAGCAGGTGGGACCAGGACCGCGGACTCTGCGGGAACGAACGCAGCGCGCTCGGCTGATGACGGCGAGCTCCTACCTCGACGAGCTCGAACGCTTCCATGAATTCCGCGACCGGCTGGAAAAACACAGGGCGACCTTCCAATATGCTGAGTGCGCCCTAGATGAGATTAAGCGAAAAATCCCTCATCTTGAACACCGGGCCCGATTGCCACGCATGAGAGTTGCCCGGATCCCGAGAGTTCTCAGAGAAGCCCTCAATGGCGGTTATTGGCGTTACTCGGCGGGATGGAACAGTATCGCGAAAGATCTGGTAATTCGCAGGTGAGCTGCGTGGCGGCCCGCGCACAAAACATCGTTGCCTCAGCGTGATTCGTTACAGGCCTTCTCGTTTGCCCATTCTTCCGGTCAGGCCATCCCAGGTTCCAAGCAGCAGACTGCGAAACTGGCGGCCGGGGTTCTCGTCGACGATCAGGCAAACTACCGTCTCGCGCAATTGCCAATAGACCGCCTTCCAGACCCATCCCGGAAAAGACCACAGATATTTCCGATAAAAAGCAATGCAATTCCGCGAAATGTAATAGCGCCTAATGGCGTTGTGCTGACTGTGCAGGAAAGTGCGGCCCAGGATGGTGGTCTTTGAAGGATTGCCTGGAGAATGCAACAGTTTGGCTTGCCTTGAGTCGCCGACCAGAAAGCCCGCCGCCCTGATGCGAAAGCAATATTCCCAATCTACCAAATCGATAAAGTACTCCGATGCGAACGATCCGATCTTATCGAATATCCACGCAGGCATTAATGAACCCGAAGTCATGGGAAACACCGGGCTGCCGTCGTCCGCACGCGGCACGGCTGCCTCGATGCCCGTTTTCGGATCCACATACCTAGGGTGGATCGAAGCTACTCGTTCGCAGTCGGGATGGGTTCTCCATGCCGCGAACATCTGGTCAATGAATTTATCGGTAATAGCGCTGTCCTGATCGAAGAGAATTATCCAGGGATAGCCTTTGCTCTTAGCCCAGCGAACGCCTTGATTCAAAGCCTCGGCAACGCCGAGGTTCTCTCCATTTTCGATCAGTTGAAAACCGAGGGTACGGATTTCAAGGCGAAGAGGTTCCAACTCATCGAGACTAGAGCCATTGTCGACGACGACGAGTGCCTGCACCTGCGCGAATACATTGCGCAGGTGCTCAACCATCTTTGCGCTGGGATGATAAGTAACAATCACCGCGCAAACAGATTGCGAGGTCACGTCGCCCACTCCTTCATCGGCCTTCTCCTTTGCCAATCCTCGCAGTGAGGGCGTCCCGAGTTCCAAGGAGGGCGATGCGAAGTTTACGAGCGCGATTCTGTTCCACGAGCAAGCCCACTATCGTCTCCTTAAACTGCTCATACACCACTCACGACACATCAGGATCCTGAAGTCGCGGGCAACAACGAGAGGCATCGTCTGACGAAGTTCAAAAAATGCGGGCACGATCAAATATAATCAAGCTTTGACAACAACGACAGCCGGCCACGTTGGAGAGACAGACATTGTCAATTGATGTAAAAGAAGTCAGCGGCTGCTCCTCCCCTCCTTCCACAATGGCGCGGTGGCTGAGTTTGGCCCAACATGGCCTCGGGCTGGACCGGGCAGTCATATTCACTGTGCTCGCCCGAGCATGGACCAGCGGGTCCGGGTTGATCACTGTTTTCCTGATCGCACGCTTTCTCTCGCCTGCTGAGCAGGGATACTACTATACATACACGAGCCTGATCGCTTTACAAATGGTCTTCGAGCTGGGCTTCTCGCAGGTCGTGATGCAACTCGCCAGTCACGAGCGAGCCCACCTTTCCATCGAACCCGACGGCACCGTGACAGGAGACGAAACAGCCCACGCCAGATTAGCTTCCGTATTGCAACTATCAGTGCGCTGGTATGGAGCCGGCGCCTTGCTTCTTGCCTTGGCTCTTATCCCAACTGGCCTTTATTTTTTTTCTTCACATCAGCATTTGGGAGACATCGTTTCATGGCGAGGTCCCTGGGTCGCGGCGTCGACCGCAGCGGTCTTCGCTTTTCAGTTGGATCCTTTGTACTCTTTTTTTGAAGGCTGCGGGTTCGTCTCCAATATTGCCCACATGCGCTGGATGCAGGCAATAGTGGGAAGCCTGCTTGCTTGGATAACGCTAATGACTCACCACGGACTCTATGCGCCAGCTACTGTTATAGCCGGTCAGGTCGTGGTCGGCGTGGCATGGCTCATTCTCAGACGCCGTCTGCTCGTCGAACTGCTGACATACAAGACAGGAGACAGGCACATATCATGGCAAAATGAGATCTGGCCTTTCCAATGGAGAATCGCGATTAGCTGGATTTCGGGGTATTTCGTTTACCAAACATTCAATCCATTCCTGTTTGCCTTCAGAGGGCCAGTGGCTGCCGGCAAGATGGGTATGTCGCTCGCTTTCGCTAATTCTTTAATGGTGATAGCGATGGCTTGGGTATCAACAAAAGCTGCCCCGTTCGGAACGCTCATCGCGCAAAAACGCTTCCTGCAGTTGGATTCGCTCTTTTTCAAGGCTTTGCGGCACTCCACTTTTGTGGCAGGACTGGGTGCCATAGTTGTCTGGTCAGCTACGACCTATCTCCATTCCACGCACAACCGCTACGCAGAGAAACTGCTGAGTCCGTTGCCATTCGCGCTTTTGCTCATCGCCGCCATCCTCAACCACCTGTTTGCGTCGATGGCCACTTATTTGAGGGCACATAAACAGGAAAAACTCTTCCAGCTCTCTCTATCCATAGCTGTCGCTGTTCTTATCTCGAACTATTTCTTCGCCAGGATCTCCGGGGCATTCGGGATGGTCGCAGGGTATCTGGTCATTATGGTGATCTTTGGCTTAGGAGGCGGCACGCTGATATTTAACAAATACCGGAGGTTGTGGCATGCTTATGAGTGGAACGGCTAATGCGATTGGCAAGGAATTGGAGCACTGCAAGAAAGATCAATGAATTTCAACGATTCGCGACTCGTAGACCTGCTGAAGCTCTTCCGCAGCAGGGGGCTCCGCTACGGCATGAGCACGGTTGCTGCGACCCTCACCCGAAAGTATTTGAGCATTCCCCTCAGGGTTTTCCCCGATTTCGAAAGAGTGTTGGATGAAGAGCGTCCGGCCCGCCTGTCAGCTCCCCAATCCGGACCTCTCCCGATCAACTGGATTCTGCCGGGCATTGCCCCAGCGCAAGGTGGTTTATTAAATATATTTCGCACTATTCAACAACTGGAAGCTTGGGGTCACGAAAATCGTGTTTACGTTCTGGGAAAGCTGCCGGGGGGAGGCTCCGCTCCAGCCAAAGAGCGCATCCGGAAGTGGTACTTTCCCATCAATGCGGAGGTGGAACTGCTGTCGGATAACATCAAAGACTCCGATGCTCTTATTGCCACTTCATGGCCGACTGCATATGCAGTCCGAAGCGTCGGAAATACCGCGCAGAAGTTCTATTTCGTTCAGGACATTGAATACATGTTTTATGCTCCCGGCAGCGTGTACGAGTTTGCTCGGCGAACTTATCAGTTTGGTTTCCGCGGGATAACATTGGGATCCTGGATTGCAGACGTGCTGAGACGGGAATTCAATATGGACTGCTCGGCGTTTGGCTTCTCTTATGACCGCGATGCTTACGCCAGCACAGGGAGTCGTCTGCTGCCTGCGGGAAAGAAGCGAGTTTTATTTTATGCCCGTCCAGAAACTGAGCGGAGAGGCTTCGAATTAGGCATTCTCTCGCTATCGCTCGTGGCTAAGAAAATGCCAGAAGTAGAGTTTGTATTGGTTGGGTTTCCGCGTCAACCGCTCCAACTGCCGTTTGCGGCTATTTTTCCTGGAATTCTTCCCATTTCTGAGTTGGGGGCCCTTTATCGCAGCTGCGATGTGGCGTTAGTTCTTTCCCATACGAACGTATCTATGTTGCCGCTGGAGTTAATGGCGTGTGGGTGCGCAGTGGTATCGAATATGGGGCCGAATGTCGAGTGGCTCTTGACCGATCAGACGGTGCAATTGGCGAAGCCAGATCCCAAATCTCTTGCGGAGGCGATTATCGAACTTCTCCAGACAGACCAGTTGCGGCTTAGAAAGATCGAGGCCGGCCTTGCCTTCGCGCAATCCACCGACTGGACGAAAGAAATCCGGACGATAGAATCTGCGCTTCTTGCCAACAGAGAAGATTCACATCGCTTGGCGCTGCATGTTTAGCGCCTTCAGACCTGATTGGTCAACAGAGCCCGTCGGGGCCGGGCTTCGCCCGCTGGGGTCAGGGTTGGATCGCTTGATTGAATCGGCGAAATCCAATTGGCTTGCTTCCTAGTCCTTGCGGTCAGCAACGGAGTTCTATGGGAATTATCTATTGGCAGGCAAAGATGCTCCTGGATGCTCGTCGCGCTGGTGTCCCAATGGATCGTCTTTTGATGATCGGTCGTCAATCCCTACTTCTCCATCCCTCAGAGCTGCGGGGGATTCGAAGGATCTGCCCCGGAGCACTAGCCGATTACAAATGGGGCGAGTATGCAGACCGTTTCTTCAGGGAATGTCTCGGCGCTTCTACAGTGAACACGTTAGACTACTCGGCCTACGAAGATGCGGATCTCTTATACGATCTCAACCAGCCGATTCCAGGCGAACTTAAAGGGCGATTCGATGCGGTCGTGGAAGCTGGATCACTCGAACATATCTTCAACTTCCCAATCGCCATTGCAAATCTGATGCAAATGACTAAGGTGGGCGGAACCATCTTCGCTTCCACTGTTTCGAATAATCTGTGCGGCCATGGATTCTATCAGTTTAGCCCGGAACTTATATTTCGGGTCTTTACGGTCGAAAATGGTTTTGAACTGGGGAAGGTTTTGGTCCTCGAGGCGCGTTATCCAGGCATAGAACTGACTCCAATATCCAAGGCTTTCGAGGTCGCAGATCCCGCCATTGCTCAATGCCGAGTAGGACTAATGACAAAGCGTCCAATTATGTTGTTCTTCGATGCGCGCAAAAAGGTGGAATCACCACTTTTTGTCAGGTCTCCGATGCAGAGCGACTACGCCGCCGCCTGGCTTTCGAACGGCAAACCTGCAACTGCAAGAATGCCGCAATGGATCAGGAATCTGCCGTGCTATTCGTCGTTTCGAATCTGGCTGCGTGAAATTTCCATCGTGCGTTCGTTTGACAACTGGCTCACAGGTCAGCGCCAGCTTGGGCAGTTTTCGCTGAAGAACAAACGGCTGTTCAAGAAAGTCCAGTAGAATCAAAAACACGATGCGTCGGATTGTTTCGCTGCTTGCGGCTCGGCCCGCCAAAGCTTATACAGGCGATCCTGATGGGGACTCGACGGGTTCACGGCGGGCGTGGATCAGACCAGCGGTTACACCCAGAACCTGCGCACAAGCTCGTGCGGCGAGCAGTGCCGGAGAAAGCAATCCGACGACGGGGTCTTTCGCGATCGCCCGAAGTGCGAAAGGGAGCGTGCTGAGCAGAAAGGCGGCAAGCACTACCAACGACGCAGGGACCGCCGGCCGCACTGCTAGATCGAACGCTGCCGCAACCAGCAACGCAGGCGGGAACAGAAGCTGGAGCTTCATAAGCTGAGGCGTATGGCTGTCTTTCACTGCCTTGCTGGGGTTCTTGCGCACGGCGAGCACGCGCCAGAAAGCGAATTTGTATTTCTTCTTGAGATATCGCGAGAGCGTGTCCGGGTGCGTGTGGTAGACGATTGCCGAGGATGCGAACTTCATCTTCCAGCCGCGTGCCGACATCCGGTAGGAGAGCTCGATGTCCTCAGCGCACGCCACCGGGAAAGAAGTGTCGTAACCAGTCATCTCCAGGAAGCGGTTGCGGCGAAACGCAGCAGAGTAAGTGTCGATAAAATCGATGCAGTCGAGATCTGCCATCAGACGGTAACGGTCCTCGTACTCGATCTGCACGAAACGGGCAACCAGACGTTTCTGGTGCGTGCGGTAGACTCCCTTCGCTCCGACGACCTCTGGATCGTCGAAGGGCTCGATCATGGCGTCCAGCCAGTCAGGCATCGCCACGCAATCATCATCGGTGAACAAGATGATCGCCCCCCGGGCTTCCGAGGCGCCACGATTACGAGCCGCTGCCGGCCCTGCATTCCCCTGGGAAATAAGGCGGATCCCGGAATAAAGCGTGACCACTCCCGCCGTGTTGTCAGTTGAGCCGTCGTTGACGACCAAAATTTCTACATCCCCCCCGGCCGTCTGCTTCAATAGGGCATCGAGACAATTGCTAATGCGGGAGGCGCCATTGAACGTCGGGATGATAATCGACACTGACTTAGCTTCGATGGAGCACCCCCATTCGCCGCCCCTCAACGGAAGCAGACTCCCAATAAATGCACTTCACGGATTGCGCGGATGAAACCCGGCATGGAGGTTGACCGAAGGTCGAACGTCCAGCGCCGCGCCAGCAACTACATATGTGACCGCGGTCTAGTCACTACCAGGAACGCTCGCGACTGGAGCGATGCTATTGCGGCGCGGCGCCTGCCGAGGCGTCTCGTTTTTCTCGTGCTGGCTGCCGCGCAATAAATATTTCGATAGCGTGATGAAGCCCTTGAGATTGCGCTGCAGTTCGCGGCGATCTTTCACAGACTGTTTCAGCTTGTAGAAAAGATAGGAAGGACTGAGATAGAAGCTCCGTCGCGCCCGGTCGCAGAAACTGACCAGTTGCTGGTGCGTGATGTTTGGCAGGGTGACGACGCTATTATGGAGCCCGTCTTTTGTTAACCACGCACTCCAGTCTTCGATCTGAATGTAATCGCGCCTCTTGGCTTCCTCGTACGCGGTCGTACCCGGATACACCATGATCGGGAAGAATTGGGCGGTATCGGGTTGGAGCTTCTTGGCGAAGGTCAGCGTCTTTTCCATGCTGGCCGGCGTTTCGTTCAGATTACCGACCATAAAGCAGCCATGCACCATGATGCCCGCCTCGCGGCAGCGCCGAACAAAGCGATGCGCCTCTTCGTGGTACTTGGCGTCGCGGCGGTCGTCATTGTTTTTCTTCATGCCGTTGATGACTTCGACGTCGCCGCTCTCAAACCCAACACAGAACAGGCGGGCGCCAGCCTGGTGCAGCCTGGAAAGCAGCTCGCCTTCTGATCCGATGTCGGCGCGGCAGTTGGCGTCGAATGGCAGTTTGTTGCCGCGGCGGATCAGTTCGTTGGCCAACTCCAGCGTGCGCGGCTTGCTGATGATGAAGGTATCGTCTTCCAGCATGACGGTTTTGATCTCAGGCATTTCGCGGACGACGAAGTCGAATTCGTCGGCCACATTTCCCACCGAGCGGTAGCGCATGGTGTGCCCGCTGAAGGCCTGCGGATAGACACAGAACGAACAGTGATACGGGCACCCGCGGCTGGTATCGAAGACAACGAGCGGCCACAGAGAGTGGCCATAGAAGTAGTCAGGCGTGCGCAGAAATCGCTTATAGACCTCGGAAACAAAAGGCAGCTCATCAAGGTTCTTGATGGCTTCGCGCGCCTTGTTGCTGACGATCTCGCCCGTCTCGGCGCGGCGCCACACAAGGCCATCGACCGCGGAAAGGTCGGCGCCACAGGCTTTCGCTTCCAGCCAGTCGCGGACCGTATATTCGTATTCGCGTATGGCGACAGCTTCCAGGGAGGCCGACATGGCGAGAGTCTCTTTGGGGAGTGACGACACATGACGTCCGACCATCAGCACATGCAGCGAGGGCTTGGCGGCGACCAGAGAATTGATCACGCTGACGTCATTGAGAATACTGGGCGTGGAAGTATCGCAGATGACGGCATCGATGTTCTTGGCCTCAATGCGGTCAATGACCGCCTGCACGGTGTAACCGCCAGCAGGGGCATCGACCAAGTCCACATCATGCCCATTCTTGATCGCGACGCCGGCTGCGTGAGCCAGCCATTTAGGGTAATACAGCGTTCCACTCTTGGTAACCGCAGGACTACGCTGCTCCCGGGAAAAACGGGGGTGAAAGGGTGGATTTAAAAACAATACTCGCATGGTGTATTTCCTATGTTATCAGACTCCACGCAGATGCGAGATGGAAGGACCAAAGTTGCAAACCATTGAAATCCCGTGACTTCGTCGCCGTGGCTGATTCCGAAGCGAGCGCCTGCGCCAGACCGAAGTGTTTGGGAAATAAACGTGGAACCGCGCGATCCGCTATATTGAACACCACTGCCAGAAACCGACACGCGGCTAAGCGGTATCTTGCTTTGCCTTCCACAACCCCCTGATTGCCCGCAGGCGCTGCCGATTCTCCGGCAGTTCGAAGGCAGCGTCCAACCTCTTCCGCATCCAGACCCAGAACACGGCCACAAAAAAAGCCAAAACTGTGCTCGCCAGCACAATCAGAAGCCGATGCGGAGACGACTTTTTATCCGGAGGCACGGCAGCATCCACCACTTGAATAATCGACCCTTCCCGCGCCTCGTCAAGTTTAGCGATTTCAAATTCCTTTGCCAGCAACTCGAAGACGGTCTCCTGGTACCTGAGGTCGCGAAATCGACGGATGTATTCCATCCCGGATTGTGTCACTCTCCCTTTCGAAAGATTGATGTCCGACCCGGTGTCGTTGTGCGATCCCGCCACATGTTCGAGCTGCGATTGCAGCGCAGCAAGTTCCTGCTTGGCGAGGACGACAGTGGGGTTGTTGTCGGTAGCGAAGGATCGCATCCCTTCAATCTGCACTTGCTTGGCCACCACCTCGGCGCGCAAGATGGCGGCGGATTCGATCAGTGATCGTGCCTGACTGTCAATCTGCAACACGCCGGTGGATTGTTCAGTCTTGGTCATAGCCTCTTCGGCCTCGGTTAGCTTGTCCTTGGCCTGCTGCACTTGCTGCTCAAAGAACAGCCGCCGCCGCGCGGCCTCAGTGATAGCCAGCGTGGCGGAGAGTCTTCGGAATTCTTCCACATAACCATTGGCCAATTCGGCCGCCCGCTTCGGATCGCGGTCCTCGACCGAGATGCGGATCAGCCCGTCCTTGGTGCCGGCCACAGCCGTCGTGCGGCGCTCGAACGCCTTTCGTGTGTCCGACATGCGCTTTTCGTGGTACTCCTTCATCAGGCCAAACCGCTGGATCATCGCGTCCTCGACTGTCCGGCTGGACAGGAAAGACACGTACATATCGGCCGGGTTCTTGATGCCAAGGCTCCCACCAGCCAGTGAGGCCAACGATGCCAGGTTTCCGAGTTGCCCCAACAAGGCCGAACTCATCGACGAATTTTGTGCAGGAGGAAGCAGCACAATCTTCGCCTCGTATTGGACCGGCAGCACGAGGGCAACCACTGTTGCCAACACAGCGGCGCCCAGCACAAATCGCACAATGAAGCGCTTGCGCTCCAGAAGGAGAACCAGGATATCAAGCAGTGAAACCTCGGTTTCGGCCTGCGACGGATCGCTTCCTTCGTTGACCATCGGTTCGAGTTGGGTCTCTGTTTGAATCATCGTGTCGGGAGATTGGCAACTTTGGTTATTATGGCACTCCCTAGAGAGTGATTCTATCAGGCTACATCGATTGAATCCGCCATCTTAAAGAGAGCGTGATCGCAATCACACCATCCGCGCCGCCGTATTTCTTCCAGGTGCCGATTCAGTTTCGTGCTAGCCTTGAGCGGATTCGGACTTCTGTCAGAATGCAAAAAGCGGATCTTCCACTCTTTAGACAATTTCAAAAAAGGCAGTTCCGTGCGCGCCGGCTTTCAAGGCGGGGAATGAAGTTTGCTGACACCGTTCGCGATACGCCGGAAGCTGGAGACTGTTACGCCAAAGCCCGAATGATATCGTGGCTGCTGGCGGCGCTGGTCTTTGGCTGTAGTTTAGGCTGTACTCTAATCGCGTACGCTCAGATCCCGGCGGACGAAGAAAAACCTCCCGCTCCGACTCCAAAGCCGGAGGTACAGTCTCCGAAACCGGACACGCAGCCCCCCGAGTTCGGGCTGCGCCCAGTCAACCTGCAATCACTTCCGCGCAATCTCTTTCTGGACCAAGAAAGCTTCTGGTCAACCCCGTTCCACATGACCGGGGCGGAGTTGCAGTGGGCGGTGCCATTGGCCTTTGCCGGCGCGGCGTTGGTGGCGAGCGACACGGCTATCGAAAAGCACGTTCCCACGAATCCCACGACGGTTTCACACGCGGTTACCGCTTCCAATGCCGGACTG
>Ga0302326_10015772_pt1 | contig 15870 bp, 16 predicted proteins | sample Palsa_T0_3_FD_202264 | JGI IMG/M metagenome (GOLD analysis project Ga0302326, IMG submission 202264) | Peat permafrost microbial communities from Stordalen Mire near Abisko, Sweden - Palsa_T0_3 | ecosystem: Environmental > Terrestrial > Soil > Palsa > Peat permafrost | place: Sweden: Abisko... | reverse complement strand
AGGATGCCTGGCTTCATGCCGCCGCCGCCGGCCCGGCCGCCGTGGACAACCTCGAGGGATGGCTCACGACCATCGTCGCCCGGGTGTGCCTGGACAGGCTGCGCTCGCGCAAGTCGCGGCGTGAGGAGCCCTGGGGCGCCGAGGAGGCCCTAGACGCCGAGGAGGCCGGGCTCGCGGGTCCCGAGCAGGAGGCGGTGCTCGCAGACTCGGTCGGGCTTGCGCTGCTCGTGGTGCTGGACACGCTCGCGCCCGCCGAACGAGTCGCGTTCGTTCTGCACGACACGTTCGGCTTGCCTTTCGGCGAGATCGCAGCGATCACCGGGCGTTCGCCGGCCGCGTCCCGCCAGCTGGCCAGCCGGGCCCGCCGGCGGGTCCGGGGCACGGCCCCGGTCTCCGGGATCCGCCTGGCCAGGCAGCGGGAGGTAGCTGAGGCGTTCCTCGCTGCTTCGCGTGGGGGTGACCTGGGCGCGCTGCTCGCCGTGCTCGACCCCGAGGTGGTCCTGCACGCCGACGCCGCGTCCGTGCCGACCGGCGTCCCGATGACGATCCGCGGTGCGGCGGCCGTCGCCCGTGGCGCGCGCGCCTCCTCCGGACGCTCCCGCTACTCGGGCGTCGCCCTGGTCAATGGCATCCCCGGTATCGTGATGGCGGCCCGCGGGCGGCTGATCCTCGTGCTGGCTTTTACCATCGATGGCGGCAAGATCTCGCAGATCGACGTGATCGCCGACCCCGCCCGCCTCGAAGATCTCGACCTGGCCGTGCTCGACTACTGAGCGGGGCTTGCTCAGCGGGTCGCGTTCCGTGCCCAGACTCGGCCGATGAGCAGGTAAAGGACCCCACCGAGGGGAATCTGGATAAGGCAGGCGATGGCCCACGCCCATCTGGGCAGGAAACGGACTCTATCTGCCCGCGCCAGGTCGGCCAGGCAGAAGACTTCCCAAGCGGCGACAAGGGCGATGGCCCCGATGAGCACTAGCGCTGCCAGCATCGGGCTCACCTCCACGCCTTGCCTCCAAACAAAGTTTACTGCTGGGTCCGGCTGGTTGGTCAGCGATGGTGTAGCAGCTGCTCGAACGACGGAACTGACGCGTAGGGGTCGGCTGGCGCCGCCGGCTGGCTACGGTCGATCAGCGCGGCCAGTTCGCAGCCGGCCCGCTCGATCCGGGCGGTGAGAGCGCCGGCTGAGCCGCTAGCCGAGCCCCAGTCCTCGGTGGCGGCGAAGACGGCGGTGGGCACCGTCACCGCCCGCAGGTAGGAAAACAGCGGACGGATCGCGTGCTCCAGCGCGAGCGAGTGGCGGGCCGTGCCGCCGGTGGCCGCGATCAGCACCGGTTTGCCGACCAGCGCCTCGGGATCAAGCACGTCGAAGAAGGACTTGAACAGGCCGTTGTAGGACCCGTTGTAAAGCGGCGTGACGGCGATGACGCCGTCGGCCCGGAGCAGCTGCCCGATGGCTTCGCCCAGCGCCGGGCTGGGGAATCCGGTCAGCAGGTTGTCAACGATGTCGTGGGCGAGCTCGCGCAGGTCGATCGTGATGATCTGCGTCCCGGCCGGAAGGCCCTCGGCCGTCGCCGCGGCCAGCTGGTCAGCCAGCAGCCGGGTGGACGACGGCTGGCCCAGTCCGGCCGAGACGACGACGATCGTGCGGGTGGTCACCGGCTGCTCGTTTCCAGCTCGGTGGCGGCGTCGGTCAGCGATGCTGCCACCCGGGCCTGGTGCGTAGGGCCGTCCGGCACGCCGGCCGGGCGCAGGGCGTCGAGTTCGCGGCGCAGCACCGGCACCACCTCGCCCAGCAGGTCCAGCTGCTCGAGCACGACCTTAAGCGGCAGGCCGGCGTGGTCCATTAGGAACAGCTGGCGCTGGTAGTCACCGAAGTGGTCGCGGAAGGTGAGCGTCTTGTCGATGACCTCCTGCGGGCTTCCCACGGTCAGCGGGGTCTGGCTGGTGAAATCCTCCAGCGACGGGCCGTGGCCGTAGACGGGGGCGTTGTCGAAGTACGGGCGGAACTCGCGCACCGCGTCCTGGGAGTTCTTGCGCATGAAGACCTGGCCGCCCAGGCCAACGATCGCCTGCTCTGGGGTGCCGTGTCCGTAGTGGGCAAAGCGCTGACGGTAGTAGCCGACCAGCCGGACGAAATGCTCCGTCGGCCAGAAAATGTGGTTGGCGAAGAATCCGTCGCCGTAGAAGGCTGCCTGCTCGGCGATCTCGGGGCTGCGGATCGAGCCATGCCACACGAACGGCGGCACGCCGTCCAGCGGACGCGGCACCGAGGTGAACCCCTGCAGTGGCGTGCGGAACTCGCCTTCGGCGTCGACTACCTCCTCGCGCCACAACCGGTACAGCAGGTGATAGTTCTCGATCGCCAGCTCGATGCCCTTGCGGATGTCCTGGCCGAACCACGGGTACACCGGGCCGGTATTGCCCCGGCCGAGCATCAGGTCCACCCGCCCGTCGGCCAGATGCTGCAGCATCGCGAAGTCCTCGGCGATCTTGACCGGGTCGTTCGTGGTGATCAGCGTCGTCGCGGTCGACAAGATCAAGTTGTGCGTCTGGGCCGCGATGTAGCCGAGCATGGTCGTCGGAGAGGAGGGCACGAACGGCGGGTTGTGGTGCTCTCCCGTCGCGAACACGTCCAGGCCGACCTCCTCGGCCTTGCGGGCCACCGCGACCATCGCCTTGATACGCTCATGCTCGGTCAGTGTGCGGCCGGTGGTGGGGTCGGTCGTGACGTCTCCCACGGTAAAGATCCCGAACTGCATGACTGCTCCCGCTGTGCTCGTGCCCGGCACGACCGGCTACTCCGCCGCTCATCTACTTGAATATGCAACTACTTGCGACGGAGCAGATATTCCGTCAGTTCAGGCACGACAGCGCGGGACCTCCTCTAGCGGCCGGGGTGATCGATGGCCACGGCTCACCGTGTATCGCCGCGGGGCGTTCGGGACTCCGTCTCTTCAGACGGTTCGGACTCCAGCCCACCGGATCCGTCGCGGCTCAGGTCAGCTGGACGGGAGCGGCCATGTCGGCATCGCGGCAGGAGAGCGGACGGCCAGCACGGGAACCGGGACGCGGCCAGTTCACCCCGCAGGCGGTTATCCGCACGCTCGGCCAGCTTGAGGGACGTGCGGCGAAGGCCAGTGACGACACCCTGGCCAGCGCGGTGTCCACCGGCCGGATGGCCCTGGCGGAATGGCAGGACCTCTCCGGCCGGCTCCGCGAGCTCGAGGGCCAGTACGAGCGGCTGGCCCAGTGCGAAGCGCAGGCGCTGGCGCGGCTGCAGGACATACTGGATCTGCTGGACAGGTTCGCCGAGCCCCGGCCGGCCTCGGGGTCGGCCCGTCCGGACCGGGCGGCATCAGCTCGGCGAGCCCTGCCGCCGCCACCGGGCGCGAGCCGCGACGCGCCTAGGGTCCTGGCCGTGCGCATGCTGGGACCTTTCGAGCTCTCGATCGGCGGCCGGCGGGTTACCCAGTGGCGCGGGCAACGGACCCAGTCGCTTATGCAGTTTATCGCGACTCACCGTCGTCGCAGCGTGCTGGGCGACGAGCTGATCGAGGCGGTATGGCCGGACACGGACGAAGACTGCGGGCGTCACCGGCTGCACCAGGCGGTCTACGAACTGCGCTGTACCTTGCGCGGCGCCGACCCTAAGTGCTCGCCCATCGTCTGCGCCGACGGCGGATACGGACTCGATCACGACGCGCCCGTCTGGGTCGACGCCGAGGAGTTCGAGGAGCTCGCGTCGGCCGCGGCGCGATGCTCCGGCGCGCAGCAGGCCGACCAGGCGATCAGGCTGTCACGCAACGCCTTGGACCTCTACCGCGGCGATTTCCTGTGCCAGGCCACCGAAGCGGACTGGGCCACGACCGAGCGCAACCGGCTTCGGGCCCGCTACGTACAGCTCAGCATTCAGCTGGGCGAGCTTCTCGCCTGGCGCGGTGATTGCGTCACGGCTCTCGCCGTGATCGACCCGGTGCTGAACATGGAACCGTGGAACGAGGACGCCACCATGATCAAGATGCGCTGTCATGCCCGGACCGGAGCTCGCTCCCTGGCGGCCGCGGCCTTCCGTTCCTGCGCCGATGCGCTGACCCGCGAGTTCGGCATCGCCCCCGCCGCGCCGACCGTCCGGGTCCATGAGCAGATCCGGGCCGCCGAGCCGGCCGGGCACAGCGGCGGGCTCACGACGGCTCGGAGCCGAACAGGACCCCGACCATCTTCGCCCCAAGCGCCCGGTGCAGCTCGGCCATCCCGGTTGATCACGGACCATCTGTCTCCGGCGGCACCACCGTGATGGTGTAGGCGTCGCAGCTGCCGTAGACAAACCCCACCTTGCCGCAGCAGTCCTTGGAACCCAGGGTGATGCAGAGGTGGTACTCCCGGCCGCATTCGCCCGGGTTGAACGTGCCCGCGGGCACATCGAACACGAACGTCCACACGTTCGTGAGGCACGGGCTGTAGTCCCCGGTCAGCTCGATCCACTCGCAGATGTCCCCGGACGGGCCGCACCCGCACGCCTCGAAGGCGAGACACACGCACAGGCTCGTGTTGCACAGGTAGTTCAGGATCTTGCCGGTCAGCGTGACCGTGACCGTGACCTGAAGCACTTGGTTCGAGTTGATGAACCCGACCGGCTCGGCCGGATTCGACTTGTCCGCGAAGGTGGCGGTCATCGTGCCGCCCAGGTCCCAGATGTGGGGACGGGGTTCGAGAATGCACAGTGCGCTTCCCGCGTTCGCGACTTCGGCTGGCATGGTTTTCTCCGTTCGCAGTGCCGCGCCTGGCGCGGCGCCGGCGACTTCCGCCGGTCTGCTACCGGTATGCGCCCCCATGCTCAAGCCCGGCTGCGTGACCATCCGCTGAGCCGGCCGTGAGTGCTCACGGCTGGCTCAGGCGCGGCTCGCTGAGACCATCCTGAACGCCGCGCAAGCCGCCTGGACCGAAGGGAATTCGCAATCGTTAAATCGGCGGGTTACGGCGCGCGATCACGGGAAGGCAATTACCAATTTACTAAAGCAACCACTGATTGCGGAAAACTCGTCGTCGCAGGAAATGGGGATGGCCGGGAAGTGTTAAGCGGTTCCCGGGTCCGCCAGTGTCTAAAATCGGGACCCCGCTTAGTACTGGTGCGAAGGAGCCTGGTAGTCCTAGGTCTACCTGAGGAATACGTCCTGTTCGCAGGGGGAGGAGATCGCATGGCGGAAATCACCGCCACCGTCGATGGCGTGAAGTATGCAGATCACGTGGAACCCCGGATGTTGCTCGTCCACTATCTGCGGGAAACAATAGGAAAGACGGGCGGCCCGTGCGGACGAGGGCGCTGACCCGCCGGGGGACCTGCACGGAGCACCGGACTACCGGCGTCACCTCGCGCGGGTGCTGACCGGACGAGCGCTGGCCGCCGCGGCGGGAGTCTGACGAAGGCCGGTCCAAGCGGAACATCAAGTGACTGAAGGTTGTTACTGGGACATGGTTGAGGACCGGTTTGCGGAGCTGATCGCCGGGCAGCGGCAGGGAGTACTGGTCACCCTCAGAAAAGACGGGTGGCCGCAGTTGTCCAACGTGAATTACGGCTGGGACCCCGCCGAGCAGACTATCCGGGTCTCCACTACCGATGACCGGGCTAAGACGCGCAACATGCGCCGTGACCCGCGGGTCAGCTTCCACATCACCACCGGTGATTTCTGGTCCTATGTGGTGGTGGACGGGCAGGCCGAGCTATCCGCGGTGGCCCAGGATCCGCACGACGCGGCCGTTGAGGAACTGATCGACCTGTACCGCGCGGTACAGGGGGAGCACCCGGACTGGGACGACTACCGAGCGGCCATGGTCCGTGACCGGCGCCTAGTCGTCCGTATCCGGGCCGAGCGGGCCTATGGGATGGTCCACCGCTAACGCGGTCTGACAGCCGACCGGTATTCGCCGGCGACTGGCCGCAATTCGGTGGTGGGCTTAGCCCGTGACTGGAGGTTCTGATCACGTGAGGGATGACTGGTATGTGGCGTCACCCGTAGGCTGGCGCGATGCTGCCTGATTCGTTCGGGCGGGTCGCGACTGACCTGCGCGTATCGCTCACCGACCGGTGCAATCTGCGGTGCGCGTACTGCATGCCGCCCGAGGGCCTTGACTGGCTGCCCTCTCCTGATCAGCTCACCGACGACGAGGTGGTGCGGCTGGTCCGGGTGGCCGTCGAACGGCTGGGCGTCCGGGAGGTCAGGTTCACCGGCGGTGAGCCTTTGCTGCGGCGCGGGCTGGCCGGGATCGTCGCGCGTACGGCGGAGCTGCGTCCGCGCCCGGAGATCTCGCTGACTACCAACGCGATCGGGCTTAAGCGCAGTGCCGCGGCGCTGCGCGAGGCCGGGCTGGACCGGGTCAACGTCTCGCTGGACACGCTGCGCCCGGAGACGTTCCGCAAGCTTGCGCGCCGGGACCGGTTGCCTGACACGCTCGACGGGCTGGCCGCCGCCGCGGAGGCCGGCCTGGCCCCGGTCAAGGTCAACGCCGTGCTGATGCGCGATCTGAACGACGAGGAGGCCGCGCCGCTGCTCAGGTTCTGCCTCGACCGCGGCTATGAGCTGCGCTTCATCGAGCAGATGCCGCTCGACGCGCAGCACGGCTGGAAGCGGGCCGAGATGGTGACAGCGGAGGAGATCCTCGCCGCGCTCGGCCGCGAGTTCACTCTCACCCCCGACGACCCGGATCAGCGCGGATCGGCGCCGGCCGAGGCGTTCCTGGTCGACGGGGGACCGGCCAGGGTCGGGGTGATCGCCTCGGTCACCAGGCCGTTCTGCGGTACCTGCGACCGGGTCCGGCTGACCGCCGACGGTCAGGTGCGGAACTGCCTGTTCGCGCGGACAGAAAGCGACCTGCGCGGGCCGCTGCGCGCGGGGGCCAGCGACGCCGAGTTGGCCGCCCAGTGGCAGCGGGCTGTCGCCGCCAAGCTGCCCGGCCACGGCATCAACGACCCGTCGTTCCTGCAGCCCGACCGCCCGATGTCGGCTATCGGCGGCTGACCGGGTCGCGGCGGAGAGTGGACCCGGCGCCATCCTCGTTGATGACACCGGGCGACCGCAGTGGCTGGCTGGCTGCCGGCGAACAGAAACTCTCCGCCGTGCCGTGGCCGGTTACCACCAGGACTCGCTGCGCGGGCTGCTGGATCCTCTTGCACCTGTCCTGGTCAGGCTGACACCGCCGCCCGGGGAGCCGCCGCCGTGGCTGGACTGCGATACCCCGAGGACCTGCGCCGAGCCCGCGACCTGGCCGGCCCGCATGTACCGAGCTTGGCCTAGGCCGGGCCGGGCACGCAAGCCGCCATCACTTTGAGTGATCGTAATTGCGTGGTTGCTGAGCGTCAAGTGTAGTCCTCGGTCAGGACCTGGGCCGCCGCTGACGACCGGCCGGTAGGCTTAGGACTGGTCGGCGGGACGGTACGCCGGGCCGTGGGAGTCGTCGCAGTGCTGCGCGGGATCGGGCCCGCCCGGCCCGGGCAGATGATCGACGAGCACGGCGTGGTCGACCTGCAAGGTGGCGTGGGTGATGCCGTACTGGCTGCCCAGGAAGGCCTCCAGGTCGGCGCGCACGGCGTGGCAATCCTCGCCCGGCGCGACCAGCACGTGCGCGGAGGCGGCGGGCAGGCCCGAGGTGATCTCCCAGATGTGCAGGTCGTGGACCTCGGTGACGTTGCGGCGGGCCGCCATCGCGGCGCCGACCGCCGCCGGATCGAGCCCGGCGGGCGCGGCTTCCAGGAAGATCCGCCCCGAATCCCTGATCAGCCCGGCCCCCGCGTGCAGCATCAGCACCACCACGATCAGCGTGGCGATGGCGTCGGCCCGGACGAATCCGGTTAGCACGATGATCAGGCCCGCCACCGCAGTGGCGGTGAACGCGTAGAGGTCGGTAATGATGTGCTTGAACGCGCCCGTGACGTTCAGGCTCTGCGGTGGGCCCTCGCCGCTGTGGCCGTGCCCGCTGTGGCCGTGCCCGCTCGCCCGGGCGATCAGGAGCGTCGCCGCGACGTTGACGGCCACCCCGACCAGCGCGACAACGAGAACAGTCCCGCCGGCGACCGCGGCCGGCGACAGCAGCCGCCGGATCGCCGTGTAGCACAGCCAGGCCGCGAGCAGGACCAAGGTGATGCCGTTGGCCTGGGCCGACATGATCTCGGTGCGCTTGAGCCCGTACGTGTAGCCGCCGGTCGGCGGCCTGGCGGCCAGCCGCGCGGTGACCAGCACAAGCGCGATAGAGGCGGCGTCGGTCAGCATGTGGGCGGCGTCGGAGATCAACGCGAGCGAATGCGCGGCCAGACCGGCCACGACCTCGCCGACCATGAAGGCCAAGATCAGCGCGAGCGCGGCCGAAAGCCACCTGGCGTCCGCACCCGGCGCCGGGCCATGGGCATGCCGCTGCGTTGCTGCCACGATCTGACGATATCTTCCTTGATCAAGGATCGGTAAGGCCCGGCGACCGTACCGGAGGCGGCATGGGGACACTGGACGGGAAAGGGGCTCTCGTGACCGGCGGGTCACGGGGGATAGGCCGGGCGATCGTGAAGCGACTGGCCGGGGACGGCGCCTCGGTGCTGTTCAGCTATCTCTCGCACGAGGCCGCGGCGCAGAGCGTCGTCGCCGAGGTCACCGGCGCGGGCGGCCGGGTGTATGCCCTGCGGGCCGATCAGGGCCGCCTCGATGACGTGCGGAGGCTGACGGCGCAGGCCGACGCGTGGCTCGGCGGGCTGGACATCGTGGTCATCAACGCGTCGGGCGCTCTGCCGCAGATGATCGATGACGTAACCGAGGAAAGCTATGACGAGTTCATGGCCGCCTCGGCCAGAGGGCCGTTCTTCCTCATCCAGTACGCCGGCCGCACGCTGCGCGACGGCGGCCGGATTATCAGCATTTCCACGCTCAACACGCGCCTCCATCCGCCCGGCGGAGCGCTGTACACGGGCGCGAAGGGAGCGCTCGAGCACTTCACCGCGGTGGCGGCACTGGAGTTCGGCGGGCGCGGGATCACGGCGAACATCGTCTCGCCCGGGGCCACGGACACCGATCTGCTGCGAGCCGCGAACCCGGGGGAGACGTTCGAGGACGACGTGGCGCACACGGCGCTGAAACGGCTCGGGCAGCCGGAAGACATCGCGGGCGTGGTGGCTTTCCTGGCCGGCCCCGATTCGGGCTGGATAAGCGGCCAGAATCTGTCCGCCAACGGCGGTTTCCTGCCCTGACTCTAGGCTGGGCCTATGAACACCCTGAAGGAGTGGACGGCCGCGGTCTGCGCGGACCTCGGACTCGACCCTGGTTGCACGGACACCACCGCCGTGCTTGACGTAGCCCGCGACGTTGCCCACGGCGTCGCCAGGCCCGCCGCGCCGCTGACCGCCTACCTGCTCGGGGTGGCGGTGGGCCAGGGCATGACGCTGCCGGGCGGATCTCCGCGCTCGCGGCCAGCTGGCCGGCCCTCGATCAGCCGGGGGATCGGTTACCGGACTCTTACGCGGCTGTCATTGTCCGGCGGGCGAGGGGCGGTCTCACCTAAGACGGAGTCGCGGAGCAGACGCCGGACGAGCAAAGGGTGGTCAATGACGGCCGGAACTGAGGGGCTCGGCGAGCCAGGCAGGAAGTCGCGGCCGACCAGGCGCGGAGTGGTGTTGGGGGCGTGCGTGGCCGGATTGGGGGGAGCGCTGGCCGGGTGCAGTACGGCGGCGGTTCCTTATGGCGCCAACGAGGCGGGAGTAGTAGAGCAGGACAGCCCGGCCGCGTCCGCCACGGCCACCGCGGCCGGACCCATGGCGGCTAGCCCTGCGTCGGCGGGCCCTAGGCAGGGCGGTAGCGCCGAAGACGGCAAGCCGAAGAAAGGCTCCACGGACCCCGAGGTCAGCGGCACCGTGCTCGGTACGGCCGGCGAGATCCCCGTCGGCGGCGGCAAGATTTTCGCCGCGGCGAAGGTGGTCGTGACCCAGCCGGTCCGCGGTCAGTACGAAGGATTCAGCGCGGTGTGCACGCACGTGGGCTGCATCCTCAGCGAGGTCGCCGACGGCACCATCGACTGCCCCTGCCACGGCAGCGAGTTCAAGATCACGAACGGCGCCGTGGTCACCGGCCCGGCCCCCAGGCCCCTGCCGAAGAAGCAGATCAAGATCGTCGACGGCCAGGTCTTCCTGGTCTGAGTTATCCTGCCGCAGGCCCGCAGGTGGCAGGATAGCCGTGTGGGCTCGCTGATGCTGCTAGATACCGCGTCGCTGTACTACCGGGCGTTCTTCGGGGTGCCGGACACCGTCCGGGCGCCCGACGGCACGCCGGTGAACGCCGTGCGCGGGCTGCTCGACACCATCAGCCGGCTGGTCCGGGGCCGGCAACCCACCCGGCTCGTGGCCTGCCTGGACGCGGACTGGCGCCCGGCCTTCCGGGTCGCGGCGATCCCTTCCTACAAGGCGCACCGGCTCGCCGCCGACGGCACCGAAGAGACTCCGCCCGCTCTCGCCGCCCAGATCCCCGTGATCGAAGAGGTGCTGAATGTGTCGGGGATGGCGGTCGCCGGACAGCCGGGCTTCGAGGCGGACGACGTGATGGCCACGCTCTCGGCGCGCTCCGCCGACCCGGTGGACGTGGTGACGGGAGACCGTGACATGTTCCAGCTCGTCGATGATGCCCGGGGTGTCCGGGTCATCTACACGGTGCGCGGCCTGCTCAACATGGACGTGATCGACGAGGCCGCGGTGACCGCCAAGTACGGCATCCCCGGCCGTGCCTACGCCGACTTCGCCGCGCTGCGCGGGGACCCGAGCGACGGGCTGCCTGGTGTGCCGGGCGTCGGGGAGAAAACCGCGGCCGCGTTGATCGGGACGTTCGGCAGTATCGAGGGAATCATCACCGCGCTGGAGGCGGGCCACGGCGGATTCCCACGGGGCAGCCGTGACAAGCTCGAGAAGGCCAGGGACTATCTCGACGTGTCGCTGTCGGTGGTCCGGGTCGTCGAGGATGTCCCGCTGCCCCAGATCGGCGGCCAGCTGCCCGTCGTGCCTGCCGACGCCGACCGGCTGAAAGAGCTGGGCGACCGATGGGGACTCGGATCTTCCCTGAACCGGTTCGTCACCGCAGTGTCGCAGGCCTAGCATCGGTCTTGTGACGACAGACGAACTCTATCCCGCCGGTCGGCTCGACCAGGTACGCGAGGCGGTCGGCGCGGCCGGGCTGGACGCGGTGCTGCTGACGCCGGGCCCGGACCTCAGGTACGTCATCGGCTATGACGCCAAGCAACTCGAGCGGCTGACCTGCTTGGCGGTCCCGGCGCACGGGAACTCAGCGCTGTTCGTGCCGCGCCTCGAGCTGGCCGCGGCGCAGGCCTCCCCGGCCGGCTCGTCCGGCCTGGAGATGATCCCCTGGGAGGAGACCGCCGATCCGTTCCGGCTGGTTGCGAGCATGCTCGGGAACGTCGCGACGATCGGCCTGTCCGACCGGATGTGGGCACTGTTCGTTCTGAAGTTCCGTGACGCGCTGCCTACGGCCCGGCTGGCGCTGGCCGGGTCCGCGCTGCGCCCGCTGCGGATCAGGAAGACTCCCGCCGAGGTCGCGGCGCTGCGCGAAGCCGGCGCCGCGATCGACCGCGTGCACGCTCAGGTCCCTGGCTGGCTGCGGCCCGGACTCACCGAGCGGGCCGTGGGCGCGATGATCACCGAGGCGATCCTGGCCGAGGGGCACGCTACCGTGGACTTCGTGATCGTCGGGTCGGGCCCGAACGCCGCCAGCCCGCACCACGAGGTGTCGGACCGAGTCCTGACCGCCGGGGACGCGGTGGTGGTGGACATCGGCGGCACGATGCCCTCGGGCTACTGCTCGGACAGCACCCGCACCTATGCGATCGGCGAACCGCCGGGCGACTTCACGGCGTACTACAAGGTTCTGCTCGACGCTCAGGAGGCCGCCTGCGCCGCGGTCCGGCCGGGGGTAACGGCCGAGTCGGTCGACGCGGCCGCGCGCGAGCCGATCACCAGGGCCGGCTTCGGGGACGCCTTCTTCCACCGGACTGGCCACGGCATCGGGCTCGAGGCGCACGAGGACCCCTACATCGTGGCCGGCAACGACGAGCTGCTCGAGCCCGGCATGGCGTTCTCAGTAGAGCCCGGTATCTACCCGGGGCCGCACGGCGCGCGGATCGAGGACATCGTGGTCTGCACCGAGGACGGCGTTGAGCGCCTGAACCATACGCCCAGGGAGCTGGTCATCGTCGGCTAGCTCCAGCTACCAAGGGACCCGCACTGGTAGCCACGTCGACGCAGGACCAGTGGTCCGCCGGTCCCGTCAGTGCTCCGCCGACCCCGGGGGATCGGTCCGGTCCTGATTGTCGGCCAGGAAACGCTCAAACTGGGCGGCGAGCTCGTCGGCGGTAGGCATCGCCTCGCCCTCGGCGAGCAGTCCGGTCACCGGGTTCTCCGCGGCTTCGGCCGTGGCCGTGTCGTACTGCTGCTCAAGCGCGCGCACCAGCTCCGCGACCTCGGCGGAGTCCGCGACCTGGCGTTCGATCGCCATGTTCGTCCGTTCGGAGGCCTCGCGCAGCTCGGTGTCCGGCAGGTCGAGCCCGGTGGACGTGGTAACCGAGCCGAGCAGAGCCAGCGCGGCCGGGGGATAGACGGCCTGGGACAGGTAGTGCGGAACCTGCACGGCGAACCCGAGCGCGTCCCGGCCGGCCTCGCCGAACCGCAGCTCAATCAGGGCGGGTGCGCTGCCAGGCACCTGGATCCGGCTCGGCAGCCGCTGGTAGCCGGTCATCAGTTCCTCGCGGGTGGCGTGCGCGATCACCCCGAGCGGCCGGGTATGCGGCATCCCGGCCGGGATGCCGAGGAAGCTGATCGCCGGGCCGACCTGGAGCCGGGTGGAGATCGCCAGCACCGCCTCAGTGAACAGGTTCCACTCGTGATCGGGCTCCGGTCCGGTTAGCAGGAGGAAGGGCCGCTCGGCCGCGTCGCGCAGCAGGTGCAGCGCCAGCTCGGGAGGGTCGTAGCTCTCCCAGTGGCTGTTGTCGTAGGTCATCAGAGGACGCCGTGACCGGTAGTCGATCAGCCGGTCCACATCGAACTGCGCGACCGCCTCATGGGAGAAGTTGCGCAGCAGGTGCTCGGCCAGCAGGCGGCCGGCGTTACCCGCATCGATGAAGCCCTCCAGGTAGAGCAAGATCGGTGCGTCTGCGATGTCGGGCGCGGCCGGACTCAGGTCGAAGAGTTCTTCCGGATTCCGCTGCATCCCAATAGTTTCGCACGGGCCGCCGAATGCTGCGGCCCGCGCTAACGGCTCCGCCCTTATCCGCCGACGGCTCCGCCGTTGCCCGCCGACGACTCCGTGCCTATCCACCGGCGGCGCTGCTGGCCGCCGGCGGACGACTTTGCCTTCTAAGCTGACTGCTCGGCCAGCCCGGCCGTGGCCTCCGGGTGACCGATGGAAAGGCCGCTGCTCGGATCGAAGAAGTGCAGGTGGTGGGTGTCGACCGCGAGCTCGATGGCCTGACCGGGCCTGACCCTGCTCCGGGCCGAGACGCGGGCCGTCCACAGCGACTTGCCGCCCATCAGCGCGGCCACGGACTCGTCGTCGTCATCGTCCCTGTCGGCCGCCTTGGTCAGGCTGGCGTGCTCGACTGGTGGCGCGTCGATGGTGAAGATCACGTGGATCTCGGTGCCGAGCTCCTCGGTAACGCTGGTGGTGACTTGCATCCTGCCCCACTGGGCGTCGGCCAGGCTGGCGTCCTCGAAGTCCGAGGGCCGGATCCCCAGGATGACCTTCTTGCCGATGTAGTCCGCCAGCCCCTGCTTGGCCTGGATGACCTCGGACGGCACCGACAGCTTGTAGCCGGCGAACGTGACCGCCGGACCGTCGTCGCGGATCAGGTCCGCGGTGACGAAGTTCATCGCGGGCGAGCCGATAAAGCCGGCCACGAACAGGTTCACCGGCGCCTCGAACAGGTACTGGGGCGTGTCGACCTGCTGCAGCCGGCCGTCCCGCAGGACGCAGACGCGGTTGCCGAGCGTCATGGCCTCGACCTGGTCGTGCGTCACGTAGACGGTGGTGACGCCGAGCCGCTCGTGCAGTTGCTTGAGCGAGGCTCGCATGGATACCCGCAGCTTGGCGTCCAGGTTGGACAGCGGCTCGTCCATCAAGAAGGCCTGCGGCTCGCGGACGATGGCACGGCCCATCGCGACCCGCTGCCGCTGGCCGCCGGAGAGCGCGGCCGGCTTGCGCTTGAGGTACTGCTCCAGGCCGAGCATCCTGGCGGCCTCGTCGACCCGGCGCTTGATCTCGTCCTTGGGCGTCTTCCTCAGCTGGAGGCCGAACGCGAGGTTCTGCTCGACCGTCATGTGCGGGTAGAGCGCGTAGTTCTGGAACACCATGGCGATGTCCCGGTCCTTGGGCGGCAGGTCGTTGACCACCCGGTCACCGATCTGGATCTTGCCCGCGGTGATCTCCTCGAGCCCGGCGATGGACCGCAGCGCGGTCGACTTGCCGCAGCCAGAGGGACCGACAAACACCATGAATTCGCCGTCTTTGACGTCAAGGCTCAAGTCGTCGATGGCCTTGACGTCGCCTGTATAGGTCTTTTCCACGTGATCGAGGATGATCTGTGCCATAGCGGCAGCGTAACCTTCCCGTGATCTGACGGTAAGCACGCGAACGGTTATGTTACATTAGCCCTAACGTCGTTATCGTTTCGTTATCCTGGGATGTTGCCGCCGTGTGCAATCGATGGCGCTAACGTGACCACGTGGAAGAGATAGATCGCAAGATCGTGTCGCTACTAACTCGCAACGGACGGATGAGCTTTACCGAGCTCGCCAGGCAGGCGGGCCTGTCGGTGTCGGCGGTTCACCAGCGTGTGCGCAAGCTCGAGCAGGATGGCGTGATCAAGGGCTATGTCGCGGTGTTCGACCCGGATGACGTCGGCCTGCCGCTGACGGCCTTCGTATCGATCAAGCCGTTTGACGCCGCCGCCCCCGATGACCTGCCCCAGCGGCTGGAGCACCTGCTCGCGATCGAGGCCTGTTACAGCGTCGCAGGAGATGAGAACTACATTCTCAAGGTCCGGGTGCCTTCTCCCGCGGTGCTCGAGGACCTGCTGCAGCAGATCCGCACCGTCGGCGGCGTCTCGACCCGCACCACCGTCGTGCTCAGCACCCCGTACGAGAACCGCCCGCCCGACCTATGACGCGCCCCTGACCCCTACTCCCCTACCCCGCTACCCCCGTCTCCTTGCCTGTCCAGTCCCACCAGACCCCTCAGCCTCACCCGTCGCCGACACAAACGGTATGGTTGTGACAGCCTGCACAAAAGAGTGTTCAGAGTGTCACAACCATACAAATCGGATACGGTCAGGGTCTGACCCTGAGGCCGTCGAGCATGATGGATAGCAGCGCGTCGGCCCGGTCCGGCGCTCGCTCCGTGCTCAACGCCACCCCGTGTACCAGCCGCATCACGTCCGTAGCACTGACGTCCGAACGGATGACGCCGGCCTGTTGCCCGCTCCTCAGCAGTCGGTCGGTGGTTTCGCGCATCGCAACCCAGCACGATGAGATGAGCTCGGATTCGATCCCGACCGCCTCGATTAGCGCGTGCGAGAGCCCGCGCTTGGTCACCAGGTAGGCGTTCAGCGAGCGCATCCAGGCGGTAAAGGCCTGCTCGGGAGTCGCGGTCTCCAGCAGCGCGTCCCCTTCTCCGCAGACGCTGACGACCTGGTTGCGGAAGACGGCCGCCTGCAGGTCGAGTCGGGTGGGGAAGTGCCGGTAGAGGGTGCCGATGCCGACTCCGGCGCGCCGGGCGATGTCTTCGAGCGGCGCGTCGGCACCCTTTTCCGCGAACGCCTGCGTGGCGGCGGTGATCAGCCGGATATGGT
>Ga0302326_10015769_pt1 | contig 15871 bp, 13 predicted proteins | sample Palsa_T0_3_FD_202264 | JGI IMG/M metagenome (GOLD analysis project Ga0302326, IMG submission 202264) | Peat permafrost microbial communities from Stordalen Mire near Abisko, Sweden - Palsa_T0_3 | ecosystem: Environmental > Terrestrial > Soil > Palsa > Peat permafrost | place: Sweden: Abisko... | reverse complement strand
CACAAATACGTTGCGCCGTGCGCGCTGGCGCTTTTCGCGCTGGGTAGTGCGCCGGCCCTAGCCGGTAGTGCCCCGCTGAGCGCCTACTTGAAAATCACCGATGTAGCGTGGGAGTCCGCTTCGCCCGGCGCTAGGCGCATCGCGTATACCGCCCGGGACAGCGGCAATTGGCAGGTTTGGGTCGCGAACTTCGATGGTTCGCGCCGCCGGCAATTGACGAATGACCCCGACGCAATCGATGCCGCCTGGTGGGTACCGAACGATGCTCACACGATACTTTATACCAAATCCCACGGCGGCGACGGCGTCGACCAGTTCAATTACGTGCGCGACGATAGGCCCGGTTCGGTGGCGCTGTTTCCGAATGAGCCCAAGGTTGGGCACGTCTTTGGTGCGTTTTCGCCCGATGGATCGAAACTCGCGTTCTCGTCGAACCGGCGAAAGACCCGTGATTTCGAACGTTTATGTTTTGAATCGGGCAACCGGGAACGTGCGCCGCGTCTATCCGGCGAGGGCGCGGCGTATGCAACGGCATGGTCTCCCGACGCCAAAGCACTCCTCGTACGCCACGTCCTAACCCCTTATAACGACGATCTCTACACGGTCAACCTTCAAACCGGAGCCGCGCGCTTGCTGACGCCGCACGGCGGCGCCGCGAATTTCGACAGCTCGCAGTTTACGCCCGATATGCGAAGCGTGATCTGCGTCTCGGATCTCAACGGCGAGGTCCATGCGATCCGGCGCATCAACATCGCGACCCGCGAGATGACGCCGGTGCTGAACCTTCGCCGCGACGTCGACCAAGTCGCTCTCTCGCCGGATGGACGCCGGATGGCCTATATCGTCAATCGGGACGGTTTCGGCGACGCAGTCGCCGATGCCGCGACCGGACGCAAGATCGGCAGCCCGGCGATGCCTCCGAGCATTGCGGAGCAACTAGAGTTCATCGACGGCGGCAGGATGCTGTTGTTCGACGCGGAGGGCCCGACCTATCCGAAAGTGCCGTGGGCTTACGATTTGCGTTCCGGTAAGACCACTCGTATTCTTCAGCCCAACTTCCGCGGCGTTGCGCCGATGTCGATCGTGGAACCCCAGGTCGTTCACATACGAAGTTTCGACGGGACGATGGTGCCGGCATGGTACTTCCGCCCGAAGACGACGCGCGGAAACCTCGTCGTTGAACTCGATATCCACGGCGGCCCGGAGGAGCAGGATCGCGCCTGGCTCTACCCCTGGGCGCAGTACCTTACATCGCGCGGATATGCCTTACTAGATCCGAACATTCGCGGAAGCAGCGGCTACGGGCGAACCTATCTGCACATGGCGGACGGCCGCGAACGCGAAAACGCCGTAAAGGACGTCAAGGCGCTGCGCGACTGGCTCGCCGACTCGGGCGGCGCCGGTCCGAAATCCATCTTCGTCAACGGCGCCTCGTATGGCGGTTACGTCGTACTTTCATCCCTGTACCACTATCCATATGCGTGGGCCGGCGGCATCGACGTCTACGGCGTTGCCGACTGGGTGGACTTCTTGGAAAAGACGGGGGAGGATCGCGCGAATCGCGAGGCGGTCTACGGATCGCTCGCGCACGACCGGCAATTTCTCAGGTCAATCTCGCCGATCAATCACGTTAACAAGATCAAGCGCCCGGTTCTCATTATCGCCGGCGCGAACGACCCGATCGTCCGGTTTCTCCAAGCAAGCGGGTCTATCAAGCCCTACGGCGCCACGGCGTTCCAGCCGAGCTCCACATTCTCCCGAGCGAGGGGCATGGAATCTCGCGCCTCGACGATCTGATCGACGTGTATCAATGGAGCCTGGCATTCATGCGCCGCTATGCCGGACGATAAGCCCTGCAATCACCGGCCGAGACGGGCGACCATTCGGAGGCTACAGACGATGAGTTCCGCTGCGGCGCAGTAAGAAAAAGGCCGATCATCGGGCCCCAAAGCTGACACAGGCTGAAAAGTCAAACGCGGTCGTGCGGTGCTCGACGAGTTACCGTCAGCATGATGCACTGCCTGAGCTTGCGGGCTGTAGAAGCTGGGCCGCCGCAGGGACACAACTCCCGCATCGTTCGGCAATTGGAGGGAGCGGCATGATTAACAAACAGGTATGGTTCATCACTGGCGCCGGCCGCGGGATGGGCGTCGACATCGCTAAGGCCGCCCTGTCGGCCGGCCATGCTGTCGTTGCTACCGGCCGTAACGGCACGTGGGGCAACTCCGCGCTCGGAGCCCACGACGATCTCCTGACCTCAAGCTAGACGTCAGAGCCCGGCTTCTTTCGCACCGAACTGCTCACGCCGGAGTCGGCTCGACGGCTGAGTCGCTAGGAGCGTGCCGCGGCCGTCGCGCCGTTGCTCTTGAGAGCGGGCGCTTTCGCGAGCTCTTCGACGAACGCGACGAAAGCGCGCACCGGCGTGCCGGTGGGGCCTTTGGCTTGGTGCGACGCCTCGTCGACGTACGCCGTTCCCGCGATATCGAGGTGAATCCAGGGCGTGTCGCCGACGAACGCTTTCAGGAACGCGGCCGCGGTGAGGCTTCCCGCCGGCCTTCCGGTCGAATTGCGCAGGTCGGCAATTTCGCTCTTGACGGTCTGCGAGAATTCGTCGTAGAGCGGCAGTTGCCAGTAGCGCTCGGGAGTCTTGGCCGCAACCGAAAGGAAGTGCTGCGCGAACGCGTCGTCGTTGGACATGACCCCGGCCGCCGCATGGCCGAGCGTGATCACCATCGCGCCGGTGAGCGTGGCCGCGTCGACGATCCTGGTCGCACCGAGCTCGCGAGCATAGCAGAGCGCATCCGCCAGCAGCAGCCGTCCTTCGGCATCCGTATTGATCACCTCGATCGTTTTGCCGTTCATCGCTCGCACCACGTCGCCGGGCTTGGTAGCCCGCGGTCCGGGCAAATTCTCGCTTGCGGGAACGATGCCGAGCACGTTGATCTTCGGCTTGAGCTGAGCGATGGCCGACATCGCGCCGATGACGCCCGCGCCGCCCGACATGTCGTACTTCATCTCGTGCATGTTCTCGGCGGGCTTGATCGAAATGCCGCCCGAGTCGAAGGTAACGCCCTTGCCGACCAATGCCAGCTTTTCTTTGCTCGACGGATCGCCTTTATATTCGATGACGATCATCTGCGCGCGCTCGTCGGATCCGCTCGAAACGCTCAGGATCGCTCCCATGCCCTTTTGGAACATTTGGTCTTCGTCGAGCGCGTGAAAGGTCAGGCCGTGAGCGCGCGCGACGTCCTCGGCCTTGCGCGCCAGGATGGTCGGCGTCATGTCGTTGGCCGGCGTCATCGCAAGCTCGCGCGCCAGATTCACCGCTTCGCCGAGGATGCGGCCGCGGGCCGCTCCCTCTTCCAAGGCGTGCGCTTCGAATTCGTGCGATCCGGCCGAGGTAACCAGCACGATCTCTTCCAAGACGATCGGCCGATCGGGCTCGGTCCGGTAGGTGGTCGTATCGATGGTGCCGGCGAGCGCGCCCTCGATGACGTAGGCTGCGCAAAGGCGCACCTGATGCTGCGCCTCGAGCGGAAGCGCGAACGCGATCGAGTGGACGTTGCGCTTGCCCAAATAGCGCACGGCGGTCCCGGCATATTTGACCAGCGCCTGCGGCTCGAACTTACTGCGGTCGCCTAGGCCGACGGCCAGGACTCGCTTGGTCTTGCCGGCGGGCGCATGAAGGAGAACGATCTCGTTGGCCTTGCCGGAGATCTCGCGCGACGCGAGCACCTCGGTTAAGCCTCCACCCATCGCTGCGTCTGCGCTTTCGGCAGCGCCGTCGAGGCGGCCGTCGGAGAAGACCGGCACGACGAGCGCACCGGTTTCCAGCGAGGCGGCATCGCCGGATGAGACTCGAATTTGCATGACCAACCTTTCGATGAGTGGAACGGCCCGGAGCAATGGGCAATCCAGACGAGGTTTTGCAGCCGTCACAAGCGCCCCTGCGTACAGACGCTCACGCTGATGCATACGTGCGGGCCGGCGTCGACGTCGCGGCTGGAAATGCGGCTGTCGACCTTTATCGGATTCTCACAGAAACCTGGCACCACCCCGACCAACTCGGCGCGATCGGCGGCTTCGGCGGCCTTTTTCGGATGCCCGGGGACCCGACGCGGGCCCTGGTCGCCTCGACGGACGGCGTCGGCACCAAGCTCTTGATCGCCGCCGAGTTGCGGCGCTACGACGGCGTCGGCCGCGATCTGGTCAACCATTGCGTTAACGACATCTTGGTCGTCAATGCGACGCCGCTGTTCTTCTTGGACTACCTCGCGGTGGGCAAGCTCGATCCTCGCGTCGCCGCGCTCATCGTCGGCGGCGTACAGGCGGCCTGTCGCAAGCACCAGACCGCGCTGCTGGGCGGCGAGACGGCTGAGATGCCGGGGCTCTACCAAAAGGAGCACTTCGACTTGGCGGGTACGATCGTCGGCATCGTCGACGTCGCGAACGTGCCCGACTACGAGCAGGTGCAACCGGGCGACGCCGTCATCGGTCTGCCGGCAGTCGGTTTGCACACCAACGGTTACAGCTTGGCACGCAGGTTGATTCCGGCTGCCGAATGGAACGAGTCGTTCCCGGCGGCCGGCCCCACGTTCACCTTCGGCGACGCGTTGCTCGCAGAACATCCGTCGTACGCTGCCGCCGTCCGTGCGGTGCAAGCGGTTTCGAGGGTGAAGTCGATGGCTCACATCACGGGTGGAGGCCTGCTCGAAAACGTGGGTCGCACGCTACCGGCTCGTTGCAAAGCGGTCTTCGAACAGTCGCGCTGGAGCGTGCCGCCGATCTTCCTGGAACTCGTCCGGCGCGGCAACCTCACGATTGAGGAACGCTATCGCACGTTCAATATGGGCATCGGCTACACCCTGATCGTCCCCTTCATCGAGGCTCGCCGCGCGCTCGATGCATTTCCGGATGCACGCGTCGTGGGTTGGATCGAAGAGCGGCGCTCGGACGAGCCGGCCGTGGTCGTCCACGCCGCGCGCAGTTCGGCGTGACGCGCTGCATTGCCAAGCGGTGAGCAAACGGCGGCGCGTAAAGAAGCCGTCAACCTCGTCGTCGACCTCGACGATCGGCAGTTCGATCAGCCGGCCGTCCACCATGCTCTGGAGATGCTCGCCGCGCGCGGCGTCCAACCGTTGCGCGAGCACCGAGCCTCGGAGCGTACGTTGGCATGGATCGACGCGGAGTTCGGCGGAAGCTATTCGGGCCAAGCCGCATCGGGTGGAATCTGGCTTGCCCAAAACGGCGAGGGCATTCTCGGCTTCGCGTCGTACGGCGCGCGCGTGCCCAACGTTCCCTGGACGCGCCGTTGGCAAAGCGAATCGGATGTTGCGATGTTTGGGCCCTTCGGCGTCGTGGCGCGTGCTCGCAAGACGGGCCTTGGAGCGGTGCTCTTGCACGCCGCGCTGTTCGCCCTGCGCGAGCGCGGATTCCGGCGCGCGCTGATTCCGGCGGTTACGAAGCAGCGCTCGATCGACTACTATGCGCGCCACGCGAACGCGCGCGCAGTCGAACGTTTCGAACTCGATCGGCCGGGCAAGTTTTGGCGCACGACGGTCCTTGCGAGCGGCAATGGTACGAACTTCCAGTCGGTGGTCGACGGCGCGCGGGCGGGGACGCTGCCGCTCGACGTGGGCGGGCTGATCGTCAATCGTCCCGAAGCGTTCGCGCTCGAGCGCGCCGCCCGCGCCGGCATACCGTCGAAACTCGTTTACTGGGAGCGCGCGGCGGAGTCTCGCGCGCAGTACGACGCGCGCGTGCTCGCAGCGGTGAAGGAAACCGCGCCCGAGCTCGTGCTCTTGCTCGGCTGGATGCACGTGCTCTCACCGGATTTCGTCGCGGCCTTCCCCAACATCATCAATTTACACCCCGCGTTCTTGCCGCTCGACGCTAGGCACGATACGGTTACCCTGCCCGACGGGGCGGTCATCCCGGCGTATCGCGGCAAGAGCGCGGTCGACGAAGCGCTGGCGGACACTTCGAGCTGGATCGGCGCGAGCGTCCACCGGGTCAACGTCGCCGTCGACCGCGGCGAGGTGCTGGCGCGCGCGCCGTTGCGCACGATCGGGGGCGAACCGCGCGAGGCGCTCGACGCGCGCCTGCACGCGCTCGAGCATCGCGTCCTCGCGGCGGCGATCCGGCGCTGGGCCGACGAGCAACGTTGATCGCGCTGCGAACCGAAGGCGCGCCCTATTTCTTGACGAGCGCGCCGGCTTGGTAGAGCTCTGCGATTTCAAGGGGAGTGAAGCCGCACTCGCTTAGCACGTCTTCGGCGGTTTCGTTCGAAACGTCGAGCGGAGCCGCCGTTTCTCCCGGCGTTCGGCTAAAGCGCGGCGCGGGAGCCGGTTGAACGACGCCGTCGCGCTCGATGAAGGCATGGCGCGCGCGATGGTGCGCGTGACCGGGTGCTTCGTCGAGCGACAGAACCGGCGCTACGCACGCGTCGCTTCCTTCGAGCAGATCGCACCACTGCGCGCGGGTGCGCGAGCGAAAGATTTCGGTTAGCCGCGTGCGCAGTTCGGGCCACGCCGCGCGATCCGACTGACGCGCGACAAAATGTTCGTCAAGCCCGATGCGTCGTGCCAGCTCGGCGAAAAACTGCGGCTCGAGCGCGCCGACGGCCACGTATTTGCCGTCGGCGGTTTCGTAGGTGTCGTAGAAAGGCGCACCGCCGTCGAGCAGGTTGCATCCGCGCTCGTCACTCCACGCCCCCATCGCATGCAAGGCGTAGAAAACGCCGCCCAGCGACGCGGCCCCGTCGATCATCGCAGCATCGACGACTTGTCCTTTACCCGAACGCTCTCGTTCGTAGAGCGCGGCCAGCAATCCGAGGGCGAGGAACAGGGAACCGCCGCCGTAGTCACCGATCAGGTTGAGCGGCGGCACGGGACGTTCGCCGGCGCGCCCGATCCCATGCAGCACGCCGGCGAGCGCGATATAGTCGATGTCGTGTCCGGCCACCGTCGCAAGCGGCCCGTCTTGACCATATCCCGTCATGCGCCCATAAATCAGCCGCGAATTGCGCGCGAGGCAGACCTGTGGCCCCAAACCGAGGCGCTCGAGCACGCCGGGCCGGAAGCCTTCGAGCAGCGCGTCGGCGTGCTCCACCAGCCGGAGCACGGTTTCGACACCGCGCGGATGCTTGAGATCGACGACGATCGACCGCCGGCCGCGGCGCATCGTATCGTCGGCCACGGCGAGCGGAACGTGCCTTGCCCGAGGGCGGTCGACAAAAAGAATCTCTGCGCCAAGATCTGCGAGCAGCGTTCCGCACATCGGGACGGGGCCGATCGCTTCGAATTCCAGCAGGCGGAGGCCTGACAAAGGACCCTTCATTTGCGCGCAACGTTGTCGTTGAGCGCCGCTTGCGAGCACGACTTCATTTGCAACCGCTTATCAACGTTATCGTTCGCTTAAGCGGCCACATTCGCTTCTCCACAGCATCCACAGGCGCAACCGCGTCAAAATGTGGAGAGCTCGAACGGGAGGCTCGGATCGGCGCTCAGCGTCAGCGGGTCGGCGCGGACGACGTCGCCCTGCCGGTCGGCGGCAGCTGCAATCATCGCCGCGTTATCGGTGCAAAAGCGCAGGTGTGGGACGAGCGTCTCGATGCCCTGGCGCTCACCCCACGCACGAAAAGCCGCCTGTAGCGCCGAATTGGCGGCGACTCCTCCCGATAGGACGGCTGCGCGGTAGGGCGCATGGCGGGCGGCGCGGTCGAGCCGGTCGATCAGGACGTCGACGATCGCAGCCTGAAAGGACGCGGCCACGTCGGCGGGGGCGGCCTCGCGACCGGCCGCGGAATCGAGAAAGTATTTGACCGACGTCTTGAGGCCCGAGAAGGACATGTCGAGCGCTTCTCCCTCGGCGCGGTGACGCGGAAACGTGAAAGCTCGCGGATCGCCGTCACGCGCGAGCCGGTCGAGCGCGGGGCCACCCGGAAACGGCAAACCCAAAAGGCGCGCCGTCTTGTCGAACGCCTCGCCCGCGGCGTCGTCGCGCGTTCGCCCCAGGATCGCAAGCGAGGCGGGCCCGTCGACGCGAACGAGCTGGGAGTGCCCGCCGGAGACGAGCAGGACGAGAAACGGATATTCCGGCTCCGCCGCTTGCTCGAGGAACGCCGCGAAGATGTGTCCGTGCAAGTGGTTGACGGCGAAGAGCGGCTTGCCGCTTGCAAAGGCGAGCGCCTTGGCCGAAGCGACGCCGATGACGAGGCTGCCGATGAGCCCGGGACCGGCGGTTACGGCGATGCCGTCGATCGCGTCCAGACCGACTTGTGCGCGCTCGAGGGCATCTTGAACCGCAGCGCTGAGCAGAGCCAGATGCTGCCGGCTCGCGATCTCGGGCACGATTCCGCCGAACTTCGCATGAAAGGCGTCTTGGTTCGTCGACACGTTCGAGAGCGCTACTTTGCCGTCGCGAACGACGGCAGTAGCCGTGTCGTCGCATGAGGTCTCGATGCCGAGAAGAAGCACGTCCTGCCGCCGGCCCGTTACGGAACGACCGTGACGACGTTCATGCTCCATGGCGCAAGCGTGACGGTGAAGCCGCCCTTCCATGCGCCGAGCGTACCGCGAACCGGCCCCGCCCACACGTTGTTTTTCGACTTGTCGTACTGGGCTTTACCGTAGGTGCGAATATCGAGGCTCGATCCGCTCGTCAGACCGTCGATCGTCACCGGCAGCGTTGCTGCGTTGTTCTGGTCGAGGTTGAACAAGACGAGCGCAAAGCCGCTGCCGTGCGTTACGGCGTAGGCCCGCAACAGCGAGGCCGAACCGCTCAGCGTCGTGCCGACCATGTGCTCGCCCTCGAGCGCGACTTGAGCGAGTAACTGGACGGCGCGCACGGTCGGCAGCGGCGTGCCGCGCGGTACGGCGGTCGCGTTCGGGCAGCCGTACTCAGGAATGCCATCGGAGAAGATCATGTAGCCCCCGAAGTTTTGCCAGCCGTACAGCGTCGACGAGAAGTTTCCCGTCGAGCTATCGCTGCAGCCGCCGTACCCGAGCCACCACGTCGCACGAAAGACGCCGGCCTTCATGAGCTCCGCGAGCGCCATCCCGGCGAAAAGCGATTGCGTGATCGAGGTCGTCTGCTTTCCGGGATCCGCATAGACCGAGCCGAGTTCGCCTACGTAGATCGGGGTGTTCGCGCGTCCGGCGCTCGCCAGATCGCTTTGCACCTGGCCGATGGCGGTCGCCAGCGCCGCCGGCGCGCTGTCGAGCAAATACGTATCGCTCTCTTGGCCGGGCGCTTGCGCATAATAGTGAAACTCCACGAAGTCGTACTTCGCATTGGCCAGGACGATCGGATCCCAGGGCGGATTCCAGCCCGGTTCGACCACGACGCCGACTTGCGCGTTCGGATCCTTGGCCTTGATCAGCGGGTAGAACCCGGTAGCGACGGCCTTGGCGTACGTGGTCGGATCGTTCGGCTTGGAATGCAGGTCGTATTCCCATGAACCGTAGACCTCGTTGCCGATCGTCCAGTACTTGACTCCGTATTTTTTCGTATTGTTCGCATAATCGACCCACGCGGCGGCTTCGTTCGGATCGCCGCCGCCGTTGCAAGCCTTGTTGGAACCGTAGTTGAGGGTAATCGCGACGTCGAGACCGGCCGGTTTCGCGATGTCCTGGATGAAGTTGTCGAAAGTGGAGTTGGGGTTTGCGTAGCCGCCTCCGCAGAGGGTGTTAGGCCGCCAGTGATAGAGGTCGGAATCCGAGCCGCCCGGCCAGCGGGTCGCGCGAAAGCTGGCGTCCTTGAACGACGGGGCGAGACCACTCTGCGTGATATCGTACCAGAGCGCCATGTTCGCGCCGCGCACGAGCTTTGAGAGCGATGCTCCCGCGGCGGAGGGATCGACGATCAGCGACGGAGCGCCGCTCGACTGATGCGGCGCGGCGCGTTGGGAAGCCGCTGCGCGCTCGGCCGTCTGGCCGGCCGCGCCGTCGCCGGCACGAGGTGCCGGCGAGCCGGCGCCGCTGCAAGCCGAACAGAGCAGCGAGAGCGCAACGAGCGTCGCTTGCGGGTTGAGCCGAGGCGCGTGTCGCTTCATCGTTTCTCGCGCACGCGCTCGCGCAGTTCGGCGATAAACGCTTCGAGCGCGAGCGGGTCGCGCTTTTGCTCGATCCCGCGCTCGTTTGGAGCGACCGTGCCCGCCTCCACCTCGGCTCTGCCGACGACTAGGATGTAGGGCAGCTTCTGCGTCTTCCAATGCCGGATCTTGTAGCCGACCGTCTCGTGCGATTCGTCGGCTTCGGCGCGAAAGCCGGCCTCGCGCAGCCGGTCGCGCGCCGCCAAAGCGTAGTCGAGCTGGTGCTTGGAGATCGGCACGACGACGGCCTGAACCGGCGCAAGCCAGGCCGGGAATGCGCCGCCGAAGTGCTCGATCGCCACGCCGATAAAGCGTTCGAGGGCACCCGCCAGCGCACGGTGGATCATCACCGGGGTACGGTCGACGCCGTCGGCGGCGCGGTACTTCAGCCCGAAGCGCTGCGGCAGCAGGAAGTCGACTTGCACCGTACCGAGCTGCCACTCGCGACCGAGCGCGTCGTGTACCTTGATGTCGAGCTTGGGACCGTAGAACGAGCCCTCGCCGGGATCGAGCTTGTACGGGAGCGAGCGCGACTCGAGCGCATTGCGGATCGCCTCCTCGGCGATGGGGTCGGTTTCGGTGCGCAAGCGCTCGTCGCGGGTCGAAAGAAAATACTCGACGTCTTTGAATCCGAACGCGTTCACCAAGCGGATCGCTTCGTCGGCCGTCTGCTCGAACTCGGCCTGCAACTGCTCGGGGGTGCAGAATAGATGTGCGTCGTCTTGGGTGAAGCCGCGCACGCGCGTCATGCCGTGCAGCGTCCCGCTGCGCTCGAAGCGGTAGACGGTTCCGAACTCGGAATAGCGAAGCGGTAAGTCGCGGTACGACCGGCCGGCACTCTTGTAGATCAAAATGTGGCCGGGACAGTTCATTGGCTTCAGCCGGTAGCGCTGTCCCTCAACCTCGATCGGGCCGAACATCGAGTGCGCGAAGTTCTCGAGGTGGCCGGATATTTCGTACAAACGCTCGTTGACGATATGCGGCGTCACGACCGGTTGGTAACCCCGCTCCCGCAAACCTTCGCGAATGAAGTCCTCGACCAGCGCGCGGACGATCGCGCCTTTGGGATGCCAAAAGACGAGGCCGGGGCCTGCGTCCTCTTCGATCGAAAAGAGATCGAGCTCTTGTCCGAGCCGCCGGTGATCGCGCCGCTGCGCCTCCTCCAACATGAGAAGGTAGGCCTCGAGCTCCGCCGGCGTATCGAAGGCGGTACCGTAGATGCGCTGGAGCATCGGATTGTGCTCGTCGCCGCGCCAATACGCACCGGCGACGCTCGTCAATTTGAAAGCCCCGATTGCGCCGGTCGAATGGGCGTGACCCCCGCGGCAGAGGTCGGTGAAGGCGCCGATCGTGTAGAGCGTGATCGGCTCGCCTTCGGGTATTTCGCTCGCAATTTCGATCTTGTACGGGTTGCGAGCAAAGCGCTCGATCGCTTGTTCGCGCGTGACACGCTCGCCGGTCATCACGTAATCGGCCGCGACGATTTCTTTCATACGCGCCTCGAGAGCCGCTAAATCGCCGGCTGTGAACGGCGCGCTCCGATCGAAGTCGTAATAGAAGCCGTTTTCGATCGCCGGACCGATGGTGGGTTTCGCTTCGGGGAAAAGATCTTGTACCGCGTAGGCGAGGACATGCGCGGCCGTATGCCGCAAGGCATCGAGCGGAGGAGTGTCGTGTCGATGGGGCGCGGAGAGCATGGCGCCCAAGTTCGACCGGCGACTGGCTAATCTTCGTCACAGGACGAGAAAGAAAGCATGAACCCAACCGTCGAGATCGCCGGCTTCATCGTGAACCGCGTTGGCTTGGGAGCCATGCGGCTATGCGGGCCGCGCGTGATAGGCCTGCCTAGGGACCCGGCGAACGCGCTGCGCGTTTTACGGCGCGCCGTGGAACTGGGGGTGGGACTGATCGATACCTCCGACGCCTATGGTCCGCACGTCAACGAGGAACAGATCGCCGAAGCGCTTTGGCCGTACCCGCCAAACCTGCTGATTGCGACCAAGGGCGGTTACACGCGCCCGGGCGGTGCTTGGGTCCCCGACGGCCACCCGGCGCACTTACGCGCGGCCTGCGAAGGCAGTCTCAAACGGTTGAGGCTGGAGGCGATCGACCTCTACCAGTTGCATCATCCCGATCCGAACGTGCCGTTTGAGGAGTCGGTGGGCGAGCTCGCGAGGCTGCGGCGCGAGGGAAAAATCCGCCACTGCGGGCTCTCCAATGTGAGCGCCGAGCAGCTCGAGGCGGCGCAGTCGATCGTCCCGATCGGCTCGGTTCAAAACCACTACAACCTCGGGGATCGAAGCAGCGAAGACGTGCTTGAGGCCTGCGAGCGGCGGAAAATCCCGTTCTTGCCATACTTTCCGCTCGATGCGGGCGATTTGGCCAAAGCCGGGGGTGCCCTGGCCCGCATCGCCCCGGCGCACGCCGCAACGAGGTCGCAGATCGCACTTGCCTGGCTCTTGCGCCGCTCGCCGTTCATGCTGCCGATTCCAGGCACGAGCTCCGTCGCGCACCTCGAAGAAAACGTCAAGGCCGGTGCCGTCGAGCTCAGCGACGACGAGTTCGAGGCGCTAGCGGCATGATGTTGCTCACCGCAATTGCCTTCACAGCGGTCGTGGCGCAAGCCCCAAAACCCGCCGCCTCGAAGTGTTCCGACGCGAGCGTGAAGGTGGGCGGCAACGTCCCCGGGGGAGGGTACTCGCATCCCGAGCGCGGCAACGAGGTGGTCAGCGTCCAGCGCGTGATGGGAGTCGACGCGAGCGGCCACGCCGTTCACATCGGGTATCTGTACCGAACCGAGAGCGGCCGGCTCGTGTTCGCGGGCCGGACGACCCACGAGGTCGGCGTTAAGAACTTCGATCGCGTGGTCAAGCTTTACACTGACGAGGGTTTCCCCCACGACGACGCAGAGGATCTGGTCGAGTACGGGCCGCCGATTCTAATGTGGCTTCCGCACCCCGAAGTCTTCCTCAAGAAGAATGCCCTGGTGCTGGCGACCTGCGGCTGAGCCCCAAACCGAAGTTGACGATGGGCCGCGCCGGAACGCTTGGGGCCGAAGCCGAAGCGCACCTTCATGGCTGATTCGACGAGCGGATTCCGCGTTACCGGAATCGACATGACGGGCTACATGGTCAAGGATACGGGGCGCGCGCTAGCGTTTTACCGCGACGTGCTGGGTATCGAGCCGACGACGGTCTACCCCGGCGAAGCTGGAGCTGAATACGAGCTTTCCGACGGTACGACGTTTGGTCTTTTCAACCCAGGCGGCATCATGCCGTGGCGGGGCGGTACCGGCGTAATGTTCGCCGTGGACGATTTCGATAGCGCCGTCCGCAACGCGAAGGCTCGCGGCGCCACCGTCCACATGGAGCACGAGTCGCCGGTCTGCTTCATGGCCATGACCGAGGACAGCGAGGGCAACCACTTCATCATTCACAAGCGCAAGAACGCATGACGCGCTGCTAGTTATTTCCCGAGCGCTTCCTGCGGTCGAGTACCTGCCAGATCATCGGGGTGAAGATCAGCTCCATCGCGAGGCTCATCTTCCCGCCCGGACACACGATCGTATTTGGTCGCGACATGAACGAGTCGTGCAGCATGGCGAGCAGGTATGGGAAGTCGATCCCCTTGGGGTTACGGAAGCGGATGACGAGCATGCTCTCGTCGGCTGTCGGGATCGTTCGAGCGATGAACGGATTCGAGGTGTCGACGATCGAGACGCGCTGAAAGTTGACGTGCGTGCGCGAGAACTGCGGAATGATGTACTTGATGTAGTCCGGCATGCGGCGCAGGATCGTATCGACGATCGCCTCCTGCGAGTGCCCGCGCGACGTCTGGTCGCGATGCAGCTTCTGGATCCACTCGAGGTTGATGATCGGAACGACGCCGATCAGCAGGTCGACGTGGCGGGCGACGTCGATGGTGCCGGTCGCCACCCCGCCGTGCAAACCTTCGTAAAAAAGGCAGTCGCTCTCGGGCGGTATTTGCTCCCACGGCGTAAACGTGCCTGGCGCCTGACCGTACGGCGCCGCTTCCACGTCATCGTGCAGGTATTTGCGCAGACGGCCCGTTCCGCTCTCGGCGTAGCTGCGAAAGAGGCCTTCCAGGTCCTCGAAGAGGTTGCCGTCGGGGCCGAAGTGGCTGAAGACGCGGCCGCTCGCGCTCGCTTCCTCCAGCTTTTCGCGCATCTCGGCCCGGTCGTAACGGTGAAAGGCATCCCCCTCCACGATGGCTGGCGTCAAGTTCTCCCTGCGGAAGATCTGCTGGAACGTCGACTTGACGGTCGAAGTGCCGGCCCCCGACGAACCCGTGATCGATATGATGGGATGCTTCGCCGACATGTCGCCTCCGATGCGCTCAGCCGGCGCGGAAAAGCGAACGGGCGTTGAACAGCGGCGTTTCGAAGGCGAGATCCTCGCCGCGATCGTGGGTCGCGTGATAGCCGACGACGCGCTCGGCTTCGCGGCGCGAGCCCAGAATGACCGCCACGCACTGCTGCGGACTGTCCGGCGCGATCTCGAGAATGCGCTCCCGTCCGGTCGAGGCGAGTCCGCCGGCCTGCTCGACGATCATCGCCATCGGGTTGGCGTCGTGCAGCAAGCGCGGCTTGTTCGGTACGACCAAATCTTTCGTACCGCCCGGATAGATGAAAAGGCCGCCGCGGATAAGGATGCGGTGCACCTCCGCTACGAGCGAGCCACCCCAGCGCATGTGGAAGTCGTCTCCCCGCGCACCTTCCTTGCCCTGCACGCACTCCTCGACGTAGTGGCGCACCGGCGCGTCCCAGAAGCGCTCGTTCGAAGCGTCGATTGCAAACTCGCGGGTTTCTTCAGGGATGCGCATGCTGGGATGGGTGAGCGTGTACGCGCCGATGTCCCGGTCGAGCGTGAAGCCGTGCACGCCTGCCCCTAGGCTGACGACGATCATCGCGACCGGGCCGTAGACGGCGTAGCCCGCAGCGACTTGCTGCGTTCCCGCCTGTAGAAAATCGCCGATCTTCGGCGACCTGTCCGACTGCGGAGCGCGCAGCACCGCGAAGACCGTTCCCACCGGCACGTTTACGTCGAGATTAGCCACGCCATCGAGCGCGTCGCAGACGACCAGGTAGCGCCCGAGCGGTTGCGCCGGGTGCACCAGATCCGAACTCCCGTTTCCGGCAGAGGCGCACAGCACCGCGCTCGAGGCGCACTCCGCAAGCATGATCTCTTTGGCGAGTTCGGCGGCGCTGGCTTCGGCGTTTGCCGCGAGCATGCCGCGCGAGACCGCGGCGGCGATGAATTTGCAGCCGGTCTGGATGTCATTGAGCAGCCCCGTCAGCTCGGGGTCTGGCTCCGTCCGACGGCGCTCGTCCTCGATGATGAACTTGCTGAAGGTGGTGCGACGGTGGGTCAATCGCGCTCCGTGGGTGTAGGGCCGGGCTAGCTACCCGAGCCTCCAGGGTCGCGGGTCTTTGCCGTTAGCGAGCCTTCAGTCCTCCGCGGTCAGGCCGATGGTGGCAGCGCGGGGGAATGAGCGCGAATGCTTTCCTTTATCACGGCGCGGGGGCCGCCGGCGGTCGCAGGTGCAGGCGCGCAAGACGCTGAGCGCGCAAGGCGAGGGCGCGACGGCGGAATTGGAGCAAGACCGGATTGACGTAACGGGTCGGGCGCATCGGTCGCGCTGAGGCGATCCGTACCGATGCAGAGCCGCTCGGGGTGCCGTGCGGCCCGTAGCCGACGCCAAGCGGCGAGAGGACGTCAGTGCCGTAGAAGATCGCGATCGGAGCGCTGGCTGGATCGT
>Ga0302326_10015768_pt1 | contig 15872 bp, 18 predicted proteins | sample Palsa_T0_3_FD_202264 | JGI IMG/M metagenome (GOLD analysis project Ga0302326, IMG submission 202264) | Peat permafrost microbial communities from Stordalen Mire near Abisko, Sweden - Palsa_T0_3 | ecosystem: Environmental > Terrestrial > Soil > Palsa > Peat permafrost | place: Sweden: Abisko... | reverse complement strand
CGGCCACCTGCGGATCGAGAAGGACATGGTCCCCGCCTGAGGGCGGCGGGTGCGGCATGGCAAAGGATTCCAAAGGAGACTCCGGACCCGACAGCAAGTCGGCGCTTGGGCAGAGCTACCAGGGCTGGTTCCTGGACTACGCGAGCTACGTCATCCTTGACCGGGCCGTGCCCCACATCGACGACGGGCTCAAGCCCGTCCAGAGGCGCGTGCTCCACACCCTCTGGGAGATGGACGATGGCCGCTTCCACAAGGTGGCGAACGTCGTCGGAGCCACGATGCGGTTCCACCCGCACGGTGACGCCTCGATCGGCGCGACGCTGGTGGCGATGGGCCAGCGGGCGTGGCTCATCGAGCCCCAGGGCAACTTCGGGAACGTGCTGACGGGCGACGAGGCCGCGGCGCCGAGGTACATCGAGGCGCGCCTCACGCCCTTCGCGCGCGAGGTGCTCTTCAACCCGAAGACGACGCCCTGGCAGCTGAGCTACGACGGCCGCGCCAGGGAGCCGGTGACCCTGCCGGCCAAGTTCCCGATCGTGCTCCTCGAGGGGGCGGAGGGGATCGCCGTCGGGCTCTCGACGAAGATCCTCCCGCACAACTTCAACGACCTCTGCAGGGCGGCCATCAACCACCTCCAGGGAAAGACCTTCCGGATCTTCCCGGATTTCCCGACCGGGGGAATAGCCGACTTCTCCGAGTACAACGACGGCGAGCGGGGCGGCAAGGTGAAGACCCGCGCGAGGATCGAGCAGAGGAGCAAGGTGCTGCTCGCGATCACGGAGCTCCCCTACTCGACGACGACGGAATCGGTCATCGAGTCGATCCTGGCCGCGAACGCGAAGGGAAAGATCAAGATCAGGCGCGTGGACGACAACACGGCCGACACGGTCGAGATCCTGGTCCACCTCCCGCAGGGCTCGGAGCCGGAGAAGGTGATCCAGCAGCTCTACGTCTTCACGGGCTGCCAGGTCGCCATCTCGCCGTCGGCCTGCGTGATCGACGACGACAAGCCCGTGTTCCTCGGGGTGAGGGAGATCCTGAAGCGGAGCGTGGACAAGACGGTAGCGCTCCTCAAGTCGGAGCTCGAGATCCGCCAGGGCGAGCTGGAGCAGCAGTGGCACTGGGACTCGCTCGAGCGGATCTTCATCGAGGAGCGCATCTACCGCCGGATCGAGAAATCGAAGACGTGGGAGAGCGTCCTCTCGGAGATCCGGGAGGGCCTGAAGCCCTTCGTGAAGAAGCTGCGGCGCGCGGTCGTGGACGACGACATCGCGCGCCTCACCGAGATCCGGATCAAGCGGATCTCGGCCTACAACCGCTTTGAGGCCGACGAGAAGCTGAAGGGGATCGAGGAGGCGATGAGGGAGGTGAGGCACAGCCTGAGGAACCTCACGGCCCACGCCATCACGTGGTTCGAGATGCTCCAGGAGAAGTACGGCAAGGGGATGAAGCGCCGCACCGAGTACGAGGAGATCGAGCAGATCAGCGCGTCGGAGGTCGTGTCCGCGAACCAGAGGCTCTACGTGAACCGGGAGGAGGGGTTCATCGGTCTCAACTGGCGCCAGCACGAGTACCTGCAGGACTGCACGATCCTGGACAGCGTCCTCTGCTTCATGGCCGACGGCTCCATGAAGGTGTCAAAGGTCGCGGACAAGGTGTTCATGGGCCTTGGGATCATCCACTGCGCCGTGTTTCCCAAGGAGGGCGACACCGCGTTCTACACGATGATCTACCAGGACGGCGCGAGCGGGAAGGCCTTCGCCAAGCGGTTCCAGGTCGGCGGGGTCACCCGCGACAAGCTCTATCCGCTCGTGAAGTCGGACGGCTCGAAGGTCGTCTTCTTCGACGTCAGCCCGGCCGAGAAGAAGATGCCCAAGGTGGTGCACGTTTCGCTCGACGGGCGGAGCAAGGCCCGCATCCGGGAGTTCGACTTCGACCTCGCCTCGGTCTGGCTGGGAAGCCGGTCGGCGAAGGGCCTCACCGTCACGAAGTGGGCGATCAAGGACGTAAAGAGGGCCGAGCCGGAGTAGCCCGAGGGGGCCTCAGGCGTAGCGGTCCTCGGTCCAGGGGTCTCCCGTGTTGGAATAGCCCCGCACTTCCCAGAAGCCGAGCTTGTCCTCGGCGAGGAACGTGATCGCCTTCACGAACTTGGCGCCCTTCCAGGCATAGAGCTTGGGGATGATGACGCGGGCCGGGCCGCCGTGCTCCAGGGGGAGGGGAGCCCCGTCGAACGAGGTGGCGACCAGGGTGTCGTCGTCCAGGCACCGCTCGAGCGACACGTTCGTGGAGTAGCCGTCATAGCTCGTGAAATAGACGTGGCGGGCCCCGGGCTTGGGGCGCGCCAGCTCAAAGAGGGTGGTGAAGGCGACCCCTCCCCAGCGGCAGTCGTACTTGCTCCACGCGGTGACGCAGTGGAAGTCGCTCACGTCCTCGACCTGCGGCAGGGCATTGAACCTGGCCCAGTCGAGCACGACCGGGTTGTCGACCAGCCCGTCGATGGCGAGCGTCCATTCGTCCAGGGGGATCTCGGGCCTGACGCCGAGATCCAGGACCGGAAACCCCTTTGTCAGCCTCTGGCCGGGCGGGAGGCGTTCCGCCGAGGGGACGGGATGGCCGCGGACGCCGCGCGCCTTCTGCTTCTCGGCCCACTTCTGCTTCGCCTCAATGTAGCGGTCCTTCGCCATTTGCCGGGGGATCTAGCCCAAAACCGCCCGCCTTACAATCAGACGGGCGCCTCCTCCTCGAGCGCCGCTGCGACCGCGGCGCGCCTTCTCATGTAGTAGATGATCATCCCTCCCTGGTAGACTATGGTGGCCGCGGCGACGGCAAAGTAGACGAGGCGCAGGAATTCGAGGAGGAACTGGTCCACGCTCATCCCCGCCTGCTGGATCTGGTCGGCCAGCTCCCCGGTGACGACCTTTCGAAGCGAGGCGATGTCGGGATTGAGCAGGCGGAAGGCGACGTAGCCCAGGACCGACGCCATGAGGTAGACCTGGCTCGAAACGAGCCATCGCATCCCTCGCCCGTCGCCCGCCCGCAACAGGCCGGCTCCGTGGAGCTCGACCGCCCCGGCCCCAGCGACGAGGAGGCCGACGACGGCGCCCGTCACATCGCGCGACGCCGCCGAGATGAGCGCGCAGGCGCCTGCCACGCCGAGGACGGAGATGCCGTCAAACTTCGCCATGCGCAGCACCCGGCGGAGTATCTCGGTGGGAAGCGGCGGGGGTCTCATGGAGGGGGGAAGGTCAGCCATTCCCCCCGGTTGGTAGCTAAGTCTCAAGCTTCTTCGCCACGACCTACGGGATGCGAGGGCACCTTTGGGTGTTGCGGACTGTCCAACGGGCCGGATATAAACCCATCAACCAAACCCCATTACCCCAATGGATACCCCAGTAGCGGCGCTCCTTGAGCGCAAAGGGTCAGCTGTGCACGCCGTGGCTTCGACAATCACCATTGCCGACGCCGTGGCCGAAATGAACAAACACCGGATCGGCTGCATGATCATCCTCGAGGGAGGACGGATTGCAGGAATCTTCACCGAGAGGGATGTCATGCGCCGCGTCGTCGGCGCGAATATCGATCCGAGGGCCGTCAAGGTGGGCGACGTCATGACGAGAAACGTCCACACGATTCCTCCGGAGACCACCGTCGGGCAGACCATGGCGATCTTCGCCGAGAAGCGTTGCCGCCACATCCCCGTTGTGGACAGCGGCCACGTGAAGGGCCTGATCTCGATCGGCGACATCTCGCGGTGGATTGCCGACACGAGCCGCGCGGAGTGCGACCACCTGAAGAACTATATTTCGGGCGGGTTCCCCGCCTGACGGCTGGGCTCGGGTCCGGTCGCCGCCGGCCGGTTCCAGAACGGATTTCCCCTGGGTTGTCGTTCCAGATTATATGTAAAGGTTGCTTGACATGTGACAAGTCACCTTTACAGTGGCCGTGTGAACAAGACAAACCCACCTGAGACACTTGAGTCCCTCATCCCCTGTTCCGGGCAGTATTCCCTCAGGAGGGACATAAAGCGGAACCGCTGGCTGATGGTTGCGACCGCGACCTACGTCGTCAGCCTGTTCCTTTCAAAACGACACCCCGCTTGGAGCGTTTCCCTTCGGGCGGCGATTGCCTTGGCCCCGCTCGTCCCGGGCCTGCTCTACATCCGGGCCTGCATGCAGTTCATCAGGGGGATGGACGAGCTCCAAAGGCGCCTCCAAATGGAGGCCTGGCTTTTTGCGTTCATCGGGACCGCTCTTATCGGGACGGCCGTGGCCACGTTGAACAAGGCAGGCCTCGATCTGGGCGAACTGGGGCACGGCCTCGGCATGGGCCCCGCGTCCATGGCGGCCTTTGTGCTCTGGCTGTTTGGGACCGGCCTCGCGAACCGCCGCTACAAGTGAAGAATCTCCTCCGAGAGCTTCGCGCGGCCAGGGAGTGGTCCCAGGGGGACCTTGCGGACGAGCTCGGGGTTTCGCGCCAGACCATCAACGCCATAGAGACGGAGAAGTACGACCCCAGCCTTCCGTTGGCGTTCAAGATCGCACGTCTGTTCAAGCAGCCGATCGAGGGGATCTTCGTGGCCGAGTCCTAGGGGATTGTTTCAACGGAGGGAAAGGACGGGAGTGGACGGGAGTGGACGGGAGTGGATGGGATGGCGATGGGCCCGAACCCGCGAAGCTCAGTGAACACGGGTGATGTCCATCTTCCAGTTGGTTTCCCAGGTCTTTCCCCCGTCGGGCGAAAAGGCCTGCTCCCAGTGGGCGGAGGTCGGGGTTATCTGCGACCAGAGGAAGCGGACGCGGATGGGCTTCCCCCCGAAAGTGTCGTCGCCATAAAAGGTTCCCACGCCGTTCTGGAAGCCGCCCTTGACGGGTGGGTCCAGGTCGCCGAACGGATTGCGGCCGTCCAGCCACCATATTGCCCATTGCCCGGTCCTGGGGTCATAAGAGCGAATCGACATCGCCCTGTAGGTGCCGGCCGGCGCGCAAATCACGTTGTCATCGACATTGCCCCATCCCCCCATCGTCGGTCGCAGGGAGCAGGTGCCACCGAATTCGGACCACTCATGGCAGCCGGCCAGCCGGACGTTCAGGCGGACGTGGTGGACGCTCCAGTCGCCTATGAGGAAATCAAAATCATGAAGCCCCGAAACGTTGGGGACACTCGGCCCGGGCGAAAGGGGATCTGCTGAGGCTTGGACGTGAGCAGCCGGCGTCGAGGCAAGCAGGGATGCGAAGAGGAGATGGCGTAGGCTTTTCATGGATTGTTTGGATTACGGTTGTCGCGCCATGATGCCTCAATAAACATGCCACCGAATGTCATGTTTTGTTAAATTGGCCGCAACATGCAGGCGAGCCGCCTCCTCTCGATACTGCTGAGGCTGCAGATTCGGGGCCGGACTTCGGCGACCGAGTTGGCTGCTGAATTTGAGGTCGCCGTGCGCACCATCCACCGCGACATCGACCAGCTCAGCGCCGCGGGCATCCCCGTCTATTCCGAGCGTGGCCGGAACGGCGGCTTCCGGCTAAGGGACGGCTACCGCACGACCCTCACCGGGCTGACCGGGCCGGAGGCGGAGGCGCTCTTCCTGACCGGCCTTCCCGGTCCGGCCGAGCAGCTGGGACTGGCCGGGATCCTCTCCTCTGCGCGCCTGAAGCTGATGGCGGCGTTCCCGGCAAACATCCAGCAGGGAGCCGAGAGAATTGCCGCGCGCTTCCATCTCGATGCCGCCGGGTGGTTTCGCGGCACAGACCTCCTGCCGTCGCTGCGTCTGCTCGCCGAGGCCACGTGGAGCGACCGTCTGCTCAAGGTGCGCTACCGCAGCTCCCGCGAGGCCCATCCGCCCCTGCGCACGCTGGCGCCGCTGGGCCTCGTGCTGAAGGGAGGCGTTTGGTACCTTGTCGCGCTAAGCGGGAAGTCCATCCGCACCTACAGAGCCGCGAGGATCTACGACGCCGAGATCAGTGCCGACACGTTTGTTCGGCCTAGAGACTTTGACCTTGCGGCGCACTGGCAGGCGGCGGCACGGGAGTACGAGGCCGGCGTCTACCGCGGGCTTGCCGACGTTCGGCTTTCGCCTCGGGGTTTGGAGCTCCTGGACCTTCTCGGACCCCACGTGGTCGAGATGGCTGCCGCGACCGGCGGCAAGCCGGACCGGGCCGGCTGGGTGCGGTGCACATTGCCCGTTGAATCCCTGGACCAAGGCGTTCGCGAGCTGATGCGCCTGGGCGAGGAGGCGATTGTTGTCGGGCCGCCTGCGCTGCGCGCCCACTTGGCCGAAACGGCAGCCCGTGTTGCCTGCCTCTACTCTGCAGGAGCTTCACGAAGGAAGAGCTGATTCCCATTTTCCCGCGCAAAGAGATTCCCGGGACGGAATGGGTCTGTCACCTGGATGATCGAACGTGACTTCCCCCGCGTCCGTTTCTAAATGGAGGTTAGCTCCACCATGTCCGAAGATCCTCCGCGGGCCCCGATCGCGCCAAAGAGACTCGCCCCCGTCTTGCGGGCGCTCGTCGAAGTCGGGTTCATCGTCTTCCTCTATTACTCGAATCTGCTGATGGGCGAACTCGAGCGATCCGGACCGGGACAACGCCAGAGCCTGTTTTGGTCCGTGCAGGACATCTTTACGGAGTCCAACTTCATCATCGCGATCTCCTCGGCCCTCATCGGCTACCTGGTCATAGAATTCCTCCGAAAGAGACTGTAGGCGGGCCGAGAGCCCGGATGTCTCAGGGAATTGCTTTTTTCCCCGACGGCGGATGGCGGCCGCCCCGCCGATCAGTCGGCGAATTGGTGGGCTGAGTGAGATTCATCACCGACTCTTGCCAGATTGTCTTCGGCGGTGCGCTGGATATCCGCCTTCGTGAGCTTCACGAAGACTTTCTTCTCCACGTGGCTTATCCGCTCGACGTCGCCCGGTGAGACCAGGATCTGCTTGCCCGAGAACCAATGGCCGGTCTCGACAACGAGTTCCTGGACGGCCCAGTTCCTCGAATTGACGTGGAAGCTGGAGACATGGCCGATGTTCCCATCTGCCGCATGGATGTGGTAGCCGACCACGGTCCGCGTGCTCTGCAGGTGCCGGTCCGCCACAGGCTCGAGCGCCTTGCGAACAGCGATTTCCCGGGGCAGCGGCTCGAGCGCAAGCGGATCGCCGCTCATTCCCCACATCTCGCCGCCCTGCCAGTAAACCGGCCATCCGTATGAACGGTAGTAGTGCTCCTCGAACTGCTGCGAGACCGTCTCATGGGTGGCAATCGACGGGCTGTCCTGGATCTGCTTCTTGCTCAACTTAAGGTGCAGCGTATTCCCGTTCTGGCCAAAATCCTCAAAGGCGTAGGGCGCGAGCAGCACGAGGCGTCCGGTCAGCCAGGTTCCCGTGTCCACGACCACATACCGTATCACCCACGCGGAGTCGTCGAAGTAGAAATCCTGTATGTGGCCGATCTCCCCGTCCCGAGCGGTGAGCTTCTTGCCATAGAGGTCCCTCGTGTCGTTGGTATGGATTGTCATGGCTGTTGGGCCGCCCACAGGAAGGGAGGAATTTCCATTCCTGCGGCCGAGCTCCGAGGATAGGGAAACGGGCCGGTGGCGCCAATGGGGTGTTAACCTGAAGCCGGACCGCCTTGCGCGCCCAAGCGTCAGGCGCGGTGGAAGGTGACGCGCTCCCCCAGCGGAACGCGGGCGGATTCCGGTGCCTCGCCGTGCCTCGGGAAGCCGAGATAAACAAGCCCCAGGGACGTGTGCCTTGAATCGAGGCCGAGCCACGTCGTGAACTCGGCGTGGCATGCTGCCGGCGGAGTGGACCAATACGACCCGATGCCCCGCTGATGGGCCGACAGCAGAAGGTTCTGAACGGCGCACGCCGTGGCGCAAAGCTCATCCAGCTTGGAGATCTTGCCCCCGCTCTCCACCAACGCTGAAACGGCAACGCACACGGGTGCCTGCAGTATGCCGTCGCGGAGCTTGGCCCTCTTTTCGGGGCGGATTTCGCCTTGGGGCGTCGTGGTGTCGTAAATCGATTGGAGGGCATCGGCCAACCTGGTGCGGCCATCCCCAACATATACGTTGAAACGCCACGGCTGCGTCAGCCCGTGCGAGGGCGCCCAGTGCGCATCCTCGAGGATCTCGACAAGCAGCTCATCCGGGATTTGACGGCTGCCGTCCATCGATGCGGGCTTGACCGTGCGGCGGGTGCGGTAGGGGAAAGGGGAGGGCATAGGGGTGGCCGAAGCGGCTTTGTGCGGACAGACTGACGCGCCCGAGTGGGTAGGCAACTGGACTGTCTGCTTTCGCGGCGCCGGTCCCCGTCAGTCGCTCTTCATGAGTCGAGAGACATCGGGCTTGCTCGCCTTGAAGGCGGGAAGCGTGCACGCGGCAAGCGAGGAAAGAAGGATGAGCGTCGCAACGCCCGCCATGACCGCCGGGTCATAGGGCGGGGTCTCGAAAAGAAGGCTCTGCAGGAACCGGGTGAGGCCCAATGCCGCGGCTGTGCCAACCGCGACGCCGAGCGCCGTCAGGGCAATGCCCCGGCGCATGACGAGCGAAATGAGATTGGCGGGAGTTGCGCCGAGGGCCATCCGGATCCCGAATTCTCCCATCCGCCGGTCGACGGTGTAGGCCAGCATCGAGAACATCCCGACTGCCGTGAGCAGGATCGCTATTGCCGACAGGACCTTGAGCACCGAGAGCGCCAGGTGCTCGTTTCGCAGCTGGTCCAGCCGCAGATTGGCGAGCGGGATGCCGGAAGCGCTGACGATCCTGGGGTCAAAGAGATAGATTGCCTGGCGAAGCCGGGTCACGGATTCCCCGGTGGGTTCGGCTGTCATCTCGACGACGAAGGACGTGCCTGCCATCGGCGACCAGGTTATCGGCATGTAGATCCTGGGCCCAGGCGGTGAGCGCAGGATCTCCCTGACGTCGCCCACCACCCCGACGACCCGCCATCCTCGGAACGCACCCGTCGCCCCGGTGGGCTTGAGATACTGGCCGACCGGATCCGTCGCGCCAAACCGCGTCCGGGCAAGCGTTTCGTTTACCATGACATCGCCCTGTGCGTCGGGTGAAAGCCACTTGCCTGCCTTGAGGGACAGGCCCCCGGCTTTTTGGTAGTCGGGCGAAACATATGCCCCGTTGATCTTCATGACCGAGCCGTCCCGGGCCTCCACCTCATTGGTTATGGATTCATAGCCCGCCAGCAGGCTCTCCGAGCCAAACGCGACCGTTGAGACCCCGGGCACCCGCTGGAGCGCGGCCTGGAGGCGCCTAAGGACCGTCAGGCGATCCTTGGGGTCCTGCGAATAGGTGGACGGGAAATTGACCCGGAGGTTTATCCGGTGGCTTGGATCAAATCCGAGTTCGACGTCCTCGAGGTGCTGGAACGTGCGGACCATCAGGCCGGCGCCGACGAGGAGAACGACGGCGAACGTGGCCTGGAGGACGACGAAGGTTGACCTCAGGCGCGCCATGCCGCGGCTTTCACCGACGGCGCCGCCCCCTGACTTCAATCCGCCCTGGATGTTCACGCGCAGGAGATTCAATCCCGGGACAAGGGCGATCGCGGTTCCCGTCAGAAGGGTGAGGCCGCCCAGGACGAGATAGGTCCTCCAGTACAGGTGCCACGCGCTCGGATCGGGGGCCTGGCTCTGGTTTCGGGCGGCCAACCTGAACACGGGGATCAGCCAGTTGGCGACCAGCGCTCCGAGGAGGCTGCTGCAGATGCTCAGCCCGAAGCTTTCAATCAGGAGCAGGCGGATGAGGCCCCACCGTCCGCCTCCCAGCGCAAGCCTGATGCTGGTCTCCCGCTGCTTGCCCATCAGGTGAACCAGCATGAGGTTGGTCGCATTGAGGCAGGCTATGGCGTACAGAAAACCCACGGCGCCCAGCATCATCCACCGGACCTCGGGCCGGTAGATCTTCTCCAGCTCGTGCATTGTCTGGAGGGCCGGCACCCTTGGCTTGTACCATTTCATCTTCACGGGAGTGTCGACCTTGATCCTCGAAAGTGCGGCCTGGGCCTGGCCCTTGGTGACACCGGGCCGTGCGTGGCCGATCACAATTAAGCTCGGGTCCCACGGATCATCCGAATTGTCCCTGAGCACCAGCGGCCGGAAGACATCCGACGCACAATAGGGTGGCAGGCGCAGCCCCTCCCTCAGGACGCCGATCACCGTGCACGCGTCCTGGTTGACCAGTATCTGGCTCCCCAGGACCTCGGCCGATCCGCCCAGGCTGTTCTTCCAGAAATTATAGCTGACCACCACCGCCTGGTCCCGCCCCTGGACGTCCTCCCCCGCCACAAAGCCCCGGCCCATGGCGGGGGAGACGCCCAGCATCTTGAAAAAATTGGGAGAGACCGCCCTTGTGCTGATGCCCACCGGTTTGCGGTCGACCACCACGTTGCCCACCTGGTAGGCGGAGATCGCGAACTCCGAGAAAAGGGTTTCGTCGGCGCTGTAGGCCTTGAACTGGTACTCGAAGACCGACGGGACAAACCGGCCGTCCTCGCTCATGTTTCCGATCATGTAGAGATCCTCCGGCGATGACTGTCCCTGAAACAGGAACCAGTCCACCATGGCATAGATGGCCGTCGCCGCGCCGATGCCGAGGGCAAGGGTAAGCACCGTCACCGACGTGAAGCCCTTGCGCCTGAGCAGTGAGCGGGTGACGTACCGGATTTCGGAGATCATTCGGTCTCGGAGGGGCGGCCGTCAGCTTGGATGCCGGTTGTCCCATTGCGACAAAAAGCCGCCCGCCGCCGCTCGAGGGACGTCGAATCTCCCCGTCCGAACTGTTACATCCTGACGTTTGACGAATTTGCGGCAGGCAGGCACGTTTTGGGCTCCGACTCATCCCAAAATGAAAACCCTAGCCGCCCTCGCAGCCCTTTCCCTCGCCACCATGAACACGCAAGCCGCCATCGTGACCCGCGACATCGCCTATGAGCAGGGGGGCGTGAAGCTCCAGGGCTACCTTGCCTATGACGACGCCAAGGCCGGCGGCGGCAAGCTGCCGGGCGTCCTCATCGTCCACGAGTGGTGGGGCCTTAATGACTATATCAAGGGCCGGGCCGTGCAGCTTGCCGGGCTCGGATATGTCGCCTTCGCCCTCGACATGTACGGAACGGGCGTCCTCGCGACGAATCCCAAGGATGCAGGCGCCCTGGCGGGCCAGTTCTACGGGAAGCCCCTCATGGCCGAGCGCGCCCAGGCCGGACTGGACCAGCTGCTCGGGACGGGCCTGGTCGATCCCTCACGCGTCGCGGCGATCGGCTACTGCTTCGGCGGATCCACGGTGCAGGCGCTCGCTTATTCGGGAGCGCCCCTGGCCGGGATCGTGAGCTTCCACGGGGGCCTGTTGACCTACTCGGACGACGCCGCGGCGAAGAACAAGGCAAGGATCCTGATCTGCCACGGCGCCTTGGATCCGTCCATGAAGCAGGAAAAGATCGATGCGGTCCTGAAGTCGCTCAACGACGGGAAGGCGGATTATGAGTTCAAGCAGTACGCCGGGGCATACCATGCGTTCACCAATCCCGATGCGGACAAGATCGCCGAGGCCAACCCGGGCATGAAGGGCTTCATCGCCTACAGCCCGACGGCCGACCATCGCTCGTGGGCCGACATGCGGACCTTCTTTGACGAGATCTTCGCGCCGGCCAAGGGCTGACCGGGGAGCGCCCTCAAAGGCGCGCACTTTGCGGGCGGTGGTGCGCCACCTTAGCCAGGTACCGGCCCCGGTTCCCGCGCACCGAAATGCGTGCGCCGAACGCGCGGCTTAGGCCTCCCGTCGTCACGACCTGCTGCTTCGGGCCCGAGTCAAACACCCGGCCCTCCCGCATGAGGAGGGCGTGGGTGAACGCCGGCATGATCTCCTCGGCGTGGTGGGTGACGAGGACGAGCGAGGGACCGCCGCGGCGCCGGGCCAGGCTTTCCACGAACCAGAGGAACTCCTCCCTCGCCACGGGATCGAGGCCCGCGCACGGCTCATCCAGGATGAGGAGCCTCGGGCGGGCCATCAGCGAGCGCGCGATGAGGATCCTCTGCCTTTCCCCCTGGGAAAGATGGGTCCATTCGCGGCGCGCAAGGGCGGTGGCGCCTACGAATCGCAGGAGCTTGCGCGCCGCGGCGGCGTCGGAGCGGGTGGGACGGGCCCAGAGGTCGAGCTGCGCGTAGCGCCCGCTGACAACGGTATCGAGCGCCGTCTCCGCGGGGGGAATCGAGGCCTGGAGGGCGCTCGTCACGATGCCGATTTCCAGGCGAAGGTCGCGCCAGTCGGCCTCGCCATAGGTCCTCCCGAGCAGGGACACGTCGCCCGAGGACGGCGCGAGGTAGCCCGTGATCGACTTGAGGAGCGAGGTCTTCCCGCAGCCGTTGGGCCCGAGGATGACCCAATGCTCCCCCTTGCGGACGCGCCAGTCGACGCCGCGCAGGATCTCCGTCCGACCGCGGGCGACGCGAAGATCCGTGACCTTGAGAATTTCCTCCATGTGCCCGGAGAGTGGGGCAGCGCATGCGGGAATTCAACCGGGTCTTGAACGAAGGGCGCGTTTTCCCAAGCCTCTGCGCAGCCGTCCCCCATTGACCCTCGTCGACACCCATTGCCACCTGGATTCCGCGCAGAAGGGCGGCGGCCTGCCCGGGCTGATCGAGCGCTCCCGCGCAGCCGGTGTTGAATGGCTGGTCGCGATCGGGACGGAGCCCGACGACTGGGAGCTGAACCGGGACATTGTCCGGGCGAATCGCGCCTGCGTCCGGCACACGGTCGGCATCCACCCTTGTTCCGTGGGCGAGGGTTGGGAGGCGGCAGTCGCCTTGATCCCGGGTTTCTGGCAGGGCGCGGCAGAGGACGCCCCTGTCGCCTTGGGCGAATGCGGCCTCGACCGCTTCCACCTGCCGAAGGAGCCCGGGGAAGCGGAGACGGTTTTCGCCTTTCAGAGGGCGGCCTTCGATGCGCAGCTCGCGATCGCGCGGCGCCTGGGATGCGCGGTGGTGATCCATTCCAGGGGAGCCTTCCGCGAATGCGTGGAGATGATCGACGCAAGCGGGGTGGACTGGAATCGGGTTGTGTTTCACTGCTTCTCCGAGGGCGAGGCTGAGATCCTCGAACTTGCGCGCCGGGGCGGCAGGGGTTCCTTCACCGGAATCCTCACCTACAAGAACGCGGAGGGTATCAGGGCGGCGGCCAGGGCCCAGGGCCTCGCCCGGCTGATGATTGAGACGGATGCTCCGTTCCTCGCGCCGATGCCGCACCGCGGCAAACCCAACGAGCCGGCCTACCTCAGGCATACCGCGGAATACGCTGCGGGCCTTTTCGGGGTGTCGCTGGACGAGCTGGCAGCCGTGACCACGGCCACGGCGCGGGCATTCTACGGCTTCTAGAGCTTTACTTGTTAAGCCAGAGTTTGGGTTTCGCCCTGAGTCCGCGGTATTGCGATTGAGCTCGGTCCAGGTAGCCTCGGATTGACTTCCGCTTTTCAGTAATTCAGTATTACTGCATGAGCACCACCATTGCGATCTCCGCCCGTGGAACGCTGACACTTCCCATCGGCCTGCGTCGGAAGCTTGGAATTGATAAGCACCACTCCGTCCTTCTCGCGGAGGAGCGGCCAGATGGGATTTTTCTTCACCCTGCCGTCACAGTTCGGATCCGCGACATTCCTGCGGCGACGATAAGAAAATGGGTTGCAAATGACGAGGCCGACGCCGCCAGCGTCAAGATGGCCAAGAGGTGATCGTCTTTCTCGACACGTCCACGATCCTGGCTGCGTGCTGGTCGGTCAAAGGTTTGTCCCACACCTGATCGAAGTTGCCCCGAAACAGGGTTGGAGCCTTGTCACCGCGGACTATTGCGTGGCTGAGATTGAACGATATGTTTTGAAGCATCCGGCCGGTGCGACGCGATGGACCCAAACAGTCCAAAAGCGGATAGGCGTGGTCGGCTCGATCTACGTGCTCGACCGGCCCATTGTTTTTGACGCGACCAAGGACAGACCCGTAGTGCTTTCTGCCATCGGGAGCGACGCAGATTATCTCGTCACATCTGACACCACCGACTTCGCCCATATCCTCGGGACTACCGTTTACGGAGTAAATATCCGCACGCCCAAGACGTTTCTGCTGGAGGTTGGCGTCGTTCGGGCAGACCCAGATCGATAGAGATCATGGACGGGGAACGGCCTCCAGCCGGTCCGCGTTCCCGCAACGTCCACCTAATCAACCGTTCAGGCCTCGTCGAACTTGCGCGCGAAAAGCTGCTCGAGCTCGGAAAGCATCAGGGGGGCGTCGTCACCCGTGGCGATGAACTTGACCTTCGAGCCCTTGCCCGCGGCCAGCATCATGAGTCCCATGATGCTCTTGCCATTCACCTGCTCCTCGTCCTTCTCGACGAAGACCTCGGCCTTGAACTTATTGGTGATCCGGACGATCATCGCAGCCGGGCGCGCATGGATGCCCAGCTTGTTTTGCACAACAAGCTCCTTGACCACGGCTTGGCCCGCAGGGGTGGTCTCTATGGGATTCATGGGTGTTTTGTCAGGCAAAGGTGAACGGCGAACCGTCTACCGTCCCTAGCTAGGCCCGGCTTGCAACTCAAAAACCAGATGGCACGATCTGGCCGGATGCCCCGAACAGCAATAATCGTACCGTGCCGATTGGAGTCCAAGCGATTCCCCAGAAAGCTTTTACATAAGATAAACGACCGCCCTTTGCTGCTCTGGGTTGCCGAGAGGATCTCGAGGGTGGCACCCAATTTTGACCTTTGGTTTGCCGTCGACGACAGGACCCTGGCGGACTGCCTGGCCCCCGGCGGGTTCAGGACCGTCATGACCCGCGTCGACCATCCCAGCGGCACGGACCGGATAGCGGAGGCGAATCGGACGGTGGGTGCCGACCATGTGATCAATATCCAGGCGGACGAGCCCCTGGTCTCAGGGGCCCAGGTCCGGCTGCTGTCCGAGTTGATCGCCGGAAAGGCGGACATGGCGACCCTGGCGACCCGTTTCACGACGGCGGACGACTTCCGGAACCCGAACCAGGTCAAGGTGGTTTGCGACGGGAGCGGCCGCGCGCGGTATTTCTCCCGCTCGCCGATCCCGTACCCGCGCGACCGGGGAGGCAATGTCGACGACGCCTGGGTCGGCGCAAACCCCTGCTTCAAGCACCTGGGCCTCTATGCCTACAAGGCGGCCTTCCTTGAGGATTTTGCAGGGCTTCCCGTGGGCAAGCTGGAGGTGATCGAGCGGCTGGAGCAGCTGCGCGCCATCGAGAACGGCCGCGAGATCGCGGTGGGGCTGACCGACGACCCGACGATCGGGGTGGACACCCCCGAGGACGCCGAGAAGTTCCTACGCTTCGTCGGCGGCGCCTAGATCGCGCCGGCCATCCGGGACTCGACCATCCGGTAGAAGTCCACGAACAGCGGGTCGGCGTCGCTGGGACCGGGAGCGGCCTCGGGATGGTACTGGACGCAGAACACGGGGAGCGCCTTGTGGCGCAGGCCCTCGACCGTGTCGTCGTTCAGGTTCACCTCGGTGACGACCGCGCCGCTGTTCGCGAGGCTCGACGGGTCCGTTGCGAAGCCGTGGTTCTGCGCGGTGATGGAGACCTTGCCGGTCTCGAGGTTCTTCACCGGCTGGTTGCCGCCGCGGTGCCCGAACTTGAGCTTGAACGTCGTGCCTCCCAGGGCGTGCGTGATCATCTGGTGTCCGAGGCAGATCCCGAACATCGGGTACTTGGGCAGGAGGTTCGTCACCGTCTTGTAGATGTAGGGAAGGGCCGCTGGGTCGCCGGGCCCGTTGGACAGGAAGATGCAGTCAGGGTTGTGCTCCTCGACCTGTGCGGCCGTGGCCGCCGCGGGGAAGACGTGGACCTCGAATC
>Ga0302326_10015767_pt1 | contig 15873 bp, 10 predicted proteins | sample Palsa_T0_3_FD_202264 | JGI IMG/M metagenome (GOLD analysis project Ga0302326, IMG submission 202264) | Peat permafrost microbial communities from Stordalen Mire near Abisko, Sweden - Palsa_T0_3 | ecosystem: Environmental > Terrestrial > Soil > Palsa > Peat permafrost | place: Sweden: Abisko... | reverse complement strand
CGGCGGGTTGCGCTGCTACGTGGTGCGGGTGGCCGGCCCCAACGCGGTGGCAGCTCGCTGGCTGCTCCCGGGCATGCGTTGCTACCTGCCCGACGGCACCGTGGATGACGTCTTCGTTCAGGCCGCCTGGCCCGGCGCCTGGTCCGACGGGATGGAGGTCGGGACCCAGCTGCTGGAGCAGCCACTCACCGTGGACGGCCCCTATGTCCCGGGCACCGGCGGCGCCTCCGGGCAGCTCACCGTGCGAACCGCCTCCGCCTTGCAGCTGGTCTCGGGCGACCTGGTACGGCTCGACCTCGGCCCACTCCTCCCCGGTGTCTACCTGAGTGTCGGGACGGTGGGTCCAAGCGGACCAGGCGGGGTGGCACAGGTGACCGCAGCGGGCGAGGTGCCATTCATGGCGAGCGTGGCGTCGCCCCCCGCAGACCTCCTGGCCTCGGCCGTCACGCTACTTGAGCCCGACGCCATGGCGAGCCTGCCTCCCTCCGTCCCCGTTGTGGGAGCGAAGCTCCTGCGACTGGACCTGGTCATCCAACAGCTGCCCTCGGCCGGCGGCAGCGCCCAGCAACTGGAGCAGTGGCTCAACTTGACGTTCAACCCGCCCGCCAACGCAAGCGCCACGGGCACAGCAGGCGCCGCTGTCCCAACGTGCTGGCTCAACTCGCTCCAGCCGACCGGTAGTGCGCCCAATCTCAACGTGTCCCTCTTGCTGGGAACAGATAGCGACACCACCGGCCTCGTGTCCCCGGGCGGCGCGGGCGGGATTTTTGTCCCCGTCGGCATGGACGAGCTGGGTACGACGGCCGAGTTCGTCGATGCTTCGTTGGGTTCGATTCCTGTGCCCGGGGTGGTGGCAGGCGACGACGACCTGGCGTCGTTCGATCCGGTGGCATTGTTCCTCGACCCGAACCTGTTGGACGAAACGGTCTTCGACCTGGTCGACGATGCCAACCAGCTGACGGTGCTGTCTTCCAACCCGATCCAGCTGAAGGGCATCCACTCCGTCATCGCCGTGGACGACGTGGCGATGCTCTCGGTCCCCGATGCGGTCCTACGGGGATGGACCACCGTCGCACCGGTACCCGACCCAGTCGCACCCACGCCACTGGTACCGGTGGTGGGCACCGACTGGTCACGCTTTGGCTGCTGCCAGCCCCCCGTCGTGGTGGCGCCGGCGCCGTCCCCGCCTCCGGTGACACCGTCCTATTTGAACGCGCCGGTGCTCGACGACCTGGCTGACTACGACCCGGCGCCCTTGATGGCGGTCCAGGCCGCCATGGTGTCGCTGTGCGCGGCGCGCGCGGACGCCGTCGCCGTGCTGTCGGTACCGAGCCACTACCTGACCGCAGACTACGTGAGCTGGTACCAACAGCTGACCAGCAACGGCCAGGTGACCGGCAGCCCGCTCAGCTACGCCGCCGTCTGGCATCCGTGGATCCAGATCGTGGAGCCCACGACGCCCCAGTTGGCCCCGCTGCGTTCGGTTCCCCCCGACGGGGCGGCGTGCGGAACCATCGCAGCCCGAGAAGCGGCCCGGGGCGTCTGGGTGGCGCCGGCCAACATGGCGCTGCGCGGCGCGGTGGCGCTGACCCCGGCCCTGCCCGAGGCCGACACCGTGACCCTGTTCAACAACCACGACAACCTGTTGCGCCGCCAGCCAGGGGCGTTCGCCGCCCTCAGCGCCCACACCCTGTCCGCCGACCCCGCCCTTCTCCAGGTCTCGGTGCGACGGCTGCTCATCCTCCTGCGCAAGGTCGCCCTCCAACAGGGCATGCGCTACGTGTTCGAGACCAACACCGACCGCTTCCGCCAGCTGGTCCGGACCTGCTTTCAGCGCCTCCTGACCCAGCTGACGCAGCTCGGGGCCATGGTGGACTTCCGGGTGGTGACCGACGGTTCGGTGAACACGCCCGACGACATCGCCAACGGGCGCCTCATCGTCGTGCTTCTCGTCGCCCCGACCAACCCCGTCGAGTTCATCACCGTCACCCTGGTACGGGCGGGCGAGGGCCTGCTCGACGTGCTGGCGTCCTAGGCACCTCGTCATGAGCACGGTCGCCCCTTTTACCAGCTTCCGCTTCGAGGTCGTGCTCGACCTGGCGTCGCCCGTCGACGGCCTGTCCAGCCCTTTGTGCGACGCCGCCTTCGCCGAATGCGACGGGCTTGAGATCACCATGGAGCCTAAGACCATCGAATCGGGCGGTGTCAACGACCGACAGATCCACCTCATCGGACCCGTCAAGTACAGCCAGCTGACGCTCAAGCGGGGCATGACCTCCAACCTCCAGCTGTGGAGCTGGTTCGCCCTGAACATCCAGGGCACCGTCACCCCCGCCTCGGGCACGGTGACGATGTGGGACACCGACAGCACGCCGGTCATCGAGTTCACCCTTGAGGGCTGCCTGCCGGTGCGCATGCGGGCCCCGTCCCTCAACGCCCGCGACGGGCTGGTGGCGGTGGAGGAGTTGGCCCTGGTCTACGAGAAGCTGACCGTGGGTCCCGCCGGGGCGGACGGTTTCGGCGCGTCACTGGGCGTGAGCGCCGGCCTGTCCGCCGGCGTGTCCATCGGAGCCAGCGCCGGGGCGTCGGTCTCCATCGGAATCGGCGTCGACTGATGGCCGCCATCCCCGGTCATGGCACCGCCACCATCACGGAGTGGAACCTGGTCACGAATCAGGCGGCGGACAACGGCGTGAACATGACCGTCGACTTCGACCCCCAGAGCCTTGAGCTCACCTACAGCGTTGCCGGTCCTCCGAGCGCGCAGCAGACCGATCCCTCAGGCGCCCAGAAGAACAATGCACCGGCCCAGCAGACCAGCCAATCCACCTCCTTGACCTTCACCTTGGTGTTCGACTCGACCGACACGGGCGACTCGGTGCAGACCAAGACCGACCAGGTGGTGTCGCTGACCCAGCCCGGGCCGGTGACCAGCGGCAGCCCCACGGCCGGCCCCCAGAAGGTGATCCAGTTCAGCTGGGGGACCTTCCTCTTCTACGGCCACGTGCAGTCGTTGAGCCAGACCATCGACTATTTCTCATCGGCGGGCACGCCGCTGCGAGCCACGGTCCACCTGACGTTGGACAAGGTGGACGCCCCGATCAGCAGTGGTTCCAGCCCGGCCCCGGCCCCGCCCATGGGATTCGGCGCGGGCGTCGGAATCGGCGCCTCGGCCTCGATCGGGGCGTCCGGATCGGTGGGCGCCAGCGTCGGCGTGAGCGCGTCGTTCGGGGGCGCGGTGGGGACGACCCCCCTCACGCTGAGCGCTTCGGGCGACACGGTGCAGAGCATCACCGCCCAGGGCGCACCAGGCGTGTCGTGGAAGGCAGTGGCGGCCGCCAACAACATCGACAACCCCAGGATCCTCCCCCCCGGAACCGTGCTCGACCTGAGCGCGGGGGCCCAACTGAGCGCCGGCTCCTAGCCACAACTAGCCACAAGGAGAAGCAGACAACCGATGGCCGTCATCATCAACGAGATCGAGGTGCTCGATCCAACCCCGCCCGCACCACCGCCCGCCGGACGCCCGGCTGCCGCAGCAGCCGCCGTGTCCGTCGACAGCGTTATCCGCCTGCTCCGTGACCTGCACCAGCGCGAGCTGCGCCTAGTGGCGGACTGACGTGTCCACGACCACCACCGCCGCCTATGTCTCCACCCCGGTCATCGCCCTGGGTGGCCAGACCGACCAGGGGTTGTCCGACGACCTGGTGGCACTCACGGTGGAGGAGACGATCGTGGGCATGAGTTGGTGCGAGGCTCGGTTCAACAACTTCGGGTACCGCAACGGCACCCCGGGCTACCTCTACCTGGGCCGGGACCGGATCGACTTCGGGACGACGATGGGGATCACCCTGGGCGCGGGCGACCAGAGCCGCCAGGTCTTCACCGGCAAGGTCAGCGCACTCCAGGCCGACTTCCCGGCCACTGATCCCGCCCAGGTCCTGGTCTTCGCCGAGGACGCCCTGCAGGACTTCCGCCTGACCCGCCGGACGCGGTCGTTCGAAAAGGTGTCCACCGCCGATGTAGCGGGGCAGATGGCCAGCGATCACGGCCTCACCCCCCAGATCAACCTGGCCGGACCGACACGCGACGTCGTCGCCCAGGTCAACCAGAGCGATCTGGCGCTGCTGCGGTCGCTGACCCGAGCGGACAACGGCGAGGTGTGGTTGGACGGCACGACGCTCAACCTGGCGGGACGTCCCGACCGCGACGGCGGGTCCATCACCTTGATGTTCGGCGGCGGCCTGGCCGCCTTCTCGGTGCGGGCCGACCTGGCCGACCAATGCACCGATCTCGGGGTGGGTGGCTGGGACGTGGGCGCCAAGGACGCCATCTTGGAAACGGCGGATGTGTCGGCGCTCGGCAGCGAGCTGGGCAGCGACACCGCCGGCGCCTCGATCCTGGCGACCGCCTTCGCCGCCCGCAGCGAACGGATTGTACGGGCCGCTCCCCTGGCGTCCGACGATGCCACGGCGCTGGCCAAGGCCGCCTACCTCGAGCGAGCCCGGCGCTTCGTCTGCGGGACCGGCCTCACCAACGGCACGGCACTCATGCGCGTCGGAAGCCGATTGGCCCTCTCGGGCCTGGGCGGCATCTTCGACGGCAGCTACTACGTCAGCCGGACCCGGCATCTGTTCGACATCGCGCAGGGGTATCGCACCGAGTTCGACGTCGAACGGCCCGGCATCGGAGCAGCGCAATGACCGTCCTCGACGCCAACGAGGTACCGCTACGCCTCGATCGAGCGATGACCTGGCCCGAGTCGCACTATTACGGCGTCTACCCGGCGACGGTATCGAACAACCAGGACCCGGCGAACCAGGGTCGGGTGCAGATCCATCTCCCCTGGTCCCCGGACGCGGCCAGCGGTGTCTACGAGGTGTGGGCCCGCTTGGCCACGACCATGGCGGGTGGGCAGCGCGGGACGTGGTTCATCCCCGAGGTGGGTGACGAGGTACTGGTTTCGTTCCTGGGCGGTGACCCCAAGTGGCCGTATGTGATCGGCGCCTTGTGGAACGGCCAGGACCAACCGCCCGTGACCATCGACGCCAACAACGACATCCGCTCGATCACCTCGCGTTCCGGTATCCGCATCACCATGGACGACACCGCCGGAGCGGTGACCCTCACGCTCAGCACGCCGGGCGGCCAGGCCGTGACCCTGGCGGACGGCGGGCCGTCGGTCACGGTGTCGGACAGCAACGGCAACTCGATCAAGATGGACGCCAGTGGCATGACCATCACCGCCGCCGCCCAGCTCACCATCAACGCCCCGACGGCCAACATCAACATCGGCAGCGTCACCGCCAACTCGGCCATGTGGACGTATTCCGGCGTCATCCAGACCGACACCATCATCGCCGCCGCCGTGGTGGGCACCACGTACTCACCCGGCGTGGGGAACTTCCTGTGATGACCGAGGTCCTCGGCTGGTTGGCCCCGGCTCCCCTGTGGGGTGACGGTGGGATCGCGGTGGAAAGCCCGGCGCTGCTGCAGCCTTTCATGGCCGAGATGCAGAGCGACCAGTTCGTGGCCGAATTCCTGGCCGTCATGTCGGCGCCGGGCACCGCCGGTGGCCCCGATCCGACCGATCTGTTCACCATGTCACCGACCGTCGCCAACAACGGGTCGTACCGCCTCTACCAGCCTCTGAGCCAGCGCTACTACCTGGTGACGGCGTCGCTGGTGTGCCGCCGGGTCGGCATCCCCGACCGGGCCGTGGACCGCTCGGCCGGGGAGCGCACCAGCTTCGTGGTGCGCCGGCTCATGCCCGACGGGACCGAGCAGGCGTGGGTGCCGATCACCGGCGCGCCCGCCATTCCAGGCGGACCGCCCACGGGCACGTTCAACCAGGCCTCACCGTGCGAGCTGTTCAAGGGGGAGGAACAGTTCCCGATGCACCCGGCCCCGGTCGCCACCTTCGCTGCGCCAGGTACGACGGCGGCCACCTTCGGCATGGCGCCGGGCGGGCCCGGTCGCACCGTCCACTACGGCTACATCGCCACCGGCCGGCGAGAACGCATGATCGTGCCGTTGAGCGATGACGTCGCGGTCAGCGACCTGGCGACGGTCAACGCCCTGGCACCGGCCGATGGCGGCCCGAAGTTCCCCGAGAACCCAATGCTGGGGGACCTGTTCAGCCGGGTGGTCCACCCGTGGCGGATCCTTCAGGACATCGCGCAAGGCGTGGCGACGCCGCCTGGGAACTCGAACACCGACTACGCCTCGCTGTATGTGATCTTGGACCTGGGCGACTGGCTCAACACCAATCTGCCCACGGTCTACGCCAACCTGATGGCCAGCGCGGCAATCGGCTCCTCCGCGGGCGACGCGCTCCGAGCCGCCATCGAGGGCATCACGGTCAAGACGAAGAATCCGTCCTCCTCCACGACATTGGCCCAGGCGTTGATCGACCTCAGCTCCTTTGAGGCGCTGGTCAGCGGAGCGGACATCGCAGGGCCAAGCACCGACTACGACCTGACCGCAGCCTGGACCTCGACGCCCGATGTCGCCACCTGGCTGGGCAGCTCGCGGATTTCCGGTGGGGGGAGCCTGGCCGCCCTCGCTCTGGCCGCCCTCAACGAGGCCCAGGTCCAGCCCAGCGTGCCCGCTGAGTTGCAGGGGATGATCAAGATCGACCCGGCGTGGCCCGTGGCCGGGAATGGGCCGGACAACTTCATCATCCGCACCGTCTTCCAGCACGATCCGTGCCGCCCCGTGCTCAGCGCCCAGAGCCCGCCCTTCCAGCTGGCCCGAGCTCTCGACGGCGACGCCCCGGCCCGCAAGATACGAATCGCCCTGCCCGACATCTCCAACCTGCGCCAGTTCCAGCGGGGTGTGGCGATCGAGATGCCACCGAGCCTGCGTCGGGTGCTCGACCGGGTGACGCCCAAGACCCTGCAAGGCGACCTGGGAAACGACCCCGGGGTCGAGCTGGGGATGATCTGCTCCTTCTCCATCCAGATCATGTGGGTGCTGTCGTTCATGGTCATGTTCGTCTTCGTCCTCACCTTCAACATCATCTTCTGGTGGGTCGCCTTCATAAAGATCTGCTTCCCCATCCCCGTGCCCGCGCCCGAACCGACAAATCCGTCGCCCAATCCGTCGCCATGAGCACGACCCCCCCTGACTACTACGGCACCGGGATGTCGTTCCCTCCCCGGGTGGGTCCCGACGGCTCGATGGTGTGGGCCAGCGGCGAGCTGGACGTCCGAGAATGCATTTGCACCATCCTGCGCACCAGGCCGGGCGAGCGGGTGGAGCGGCCCACATTCGGCTGCGGGCTGACCCGCTTCCTGTTCGAGCCCAACTCCCCAGCCACCCTGCGGCTCATCCAGCAGGAGGTCAACCAGGCGCTCATGCAGTGGGAACCTCGGGTCACGCTCAATGCCGTGACGGCGTCGCTCAACGCCACCGATCAGCGGGCGGTCGACGTCGTCATCACCTACACCCTGATCGCCACCACCCAGCAGGAGCGGCTGGCCATGACCGTGACCCTGGATCAATAGGCCACATCATGAGCATCCCCGTCCCCGTCCTCGACGATCGCACCTTCGACCAGCTGGTGGCGGAGGCCACGGCGCGCATCCCGGTGCACACGCCGGAGTGGACCAACCTCAACGCCAGCGACCCCGGCATCACCATTGTCGAGCTGTTCGCCTTCCTGACCGAGAACCTGCTGTACCGGAGCAACCGGATCCCCGAGGCCAACCGCATCAAGTTCCTCACCATGCTCGGCATCTCGCTCCAGCCGGCCTCGCCCGGCACCGGGCTGGTGGCGTTCTCCAACGACCGTGGCCCGCTGCAGCCACCCCTCGGCCTCCCCGGCGGCACCGTGGTGAAGGCGGGCCAGGTCCCTTTCCTCACCACCACCGGATTGGCCGTGCTGCCGCTCACCGGCGCGGCGTACTACAAGCAGCCCCAGACGCTGGACGATGCCACACAAGCGATGTACCAGATGCTGTACCAAACGTTCCTCTCGACGAGCAGTGACGTGCTCAGCTTCTACCAGCCGGTCGCCCTGGCCGCCCCGGCCACGGGGAAGCCCGGACCGGTGGTGGACCTGGGCGACCCGGTAAACGGCACCATCGACCGCTCGCTGTGGATCGCCCTGCTCGGGCCGACGGGGGCGGACCTAGATGCGGTGCGCCGGGCGGTGGCCGGCCAGAGCCTTTCGATCGGCGTCTTCCCCGCAGCCGACACCCCGGGGCGGGTGCTGCCACCGGCGACCACGGGCAGCGCCCAGCCCGACCCGGGCCTGGTCTTCGAGATCGCGGCACCCGAGCCCGACGCCACCGGCAATTCGGGGCTTGGGTACGGGCTCGGGCCAGCCAATTACACCCGCCTGCCGATCACCTACGCCGACCAGGTACTGGTGGGACCGGGGATCGTGCAGGTGACTCTCCCCGCCTACGACCAGATCCTGCTGTGGAACTTCGACCCCGAGGAGGAGGGTACGGGCGACTACCCGCCCCGCCTGGACGACGCATCGGTGAGCGCCCGGCTGATCAGTTGGATCCGTGTCCGCTACCCACCCATGCCCGCGACCGACCAGTCATCGGCCACGGGCAACGGGACCACGGCCCCGTCGGCCCCGTCGGTGTCGTCGTCCGGGGGCTGCGGTTGCGGCCAGAGCGGATCGCAGCCCGCCTCCTCGAGCGCACCGGCTGGCTTGACCACCACCGGGTGCGGCTGTAGCGGCGGCTCGCCCGCCCTCCCGATTGCGTCGGGGCCGACCAACATGGTGCTGGCGGCCGACAGCAGCGATCAGCCCACCGGACGACTGACCTGGGTCGGCCTGAACGCCGCCACCGTCATCCAGGCGGTTCCCGTCGTCCAGGAGATGCTGGGCGTGGGAACCGGCACCCCGTTCCAGACCTTCACCGTGGCCAACACGCCGGTGGTGGTGGGCTCGAGCGCGTCGAACGTCCTGATCGAGGTGCAGGGCCTCGACGGCTGGCAGGCATGGACGATGATCGACGACATCTACGCCGCCCAGCCCGACGAGACCGTTTACATGCTCGATCCCGCGGCCGGCCTCATCACCGGCGGCGGCGGACTGTTCGGGACCCGGTTCCCGCTCGGCTCCAACGTCCGCGCCACCTACCAATACGGAGGCGGCTCGGCGGGCCAGGTGCCCATCGGCGCCATCGCCAAGAGCGTGGGCCTGCCCGGCGGCTTCAGCGTGACGAACCCGGTGGCCACCTGGGGGGCCAGCGATCCACAGTCGGCCAGCGACGGCGAGGCTGAGATCACCCGCTGGTTGCGCCATCGCGACCGCTTGGTGACGGCAAACGATTTCCAGGATCTGGCGCTCGCCACACCGGGCGTGGATCTCGGGCGGGCCGAGGTTCTCCCTCTGTTCAACCCCGACCAGCCCGACCCCACAACCACGTGGCCGGGCATGGTAACGGTGCTCGTCATCCCCCGGTCCGACCCGGTCACGCCCAACGCCCCCACTCCTGACCTGCAATTCCTCAACTCGGTGTGCCAATGGCTCGATCCCCGCCGGCTGGTGACCACCGAGGTGCACGTCCGCGGTCCGCTGTACCAGCCGATCTGGGTCTCGATCGGCATCGAGGTTCTCCCGGGGCAGGTGTTCTCGCTCGTGCGCCAGGCGGTCAACGACGCCGTCGTGGCCTTTCTCTCCCCGCTCACCGGTGGCCTGCCCGCGCCGGGCGAGGACAGCGGGACCGGGTGGCCGCTCGGCACCAATGTCCGCAGCAACGACATCGAGGCGGTGGCGACCCGGGTTCCCGGCGTGCGCTACGTGGATTCCGTCCTCATGGCCGCGGCCGACGCCTCGGGCGTGGTTTCCTTCGCCGTCGACCCGGTACCGATGGCGGGCCTGCAACTGCCCGCGGCCACGGTGTTCGTGAACCAGGGCCAAGCCGAATCTCCCGCCTCCCTTCTCGGGTCTGCGCAGCCCGTGCTCCCGACCCAGGTGCCCGTCCCCCTCGTACCCCCCACCTGCTGACCGTGGACGTCCAGGGATCCTCCTTCCACTTGCTCAACGGTTGCTCGGACTGGGGACGCTGCACCGACAGCGCCACCGGGCAGGCGCTGACGGCGGAGTGGGCTGAGCAGGCGGCCGGCCTCCCCTCCGCGCTCCCGAGCGCCCTCGAGTACGACGAGGCGAAGGCAGCGCTGCGGCTTCGGCGCGATCTCACCCTGTTCCGTCGGGCCGGGCGCAACACCGCGCTCCAGCAATCGGCCCGACGGGGAGCGGCACGTGACACCTACGGCAACTGGTATTGGATCGGCCAGGACCCCACGGTCATCGAGTGGTACCCGGTGGGCGACACCGGGGCGTCGACGTGGTGGTCGGTGGCGGACCTGACGACCTCGTGCGCCGGCGCGCAGGTCTCGGCCCCGGCGATGGAGCAGGCCAACTTCTCAACGTGCCGCGCCGCGCCCCCCGCTCCGATGGTGCTGCAGGGCTTGACCATCACCAGCCACGCCTATCTGGCCGCCGGCTATCTCGTAGGGGGAGCCGCGGGCATGCCCAGCGAAAGCGGCCTTCTCGTTTTCGACCTGCAAGGCGGAGGGCCGCCGCTGCGGCTGGCGTGGCCCGCCTCGTCGGGCTTCGTCCCCTGGGACCTGGCCGATACGCCCGATGGCGGGCTGCTCGTCCTCGACCGCGGCCAGGCCATGTACTGGGCGCTGGACCGCTATTTCCGACTGCGGGCGGAGGTCACCAGCGTTCCCGCCATCTTCCAACCGTTGTCGGGCGGCCAGACCGAACGTCTCGGGGCGTCGGTGTGGCCGGTCGGCGTATCCCTGGTGACTGGATCGCCTCCCGACCAGATCGACCCGGTCGCCATCGAGCCGGGGCCCGACGGCACCGTGCTCATCCTCGACTCCGACGCAGCTCGCGGCTACTCGATCGTACGGCTGTTCGACGGCGGGGCGCAGCGCTGGGCCACCTCCCTGGCCGACGCCATCGAGGTGATCGCCCTCAATGACCCCACCGAGACGCCACAGCTCTACTGGCTGTTGGGCCATGACTTCTGCTATCTCGCCGGGCCCCCGGCAACCGGCCCTCTGACACCACCGATGCTGTACATCGCCGACGCCGAAGGCCAGCAGGTGGTGGCTTTCACCCTCGACCCCAACTCCGGTGCATTCGCCGTCCAGCCAGATTTCCTGCCCCTGCGCCGATTCGACGGCAAGGCCTTGGTGCGAGCGGCCACTGGTGCCTGGTACGACTTTGGCGACCGCTGGGTGCCGCTCGACGTGTTCACCCAGTGCCGGTTTGCACCACAAGCCACCTTCACCACCCCGGTCGACTTCGCAGGAGGGCCGGCCGGCCAGCCCTTCGACAGCCAGCTACCGGGCTGCGTGTGGCACCGCTTCCTGGTCGATGCCCAGATCCCGAGCGGCACACGTGTCGAGGTACGGGCGCGGGCGGCCGACGACCCCGACTTGCTGGTGCAGTCGGCCTGGCTGCCACAGCCAGTCCCCTACCTCCGCTCCGACCTGCCAACGGGCAATGCCGAGCTGGCCTGGTACGACCCGTGGGTCGACCAGCGCCTGCCCGACGGGACCCTGCCCGACGGCACCGGGACCTGGGAGTTCCTCTTCCAGCAGGTCACGGGGCGATATCTGCAGGTGGAGGTGTCGCTGGTGGCGGGCGGAAGCTCGAGCCCGCTGCTGCGGTCGCTGCGGGTCTGGTACCCGCGCTTCTCCTACCCGCAGAACTACCTACCCGCCGTCTACCGAGACGACGCCGCTCCCCTCGGGTTCCTCGAGCGCTTTCTGGCCAACTTCGAGGGCTTCTACACCGCCACTGAGGAGCGCATCGAACTCTCCAGTCTCCTGCTCGACGGGCGCACCGTACCGGCCGTCGACCTGCAGTGGCTGGCGTGCTGGTTCGGCCTGGTTCTCGACCCGCAATGGGAGGAGGACCAGCAACGCTTCCTGATACGCCACATGGACCTCTTCTACCGATGGCGGGGAACGGTGCCAGCCCTGATCGCGCTGCTGCGGGTGTACCTCGAAGACTGTGTGCAGGAATTGGTTTTCGACGGCACCTGCCCAGGGACCGCCACGGTGCGGGTGGTCGAGCGGTTCCTCACCCGGGACACGGGCGGGGCCATCTTCGGCGATCCCTCCGCCACCGCCGAGGGCAACACTGAGGCCGACCGGGTGGCGAACACCGCCCACCAATTCGACGTCCTGGTGCCCACGACCCTGACGGCCGTGCAGCTGGCCATGGTGGACCGCCTCGTGGCGGCCAACCGCCCGGCCCACACCGCCTACACCGTGCGCCCCTCTGACGACCTGTTTCTGGTGGGTACCGCCCGCCTCGGGATCGACACCCAGGTGGGCAACGGAGCGGCCTTCGTGCCGATGGTGATCGGTGGAAACACCGCCCTGGCCGCCGCCTATCTCGGCTTCCCCCACCCCAACGAGCTGGCCGACCGGATCGTGAGCGATCGTGACCACGTGGGCCAGCTCACCCTGTGACCAACTCGAAAGGTGAGAGATCACCAGACGTGACAGATCAAGACCGTGAACCAACGAGGAGTCGGCCGTGAGCAACGTCAACCTGCCGTGCGTCTCCCTCAGCACCGGGACTCTGAGCCCCGATCTGAGGGTCAACTACCAGTTCGGGATGGTCCTCGGACTGAATGAGTTCCTCCAGGAGCAGGAGCACAACCTGTTCCTCGACCATCTGCAGGCCCGGTCATTGCACGGCTACGGCACGGTGTACGGCGCCCAGGTCACCACGAGCGTTCCCTCCGACGCTCCCCAGGACGTCCAGGTCACGGTGGCCCCAGGGATGCTGATCGACCAATGGGGCCGCGACGTGGTCATCCGCAGCCCCCAATGCGCCCGCCTCGGAGCCTGGCTGGCCGAGCAGGAACTGGCCAGCCCCGGGACCATTGCCTCCAACCTCGGCCTCTCGGGCGAGCTGATCGTCTACGTGGTCGCCAGCTACGCTCAATGCCAGGACGACCTGGTCCCCCTGCCCGGCCAACCGTGCAGCAGCAGCGCCCAGGTGCAGGTGCCCTCCCGCCTGCGCGACGCCTGGGACATCGAGTTGCGCTTCGCACCGCCGCACATGCCGGCGTGGGATGCGGTGCGTCGGGTGGCCGGACTGCTCAACTCGGTGCAGGTGGTCACCGGCCTCCCCGCGGCCGCGTCAAGTGAGTCGGCCATCATCCAGGCGCTGCTGGCCTTGCCGGCCGAGGAGTTCCCGGAGCTGTCCGAAGGGTCGCCACCGCTGTGGCCGCCACCTTTCGGGTCGCCGCCACTCGGGTCGCCCCCACCCGGCTCCCCCCCGGACCCGGTGGGCTACCAATTGCCGGCGGAGACGGCGGCCGATGCGATGGACCGCATCCTCACGGTCTGGGTGACCCAGGTCCGGCCCCAGTTGGCCCCCGACCTGACCCAGCCGGGCACCGCCTGGGACCCTGCGGTGCTGCTGAGCACCCTGGTGTTCACGCCCGCCAGCCCCTTTGTGACCTCCACCCCCGTCATCGACGCCTGTGCCGACCCCGACGACACCGGCCGGCCATACCTGCTGCACACGCAGCTCATCCAGGAGTTGCGCCCGGCCGGCTCGTCGGGAGCGGTGGCCGCGCCATTGCCCGAGGAGCTGGTGACGCTCAGCGCCAGCGCCGACGTCAACGGGGTGGCGACCATGACCGCCTGGTTCCATCTCGGCCCGGTTTCCTTGCCGACCACGATTTCCGTTGCCGGCCCGACCGGGTCACCCGCCGCCTTCAGCACCCTGGCCGTCGACTCGTCGGCGGGCGGATTCTCCGAACTGTGGACGCTGAACGCGCCCACCGCGTCCCCAGGCTTCACGGTGGCCGACGGCGAACAGTTGGCGGTGACCTTCCCCGGCACCGGCGTGATGGTGGGCAACAGCACGACAACCCTGGCTGCGGCGGCAGCGGCGGCGGGCGTGCAGGGGCTCGACGCCTCCAGCACCGGGGACATCACGGCGTACGCCGTGGTACGTCGGGATCCTGCCCCCCCGGCTCCGATACCCCCGACGACCGACTTCATGACCCTCACCTACGTCGCGACCAACGAATCCACCAAGTCGGTTCAGAAGACCGCTGATATAGAATTGTGGCTGCACCCCGACCCAAACCCGTCGGCCCCGTTCACCGAGGGGGTCACGATCACCACGCCTACGGTGACGGTGTACAACGACTTGACCGGCCAGGTCGTGTTCGGACCGGCGGCCATGAGTCCGACGGCCTATCCGCCCGTCTGGACGGCGCCCATCGGCGGCGCCGCCGTCTCGAACTATTTGCGCATTGAGTTGGACACTGACGAGACCTCGGTGCAGATCGCCCGGCTTCGACCGCTGGATGTCGCCGGGCTTGAGGGCAAGGTGGCGGCAGGCCCGGAAATCCCGCCGATCTTCGGGTCGGAGAGCCTCACCACATGGATCACCAACAGCGGCCTCAACTTCCTTGGTTGGCGCCCACCGTCGGGGGACGTCCATGGCGCCATGGTCGGATTCCTTCGCCTCCCCCTCGCTCCGGTCACGTGATCGACCATGTCTAGCCAAGTGGTCGGATCGAGCTTCGTCAATGGGGCACAGTTCCCCAACTATGTCAACGGTCGCCTGCTGGCGGCGGAAGACCTGGCCACGGGGCAGTCGACGCTCACGCAGCGAGACGGCTGGATGGGCCAAGCGGCGGGGACGGGCATCGTCAACGGACTCTGGGTCGCCAACGCCGCGACCTCGGTGACCGTAGCCCCCGGGCTCGGGATCACCCCATCGGGCGAGCCCGTGTCCCTCGCCGCCCCGGTCACGCTGCCCCTATCGGTAGCAGGTTCTACCGCCGCTCCAGGCGGGGGGAGCTTCGCCAACTGCACCGCCGCCTCGTCGGGGCCGCAGCCTGCAGTTGGGCCAGGGGCGTACCTCCTGACCGCGTTGCCGGCGCTCCAGCTGCAGGGTCAGGCACCGCTGGCGACACCATCAGACAGCGCCACGCCCGCCGGGTGCACCGCGCAATGGGAGGTGGAAGGCGTTCAGTTCAAGGTCATCGCACTGCCGACGGTCGCCACCGTGGACGGAATCGCGGTGACCGATGACAACCGACAGAACCTGCTGGCACATTGGTGTCTCGGCACCCAGCAACTGACCCAGCTCCCGGTCCAGCTCTTCGGGTTCAACCCCGCCTACCGCGGCTTGGATCAGCTGGCGTCGAGCGACTTGACCCCGTGCGACCTCCCGCTGTGCATCTTCTATTGGGACAACGGCTCGATCACGTTCGTCGACAACTGGGCGGCCCGCCGACGGGTCACCCGGCCCGACATCTCAACGACCCCGTGGCCGTCGGTGATGGCCGATCATCGCCAGTCGGACGGCGAGGCGAGGTTCTTGCAGTTCCAAGGACAAGTCGGCGCCATCGTCGCCCAGGGTGCGAGCCAACGCGCCGTCGCGGCCGACACGTTCGGACTGCTGCCGCCGGTCGGCTTCCTCCCGATCGCCAACCAGGATGCGGCCAAGGACGTCTACGACCTGTATAGCGACCTTAAAGGTGTTGTGCTGGACGAAGTCAATCTTCAGACAGACACGACGACGGCCGGCGTCGCTCCCTCAGGTGGCGCCGCTACCTCGGCCGGCGCAGCTACCTCAGGTGGCGCCGCTGCCCCGGCGGGCACAAGCACCGGCATCTCGCTGATCAGCCGAAACCTTGAGGTAATGCCCGGGGACCTGGAGCTCATCGGCACCGTAGCCAGCCGGCAAGCACCCGCGTCCGGATTCGTCCCGGCGACCTTCTTCGGGTCTCTGGCCCGCTTCGGTGGGTTCCTTTCGTGGGAGATGACGTACTTCGCCCTACGGCAGTCGTGGTTCATGGCGGCCGTCCCGACCGCCACGACCGAAACGGAGGGCGAAGA
>Ga0302326_10015766_pt1 | contig 15873 bp, 15 predicted proteins | sample Palsa_T0_3_FD_202264 | JGI IMG/M metagenome (GOLD analysis project Ga0302326, IMG submission 202264) | Peat permafrost microbial communities from Stordalen Mire near Abisko, Sweden - Palsa_T0_3 | ecosystem: Environmental > Terrestrial > Soil > Palsa > Peat permafrost | place: Sweden: Abisko... | reverse complement strand
AGCCGGCATGCGCGTGATAGCGGCGGTTTGCCTGGTGGAACGCGAAGAGGCTGGAGGCCGCGCCGCGTTAGAAGCCGCCTGCCAGGGTGCTCCCTTCCTCGCGCTGTACACTGCGAACGATGTAAAGACCGCCCACGTCCGTCAATCGCCGCCCAGCTAATTTACCGGACAAGAAAAAGGGCGCGCGGCCGGTGCGACGCGCCCTTCAGTCTGTTGCTACAGAAAAACTACCGACCGGTTGGCGATCCGCCGCCCGGATTTGCGTTGCCCTGAGTCGCCGGCGCACCGTTGTCGCCGGTGTTGCTCAGCAGCTGGATTTCCACGTGACGATTCTTCGCGCGACCCGCGGCCGTCTTGTTGGAATCGACCTCAACGTCCTTGCCCAGGCCCACCAGATAAAACTTGTGCGGGGCCACGTTGTACTTCGTTGCCAGATACTGCACCACAGCCATGGCGCGGCGGTCGCTCAGGTCGTAGTTGTACTCTTTGGAGCCAACCGAATCCGTCCCGCCCGTCACTTCGAGGATGTAGCTTTTGGCGCTGCCAAGCTGGGTTCCGAACTGATCGAGCTGATCTTTGGCGTCCTTGGTCAGAATCGACTTGTTGAAGCCGAACGTCACAGAGACGTCACCCACCTGCTTGTAGCTGTCCAGGTTGGCAACGACACCCGCCAGGGTATCCGCGCGGTTCACAGCTTCCTGCGCCGAAGACTGAGCGGTGTTGGCGGCCTGGCTGGCACTCTGTGCGTTGGTCTGCGCCTGGTTGGCCGAAGTCTGCGCCTGCTGAATGCCCGCCTGCGACCGCGAATCCACGTCGTGGATTGCGCGATTGTTTGCGGCGGTGGCATCGTCAAGCTCGTTGGTCTTCTGAATCACCGGCTCGGTCTGGCTGCGAACATAATTCTTGGTCGAACAGCCGGTTGTGAAAACCAAAGACAGCGCCGCAACTGCGGAGGCGGTCGCGAAACCTGTTCTGGAAATCCGCGTCATGTGTGACACTCCATTTCTTTTGACGTCCTTATTCTTTCTTTCTACTGAGAAAGCCCCGGCCGTCGGACGGATGCTTCCCTTTTCGTAAACAGAAAACAGCACGCACAGGCCCAAATGGTGGTAGTTCTTCGCAACCGCATGTTCTGATTGGACTTACATGTATGGATAGCGGGTTTTCGCTCCCTTGAAAATGTTACATCCGCGTATTTTTTACTTGAAATTCGACCTGTCCGACCGCAAAAACCGCCTTCCGACCACCCTTTACACTGGATACCAGGGCCGCAATGGATTTACACGAGAAGATTCGCACCTTACCCACACGGCCCGGCGTGTACCTCTATAAGAACGCCGACGGCGAGGTGATCTACGTCGGCAAGGCGCGGAATCTGCGCTCCCGGGTCCGGTCGTATCTCCTCGAGGCCTCCCAGGCGAATGCGAAAACCGGCTCGCTGATGCGTGAGGCCGTCGATGTCGACTACATCCTGGTCGACAACGAGCACGAGGCGCTGGCACTCGAAAACAATCTCATCAAGCAGCGCAAGCCGCGCTTCAATATCCTGTTGCGCGACGACAAGACCTATCCTTATGTAAAGCTCACTCTCGGTGATCGCTGGCCGAAGGTCTTTGTCACCCGCCGCCTGCGCCGCGACGGCAGCGCCTATTACGGTCCGTATTTTCCCGGAAACCTGGCCTATCGCGTCGTCGATCTCATCCATCGCAGCTTTCTGCTGCCCAGCTGCAAGATCGATCTCTCACGCTACCACGCAAGGCCTTGTCTGCAGTACTACATTGGGCGATGCCTCGGCCCGTGTGTCGAAGGGCTGACAACCCCCGAGATTTACTCCGAAGCGGTGCGCGACGCGCAGATGTTTCTCGAAGGCCGCACAACAGATCTGAACAAGTCGCTGCACGAACGCATGGCCACGGCGGCCGTCGCCGAGCAATACGAACTGGCCGCGAAGTACCGCGATCTCCTTGTGACGGTCGATCAGTTGTCGGAAAAACAGCGCATCGCCTCGGCGGAAGACGATGATGCGGACGTCTTCGGCTTCCATTCGGAGAACGGTATGATCGCCGTGAACCTGTTCCACATGCGCGGCGGCAAAATTGTCGATCGCCGTGAGTTCTTCTGGGAGGATTTGCCCGACTTTATTGCCGAAATCCCCGAGACGGAGGCCGCAAGCGATGCGGCGGTGCAGGCGATCGCCGCGTTTGAACCCGGCGCCTTCTTCTCTGCCCTGCTTAAGCAGATCTACATCGACCAGCCGTATGTTCCCACGAACGTCTATGTGCCGGTGGACTTCGCTGATCGCGCCACGCTGGCCGGCTTGCTTGCAGAGCACACCAAGCATCGCGTCGAAATTGCTGTTCCGCAGCGCGGCGAAAAGCGCTCTCTCGTCGATCTGGCAGGTCAGAACGCTAAGCAGAGTTACGATCAGCGTTTTCGCGTCCTGCAGCCGAGCCGCAAAGCGACTCAGGAAGCACTCCAGGATGCGCTGACGCTGGAAGACCTGCCGCGCATCATCGAGTGCTTCGACATCTCTCACATCCAGGGGGCGGAAACCGTTGCGTCGATGGTGGTCTGGGAAGACGGCGAGATGAAAAAGAGTGCGTACCGCAAATTCAAGATCAAAACCGTCGAGGGCGTGGACGATTTCGCCTCGATGCGTGAAGTCGTCACACGCCGGTACAAGCGCGTGGTCGACGAAAAGCAGCCGATGCCCAGCCTGATTCTGATTGACGGCGGCGTCGGGCAACTCCACGCCGCTGCCGCTGCCCTCGAATCGCTGGGCCTGACGACGCAGCCGCTGGCCTCGATCGCCAAGAGAGAGGAAATCATCTACCTCTACGGTCAGGAAGACGAGCCTGTCGTCCTTGACCGCCGCTCACCGGTGCTGCATTTGGTCCAGCGCATTCGCGATGAGTCCCACCGTTTCGCCATCTCCTATCACCGCAAGCGCCGCGAGATGCGCGACCGCGATTCGGAGCTACTGGCCATTCCCGGCGTCGGCGCGCGTACGCGGCAGCGACTGCTGGAACATTTCGGCAGCCTGCGCAGCATTGCCACGGCGAATCTCGAATCTCTCGCGGCTGTGGTTCCGCCAAAAACCGCCGAGGAGATTCACGCATACTTCCACGCCGCCGAAGCGCCGCCAAATCCGTTGCCGGTGCTCAACGACACACGATAGCGTTGCCATATTCCGGATTGCGGTACTTTGCTTGCTTAGCCGAAAGACATTGCGTGCGGCCCTCTGATAGACAGGTGTGTCTGGTTTTTCTCGCTCGCGGGCCGACACTTGCCGCACCTCGCACTGGAGTGATGGGATGAAGACGATTTTGATGGCCGATCCGGTCCGCTACCCACGCATGACGACAGAGGAGTTGCGCTCGACCTTCCTGCTCGGCGGTCTCTTTGCACCCGGCGAAATCAATCTGTCTTATATCGATTTGGATCGCGCCGTTGTCGGTCACGTTTCGCCCGCCGACCAGACTATTGCGCTCCCTGCGTATCCAGAGTTGCGCGCGAACTATTTCGCCGAGCGCCGGGAGTTGGGGGTGCTGAACACGGGCGGCCCGGGCACGGTGCATGTCGGTGATCAGACCTTCGGTCTGGAGAACCTCGACGTTCTTTATATTGGGCGCGGCAATCCGGAAATCCAGTTCGAGTCAAAGGCGAGGGACCAGCCGTCGGTCTTCTATCTGCTCAGTTATCCTGCGCACGCCAGTTATCCCGTGACCCTCGTGAAGAAGGCAGACGCTAATCCCACTACCATCGGCTCGGCGGAAACCTGCAATCTGCGCACTATCTGCAAGTACATCCATCTCCAAGGCGCGCGCAGTTGTCAGCTTGTCATGGGCGTAACCCATCTGCACAGCGGCAGCGCCTGGAACACGATGCCTCCGCACACGCACATGCGCCGCTCGGAGATTTACATGTACTTCAATCTCCCGGCGAACGCCCGCGTCATCCACCTGATGGGTCCAGCCAGTGAAACGCGCCACCTCATCATGGCCAACCGCGACATTGTTGTTTCACCTGGCTGGTCGATCCACGCCGGAATGGGGACGCAGGCCTATAGTTTCTGCTGGGGCATGGGCGGTGAGAATCAGGACTACGCCGACATGGATCCCGCACCCATCGATTCCCTGCTCTGAGACCCCTCGCAAAACACCCAAGGAGTCGCCATGAAACCCGCTCAATTCGCTGCTTGCATCTTCCTTTTGACACTTGCGGCCTCTGCGCAGACTCCGCTGACCCCCGTGCCTCACGATTCGGCCATCGTTTTCCCCGTCCCCGATCTCCACACCCAGCTCGACAAGCTGGTCGCCGACGCAAAGACCAAAGGTTCGAGCGGCGCGACCATTGAGGACTACGGCAGTTACAAAATCCAGCTGTCTGTCCGCTCCGTCAGCGGAGGGGCGGAAGTCCACGCCCACTGGGATGACGTGATGATGGTCGAGCAAGGCAGCGCCACGTTGATCACGGGAGGAACCGTGGTCGACGGGAAGACTGGAACCGACGGCGAGACGCACGGGTCAAAAATCGAGAACGGTCAGTCCCAGAAGATCAGTCCCGGCGATGTTCTGACCATCCGCGCCGGCACTCCGCACCAGTTGATCGTCGAACCCGGAACGATCTACGGCGCAGTGGTCGTCAAGGTTCACGAACCCTGATTCTTCCGCACTCGATTCTTTTTACAGCCCATAGTGCTGCAGGAAGGGCGACGGCATGTGGCTTCTCTTCCGCTCCCGCACGCCCAGCGAAGCGGAAATCTCCCGGCAGCAGCGCATCAGATGTTCTGCGATCCCCGGCACGCTTTGTTGCGTGATCCTCGACGTCGGTCCGGAGATGCTGACCGCCGCCATCGGCTGACCGCTCCCGCTGAGGATCGGCGCGCCGATACAGCGCACTCCCTCCTCCACTTCCTCATCATCGATGGCATAGCCACGCCGGCGCACGCGATCCAGCGAACGCTTCAGAGCCTCCGGCGTCATCAACGTCCGATGCGTGAACCGCACGTAACGAATTTTGCCGATGATCTCCGCAGCTGAATCCTCGGGCAGAAATGCCAGCATGGCTTTCCCCATCGCCGTGCAGTAGACCGGATTCGACGCACCGATGCGCGACGCCAGCCACGTGCGGCGATTGTTGGGTTCCACTTTATCCAGATACACCACGGCGGTCTTCTGCAGCACGCCGAGGTGCACCGTCTCGCCCACCTGCACCGAAAGCCTGCGGAACCACGGATGCACGCGCGCGCGCAGATCGATCTGCTCGACGGCGCGACTGCCCAGCTCATACAGCTTCAGGCCCAGGCGAAACCGGTTTTCCGGTGTGCGCTCGATCAGCCCGCACCGTTCCAGCACCATCAGCGCGCGATGCGCCGTGCTCTTGTGCAGGGCCATGCGCTCGCACACGTCCGCCAGCCCAAGCGGTCCCTCGCTCTCGCCCAGCAAATCCAGAACCGCAACTGCGCGATCCAGACTTTGCAGCTGATACGGATCCGCAGACCTGCCGGCGTCTTTGCCGGACCTTTCTTCGGCGCGCTCCAGCTGTGCTTCGACTGATTTTTGCCGCATAGCAAACCTCGACCCTACCGCGCCAGCCATCCACCATCCACAACGAGAACTGTGCCTGTTACGTAATCGCTCGCCGGAGAAGCAAGAAATACCGCAGCCCCGGTTAAATCCTCCGGCTCACCCCACCGTCCTGCGGGAATGCGTTCAAGGATCTGCCGATTCCGCGTCTCATCCTTCTGAAGCGCGGATGTGTTTTCGGTTCGAAAGTAGCCGGGGGCGATGGCGTTCACCTGCACATTGCGCGGCGCCCACTCATTGGCCAGGGCTTTGGTCACCTGCGCAATTGCACCCTTCGACGCCACATAAGCCGCGATGCGAATTCCTCCCTGAAACGACATCAGGGAGGCGATGTTGATGATCTTCCCCTGCCGCCGCTTCAGCATCTCGCGACCGGTGAGCTGGCACAGATGAAAGGCGCTCGTCAGATTCACCTGCAGCACCTGTTTCCATGCATCGATGCTGTGGTCCTCGGCGGCCTCGCGGTGAATCATTCCGGCATTGTTGACGAGAATGTCCGGGGCTCCCATCGCGACCACAACGTCGGAGAAGAGCCGGTCGGCGCCGTCTTCAGCGCTGAGATCGGCGGAAAAACTCCGCCCTTCCCGGTGCAGCTCCCGAATCTGACGCGCTGTTTCTTCCGCGGGCCGCCGATTTCCATGACAGGCCACTGCGGCTCCCGCATCGGCCAGCGCCAGCGCAATGGCGGCGCCTAAGCCGCTGGCTGCGCCAGTCACCAGCGCGGTCTTTCCGTCGAGTCTGAAGCGATCGGCGATGGCCATCCTGGCAATCTCGCGTTCCGCCACAAGGTACGCCGTACCTCATCACGGACCGACAAAGATGCCATTTTCTGGACGCGTCACGCCGTTGTCAAGCACGTCCTGATGACGGATCGGATGCGGAGCCACTCGCCGGATATTCGGGCCCGGACTCTCAACCCCGCGACGTCCCGCTCACTGCCCCGGTGTTCGCTTTCCAGCAACGAGGAAATTGCCGCGGGCATAAAAGGGCCATAGACAGCATCGCCGGCATTGCACTTGGCAATCGCCGGCGATGCGGATGTTCAGTTTGAGGAACCAAGAACCACTACAACCTGCAACCCCTGCGTTCGCTGGCGCGGCGCAGGTATGGCCGCTATGTGGTTCCGTTTGGAATTAATCGCGCGCTCGTCAGCTTTGCGGCAATGGCGGCGTAGATGTCGCTGATCGCGGTAGTCCCGGAGTTCGCGCTGTTGGCCTGACAACCGCTGTCGCCCCCTTCGGCGGTGTAATCGCTGTAAAAATACGGCGAAATGGATTCGCCAGTGACCTGCGTGGCCATCTTCTGCAGGGACTGGCAAGGAGTAACGTTCGGGTACGTTCCAGCGCTTACATCGCTTCCGCAGTTACCTGAATTCGATGATGCCGGCGAGCCGTACGCAATCGTGTACACCAGCGTGTTGTTGGCCACGCCACCGGAGGCGTATGTCGCGGCATACTGGGCCGCCGTTATTTCCTGGCCGCATTCGCCGACCCAGGAAGGATAAGATCCGCCGCTCGATGCAGTCAGATAACCCGCCGGGAATGTGAATGCGGTGGTAGTAAGGGCGGTGGAGGTTCCATAGGTCGTGGTGGCCTCGGTGGTGGTCGCCGGCATGGAAAACATCGGCCCTGACGACGAGGGCCAATACTGCGGAGCAGTCGCGTTACCGTCGCCGAGGATGATCATCACATTCCTGGAATTGGCGTGGGTGGTCTGCTCCTTGAGCAGAGCTGCCTGCGCCGCGTAAAGGGCTCCCGGATAATAGGTCCCAAAGTCGCCGTCGTAGCTCGAAGGAGCAACGCCGCCGCATCCGCTCACACCACCGGCTGCTTTCACCAGGTTTGAAGTCGTGCTCAGGCTGATGGTACTTCCGGAGGTGGTGTTGTAGTCCTCAAGGAATGGAGTGATCTGATAGGTGGGCGAATAACTCCCGGATGGGATCGCGTATCCAGATGTTCCGGTAGGTATCGGTGGAAAGCTATAAGGGAGCGCCCAGGCAGTGCCCGTATAGGGCGGCTGATAGGCCTTTTGAGGCTGATTCGTGCTGCTGCCGTTGCTATTGTTGCCGGTGCTGGTATTGATGGCCTTCAGGACGGGCGTGTAGAGACCGCCGCCAAGGTTCCAGTAGGAGATGCTGTTTTGACTCGATGGGGTCGTGGATGTGCACCCGAAGCTCTGAGCCGTGCCGCTGGTAGTGATAGCAACACCGGCGGGCGCGTTGCTGCCAGCGACCACGTTCGGAAATGTGAACAAGGCAACATGGTCGTACGAGGTGGAAATGCCTTCCAACAGACCCTGAACTCCGTTCAACGCGCACTGCTCCTGTGTCAGGTTGTTGCAGTTGCTGTCGTTGTCGTTCATCGAAAGCGTCGAGTCGACGATCAACGCGATGTTGTAGGGCATGGGCCGGGCATGGGCTGCCGTCGAGGTCGCGCTCACAGTAACGGTTGGTTTACCGATAATGCCGGCGAAAAACGTCGTTACCAAGGCTGTCTGGGTGACTGAGACGGCATTGGGGACCGTCACGGTTCCGCTCGACGTAGTGCAGACGATTCCCCAGTTCGTAACCGTCGTGAGGCAAAGCGGCGTGACCGCCGAACTGCTGATCGTAAGCCCTGTATACGAATTCTTATCGCCAGTGGCGGAGCTGTAGTTGGTCGCGTAGGTCTCGTAAGTGGTGCTGGTGCCGGAAATGGTCTCTGCAGCAGCCAGCGCCGCGGCGTCGGTTGACGCCTGGAGTTCGCGCTGGACCACCATGGCATGGCCGCAGTCCACCACCAGGGCCGCCATCCCGAGGACAACGAGCATCATCACGACAACCCACGGCAGCACCTGGCCACCATCGTCGGCGATCATGAGGCGCGCCAGCGAGCTACAGTCGCGAGCCCCGCCATCGCGATTCAGAAATCTCCCTGAAGCTGACTCCAACTTTTCCAATCCGTGTCTCTCTTGCTGCATAGCACGATCTCCCGGCCCGCGATCCCAGCTTTTTGGGCCCTTACGCTAAAGGTTTTGACGACCGCGTGGATTCATCGCAGCCGCTTACTGCACTAACTCTGCGCTCTGGGCCGTCAGGCTGAGCGAACTTGTTAACGCCCCAAACATTGTCGGTGTCACCGGATAAACCGCCTTGATCTGCACAATGTCGTACTGGCTCATGGCGAGGGAGGCGCATGAGGGAGAAGATGAGCCGGTGCCTGTGTACGTAGTCACCGCGCTGGTCTTGTAGGTTGTGTAAGTAATCGTATAGGTAAGATTCGACGCAGTCAGGTTCGACGCCGCACTTTGAATGATGGCCGCGGCATACTTGCATGGATCGCCGCTGTCCATGATCGATGCATTGCCATCCGTCGCGGGCGCGCTCATCGCGAATGCTCTGGCGCCGTTGTTCACCGCGTTAGTCAGAACCAGGTACTGGTTGAGGATGATGCCGAATGAAAATATCCCGGTGAGAACGATCAGCAGAATCGGGAGAACGAAAGCCATTTCCACCAGCGTGGAGCCTTGTTCTCCCCCACAGCAGTGACCGGCACGCTTTGTAAGCTTCACTGTCTTCAACCGGGCGGCACTGGCAATTCTTTCGGCAGTCCGCTTATTGCGGTTGATTGTCGTCGTCATCATCGGAACTTTGCACACCTCGAAAAATCCCAGACCCATCACCACTGGCCTCGCAATGGCAACCTCGACGGCGTGCGTCAGGCACGCTGTTCAGGAGCGGTTCACACGGTGGGAACTGTCCACTAAAGAGTAGTGCAGACTGCGCGCAACTCAATGGCTACTTCGTGGTAGCAAGCTACATTTAAGTAATTCAATTGATTACTTATTGCAGTAATCTCCTCGCTTTTGGCCGGATTTTCTATCCGCAAAATCCACCGATTACGCGCCGGCGATTCTAACCCGACAAGCGCGAAGGCCGACGCAGTTACCGCAGTTATCGTCCGTGGACCGTCTCACCGTGATTAAGTTCGGCCACGTTGTTTTCGCCGCTCTTCAGGTCTTTCCGGGCAACGAACACCGCTGCCACCTTGTCTTCATAAGCCAGCTCGAAGTGTGCATCGGTGCGCAGCAGCTGCGTTAAAGCAGCACCGTCCGGAGCAATCACTACACCCGCGGACTGCAAATCCGGATCCGCCGCCCACTTCGCCCCGCCATCCCACGTCTCGCGTGAGCGAGCGATCGCCTGATCGCCATACAGCGCCGCGCGGCCGTCGATGCTCACCGGCTCGCGCAGATTCCAGATCAGAAACCCTCCCCAGTCGTAAGTGTTGAAGAGCGCGCCCGTGTAATGCCGATCCTTCACAACTTCCACTGCCTGCACCGGCATCTTCTCCGCCAGCGCTGCCTGCAGGCGGCCATTGGTCACGTGCAGCAGAAGCAGGCTCATCGCGAAAGCAGCGATCGCCGTCGCTCCCGACAGCGCGGCCGCCCACATCGGCTGTTTTTCGCGGTCTTCTTTTTCTGCTCGCGCCGGCAGTCCCGCCCCGAGAATCGCCCCGGCTGTAATCGCCATCACCCACAGGTCGCGGCGCGAGCGGAACGACAGCACCGCTGCGACTGCCAGCATCAGCGTCTCGAACGGCGCCAGCTGCCGATAGCGGAACAGCACACCAGCCGCGGCCAGGGCCAGGAACAGCAGGACGTAATCCGCCGGGGCGCGAAACGGTAGCGCCTGCATCTCGCTCACCGTGTCCAGGACGCCCGACTGCGAACCGAGCTGCCAGGCGATCTTGTAAATTCCCGGGCCATACGGATTGAGGCAAACTGCTGCAACGCATGCCCCCAGTGTCAGCCACAGATTCCGCGCCGGTGCGCATTTCGTATCCGACTTCCACCACCGCTTCAGCGTCGGCTCGGCAGCGGCGATCGCAAGCACCAGCAATCCATCGACAAACTGGATGTGTATGTTCGCCCACAGCGCGAAAAGCAGCGGCAGCCACAGCAGTTCGCGGCTTTTGCCTTCGCGGCGCGAGTGCATCAGGATGTCCATTTCGAGGGTGAAAAACAGAATCGTGAACAGCCAGGGTCGCGGCGTGCTCATGCGCGAAAGACAGAACATGACCGCCACAGTCAAGGCCGCACGTTGCGTGAAATCCGCTTGCAGACGGCTCAACAGGTGATAAACCGCGACTGCGATCAAAGCCATCATGGCTGCCGTGAAGACGAGCACTCCGCGCAGATTCATCCACGCGTAGAACTTCAGAAGGATCAGATCGAACAGCCAGCTGTAGGCCTGCCAGGGACTGCCACTAATCACGCGAGAGAAGGGATCGGCGTGGGGAACGGCATGATGCTGGAGGATCCACTCTCCGGTGCGCAGATGCCATCCGATGTCGGGATCGGTCACCGACGCGGTCGCTCCACGCAGGCAGATGAAGGCCGAAACCGAGCACAACAGTCCGATCAGCACCGCGCGCGCGATCTTGTCAGTACGGGAGGTATCTGGGCGGTTCAGCTGCAATGAAGTGCTCCTCTGGCTTCGTTGCTAGGCGCGGCCTGAGCGCCGGTCGCCTGGCCGGGCCATAGCGCCGGATTACTCTCATCTCGCGTCGTGAGTGGAAGTTACCGTGGAAAACGTCCCCTCACTATGATCGGGCCCGCCTTCCCCGCCGTCGATAACCCCACCGCGAGCCGGGATAACACTGCCGTGCGCCCATGCCCCAAACGGGGGACTAACGCCCTGGTCACGGGTGCAGCCGCGGGCCACCAACATCGAGCCTACGTCGCTCTTGGCCGCCGGCATTTCGCGAGGGAGAGCAAGACGGCGCTCCAACCAACGAGGTACTACTTTAGTACCGAAGAGCGATGGCCTCTGGGCTCCTGATCGATTACTTCTGATCCCCACGGCTTTCGACGAGTCGCCTGCTGGCGGCCTCGCGCTCACGCCGTGTCACCCAGCAAGAACGGGCATGAATGGTTACTCGAAAGACCTTCGCACTGGCGGTTCTGATTCTCCGTTCCGACTCGCTTGAATCGACTTCGGCATATTGGCTGGGAATTTCCGGCATTGGCTGCTTTGCGGGAAGCCCGGTTGCGCAGTTTTCGGCTGTCCGGCCGCACGCGGGCCGACGAAAGTAGCAAACAGTAACACTTACTGAGCATTGTCGTGCGGGATTCCCCAACGCAATATCAGACCAACGATGCAAGACAGCAGATTCATCGCCAGCCCACAGGCGGGAAATCTGCTGCAGCATTCAAGGGAGACAATTCATGAACTGCCCTTCGCGGCTCCTGAGAAGTTTAGTGAACGACGAATCCGGCCAGGACCTGATCGAGTACGCACTGATCGCGGCCCTTATAGCAGTTGCTGGTATCGCGGCGATGCGCGGCCTCAGCAACAAAATCTCCAACGAGTTCAACACCATCGGAAGCAGCCTCTGATGCATTTTGAGACGGGCCTTTCAACAATCGGAAGTACCGTGTCATTGAGTGACTTGAATTACCTGGTTTTGCGTGGCTTAGCACCAGAGTTTTGGACAAAAGTAGCAAAGGGTAACACTTATATGGCATTGCGACGGAGCACCCTACCGGCGCATTGTAAACACAATCACCACCAACGCAGCGCGGTCCGGGGTGTCCACAAGGATGGCCGCGCGACCACTTACAAGGAGAACGGTAATGAAAATGCTTTTTAAGAACCTGATGAACGATGAGTCTGGCCAGGACCTGATCGAGTACGCTCTGATCGCTGCCCTCATCGCCCTGGGCGCCATCGTCGCGATGGGGTCTCTGAGCAACAAGATTTCCAACGAATTCAACACCATCGGCAGCAGCCTGTAACCATCACTGATGTTCTGACGGTTTCCGTTTTTTGCCGGTCTCTGGTTGGGTGGTTCGGTTCGGTCGTTTCTCGTCCTCGGAGGAGCAGCGCCCGAACCTGATCGACGAGATGAGGTCGCGGCCATTTGGTATCAGGCCCCGGTCGCGACCGCTCCACCGCCCCAGCGACTTTGTAATCGTCAGCCATCAGCGTGGCTACCAGTCTTTAACCCCTTCCTTTGCCCGGCACTTCGTACCTGGCTTGCCGGACCGGGAACGAACCGAAGGACGACGCAGCATCGTGCGGATTTCCTGGCCGCCCCCGCAAGGGAAAGCCCCAGGCCGGAGATGCCGCGACGCGGTGTGCTGGCATCAACGGCCCTGGAGCAAGAAGGCCCGGACGCCTCCCTCCCACATCGCACTGTCTTTTCCGCATTTGAATGGCGCGCCCTGATTGCCCTGCCCGGGTGTCGGATCGCACCGGTGGAATGAACGCATTCGCTCTGGCCGCCGATGAGGACGGACAGGGCACATTATGGGGTCATCGCATGTCGAATCATGTTACCGAGTGGCTGTTTCCGGCAGTGGCACTTGCTTGCGCCATTGCGGGATCCGTCTTTGACGTGCGCAGCCGCCGGATTCCGAACTTCATCACGTTGCCCGGAATCCTCCTCGGCCTTTCCCTGCACTTGGTTTTCGGCGGATGGAAGCAGCTCGCTCTCGCAGCCCTCGCCGGACTCATCTGCGGTGTCCTGTTCCTCGTCTTCTGGCTGGCGGGCGGCATGGGGGCTGGCGACGTCAAACTAATGACCGCCGTCGGCGCCATCGCCGGAATGCCGCTGGTTCCCTGGCTTCTGATTCTCACCGCCCTCGCCGGCGGTGTCATGGCCCTCGGTCTTGCGCTGTGGCGCGGACGCCTCCGGGAAACCATCCGGAATGTTGGCGCACTCGCCCTGCACCACCGTATCGAAGGTCTTGCTCCTCACCCTCAACTGAATCTCGCGAATGCGAGGACGCTGCGCCTTCCCTATGCCCTGGCTGTTGCCGCGGGCACTGCGACGACGCTGTTCCTCACGGCGTTCCAAAGGTGATCTGATATGGCCCGCCGCCTGATGCTTGCTCTCGTCGTTGCCCTGGTAATCTCCGGCCTCTTTACGTTCTGGCTCAGCCGCAGAGTTGCCCATGCCTCCCGGACTCCCGTCCAGCTACCTAACCAATATGTTGCCGCTGCTCGAGCCCTCGATCCGGGCGAGACTCTCCGCCGCGAGGATCTCTCCATGATCGACTGGCCCAAATCCCATCCGCTGGATGGCAGCTTCGTGAAGATCGATGACGTTGTCGGCCGCGCGGTCCTCTATCCTCTGTCGCCTGGCCAGCCGATTCTCGACCGTCAGCTCGCCGCTCCCGGTTCGGGCGTTGGCCTCACGGGAAGAATTCCCAGCGGTATGCGCGCTATCGCGCTTCGCTCCGATGAGGTGGTCGGCGTCGCGGGCTTCCTCATGCCCGGCACCCATGTGGATGTCCTTGTGACCTATAAGGACGACGCCCACCCGGAGCCGCTTACTGCTACCGTGCTGCAGGATGCTGAAGTCCTGGCTGCCGGTCATCAGGTTCAGCCTGATCCCTCCGGTAAGCCCGTCTCGGTGGATGTGGTGACCCTCCTGCTTTCTCCCGAGGAAGCGGAAAAGGCCGTCCTCGCCAGCGAGAAAGGGACCATTCACTTCGTCCTCCGCAACGGCGGCGATCACGGCCAGTCCGACGCCACACCGGTCGCTCTGGCGCAGTTGTCTTCTCTTCCGTCAGCCAGACCCGAACCCGGCAGCCCAGCACCCAGGCCCCGGCCGGCCCCCGTGGCGCCGAAACCCTGGGTTGTGGAAACCATGCTGGGGGATAAACGCTCCACTGTGAGTTTCTACTGAGGCATCCATGATTCGCAGACACCGCACAATTCGAACGATTTCCCCCGCTCTGCTGGCGGCTGCATTTTCAACTGCCGCATGGTACGGCGCCTGCGCCCAGACCAAAGCCGTTGTGGCCGCCACATCTGCCCCTTTTGGCGGCGACATGAGCAGCAGTGCTCAAATGGTCGGCGAGCCGCTTCACCTTCTGGTCGGCCGCTCGATGTTCGTCAACACCGACAATCGCATCCGCCGCGTCTACGTCAGCAATCCCGATGTGCTGGATTCCTTTACGTCCAGCCCGCACCAGATCGTCATCACCTCGAAGACTCCCGGACTTTCCACCCTCGTGCTCTGGGATGAAACCGGACAGTCTCGTGCTTATCTGATCAACTCCGATGTCGACGTATCCAATCTCCATCACGCCCTTCAGGATGCGTTCCCCACCGAGAACATCCGCGTCGAAGGCCACGGCGATCAGGTCGCTCTCGCCGGCACTGTCGCCAGTGCTGAGACCGCCGACGCCGCAGTGAAACTGGCTGGCCTGTTCTCCAAGGATGTCGCCGATTCTCTCCAGGTCGCTACGAAGCACACCCCTCAGGTTCGCCTCAAGGTGCGTATCGTGGAGATCGATCGCTCCCGCGCCGAACAGCTGGGCTTTAACTTCTTCGGTCCCGGAGTCAATAGCTTTAGCTCCAGCACGGGGCAGTTCGGTGCCGTCACCGTGGGCGCCAATCCTCCCTCTGGCGGTTCAGCGCCTACAGCCGGCACTTCGCTGCTGTCGCTCAGCAGTCTCCTCGGCCTGTTCTATTACAACCAGGGAATGCAGCTCGGCGCCGCCATTGAGGCTCTGACCAACAAGCAGATCGCTCAGATTCTCGCCGAGCCCACTCTTACCGCCATCAGTGGACAGAAAGCGTCCTTCCTCTCCGGCGGTGAATTCCCCTACCCTGTCGTCCAGGGCGGCACCGGCGGCTTCACCTCCGTCACCATCCAGTTCCGTCCTTACGGCGTGCGCGTGGACTTTACCCCGACGGTTCTCGCCGATGGGACGATTCAGCTCAAAGTCGCTCCCGAGGTCAGTGCCCTCGACTACAGCAATGAAGTTGTCATCTCCGGATATACGATTCCCGCGATATCGACCCGCCGCGCCGAAACTGAGATCGAGCTGAAGAGCAATCAGAGCTTCTGCATTTCCGGCCTCCTCGACAACCGTACGACCGATCAGCTTTCCAAGATCCCGGGCATCGGAGACATTCCGATCCTCGGCAAGCTCTTCCAGTCCAAGTCCGTGAGTCACAGCGTCGCGGAGTTGGCCGTCATTGTGACCCCCACCCTGGTAGATCCGCTTTCGGATAATTCGACGCCGACTCAGCCGAAGATGGCCATCCCGTTTATCCAGGACCCCAAATTTGACAAGGGCTTTGCCCCCAAAACCCCGCCGCCACAGCCCCAGCCGGACCCTGTGCCGCAGCAGGTGCCGATCCACTAAAGGAAGAGAATTTCACCTATGAGCCAGCCGGCTTCCAATTCGACTCTCACGGTTGCACTGCTGACCGTCGGTCTCGAACGCGATCTGACCGACAAAATCGTTCAGGCCGCCTCGAACCACAAATGGACGGTCAGCCACG
>Ga0302326_10015765_pt1 | contig 15874 bp, 16 predicted proteins | sample Palsa_T0_3_FD_202264 | JGI IMG/M metagenome (GOLD analysis project Ga0302326, IMG submission 202264) | Peat permafrost microbial communities from Stordalen Mire near Abisko, Sweden - Palsa_T0_3 | ecosystem: Environmental > Terrestrial > Soil > Palsa > Peat permafrost | place: Sweden: Abisko... | reverse complement strand
CATCGGCGCCATCCTCGACGACTTCCCAGCCAACCACTGCCGCAACTTCTTCAGCCATGCAGGCTATGCGTAATCTCAAACCAAAATGGCTCTAAAGTATGGTCTATCGAGATGGGACCATCGATGAGGCCGACACTGCGATCACCCCGTGCTCGCTCTTGGTCGCTGCTGCGACGGCCCAATCTGCAAGCGCAATCGCACCCACTGCTACGATCCCACCGCCGAGCACGTCGGTCAGAAAATGACCGCCATGAATCGGCGTGGCAATCAAAAGCAGTACGTTGAGGAGGATGAACGGCCATCGCAGAAGGGAAATATTTCTCGCGTACCACATCAAAGCGATAGCCCAAACCGTATGGAAGGAAGGAAAGCCAATCAGACCTCTCATTTCCGATACCGAAATATGTCCGGGACCGTTCCTGAGCATTTGCACGAGTTCGCGGCCATAGTCGGCGGTCAGAACAAGATCCAGCTTTGCAGCGATTACGGGGGACAAATTGAAGACGGTAAGCGCACCAAAAGACGGAAAAAAAGTCCATATTACGATCGTAACTATCGCGCCGGCCGCGATGCTCAAGCAAAGGCCATAGCAATCCCCGATCTTCTCCATCCAGCCAAGCGATAGGACAAGAACTGCCGTCTGCGGCAACACAGAGAGATAAGCAAGCCGTAAAACATAGGTAAGCGTGTGATGCCGGGCTGCGACCGCCATTAGTGCGGGCCAGTTGAAGCCCATGCTTCTGTCGATCGACGCGAGGAAAAGATCGATGCGCGGTCCCGCAACGGTGAGAAGCAAGTAATTCAGGAGACTGCTAGCAGCGGAAAAGCCGACAAGGAAGGCCGTACAAGCCAGCGTCGCACTGATTGCGGGCTCACTTCGTCGGGAGCCGTAGTAGACCGAACCGCCAAGCAACAATAACAGCATAATAATAATTGGAACGTAACCTTGTGTGTCGAGATCGAAATGTCCAATCCCGACCCAGACAACATCAATCGTCGCTATCGCGGAGGCAATCAGAAAAAGAATTAGGTTTAGCCGAGCATACACTGGGGCTGCCTCCAAAAAAGTCTAACGGACTCGCACAAACCGCCTTCGAGTTCGCTGCCCGATCGTTCAGTTCAGGTCCGATGCGGTGCGCAGGGAGGGTACGGGCGCTGCCGGCTTCTGAGCAGGCTTCTGACCGCTCGCGACCGCAAGCTTGTGCGGAGCGTTTTCCTTCTTGGCGACCGGGCCGGCGAGGGGATCCTGCGGCACGCGTTCCATCACGACAGGGATCGCTGTCGCTTTGGGGGGGGGATTGCCGGCGACAACATGGGTGTTTGTTTTCGCATCGGGGACGGTGTCCTGCTTGGGCGCCGGCGCCGCGCTGGCCGTCGTACTGCTGGCGACATGCAGGCTCGCGGGGGCGCCGATAGCCGCGTCCCGTTTAGGTGCCGGTGACGTGGCGGTTGAAGCACTGACCGCCACGACCGTGGCTGTTGTCGCTACAGCGATTGCGTTCTGTTTGGAGATTGCGGCTGCGGGGGCTGTTGCGTTGGTCACAACATGTGCGTTCGCTGTCGTGCCAGCCGCTGCGTCCGGCTTGAGTGTCTGGACAAGGGTGGCTGGCGTATTGGAGGCAACATGACCGCTTACCTGGACATTGGTGGTCATGTCTCGTTTGGATTCCGGTGCAGCTGACGTATTGACGGCTGCGAGCGCCTTCGTTGTAGCTCCGGTAGCGGCGTTCAGCTTGGATGCCGGCACCGCAGCGGCCACCGTACCGACGGCGACGTGCTCGGCCGTTGACACGCCCGAAGCTATGCCCTGCTTGGGTGCTGGGGCGGCGAGGATCACGGTATTGACGGCAAGATGCGAACCCGGCGCTGCAGCAGCAACGACCGCATTTTGACTGGGCTCCGGCGTAGCAGTCGGCGCGGCCGTGCTGGCTCCTTTTGACGGCGACTGCATGCTCATGAGTGTGGCGAGATTGGCAGCGATTTTCGGATTGGCTGCGCCCAGCGTGGCTGCCTGCGCGAGCAATTTCTTTGCCCCCGCATAGTCGCCGGCGAGCATGCGGGACACGGCGAAATTGTTGAGGACAGTCGGTTCGCCTGGCCGAAGCGCTAATGCGTGCTGATAGGCCAGGCGCGCATCGGCGCGGTCGTCGACCTGATCGTAGGCGACACCCATTGCGGAGTAGCACGACCAATCGTTCGGCTGCAGTTCAACCGCACGCTTGAGGAAGGGAAGGGCCTCCTGGGCGCGACCCTGCTGTGTCATCGCCTTGCCGTATTCGCCGATAACCCGTGCATCGTCGGGCGCGGCCAGCATGAGCTGCGCCAGTGCTCTGACGGCGCCGTCATAGTCGCCTTTGGCGCGTAGGGCCTGTGCATTGCGAATTTCTGCGTCAAGATTCGTGGGGAGCGCCTTAAGATTCGCCGATAGGTCGGCTGCCGGGGCTGCATCTGGGGCGTTGGGCTTCGCGGCCATGGCAGATTTCGGAGCGTCACCTGTCACCGATTTGACGGTGTCGCAACCTGCTAGCCAAAGGGCGCAGAGAACGGTTACGGCGCTGTAGGCGGTGGCGCGGTTCATGGCTGACCCCTGCTCGAGAATATCGCGTGCAGCATGATCGCAACGGGTCAATAAACTCTTAAGCATGTCTGTCGATAACGGTGAGCGTGCGCGTTAATTCATCGTTCAGACTTCGCCGCCCGGCCGTCAGGCCAACCCGGCATCGGCTTCGGCCTGGGCAGCTCGTTCCCAGTCACGCATGGCGGGCAGCGAGAACATGCGATGGGAATAGGCATCGAGCGGCGTGGGTAATTCGATCCCGTAAGTCCTGAACCGCGACAGGACGGGCGCATACATGCAATCTGCGATCGAAAAAAGCCCGAACAGAAATCCGTCCGTGCGGCTGAACCGCGCGAGTGCATCCTGCCAGTACCCGACAATCTGGGCGATCTGTTCCGTTACCTCCGCGTTCAGTTCCGGCATCGGCAATCGGCGGACGAAATCCATCGGCAACGCTGTACGTAAAGCCGCAAATCCCGCATGCATCGTGGCGCTTATCGAACGCGCCTGCGCCCGTGCGGCTGGATCATGCGGCCATAGATGCGCTTCGGGGTGACGCTCCGCCAGAGTTTCGCAGATGGCGAGGCTGTCGAACACGGTGTGGATGCTACCGTCGTCCTCGATCTTGAGGCCGGGGACCTGCCCGGATGGCGTGTGCTCGCGTATCTGCGCGCGCGTTTCGGGCCGGCGCAGCTGCACGATGATTTCGTCGAAATCCGTGCCGGTCGCGCGCAGCGCCAAATAGGCCCTGAGACTCCATGTCGACCAGTTTTTCGTTCCGACGATCAGCGTGTAGCGGGCGATTGACATGGAAAGCTCCTGTTGCGATGCCGACGCGCGATTCCTAGAGTCCCACGGTTGAACGTCAAAGGCCCGATCATGCATGCCAGTCTTGTGAAGAGCGCAACGGGGGCATCGCCGTTGTATGCGGTGACAGCGGCAGACGCGGCAAGCTGGGTTGCTTCGCGCTCCGAACGCGAAGCGGCGTGGCTGCGCGAAGCTCGATTTTCCGGCAAAGAAGGAGAATTGCTGCTTGTACCGGCTGCAAATGGGAAAATCGGTGGTGCCGCCCTGGGGCTCGGTGCGGGGCACGATCCCCTGGCGCTTGCCGCCTTCTCGGAGTCGCTGCCGGAAGGAATCTATCGGTTCGAAAACGTACCAGCCAGGCAGGGTGACGAATTGGGTGCGCTGGCATGGGTACTCGGTACCTATGAATTTGTGCGTTACCGGAGCGCGGCGCGCAAATTCCCGAAGCTTGCACTGCCGCCGGGCGTAGACGGTGATGAAGTCTCGCGGATTGCAGCTGCGATGTGGCTCGCGCGCGATCTCATCAACACGCCTTCCAACGATATGGGCCCAGAAGAGTTGGCCGCCGCCGCCCAGGCGCTCGCGAAGCATCATCGCGCGAAAATCTCTGTTACGGTCGGCGATCTGCTGCTCAAACGAAACTACCCCCTCGTTCATGCCGTAGGGCGGGCGTCGGAGCGTGAGCCAAGGTTGATCGACTTCACCTGGGGAAACACATCTGCCCCCAAGGTCACGCTGGTCGGCAAAGGCGTGTGTTTCGATTCGGGCGGGCTCGACCTCAAGACGTCGTCAGGCATGTTGACGATGAAGAAAGACATGGGAGGCGCGGCTGTCGTCCTTGCGCTCGCGCAAATGGTGATGGGCGCGAAACTTCCGGTTCGTCTGCGTGTTCTGATTCCTGCCGTCGAAAATTCTGTTTCCGGCCATGCCTATCGTCCCGGCGATATTCTGCGCAGCCGCAAAGGATTGACTGTCGAGATCGGCAATACCGACGCAGAGGGACGTCTGGTGCTTGCCGATGCGCTGGCGGAAGCCGACTCGGAAACACCGGACCTCCTGATTGACGTCGCGACGCTTACCGGTGCCGCGCGCGCGGCCACAGGCATGGAGTTGCCGCCCTTCTTCACGGACGATGAAACGCTTGCGGCCGATCTCATGCGCCACGGCGCGGACGTTCACGATCCTTTATGGAGGTTGCCGCTGTGGCGCGGCTATGAGCCGACTCTTTCGAGTCCCATTGCCGACCTTAACAACAGCCCCGATTACGGTCTGGCCGGCGCGATCACCGCGGCACTGTTTCTGAATCGTTTCGTCGTTCAGGCGAGATCGTGGGTGCATCTGGATATTCCCGCCTGGGTCGACCGTCCGCGGCCAGGGCGCCGCCGCGGCGGGGAGGCGAACGCGGCACGCGCCTTGTACGCGCTGCTTTGTGCGCGATATGGCGATAAGCAGGGTGCAGCTAATAGCCGCGCGCGAAATCGACGACGTTTATGAGTGCTTCGCCCCGCTCGTAACGCGCAATACCGTCGATCACGTTTTGTGCCGAGGCCTGCGGATCGGAAAGCGCCGCAACATGCGGTGTGATCGTGACGTTGGGATGCCGCCATAGCAGGCTTGTTTCCGGCAGCGGCTCTTTCGCGAACACGTCGAGCGCGGCGCCGGCAATATGGCCTTCCTCGATCATGGCCAACAGATCGGATTCCACCACATGTTCGCCGCGCGCGACATTGATGACGAAAGCGCCCGGCGGCAGCAGCGCCAGCGTCTTTCGGTTCAGAATGCCGCGCGTTTGCGGCGTGAGTGGCAACACGCAAATCAGAATGTTCGTCTGTGCGAGAAACGATTCGAGCTCGCCGTCTCCCGCAAAGCTTTCGATGCCGCGGACGTTCTTCCGATCACGGCTCCAGCCTGCGATTTTGAAATCGAGATCGCGCAAACGCTCGCCGGCCATGGCGCCGATGGCGCCCAATCCCAATATGCCGATCCGCGTATCTTCCGTCCGCCGCGGCGGAAACGACTGGCGCCATTTCCGCTCGCGCTGCAAAGCGTCGAACTGTCGCTGCCTGCGGTGATGCATCAGCGTCTGCAGCACGATGTAATGCGTCATGTCGCGCGCGAGCGTATGGTCGACAAGACGGACGAGCGGAACACGCTCGGGGAAATCTTTGTCCGCGAGAAAGCCGTCCACGCCGGCACCCACCGAAAACACGATCCTGAGGTTGGGCAGCGATTTCAGGAGTCCGGGCGGAGGCCGGAAACTGAACGCATAGGCGATGTTCTCCAGCGCATAGGTATCGCGCCCATGGACGACAAGGCTGAGCTTCGGAGATGTAGCCGCAAACGGCGCGGCGAAGACATCGACGGCGGTGTTCGGCAATGCGATCAACAGGGAGCGCGCGCTCATGGTCGCCACGCTTGCCGCTTTTCCCGGCGCTCGCAACGTTCCTCGATCAGATCTTCTTGGGCGCGGCCGGTTGTGCAGGCGTCGCTGCCGGTGCTGCCGCTGGCTTGCCGCCCAAGGGGGCGGGCGCCGTTTTTGCCGCCGGCGGCGGGATCGGCTCGGGCGAGTCGGACAGTGTGCGCAGATAGGCAATAAGGTCGATGCGGTCCTGCGAACTCCTCAGACCTGCGAAGCTCATCTTCGTGCCCGGAACGACCGCCTGCGGCGATTTCAGATAGCGGTACAGCGCCTCATAGGTCCAGGCGGCGTGGCTCGTCATCATCGCGCTGGAGTAATCGAATCCCGCATGCGTCGCGCGCGCGCGTCCCACGAGGCCCCAGAGATCCGGTCCGATCTTGTTGGGGCCGCCTTTGGAAAGGTCATGGCATTGCTCGCAGCGTTGCGAGATCTGTTGTCCGCTGGACACGCTGGCGGCGGCCAAAACCGTTCCGAAATCCGGCAAAGGTTCTTCTGCGGGCTGCCCCGATGCGCTGTTGGTGCCCGCTGCTTCCTGAACGCCTTCCACGACATACCCCGGCTTCGCCGGTGGCGGAACTTCAAAAATCGCTTCGCTTGCCAGTTTGAGAATCACGACGAACAGCAAGGTGCCAAGAACCGCGCCGGCGATCTTGTTCCACTCCCAGGAATCCATAAGGTCTCGCTCCGCGTTGCAAGGCTGCTCGTCGTTCGAGGCGCTCGGGACGGATAGGCGGCGGCGCGGGGCGACGCGCCCGGATTGCTCCCCCCGAGAACCGGCGCGACATTACCCGCAGCCCTCAGGGCGTCATTGCGGCGTAGCGTCGCATAAGTTGCGGACATCACAGGGGAAAGACGAAGCAGCATGAAACCGATCGTCCTCATTCCGGCACGGATGGCGTCAACCAGACTGCCCGGCAAGCCTCTCGCCGACATTGCGGGCGTGCCCATGGTCGTTCGGGTGTGGCAACGGGCGGTCGCTGCCGGGGTGGGGCCGGTCGTCGTGGCGGCGGCCGAACGCGAAATTGCCGCAGCGGTCGAACGGGCCGGCGGCCGCGCCGTTCTGACCGAACCGGACCTTGCGTCCGGCTCGGATCGTATTTTTGCGGCACTCAAGATGATCGATCGCGAGCGCGCCCACGACGTCGTCGTCAATCTGCAGGGCGATCTGCCTTTGCTCGATGCCGGCGATATCCGTGCGGCGGTAGACGTATTGACCCACACCGCTGCCGATATTGCGACGCTCGCGGCGGAAATCGACGAGGCCGCCGATGGCGACAACCCCAACGTCGTCAAGCCTGTCGTCGCATGGGAGGCAAACGGTCGGCACGGGCGGGCGCTTTACTTTACGCGCGCGCGCGCGCCATCGGGCGAAGGACCGTTGTTCCATCACATCGGCATCTATGCGTTCCGGCGCGCGGCGCTCGCACGCTTCGTGGGCCTGCCGCCTTCGCCCCTCGAAATCCGCGAGAAGCTCGAGCAGTTGCGCGCGCTGGAGGCCGGCATGACGATCGCCGTTACGCGCGTTGACGCGGTCCCGCTCAGTGTCGACACTCCCGCCGATCTCGAAAAGGCGCGAGCCGCCGCTACATCGACGATGGAACGCCCATGACCGCCACTTCCCTTGTGCAGCGCGCCCGCAGCGTCGCCTTCCAAGGCGAGCCCGGAGCCTATGCCAATCTGGCCGCGCGCGAGGCGCTGCCGCAGGCCGAGGCGATTCCGCGGCCCACTTTCGACGATGCGATCGGCGCGGTGCGGGACGGCGAGGCCGATCTCGCCATTATTCCCATCGAGAATTCGTTGCACGGCCGTATCGCCGATATCCACCATCTGCTGCCGGAAGCAGGCCTTTATATCGTCGGCGAGCACTTCCATCGCGTGCGCCATCAGCTCCTGGGCGTGAAAGGCGCCTCGCTCGCCGATCTCAGAACGGTCCTGAGCCAGGGACCTGCGCTCGGCCAATGCCGCAAGCTGATCCGCGAGATGAAACTCACGGCGCAAAACTGGCACGATACGGCAGGTTCCGCGCGCCATGTCGCGGAACTGAAGGATCGTTCCATCGCCGCGGTCGCGTCGCGGCTGGCGGCCGAAATGTACGGCCTCGAAATCCTGAAAGCGGATATCGAAGACGAGCCGCACAACATGACGCGTTTTCTCATCATGGCGCGAGAACCGGATGACGCGCCGGTCGATGCCGGCCCCGTGGTTACGACCTTCATTTTCCGCGTGCGCAATGTGCCGGCGGCGCTTTACAAAGCAATGGGCGGCTTCGCCACCAATGGCGTCAACATGACCAAGCTGGAAAGCTACCAGTTAGGTGGCTCGTTCAACGCCACTCAATTTTACGCCGACATTGAAGGCCATCCCGAAGAACGCAGCGTGAGGCTGGCGCTTGAAGAGCTGCGATTTTTCACAAGCAAACTCTCAATTCTCGGTGTCTATCCGGCGCATGCGTTTCGCGCGGAGATGCCCTGAACGAAGATTTGTTGCCGAACCCTCGAGGAGGTTAGGTGAGCGCTGCCTCTACGATCCTTCGGCCCATCGCTTTATAAGATGATGCGCGATCGCGATGGACGGCGGCACGAAGAGACCTTCCACACGTTCGCCTGCTATCAGGGCGCGCGCTGTGGACCGCTCGAGCCAGCGGGCCTCGGAGAGTTCGACTTCATCGAGCCGGATCTCGCGGCTTTCGGCCTCGGCGAAGCAGCCGATCATCAGCGATGAGGGGAAGGGCCAGGGCTGCGTTGCGAAATAGGTGACGGCGCCGGTCCTGACGCCTGCTTCTTCGTGAAGTTCGCGGCGGACCGCTTCTTCGATCGTCTCGCCGGGTTCGATGAATCCGGCAAGGGCGGAAAACATGCCGCGCGGAAAATGCTTGCCACGCCCGACCAGGCAGGCCTCGCCATGGGTCGCGAGCATGATCACCACGGGGTCGGTGCGGGGAAAATGCTCCGTATCGCAGCGTGTGCAGACGCGACGATAGCCGCCATCGGCGAATTTCGTCGGCGCGCCGCAACGCGGGCAGAAGCCGTGACGCTGGTGCCAATCTATCAGCGCCTTGGCCTGGCCGAGAATCGCGGTGTCCTTCGCCGGCAACAGCGCCGCGGCCGCGCGCATGTCGCGGAACTGCCCGAGCCCCGCCAGTGGGCCCACCTGCGTGGGATCGGGTGAGGCCGAGATATCGAGCGCGAACAAAGCGTGGCTGCCGTCAAGCCCAAGAAAAATGCAAGGCGCGTCCGGCGCGGCCAACGGCTCGCAAAGTCCCGGTTTCAGGAAGCCCGCTTCGACCGGGCCGTCTTCCGGTCCGATCAGGAACGGTTCGAGCCGCCACATCGGAATAATAAAAGATGAAGGATCGCTGCGTCTCGCGGCAATCCATCCGTCGTCGCCCCTTTTCTCGCTCGCGCGGTCGAGAGGATTGCCGGAGAAAGGAATCATTCAGGATATCTCCACATAGTCGTCACGCTAGTCCCAAAATGCCACAAGACAAACGCTGAAATCATTTTCGGGCCGGTCCGGCTTCACCGCCAATTTACGTTTTCTGCTTAAATTTCGGACATGTTTTTTGTTCTCGGCAGCACTCTGGAACTGCTATTTGCCGTCACGATTTTGGCGATCGTGCTCAGCTTTGCGGCTTTCCTCATCTATTGCCGCCCGGCGCGTCGTGCGGAACGCGATGTCAGGCGTCTCAGGTTGGATGCAGCCGAACTCGAACGCGCGAAGCAGAGGCTTGAAGAGACGACCAGGCATCTCTCCAAAACGCTGGAGGTGGAGTCCGCAGCAAATCGGGAGAAGGCAGAGTTTCTCGCGACGCTGAGTCACGAGTTGAGAACGCCGCTCAATGCCATCATCGGATTTGCCGATCTGATGTCGAAGGAGACATTCGGGCCGCTCGGCAGTCCGCGCTACCGCGAATACCTCAAGGATATTGTCGGCAGCGGCGGCCATGCGCTTTCGCTCGTCAACGACATTCACGATCTTTCCCGCTTGCAGGTGGGAACGATGCAACTTGAAGAAGAAGTTCTGGAGCTGCCGGCCATCGTCGGAGAAACGCTGCGCATGGTCCGCCGCGACGCGGAGCAGACGGGCGTGGCGCTGCAGGAGTCGATCGAACCCCAATTGCCGCTGTTACGCGGAGACGGCAAACGCGTCCGGCAAGTCCTGATCAATCTTCTCGCCAACGCCATCAAATTCACGCCCGCCAACGGTTCCGTGCGGCTGTCGGCGTTCCGCCGCGATGGGGAAATTCGCATTGTCGTCTCGGACAGCGGCATCGGAATTCCAGATATTCCCAAAGCGCTCGAACGGATCGCGCGCGTAGGACAGCACATGTCGGGCAAATGCGACGGACTGGGTCTCGGGCTTCCCCTCGCCAGGCAGCTCATGGAAGCGCATGGCGGCCAGCTCGATATCGAAAGCGAAATGGGCCAGGGGACAACGGTCACGGCCTCCTTCCCTCTCTGGCGGGTCGTTTCCCGCGCACGGGCGACAGCATAAGTCGAGGCGGGGAATCGCGTTTGCGACTTTCGCGTGGTAGCGACGCGCGATGGGTCCACTAGCGCTTCTGATCGCCATATTTTTGGCAATGCTGACGGCCGCGGCAGGCTTCGTATTGTGGCCGGTTCTGCGGGCGCCCAGCAGGAGCCGGCTCGCCCGGGTATTGCTGGGCGCGGCCGGGCTGGCATTCCTGGTTGGCGTCGGCGGCGGCGTGTACCTCATGCTCGGTGCGCCACAACTCGCATTGCGTGCTGTTTCCCCGCCCGAAGCGGGAGGCCTCACAGGGCTTGTCGCGCGCCTGGCATGGCGCATGCGTGAAAAGCAGGCCGACGCCACCGGTTGGGTTTTGCTTGGGCGGGGCTACCTTTCCCTGAACGACCCGCAGGACGCCGCCGCCGCGTTTCGCCGGGCCATAGAAATTGCGCCGCCACAGCAGCGGCCGGAACTTTTCTCGTCCTATGGGGAAGCTTTGGCACTGGCGGCTTCCGGAGCGGTCACTCCTGAATCAGAGGCTGCGTTCCACGCGGCACTTGCCGGCAATCCGAAGGATTTTGCAGCCCGCTATTATCTCGGCGAGGCCTATGCGGCCCGTGGAGATGGCGCGGACGCGTTGGCGCTGTGGCGATCACTTCTGGCGGATGCGCCGCCTGGCGCGGCCTGGCGCGGGCTCGTCATCGACCGCATCGCCGGCCTCACAGCGCAGACGGGTCAGGCGCCCGACATTGCCGCCATGGTTGAAAGACTGGCTACGCGCCTCAAATCGCAACCCGCCGATGCGGCTGGCTGGCAGCGACTGGTGCGGGCCTATGCGGTGCTGGGCGATGTGGCGAAGGCCCATTCCGCCCTCAGCGACGCGCGAACCGCGTTGAAAAACGATCCGGCAGCGCTCTCGGCGCTGGCAGATATGGCGCATACGCTAAATCTGGAGAAATAATTCTAGCTGCGAACCCGGCCTTGCCACACCGGCCAGCAGGTGGAATGACCCTTTGCCTTGAAGGAATCGTAGAGCCGCAATTGGGCATCCTCGGCATTGGCCCCGCTCGCGGTGGTCATGTAATCCGCCGAGCCGGCGCACCACACATAGAACTGGTGCTTTCCGCCGGAGAAGTAGTCCGCCTGCGCGCTGGACGTAAAATTCGCCGCGACCGCGACGCCCGCCGCCGCGAAAATGACCCCGCCTACGACCGCTCCAACGATTCTTCGTGTGGTCATTCTTCTGCTCCTGTTGCGCATGCCCGGCGGCTGCGAATTGCACTCTTCGTCCTGTCTCTGAGCGAACCGTTCCGAGCCTGGCGGCACGTTCATTACCGGATCCCCATTGAGCGTTATCGCAGGATGCCGGCACGGCTCAAGGTCGCCCTATGCCCCAAAAATGCTAACATGGCAAAAAGCAAAATGTCACCCCTGTTTTATTCTTTTCCAACAGAGTGTTAGCAAAGAATTGCTGTTTAATTGCCAATTCGAGAGGTTTCGATGTTATCGGCCGCGAGAGCCGCTTCGATTGCCTGGGATGCCGCCTCGACGGCCTCGGAATCCCGGCCCCTAACCACCAATTGCACGCCCGATCCGTCCTCGCTGTAGAAGGGATAGCTGCCGATGGCGACGCCGGGATTCTCGTACTGGATGCGCAAAAGCGCCGCAGCGATCCGGCCTTCGGCTGTGCGGGCGCCGATCGTCTGCGACACCACGACCCGGCCCCTCTTAAGGCGCGGTTCTACGTCCTCCAGCATCGCCCGCATGATCATGGGCACACCGGCCATGACGAAAACATTACCGATCTGAAATCCGGGCGCGGTGGACACGCTGTTCCTGATCAGGGACGCACCGTCGGGCGTGCGCGCCATCCGCTTGCGCATCTCGTTGAATTCGCCGGGTTTGTAGCGCGCGCCCAGAAGCGCCAGCGCTTCGGGATGATAGTCGATGCCGACGCCAAACGCTTTGGCGACAGCGTCGGCGGTAATGTCGTCGTGGGTCGGCCCGATGCCGCCGGTCGTGAACACATAAGTATAGCGTGACCTGAGGGCGTTCAGGGCCGCGACGATTTCCGCTTCGATGTCCGGGACCACGCGCGCCTCCGCAAGGTCGATGCCGAGCGCTCCCAGGAATCTGGCGAGGTAGTTGAGATTGGTGTCCTGTGTCCGGCCGGAAAGAATTTCGTCGCCGATCACGAGCACGGCGGCGGTCACGAGCGGTTCCTGGGTCACGGCGTCGGTCCGGGTTGGCGCGAAAGAGTTCGCGGCGCTATGAGCGGCTCCAAATGTATCGCCTCCATGCGCGCGGCAAGCAAGCCGCTTGGATCGGCCAAAAAATCGACTAGATTGGGCACATGATGTCATCGCAATTGCCCGACCCCGAAATCTTCGAAGCCGCGCGGCGCTCGAACATGGCCGTCGCGGTTCACGGTCCCGAGGGATTTGCGGGCATGCGCAAGGCGGGCAGGCTTGCCGCCGAAGTGCTCGACCTGCTTGTCCCCGAGGTCAAACCCGGCGTCGCGACCGGGGCACTCGACAAGCTTGCCTACGACTATGTCGAGGATCATGGCGCCATTCCGGCTTGCCTCGGCTATCGCGGCTACCGGCACACGTTGTGCACGTCCATCAATCACGTCGTCTGCCACGGCATCCCCAACGACAAGCCGCTGCGCGACGGTGACATTGTGAATATCGACGTCACCGTGATCGTCGACGGCTGGCACGGCGATACGAGCCGCATGTATCTCGTGGGCGACGTGAAACGCAAAGCGCTCCGCCTGGTCGATGTCACCTATGACGCCATGATGCGCGGCATCGAAGCGGTGAAGCCCGGCGCCACGACCGGCGATATCGGCCACGCGATCCAGTCCTTCGCCGAGGGGCAGGAGCGTTGCTCTGTCGTGCGCGATTTCTGCGGCCACGGCGTGGGCCGTGTCTTCCACTCTTTGCCCAATATCGTGCATTACGGCCGCCCGGGTTACGGGACGGGCCTCCGTCAGGGCATGTTCTTCACCGTCGAGCCGATGATCAATCTGGGCGGCTTCGGCGTGAAGGTGTTGAACGACGGCTGGACGGCGGTGACGCGCGACCGTTCGCTGTCGGCACAGTTCGAGCACAGCGTTGGTGTGACGGGGGATGGCGTCGAAATCTTCACACGTTCGCCCAGGGGATGGGACAAGCCGCCTTATTTCTGAGGACGCGGCTACCCCGGAACCGCATTATCGCGAACACCGACAGCGGTTGCGCGCGCGCTTCCTGCATGGCGGCGCCAACGCCATGCCCGATTACGAGTTGATGGAACTTGTGCTGTTCGCCGCCATTCCCAGGCGCGACGTGAAACCCCTCGCCAAGGCACTGATTGCAAAATTCGGCAGCTTCGCAGATGCGATCGCTGCACCGCCGGAGAGATTGACGGAAGTGGACGGCGTGGGCGAATCCGTGGTGGCCCAGTTCAAGATCGTGGCGGCCGCCGCGCTGCGGCTGTCGCAGACGAAACTGCTCGGCCGCCATGCGCTTACCTCGTGGACGGCGCTGGTAGAATATTGTTCGGCGGCCATGGCGCGCGCCGAGCACGAGGAATTCCGCGTCTTGTTTCTCGACCGTAAGAATCTCCTCATCGCCGACGAAGTGCAAAGCCGTGGAACGGTCGATCATGCGCCGGTCTATCCGCGCGAGATCGTCAAGCGCGCGTTGGAACTCTCGGCCTCCGCGCTCATCCTGGTTCACAACCATCCCTCCGGCGATCCCACGCCGTCGCGCGCGGATATAGATATGACGCGGGAAATCGTCGATGCGACGAGGGCGCTGCGGATCGCGGTCCACGATCATATCGTCGTGGGTCGCGGCGGCACGGCGAGCTTCAAAGCGCTGGGATTGATGTGAGGGGATCGGGACCGAATCTGTTGGCGCCCACATTTCCCTGCAGAACGCCGAGTTCCAGTAGTCCCCATGCCCAAAGGGCGAGCGCAAAAAAAGACAGGAGAAAGGTGGCGCTCCCCGCATTCGCGTCGTCCGTTTCCAGCAGATATTGCTGGCCGCCATAGAGCAGGTTCGGCAAGACCGCAAAGACAAGTAGCCACCAGCCGCGTTTGCCGCGATCGTGCAGGCGTTTGACGGTGATCGCGAGGCTGGCGACGAGCAGCAACGCAAACGCCAGCGCCCACAGAATGGCGCCGGCGATGCCGAGCGGATCGGCGGGCAGAGGAGTCGGGCCGCCATTTTCGTAAGCACCGGGAAACGACATCGCATAGACATAGAAGACGACAAACAGCGCCACCAGCGCAGGCAGAGCGATCGCATAATAGAGCCAGAATTTCGTGCGATTGATCCGGCCGCCGAAACCGAAAAAATATCTGACCCAGCCCATTGTTGCTCGCTCCCCAAGCTCCGGCAATCGTCAGGCGAACCGCGCAGACGCGCAAGTGCTATGCGTTATCGCCGCTTTTTGAGCGCGGCGAAGGCGGCCAGCGCCCTGTCGCGGGCTGCGCCGTGGTCCACGATGGGCAGGGGATAGTCGCGACCGAGGGATACTCCGTTGTCGGATAAAATGGCGGGAGAGGCGTTCCACGGCGCGTGAATGACGGCCTTGGGCAATGTCGCCAGCTCCGGCACCCAGCGGCGGATATAATCGCCGTCGGGGTCGAAGCGTTCGCCCTGCAGCACGGGATTGAAGATGCGGAAATAGGGCGCTGCGTCCGCGCCGCAGCCGGCAACCCATTGCCAGCTGGCGGAATTGTTCGCGAGGTCGGCATCCACCAGCGTATCCCAGAACCATGCTTCGCCCGTCTGCCAGGGCAACAGCAAATCCTTGACAAGGAACGACGCCACGATCATCCGCACACGGTTATGCATCCAGCCTGTCGCCCACAGCTCCCGCATGCCCGCATCGACGATGGGATAGCCCGTCTGCCCGCGTTGCCAAGCGCGCAAGGCTTCCGGATCCTTGCGCCAGGGAAAATCGGCAAAGCCCGGCCGCAAAGGACTTTCCGGCAGCGCCGGAAAATGAAAGAGCAGATGATAGGAGAATTCGCGCCAACCGATTTCCTTCAGAAATGTCTCGGCGTCCTGCGTGTTTCCCTTCGCATGCTGGTGTAGCTCGACCGCGTGCCTGATCTGGCGTGGGCCGATCTCGCCGAATTGCAGATGCGGCGACAGGCGCGATGTGCCCCGCAGGCTGGGGTGATCGCGGTTGTCGCGATAGCCCGCGATGCCGTCGTCGAGGAATCGTTGCAACTGCGCTTCGGCATTCGCTTCGCCGGGTTGCCAGGTCGCGCGTAGGCCGCTCGCCCAATCCGGGCGCGGCAGCAATCGCCAATCGGCGAGAGCGTCGCCGGCGGGTGATCCGTCTCCAATGCCTTTGATGTCGCCGGGCGGCGGCAGCGGCGCCTCGACCGGTAATGGCGCGCAGGCCCGCCAGAAAGCAGTGAAGACGCGAAAGGGCGTGCCGCTGCCGGTCTTCACGGTCCAGGGCTCGAACAGGAGCGACGCGTTGAAGCTTTTGGCCTCAATGCCTTCCCTAAGCAGCGTCTCCTTGATGTGGCGATCGCGGCGCACGGCATGCGGTTCGTAACAGCGGTTCCAATAGACGCCGCGCGCCTGCGTCTCGGCAACGAGTCGCGGGAGGAT
>Ga0302326_10015762_pt1 | contig 15874 bp, 14 predicted proteins | sample Palsa_T0_3_FD_202264 | JGI IMG/M metagenome (GOLD analysis project Ga0302326, IMG submission 202264) | Peat permafrost microbial communities from Stordalen Mire near Abisko, Sweden - Palsa_T0_3 | ecosystem: Environmental > Terrestrial > Soil > Palsa > Peat permafrost | place: Sweden: Abisko... | reverse complement strand
TGCTGTACGAGATGAGCCGGCAGCTGGCGATGGCGCGCGGCCGCGACGAAATGGCCGAGGTGGCGGTACGCCATGTGAGCCAGGTATTCAGAAGCCGCACGGTGCTGCTGTTCGCCGACGAGCAGGGCCGCGTGGTCTATCCGCGCGCGAGCCTGCTCGACGTGTCCTATACCGGCGCCGACCTGGGGGTCGCACAGTGGGTGTTCGATCATCGCAAGCCCGCCGGCATGGGTACCGATACGCTCAGCGGCTCGGCCGGCCTGTATCTGCCGCTCGCCGGGGGCGAGCGCGCGTTCGGCGTGCTGGCCGTGCTGCCGGAGAATCCGCGGCGCGTCACCCTGCCGGAGCAATTTCGTTTGCTCGAGACGTTCGCCGCCCAGATCGGGCTGGCATTGGAGCGCGCCGATTTTGCAGCCCACGCCCAGGCGGCCGAGGTTCGGGCCGAGACCGAGGCGATCCGCAATGCGCTGCTGGCGTCGATCTCGCACGATCTGCGCACGCCGTTGGCCACCATCGCGGGCGGCGCCGCCACGCTCGCCGGCAACCTCGATGCGCTCAGCAGAGCCGATCGCGTGGCGCTGGCAAGCTCGGTCAGCGAGGAGGCCACGCGCATGAGCGAGCGCATCACCACGCTGCTCGATCTGGTGCGGCTCGAGACCGGCGCCATCCAGCCGCGTTTCGACCTGTACGCGCTCGACGAGCTGATCGGTTCGGTGCTGCATCGTCTCGAGCAATCCCTGCGCCGCCATCACGTGCGCATCGAACTGTCCGAATCGCTGCCGCTGCTGCGCATCGATGGGCGTCTGATCGAGCAGGTGCTAGAGAACCTGCTCGACAACGCCAGCAAGTACACGCCTCCCGGCAGCGAGATCCGCATCAGCGCACAGCTGCTCTCGCGCCAGGTCGAAGTCAGCGTCGAGGACAATGGACCGGGCCTGGCGGTCGCCGATCCCGAGATCCTGTTCGAGAAATTTCAGCGCGGTGCCCAGGAAGGTGCGGTCGGGGGCATCGGCCTCGGGCTTGCGATCTGCCGCACGATTCTGGCCCTGCACAAGGGGCGCATCTGGGCCGAGAACCGCGCGCCGCACGGCGCCGCACTGCGCTTTACGGTGCCGCTGCCGGCGGGCGCCCCGGCGCGCGCCGAGGATCGGGTGTCCTCCGAAATCCTGTCCTCGCAATGACTATTGCGAGCCGTGCGGTGCTGGTGGTGGAGGACGAGCCGCATCTGCGGCGCGTCTTGCGCACGCTGCTCGAGCTGGAGAACTTCCGCGTCATCGAGGCCGCGAGCGCCGAGCGCGGACTGGTGGAGGCGCGCACGCACAAACCCGATCTGCTGATCGTGGATCTGGGATTACCGGATCGCGACGGCACCGAGGTGATCACCGGCGTTCGCAGCTGGTCGCGCGTGCCGATCATCGTATTATCGGCGCGCAGTGACGAATCGGACAAGGTGGCGGCGCTCGAGGCCGGGGCCGACGACTACATCACCAAGCCGTTCGGCGCCCGCGAGCTCAGTGCCCGGGTGCAGGTCGCATTGCGCCACAGCGCCAGCGCCGGTGCGGCCGGCGCCACGCTACTGATCGGGGTCTGGCGCATCGATCTGAAGGCGCGCACCGCGCGCGATGACAGCGGGCGCGAGCTGCACCTGACGCCGACCGAATACCGCCTGCTCGAGGTGCTCGCGCAGCACATCGGCCTGGTGGTGACGCACCGCACGCTGCTGCAGCAGGTCTGGGGACCGGGAAGCGCGCAGCAGACGCACTACCTGCGCGTCTACATGAAGCAGCTGCGCTCCAAGCTCGAACCCGATCCGACGCGGCCGCATTGGCTGCTGACCGAGACCGGGGTCGGCTACCGCCTGGCGCAGCGCGAGCCGGCCTGACGATGTCCGACGGCAGGTCGCGATTACCTCTACACTGTGCGCTGCAATCGGCGCCATACCCGATGATTACGCAGGAGCACGCCACATGAGCAAGGGCATTGATCGTAAGAAGGAAACCAAGAAGAAACCCGCGATGAACCTCATGCAGAAGAGGGCCGCCAAAGCCGAAAAGAAGAAAAACAGATAGTGACAGCCGCGACCCTGCCACCGCCGGTGAGCGCCGTGCCTGAACGCGCCGGATGAAAACCCCCAAAGGCCTGCAGGCACTGATCGAGGACGGCAAGGTCGACGCGGTTCTCCGGCAGCTCAAGAGCGGCAAGGAAGCCTCGGTCTACGTCGTCGCCTGCGGCGAGCAGATCCGCTGCGCCAAGGTCTACAAGGACGCCGAGCACCGCGGCTTCCACAAGCTCGCGGCATACCAGGAAGGCCGCAAGGCTCGCGGCAGCCGCGACGCGCGCGCCATGGCCAAGCGCGGCCGCCACGGCCGCAGGATGCAGGACGCGGAGTGGACCAATGCCGAGGTCACGGCGCTCTACCGCCTGGCGCACGCCGGCGTGCGAGTGCCCACGCCCTACGGGGTCTACGATCGCGTGCTGTTGATGGAACTGGTGGTGGATGCGCAGGGCGATCCCGCGCCGCGCCTCAACGACGTGGACATGAGCGCCGAGCAGGCGCGGCTATGGCATGCGTTCACGATCCAGCAGATCGTGCGCATGCTGTGTGCCGGGCTGATTCACGGCGACCTGTCCGAGTACAACGTGCTGCTGGATGCCAACGGCCCGGTCATCATCGATCTGCCGCAGGCGGTCAACGCCGCCAGCAACAACAATGCGTTCACGATGCTCGAGCGCGATGTCAACAACATGCGCGCCGCCTTCGGGCGCGCCGCGCCCGAACTGCTGGCAACCGCCTACGCGCAGGAGATCTGGAAACTGTATGAGGCCGGCACGCTGACGCCGGAAACAGCGCTCACCGGCCGCTTCACCGACAATCTGGCCGAGGCGGATCTGGGCGCCGTGCTCGACCAGATCGAGGACGCGCGCCGGGAAGCCGAGGCCCGGCAGCGCGGTCGCGAGGAGACGGAGCCGGTCTGAGGTTCACCTGCGCGCCGATCAGCCTGCGGCGCCGATCAGACGCACCTCGCGCTGCGGATAGGCGATCGCGATGCCGCGGCGGCGGCAGGTTTCCACGACCGCGAGGCTCAGCTCTCCGACGACCGGAGCGTAGTCATCCACCGCGACCCAGGGCCTCAGGCCGATCTGCACGGTGGAGTCGGCGAGCCCGACGATCTGCACCAGCGGCTCAGGGTCGCGCAGTACCCTGGCATTGGCCACGACCAGCTCGCGAATCGCCGCAAGCGCCGGCGCGAGATCGACTTCGTAGCCCAGGCCTACCTTGACCTCGGCCTGACGAATCTGGCCGTAGTTATGCAGTATCTCGCCGACCAGCTTGCGATTCGGCACGATGACGCGCGAGCGATCCTGGTGCAGCAGCGTGGTGCTGAATATGGTGATGAGCTGCACCTGGCCCTGCACACCGACGATCTCGATGTAGTCGCCGACGCGGTAGGGCTTGGTGAAGATGATCGTGAGGCCGGCGAGGACGTTGCTCAGGATGCCTTGCGTGGCCAGGGCGATACCAGCGCCGGCGATGCTCAGCCCGGCAATCAGCGGCAGGAGTTCCACCCCGAGATTCTGCAGCGCGATGATCGCGAACAGAACAAATACCATGACGCGCACCAGCCGCACCAGCAACAACCGTATCGGCGGCTCGAGCTCGAGGCGCGCCAGTCCGCGCTCGCTCGCCCGGCCAACCCAGCGTGCGGCGATGACGCCCGCGACGAGCACCAGCACGGCGACCAGAATCTTGGGACCGAAACTCACCGCCGCATCGAGCAGCAGGGTCTTGACGTGATTGATCGCGTCCAGGTTGGCGTCCATTCGGGCTTCTCCCTTGACCCTTTTATGTCGGCGACATTGTAGCGGGACCGGATGCTGCAGGTGGCGCTCGGGCGCCGCAGTCACGCGCAGCGCTCGTGATACTGTCGCCTCGAGGCGAGCTGCAGCGTGGTGCGCAACATCGATGCCTGGTATCAGGCCTTTGGCGTGCAGCCCACCGACAAGCTCTACGTGGAGCCGACCAGACGCGCTCGCATCTGGTGAGGGTTTTCAGGGCGTGGCTCGGGGCACCGCGAAGCCGAGGACATTGCCGCTGTAGGTCTCGACCACCTCGCTGATCGGCGTGCCATCGGGTAATGTCAGCAGCGCGCGATGCTGCAGCACTTCGGCCGGCACGCTCAATGGCCCCGCGGCATCCCCGGCGGCATCCGGGGTCATTTCCCAGCCGTCGGGCAGCGGCTGCCACAACAGCCGCGCGGAGATCGTATGGCGCTGGAAATGCAGTGCCTGTACGGCGCGCCCGAACGGCGTGTCCGTGGCGTCCAGCAGCCGGTTCATTTCGGGCGTCAGCCGAGCGGGTACGTACCAGTTATCCGCCTCCGACAGCAGCACTGTACCGCAGAGTAATTTCACGCGGCGGTAGCGTACCGTCTGGCTCGCCGTCACGCCGAGCTCGCGGCGCTGCTCTTCGGTCGGCGGTTGGTCCACACCGGCTACGCGCTCAGCAACGATGCGGGGCGGCGAGGCCAGGCGATGGCTGGCGCACCATCGTTCGAGTGTCGATGTGGCGCTGTCGTGGCTCAGCAGCTCGGCGTTGAGTGTCTGCAATAACGCCAGCGCCTCGACGCGCGCCACGAAACTGCCGGGCCAATCGGCCGGCCGCGCCGCGGGGGCGTCATCCGCGAACCCCGGGCAGACGCAGAACGCCAGCGCGGCGAGGGCTGCGAGTCCGCGCCTATGGCGCGGCAGCGATCTGCGTGTGAATTTCGTGATCCTGCCAACTTCCATGCTGCCGTTCCACAAAACTCGAATGGATCAGGCGGGCTCGCACCGCCAGGTCGGCTCGCAAGTGCGCCCACTTTAGTCTCAGCGTGCCGCCCGTTGCGAATCGATTTCTCGCCGGCATCGCGCACATGGGGACGCTGACCGGCATATGTAAAGGCTCGTTCTGTAAAGCCTCCGTTCTGTAAAGCCTGCCGCGCGATGCTGGGCGCGAGCGCGGCAGACCGTAGTAGAATGAGTTACGGACAACGGTGAATCCACGCTGTCCAGCCGCGCGCTACGTGGCGCGCGCAGCACTCAACGCGAGGCTAATAACATGATCTACTTCCTGGCGCTGATTCCGGCCACCATACTGGTCGTCGCCGGCTATGTTGCGCTCTACCTGGCTCAGCGCTCCGAGGGTAATTTCCAATCGTTCGGCAAATACCTCGGCTTCTGGGCCATCTGCCTGTCGGGATTGGTGATCCTGTGGGCGGTATTCGCCGCGGCTCTGGGCGTGCGTCATGACGACATGATGCGCGAGCACTCGCAGCGCGAGATGATGATGCACGGGCGCGATGGCGGTCCGCGCTACTGGGGCCACGGCTTCGGCGAGGCGCCCGACAACTGGCAGCCGGGCGAAGCGCCGGGCACCGGTAGCAGTGGTGCGCAGCCGCCGGCCAGCAGCGCGGCGCAGCCCTCGACGCCGCCCAGCACCACAGTCACTCCGCCGCGCTAGCCCGGCGTGCAGAGCCGGCGCGCGCCGCGCGCCTTAAGCTCAGGCGGCGATGCCGTACTGCTTGAGCAGCGCCGCGACCTGTGGCTTGCGGCCGCGAAACTCTACGAAGGCCTCGAGCGCATCGCGGCTGCCGCCGCGCGAGAGAATGCTATCGAGAAAGCGCCGCGCCGTGGCGCGATCGAAGGCGCCGCGCTCGACAAATGCGGCGAAGGCGTCGGCCGCCAGTACTTCCGCCCATTTGTAGCTGTAGTAGCCGGCGGCGTAGCCGCCGGAAAAGATATGGCCGAAGCCATGCGGGTATCGATTCCACTCCGGTACCGGCACCACGGCGACTTCGTGGCGCACTTCACTGAGGATTTCGTACACGCGGCCGCCGCGCGCCGGATCGAATTCCGCGTGCAGGCGCATATCGAACAGCGCGAATTCCACCTGCCGCAGCGTCTGCAGGCCGGCCTGGAAGCTGCGGGTCGCGATCAGCTGGCGCTGCTTCTCGGCCGGGATCGGCGCGCCACCCTGCACGTGGGCCGAAATGCGATTGAGCACCTCGCTCTGCCAGGCGTAGTTTTCCATGAACTGGCTGGGCAATTCGACCGCGTCCCAGGCGACGCCGTTGATGCCGGCGAGGCTCGGATAGTTCACCCGGGTGAGCATGTGGTGCAGCCCATGGCCGAATTCATGGAACAGCGTCACGACATCGTCGTGCGTGAGCTGCGCGGGCCGATCATCGCCGGGCGGCATCGAATTGCACACCAGGTAGGCCACCGGCAGGATGGTGCGCCCGCTCAGGGCCTTGCGGCCCACGCAGTCGTCCATCCAGGCGCCGCTGCGCTTGTGCGGCCGGGCATAGGCGTCCAGGTAGAAACTGGCCACCGGCGTGTCCGCCGGCGTCTGCACCTCGAAGTAGCGAACATCCGGGTGCCACACCGGCACGCCGGTGCGCTCACGGATGCGCACATCGAACAATTTCTCCGCCACCTCGAACAGACCCTCGAGTACCCGCGGCAGCGGCAGGTAGTCGCGCAGCTCCTCCTGCGTCACCGAATAGCGGCTCTGCTGCAGCCGCTCGGAGTAGAACGAGACATCCCAGGCATTGAGCTTGCGGCCCGCGAACTGCTCGAGTTCGGCAAATTCCGCGGCGCCGGCCGCCTTGGCCGTGCGCACCAGTTCGCGCAGGAAGCCGATCACCTCGGGCACCGTGCGCGCCATGCGGTTCGCGAGCGCGAAGTCCGCATAGCTGCTGAAATCCACCAGCTGCGCGGCCTCATGCCGCAGCCGCAGGATATCGTTCATCACCGCCGTGTTGTCGAAATTGCAGGCCCCGGGCCCCTGATCGGAGGCACGCGTCGACCAGGCTTCGTAGAACACGCGGCGCAGCGGCTCGGACTCGGCCTCGGTGACGACCGCGACATAGCTCGGCTGATCCAGGCCGAACAGCCAGCCCTCCACCCCCTTGTCCTGCGCCCGCCGCCGCGCCTGCTCGACGATCGCGTCGTTGATGCCGGCGAGCTGGTCGCGGTCGCTGACATGGTGCGACCAGGCGTTGGTGGCATCGAGCACGTTCTCCTCGAACTTCGATGACAGCCGCGACAGCTCCGTCATGACGGCCTTGAAGCGCGCCTTGCGCGGCGCATCCAGGGCGACTCCAGCCAGACGAAATTCGCGCAGCGCATGCTCGATCACCTCGCGCTGCACCGCATCCAGCGTGGCGCCCTCACGCTCGGCGATTTGCGCATAGGCGCGATACAGCGGTTCGCTCTGCGCCAGGTCGGTGTGATATTCGGACAGCATCGGCAGGCAGGCGTTATAGGCCGCCCGTAGCTGCTCCGAGTTCATGACCGCGTTCAGGTGCCCGATCGGCGACCAGACTCGGCTCAGGCGATGCCGCAGCTCCTCGAGCGGCTCCACCACGGTCTTGAAACTCGGATCCGGCGCCGCCTCGATCTGCGCCACCAGGCCGCGCTGTTCGGCGATCAGGCGCGAGATGGCCGGTTCCACGTGTTCGGGGCGTATGGCGTCGAAACGCGGCAGCGGGGAGTCATCGAGCAGCGGATTATCGGAACTGGCAGCAGACATCGGTTACACCCTCAGCATGACAGCCCGGCATTTTAGCTGCGAGCGGCCGATGTAACATGGTCAATATTGCAAAGACGGATCAAACATCCCGAGGTTCCATGCCATGGCATTCGACTTTGACCTGATCGTGATCGGCGGCGGCAGCGGCGGCCTGGCCTGCGCGCAGCGCGCGGCCGAATACGGGGCACGCACGCTGCTGGTCGAAAAGGGCCACCTGGGAGGCACCTGTGTGAACGTCGGCTGCGTGCCGAAGAAGGTCATGTGGAACGCTGGCGAGCTCGCTCATGCACTGCGCGACGCGGCCGGCTATGGCTTCGATATTTCGCTCTGGCACCATGACTGGCCGCTGCTCAAGCAGCTGCGCGATGAGTTCATCGCGCGCATCAACGCCGTCTACGAGCGCAACCTCGGCCAGCGCAAGGTCGAGCTGCTGCGCGCGCATGCGCGGCTGCTGTCGGACCAGTCCATCCAGGTCGGCGAGCGCGTCGTGTCGGCGGGCAGCATCGTGCTCGCAACCGGCGGCCGGCCGATCATTCCGACGCTGCCCGGGGCGGAACTGGGCAGCAGTTCGGACGGCTTTTTCGAGCTCGGCGCGCGTCCCGACAGCGTGGCCGTGGTCGGCGCCGGCTACATCTCCGCCGAGCTCAGCGGCATCTTCTCGGCGCTGGGCTCGCGTACCACGGTGGTGTTGCGGCATGAGTGCGTCCTGCGGCACTTCGACGCCATGCTCGGCAACGCGCTGATGGAGGTGATGCGCGACGAAGGCGTCGAATTCGCCACCAATGCGGTGCCGAAGTCGCTGGCGCGCAATGCCGCGGGGCTGCTGGAACTCACGGTCGAGGACGGCCGCGTGCTCGGAGAGTTCGATGCACTCATCTGGGCGGTGGGCCGCAAGCCCATCACCACCGATCTTGGCCTGGAGCGGCTCGGAGTAAAGGTCGACTGGCTGGGGCATGTCCTCACCGATGATCTGCAGCAGACCAACCTGGAACATCTCTACGCCCTCGGCGATGTCACCCCGCGCGCCGGCCTGACGCCGGTGGCCATTGCGGCCGGGCGGCGGCTGGCGGATCGCCTGTACGGCGGGCAGGCAGGGCGGAAAGTTGATTATGAGAACATCCCCTCGGTGGTGTTCAGTCACCCGCCGATTGGCACCGTGGGTTTGAGCGAACACGACGCGCGCGCGCGCCACGGCGATGCCGTCAAGGTATTCACCTCGACCTTCATGCCGATGTATCACGCGCTCACGCCGCGCAAGCCGCGCGAGCACATGAAAATGGTCACCGTCGGGCCGACGCAGAAGATCGTCGGTATTCACGTCATCGGCGAGGGCGCCGACGAGATGCTGCAGGGCTTCGCCGTGGCGCTGCGCATGGGCGCGACCAAGCGCGACTTCGACGATACCATCGCGATTCATCCGACCAGCGCCGAAGAGATGGTGACGATGCGCTAAAGGCAGGCACGCCGCTGTCATTTATTACAGAGTATCGGTTCCCGAATTTTGGCCATAGCATGGAGTCTGCAGCGGGCGAAGGCTTAAGGCCCGGGTCCACGCCGCTGAACATCCGTCCACAATCCGATCACCGGGAGAATCCGATATGAATCTGCATCGAGTGCGTAAAATTGCCGCGCGGCTGCTGCTACCCACGGCGATGGTTCTGATGCCGGCACTTGGCATTGCCGGTGGCACGACCGCCTTTGTGCCGAGCGGCGTGGTGCTGTACCAGGGCATCAACGAACCTCCGGACTACGCGGAAACATACGGGGCACTCGTACCGGTTCCCTCACCACAGCCCGGACTTGGCAGCACTTGCGCTGACCAGTCGTATGTGTTCATCAATTTTATCGGACCGTCGAACGGGTACAACCTGTATTCTTCGGTTCTGGCCGCGATGCTGGCGGGTCACAAGGTCAGTTTCGCCACCTATGGCTGCGATACTACGACTGGCCTCTACCCGGCGGTCTTCGCCGTGACGATCCTCTGAGGGCGTGAGCCGTCTGCGTCGGCGCTCGCGCGCATTCAAGCCTAGCGGACTTGCCCCACCGCCAGCGTGAAGGTCTGCAGCACATGCAGGTCGGGTCGGTGCAGGGCGTAGTCCGGGCTGCGCGGATCGCACAGTCGGGCCAGCCGCTCGTAGTCCTGGGCGGACAGGTACGGCCGCAGGCGCTCGCCCGAGGTATCGTGGAAGATGACCTCGCGCAGATAACTCTCGCTCGCCGCATCGAGCGGCCAGATCCGTTCAATCGGCAGGGTGCGCACGCGAACATTCGCCAGCCCAGCGCTGCGTAGCCATCCCACCAGCGAGCGCACCGCGGTCAGGTCGAGCTCGCTCAGGCCGTAGCGATCGCGGTAGTACTGGCGCACCGCCTCGTTGGTCAGCCGCTCGAGCCGCGCATCCCAGGCGAACATCATGTCGGGCAGCAGGGAGCTCTGACCAAGGGCGATCCGGCCACCGGACCGCAGCAGACCGGCCATGAGCGTCACACCGGCCACCGGATCGCGCAGATGATTGACGGTATTCACGCACCAGACCAGGTCGAAGGCGGCGGCGGGCAGCGGGGCCTTGAGCAGATCGGCCTGCACCACCAGGACCGAAGGCGCAGTTGCGGCGCGAGCGCGCGCCGCGTGGGCCGCCGCCAGTTCCATCCCCACCACCAGCCCGTCGGCTCCGACCGCCTCGGTCAGCCAGCTCAGCGCCTCGCCGGTGCCGCAGCCGACGTCCACGACCCGCATGCCGGCGGCAAGGCCCAGGCCGGCAATCGCCTGGCGCAGCTCGGGCTGCGCAAAGGCGTTGAATTGCTTCAGCTTGCTTGCATAGTCGCGCGCGGCGGTGTCGCCCAGAAGTCCCGGCGTCGTGGTGGCGTTATCCGCACTCAGTAGGGTCATACGTGGCCTAACCGTCCGCATCAGCCCCAGCGGCTAAAAGCAACTAAATCGACCGAAGGCTGCACTTACACCATGGGTAGCGTCCGGATTCGGTGCCGGCCTGCTCATCGATGGTGGCAAGAATTCAGCGGGATCGCGACCGGTGGCGCATCCCGCGCTGCAAGCGATTGTGCCCGAGAGGGCCTGCACGCTGCCGCTGTGCCCTGGAGGAGTATGAGTTGCGCGCGCGTGCATGGGAAGAATTGCCTGACGGGGACGCGATGATCGCGCCTGCTGCGCGGTCGGATCTGGCGCTGCGGCGGTTGCCGCTCGTCACCCTTTACCTGACCGAGCGTTGCAATTCACGCTGCGTGACCTGCGATTACTGGCGCTACGGTCGAACCGACCTGAACCTCGAGTCGGTGCAGCGGCTGCTGCCGAGCCTTGCGCGTCTGCAGACTCGGGTGGTCCTCGTCTCCGGCGGCGAACCGCTGCTCAATCCTCAATGGGCCGACATCGCACGGCTGTTCAAGGCGCACGGGATCGCGCCGTGGTTGTTGACCTCCGGCCTGTCGCTCGCCAAGCACGCGCGGACCGTGTCGCAGCTGTTCGACGCCGTCACCGTGTCATTGGATGGCACCACTGCGGCGACCTATGCCGCCATTCGCGGACTGAATGCGTTCGACAAGGTATGCGCCGGCATCCGCGCCGCCGCCGCCGCTGGTGCGCGCGTCAGCGTGCGGGTCACGCTGCAGCGTGCCAACTATCGGGAACTGGCGGCATTCATCGAGCTGGCGCGGGATACCGGTGCCTGCCAGATCTCGTTCCTCGCGGTCGACGTCGCCAATCCCCATGCCTTTGGCCGGGTGGATGCAATCGCACCGGATCTGGCGCTGCGGCGCCAGGATCTGCCCGAGCTCGAGCAGATCCTGGACCGTGTGGAGCGCGATCACGCCGCGGACTTCCGCTCCGGTTTCATCGCTGAGAGTCCGCGCCGGCTGCGCCGCATTCACCAGTACTTCGCCGCAGTGTGCGGCGAGGGCGCCTATCCGCCGGTACGCTGCAACGCGCCCGAGTTCTCTGCCGTGATCGGCGCTGAGCGCCAGGTCAACCCGTGTTTCTTCATTCCGGGACCGGCCGCGGGGCGCCGGCCGGATGATCTGGCTGTAGCTCTGAACGGCGACTCGATGATCGCCCTGCGCGCCAACATCCGCGCGGGAAAGCGGCCCGAATGTGCGACCTGCGTGTGCTCACTGTGGCGTGAGCCGGGCAGTCGCACGGCCCCCGACCTGTTGTTGCCGCGCAAAGCCGATGCTTGACCTGACTCAGGCGCGCTCCGTGCCGTGTGCGTTGGAGGCGCTGCGCCCGGCGCGATTTGCCCGCATCACGCGGCTGCTGGGCAAGGCGATGGCCGTGGGCTACCGGCTGGCAAGGAAGCATCGCTACGATGATTTTCGCCTGGAGCGGGTGCAGGGCGCGCCGTTCCTGGTCATCCCGAGCGTGTTCAATCCGAAAGTGCCCCGCACCGGCGAATTCCTCGCCTCGCAGATCGACGCGCGGCTCGTGGGCCCCGATGCGCAAGTGCTGGACATGGGCACGGGGTCCGGAGTGTGCGCGGTGGTTGCCGCCAGGTACGCGCGCCGGGTCGTGGCGGTGGACATCAATGCCGCCGCGGTGCGCTGCGCCGGCATCAACGCGCTGCTGAGTCATCTCGAGCACAAGATCGACCTGCGGCATGGCGATCTGTTCGCGCCCGTGGCCGATGAGCGTTTCGATCTGGTCCTGTTCAATCCGCCCTTCAAGGTGGGCACCGCGCGTGACGACCGCGATCGTGCCTGGCGCTCCAATGACGTCGCGGAGCGCTTCGCGGCCGGCCTCGGCGCTCACCTCAAACCGGGCGCATGCGCGCTCGTGCTGCTGTCCACCTTCGGCGCCGCGCGCGTCTTTCTCGAGGAATTTCGCCGGCGCGGATTTGCCATCGCAGTGTGGGCCGAGCGGCAGTTCGTCAACGAGAAGCTGGCGGTGTTCCGCCTCACGCTCCCGACGCCGCAGCAGGCACCGTGATGGCGGCATCCACCGGGGAGCATCGGGTACCTGCGGGCGCGCCGCGCGAGGAGCGCCGGCTCAAGGTGGTGCTCTATAATCCTCAGGCGGTGTTCTTCACCATGCCGCTGGCTCTGCTCGCCATCGGCTCGGAGCTCGACCCGGATGTCTATGAGGTCGTAACGATCGACGGGCGTCTGGATGCGGACGCGGAAAACACCGTGCGCTCGCACCTCGATGGAGCGCTGTGCCTCGGGGTCACGGTACTCACGGGCGCCCCGATCTCCGACGCCCTGCGCATCTCGCGCGCGGCGAAACGCGCACGGCCCGACTTACCCGTGGTCTGGGGCGGCTGGCACCCATCGATGTTCGCGCGCGAGTGCCTGCATGAGCCCTCGGTCGACGTCACGGTGCGCGGTCAGGGCGAAGAGACCTTCGCGGAAATCGTTGCCCGCATTGCGGCCGGCCGCTCACTCATCGGCTGCGCCGGCTGCACCGTGCGACTCGCCGATGGGAGCATTCACGACAATCCGCCGCGGCCGCTGGCACCGGTCGACAAATTCCGCGCGCACGATTACGGGCTGATTCCGGTCGAGAGCTACTTTGAGCTCAAGGGCAAGCGTCAGCTCGATTACATCTCGTCGCAGGGCTGCAACTTCCGCTGCGCGTTCTGTTCGGACCCATTCGTCTATGGCCGCAAGTGGGTCGGGCTCGAGCCGACGCGCATGGCGATCCGACTGAAGGAGCTCTGGGATCGCTACCGTTTCGACGATGTCAATTTCCAGGACGAGACTTTCTTCACCAAGCGCGACCGCGTCCAGGCGCTCGCCGACCGGATCGTCGAGTCCGGCATGAAGATCACCTGGGCGGCGACCATGCGCGCCGACCAGGGGATTCGCATGACGGATGAGGTCTGGGCGCAATGCAAGCGCTCCGGCCTGCGCCGGCTGCTGGTCGGCGTGGAATCCGGGTCCAACGAGATGCTCAGGCGCATCCGCAAGGACATCAAGATCGAACAGGTGTTTCAGACCGCGGCAAAGATGCTCCGGTACGACATCGCCGGCCACTTCCCGTTCATCGTCGGCTTCCCGGACGAGAGCGACGCGAGCATCCAGGCCACCCTCGACTGCGCGAAGAAATTGCGGTCGCTGAGCCCGGATTTCCTGACGCCGATCTACTACTTCAAACCCTATCCGGGCAGCGAACTCGTCATCGAAGCCATCGCCCGCGGCTTTCGTTTGCCGGAAACACTCGAGGCGTGGTCGGAATTCGATTATGTGGCCGGGATGCCCGGCCCCTGGGTCTCGCCGGAGAAGTTCCAGCTCATTGAGCGCTTCAAGTTCTTCCACGAGCTGGCCTGGAAGCGCATGTCTCGTGGCAAGAGATTGCTGCAGCAACTCGCGCGCTACCGCTGTGACACCGACAACTATCGATGGCCGGTGGAGATGCTGCTCACCCGCTGGGTACTGCCGGCCCAGAGGCTGTCATGAGCGCCTCCCGGCATATCCTGCTCATCAACCCGACGATCACCAAGCATCGCCACGCGCGCTTCCCGCTCGCGGTCATGAGCCTTGCCGGCGCGCTCGAGGGCCGGCACAGCTCCTCGATCATCGACGGCAACGTCGATCGCGACTTCATCGCCACCGCGGTGCGCGCCGTTGCGGCGGGGCGGGTCGACGCGGTCGGCGTCACGGTCATGGGCGGCCCGCAGCTGACTTCGGCGATCGCGCTGTCCACCGCCATCCGCGCTGCGCGGCCCGACGTGCCGATCATCTGGGGCGGCGCGTTTCCGACCGTGTGCTCCGAGGCGAGCCTGAACGCCCCCTACGTCGATTATGCGGTCAGGGGCCAGGGCGAAGACACGCTCATCGAACTGCTGGATGCACTCGCCGAGCATCGCCACGAGGCGATCGGCTCGATCGCCGGACTGACCTGGCGCCAGGACGGCCGCGTGGTGCGCAACAAGGACCGCCTGTTCTCCGCGGCCAGCCTGCAGCGAATGCTGCCGTACGAGCGGCTGGGCAACCCGCGCCAGTATCTGACCAATACCTATCTGGGCCGGCACACCACCGGCTACCAGGCAGCCCTGGGCTGCCGCTATCGCTGCACCTTCTGCGGCGTCGCCAACATGTTTCGCGGCAAGATGGCGTTGCCGCCGGCCGCGCGGCTCGAGCAGGACCTGGGATTTCTGCAGCAGCGCCTGGGCGTGGACGGCATCCAGTTCTACGACCACAATTTCTTCGATCGCGAAGTGGACATGGTGCCGCTGCTCGAAATCATGGCGAAGTTCGAGCTGCCCTGGTGGTGCTTCGCACGCTCGGATGCGCTGGTGAGCCTGTCGGAGCGAACCTGGGCGCTGGTGAAGAAGAGCCGGTTGCGCATGGCCTATATCGGAGCGGAGTCCCCGAGCGACTGGCTGCTGCACGATATCCGCAAAGGCACGCGGGCCGATCAGACGCTGGCAGCCATCGAGACCTGCCGCGGCCATGGCGTGATTCCCGAACTGTCCTTCATGCTGGCGCCGCCGCAGGATCCCGAGGGCGAGACGGAGCGAACGTTCGAGTTCATCCGCACCATCAAGCGCCTGCACCCGGCAACGGAGGTGATGATCTACATCTACACGCCGCTGCCGCAGCGCCACGACAGCAAGAACCTGGCGGCACTGCGCATGGAGCGCGAGATGCGCGATTGCGCCGGCAATCCGGTCGCCTTTCCGCGCACCGCGGACGGATGGGCCGAGCCGCAATGGCTGGGTTACTGGTGCCACCAGGACGCGCCATGGCTGTCGGCGCGGCTGCGGCGGCGCATCGTGGATTTCACCACCGTGCTGGGCTGCAGATTCCCGACCATCATGGACATCCGTGCCTCGGCCTGGGGCAAATCCGCGCTGCGGGCGCTGGCCTCATGGCGCTACCGATTGCAACGCTACGATGATCCCTGGGAGCTGCGCGTCTCCAGGAAACTCGTCCGCCAATGGGACCCGCGTGTCATGAGCCTGTGACGATCATGGCGCGCCGCCCACTGCACGTCGTACAGATCAGCTTCTTCAACGACGCCGAGGCACGCGCGCCGGCGCAGCTGCTCGATGCCTGGCCGTCGCTGGTCGATGTCGCCGAAGCGGCGTGCCGCGGCGGCATGCGCGTATCGGTGGTGCAGGCCTGCTTGCATACCGCACGTCTGGCGGCCGCGGGCGTGCACTACTACTTCCAGCCATTCGGCGAGACCCCGGCGGCGAGCGGGGCGAGCACGGGGTTGCGCGATCTGCTGCGCCGGCTGGCGCCGGACGTGTTTCATGTGCACGGCCTGAGCTTTCCCCGGCATGTGCTGTCGCTGGCCGCGCTCGCGCCCGGGGTTCCGATCCTGTTGCAGGATCATGCGAACCGGGCGCCGCG
>Ga0302326_10015761_pt1 | contig 15875 bp, 15 predicted proteins | sample Palsa_T0_3_FD_202264 | JGI IMG/M metagenome (GOLD analysis project Ga0302326, IMG submission 202264) | Peat permafrost microbial communities from Stordalen Mire near Abisko, Sweden - Palsa_T0_3 | ecosystem: Environmental > Terrestrial > Soil > Palsa > Peat permafrost | place: Sweden: Abisko... | reverse complement strand
AACGGCCACGGGTGGGACACCGACAGCGCGGTGGGCGCGTTCAGCACGGCGTGCCCGACGACGTCGGCCCCATAGCAACGGAGGCAACCCACATCGCCACCTCGTTGGCGTCGTCGGGCGAGCCAGGATGTGTCGGTGAGGACCCTTCGGGTTCGATTGCTGGGCGACCTCGAGGTGGAGGGGTGCGACCCGGCGCGGCTGGGACGCCGTCAGGTCCGTACCCTGCTCAAGCTCCTGGCCCTCGGCCGGGGCCGACCCGTCGCCGTCGACCGATTGATGGACTGCCTGTGGGCGGACGATCCCCCGTCCCGACCTGCCGACCAGGTGTCGGTGCTGGTGAGCCGGCTGCGCGCTGTTCTGGGTGCTGATCGGCTTCGGCGCAGTGACGCCGGTTACGTGTTGGCGGTCGACTGGCTGGACGTCGACGCCCTCGCTGAGTACGCAGCGGAGGCCGAGCGCCGTCTGGCCGACGGCGGGGTGAGTGCCGCTCGGGCGGCGGCATCGGCCGGGCTGTCGTTGCTCCGGGGGCCGTTGCTCGCCGACGAGCCCGACGCGGCGTGGGCCGACGCCGAACGCGCCGCTGCCGATCGGCTGGTATCCCGTCTCCACCACACCGCGGCAGCCGCCGCTCTGGCCGCGGGAGACTGGGCCAGCGCGGGGGAGCTGGCCAGCGGAGTCCTCGCGGCCGACCCGTACGACGAGGCCGGGTTGCGGGTGTTGATGGAAGGACTGGCCCGGTCCGGGCGCCCGGCCTCAGCGCTGGCCGCCTATGCGACGGCGCGGGAGCGCCTCGCCGAGGATTTGGGGGTGGGCCCGGCGGCGCCGACCGAGGCGCTGCACACCGCGATCCTGCTCGGCGAACTGCCCGCCAGCGGCGGCGTGGTGCCGGTCGAGGACACCACCGACGAGTTGCCCGGCCGGGACGAGGCCATCCTGGAGCTCGACGCCCTCTTCGACCGGGCCGCGGCGGGGCAAGGCCAGGTGGGCTTCGTGGACGGCGAGGCCGGGATCGGCAAGTCGCGGTTGCTGGAGGTGTGGGCGGGGCGGGTCGCCGAGAGGGCCCGCGTGGTGGCCGTCGCGTGCGACGAGCTCGGCCGGGCGCTGCCCCTCCAACCACTCCTCGACGTGGTGGATGCGCTGGTCCGCCAGTCTGGTCCCGACGACGTCTTGGGTGCTGACGTGGCGGTGCTGGGCCCGCTCCTCGGCGCGCAGGCAGGGCCGGCCGAGCCGGCGCAGCTCGCCGCGCTCACCGATCCGGGTGCCGGCCAGGCGCTGCTGTTCGCGGCGTTGTTCAGCGTGCTGCGCCGCCAGGCCGAGCGCGAGCCCCTGGTGCTGATCATCGACGACGTCCACCTGTCCGATGGGGCCACGACCGTATGGCTGGGGCAGGCGGCGAGGCGCCTGGCCGACGCGCGGGTCTTGGTGGTCGCCGCTCGGCGGGCGGAAGAGGCAGTGCGCGTGCCGGGGGTGACGACCATCGTGCTGGGCCCGCTCGATCTCGAGGCGGCCGCCTCGATCGTTGGTCCCGAGCGTGCGCCGGATTTGCACGCCCGCAGCGGAGGCCATCCGCTGTTCCTCGTCGAGCTGGCCGCGGTGGACGCCGGTGCGGCACTGCCGCCCAGCATCAAGGAAGCGGTCGAGGAGCGGTGCGCGCGTGCCGGCCCCGCAGGGGCCACGTTGCGGGCCGCGGCGGTGATCGGCCCCGACATCGATCTCGACGTCTTGGCGGCGGTGACCGCCGCGTCTGCCGGTCAGCTGCTGGACCACTTGGAGGACGGGGTGCGGCGCCGGCTCCTCGTCGAGGACGGAGCGACCTTCGCCTTCCGCCACGCCCTGGTGCGCGAGGCGTTGGCGTCGACGGTGGGCGCATCACGGGCTGCGCTCCTGCACCGGGAGGCGGCTCGGGCTCTCGGCTCCCGCCCAGGCTCAGACCCCTTGGTCGTTGCCCGCCACGCCCGCTTGGGGGGCGAGCTCGCGCACGCCTCGGCGATGCTGGTCGTCGCCGCCCGCATGGCTGTCGCCCGTTTTGACTACGAGGAATCGCTCAGGTTGCTCGACGAGGCGGTCGCCCTTGGCGACACCACGGAGGCTCGTCTCGAGCGGGCCCGGGTCCATTCGATGCTCGGCCACTACGAGCTGGCCGCCGAGGACACCGGGGTCGCCCGCGCCGGCGGCGCCGGGCCCGAGGCTCTGGAGATCGCCGCCTGGTCGGCGCACTTCCAGCGCGATTTCGGCGAGGCACTGGCACTGGCCGACCGCGGCGCCCATGAGGCGGCCGACCCGGATGTCCGGACGAGCTGTTTGGCCTTGGCTGGTTGGGTGTCGCTCGCCACCGGCGACCTCTCCGGTGCCGAACGTCGCCTCGAAGGCGCGGTCGAGGGCTCGTCGGCGGGCAGCGGTCGGCTGGCCGAGGCGTGGTTGGGGTGGCTGCGAACGAATCAGTGTCGCCCGGAGGAGACCCTGCGGCTGGTCAGACCGGAGCCGGGCAGAGGGTTGGCCGCCTACCGGTTCCCCAACGCCTACGCCCAGATGGCGGCGACGATGGCGCTGGCGATGCTCGGCCGGGCGGACGAGGCGTTGGCAACCCTTGACGCCCTCACCGCCGACGTGGTCCGCATGGGCGCCGAGCGGTGGACGGCCCGGCCGCTCAACCTGCGGGGCTGGATCGTGCGGAACCTGGGCGAGAGGCGGATGAGCTCAACCAGGCGGCGATCGAGGCGGCCCGGCCGCAAGGGCTGGCCGAGCCGCTCGCCAATGCCCTGCTCGATCTGGCTTCCGGGCGCTTGCTGGCGGGCGACCAGGACGGGGCCGGCGCCCTCCTCGACGAGGCCGCTCGGCTCGGCGACGTCGAGCACGCGTTCCGGTGGCGGCACCAGCTGCGGGGCCGGCTGCTCCGCGCCCGCCTCGACCTGGCCCTCGGGCGCACCGAGGCGGCGCTGACCGGCGCCGCGCTCTTGGCCCGGGATGCTGCGTCGCTCGGCACACCCCGTTACGAGGTGCAGGCTCGCCTGGTGGCGGCTACGGCGGCCCACGAGGCCGGGCATCCGGTCGACCTCGATCAGGTGGACGGGCTGCTGTCCCGGCTCGACGAGGTGGCCGGCCTCGAGGGGTGGTGGATCACCGCCGGTGCGGCGCGGGTGTTCGGGGTCAGCGCGTGGAAAGACCTGGCCGACCGAAGGGTAGCGGCACTGGCCGCGCGCGCCGGCGGCTATGCGCCGGCGTTGCAACGGTCCGCCCGCCGACTCGGTTGAGCCGCGACCCGACCCGAGACGACGACCATCACCGGGCGCCACGCGCCGATGAGTCGGGTGACGGCCTCGACGGCAGCTCGGGTGAGCTCGACGCGTGCCGCCACATCCAGCGTGGCGACCCACGGGCCGACCTGAGGCACCGCCAAGCGGTAGGCGACCACCGTCCGCGGGTCGCGCACGCCGAGATCCTCCGCCCGCGCCGTCGCCGTCACCTCGAGCAGACCGGCTCGCTCGGCGGCCGAGGCGAGCCGCGCCGCATCGCCTGACACGGGCAACACCTCAGCCATCATCTCCCGATACCAGCCCGGGGGCACCCAACCCCAACGGGTGAGCACCTCGTCGATCGCCGACTTCACCGGGTCGGGCGCTCCCCCCGCCCAGGTCGAGGCCAGCACCAGCCCACCGGGGCGGAGAACGCGGGCCATCTCGCCCAGCGCCGGTTCCGGCGCCAGGTGGTTGAGCACGAACCCGGCCAGGGCGGCATCGAAGGCACCGTCACGGAAGGGCAGGGCGATCACGTCAGCGGCCAGCGTCGCCCGCCGTGCCGCCTGGACGGCGACCATGGCGCAGGACTGGTCCGTGGCCACGACGCGCGCGCCGGCCGCCTGGGCCGCCTCGGCGACCGATCCCGTCCCGCTGCCCACGTCGAGGACAAGGCGGCCGGCGAGCGGTGCCGGCGACGATGCCACCAGCAGGCGGGCGAGGGGCCGAAAGACGGCACCCGGCCCGGTTTCCCATGTGGCGGCGGCGCCGTCGTAGGCGGTCCCTAGAGCCATCGGCCGCCCTCGGCCGCCCGCGCCTCCCACCAGGCCAGCTCCGGTCCGGGTCCGCCCAATGCCTTCTCCCAGCCGAACTGGACCATCGCCCCGAGCATCTCCAAGCCGACCGCGGGCTCCCACCAGTCGGCGGTGTCGACCTCATGGCGTCGCAGCGCCGCCCGGTAGGTGGCCAACACCTCATCCTTGGTCTCCGGCAACAGGTCGGAGTTGAGCGCCAGGTACCAGGACAGATCGGCGATCGGGGAGGCCTCGCCGGGCGCCTCCCCGAAGTCGAGCAGCACGGTGCGTCCGTCGGCGTGGGTGCCGAGGTTGGCGGCCTTCCAATCGCCGTGGACCAGGGTGTGGGGCAGCCGGTTGAGGGCGGCGACCAGGGGCGCCGGGTCGTCCAGCAGCGGTACCACCACGTCGGCGAGCGCGGGAGAGACCTCGGCCAGTTTCGCCCAGCCCTCGTGCATCACCTTCGGCACGACCGCCGGGGAGCCGAGGACCGCCTCGGCCTCGGCAACAGCCGGCGAGAACATCAGGTAGCGGGTGCCGAGCGGGGTCAGGCCGACGTCGTCGTGCCACCCCCAGAACGCCGCGTGCATGGCGGCCATGTGATCGAGGAAGCGGGCGTGCTGGCCGGCCGAGAAGGGCTGGTCCGGCGTGAGCAGCTGGGCGGTGACGTCACGCAGCAGCACCCGGCCGACGGCGCCGTCCCAGTCGGCGGCAACCACCGCATGGTCGATCACGCCGGGGAGCCGGTCGAGCAGGCGGTGCTCCCACAGCCGCACATAGCGTTCGCCGGGGTCGCCCGTCGCCCGGAGCAGCCAGTCGTCGCGGGGGTCTTGGTACTTGAGGACGAACCGGTCGCCGCCGATGACCACCCGCTCGAAGCGGGCGCCGGACTTGGTATCGGCCGGCTCCCACGCCTCGCGAGTCGTCGCTGCGGCCAGGAGCTCCTCCAGCGCGTCAGGCGCCGGCACTTGCCGCCTCGGCCATCTCGGCGAGCAGCGTCGCCGACCACCGGCCACCGCACCAGACCTGGTCGCGGATGATCCGGCCGTCTTGCACCTCCACCACATGGGCCTGGTGGACGGCATGCGGCACGCCGCCTTCCTCCCAGCGCAGCGTGAACTCGACCAGCTCGCCGGTGGGCAGCGGGGTGCGCGTGAGCTCCTCGAAGCTGCCGGCATCGGCGTACCAACGCCCCAACTCGGCGCGCACGGCGGCGTCCCCGTGGACGGCGAACCGCCAGTTCGGCACGGTGGCATCCAGCGTGACGTCCGGGCTCAGCGTGTCGCACGCGGCCATGGCCGCACCCTCGATCGCCGCCAGGTACCGGTCGACCGGACCGGCGCCCTCACTGTCTGACATGGTGGGCCTCCTCATCGTGGGGAACATGACCGTGGTGACGCTGCCATAGGGCCCTTGCCGTCGGCTTGCCACGCCGCCGGCAAGGGGACGGCAAGGCCCGGGTCGCACCATTCGGGGTGTCGACGGCCATTCGGGCCGGCGGCCACGTACCGAGGAGACGCACCATGGCAGCTGCAGCCGAACAGAAGACGTTCCGCACTCCCGACGAGACCCGCACCTTCGAGCAGGGCCAGCTCGACCTGCTCAACATCGGCGGAAGCGAGATCGGCCGGCTCACCCTCCAGCCCGGATGGCGCTGGTCCGAGCACGTCAAGCCGATCGCGGGCACCGAACTGTGTGAGGCACCCCATTTCCAGTACCACGTCCAAGGCACCCTCCACATCGTCATGGGGGACGGCGCCGAGCTCGACGCCCGGGCCGGCGACGTGACCGCCCTCCCGCACGGGCACGACGCTTGGGTCGTCGGCGACGAGCCCGTCGTCGTGATCGATTGGTGGGGCGCCTCCAACTACGCCAAGAGCTGACGACGCGTTGTCCACAACGGCGTGGCCGGCGCGCACCTTGGGCGTGCAGTTGCCACCGATCGGTATGGCCCGTATCCAAGACAGGCGGTTGAGCGCGAAAACCGCGTGGTTTTGGCCTGTCTTGGATACAAGCCCGCCAGGGGGATCGTGGTCGGGAAGGCGGGATTCGAACCCGCGACCTCAGCGTCCCGAACGCTGCGCGCTAACCAAGCTGCGCTACTTCCCGTCAGCCTTGAAGGGGCCGGCGCCCATCGTAGCGGTCGGCGCCCTCACGACCACCTTGGAGATCCGGCGCTTGTCCATCTCGGCGATCCGGAACTCCCATTGCTTCCACTCGTAGCAGTCGCCTTCGTCGGGAATCCTGCCGAAGCGCTCGAACAAGAACCCGGCGATCGTCACATAGTCCCCGTCCGGCAGCTCGATCCCGAGCTCGGCGGCGACGTCTTCGACCGGCGCGGCGCCGTCGACCAGCCAGCGCTCGGTGTCGATCGGCGAGATCAGCGCCTCCTCGGGCCGATCGAACTCGTCGCGCAGCTCCCCGACGAGCTCGCTCACCAGGTCCTTGATCGTCAGCACCCCTTCGACGCCGCCGTACTCGTCGACGACCACGGCGAAGGCGTTGCGGTTGGCGCGCATGCTGGCGAGCAGCTCGAGCACCCTCCGCCCCTCAGGGACATGGAACGGCGGCCTCAGCCGCCTGGCGATCGACTCGGGGGTCACGCCCCCGGGCCAGTCACCCATCCGGAACAGGTCCTTCACGAACAGGACCCCGACGAGGTGGTCCAGGTCGTCCTCGTACACGGGGAACCGGCTGTGCCCCGACTCGCGCACCGCCTGCGCCACGTCCTCCATGCTGACCGGCATCTCGAGGGCGACCACGTCCACCCGAGGGGTCATGACGTCCTTGGCCGTCGTCTCCCGGAGCAGCACCAGCGCGGCGCGAATGCGAGCCTCCTCGGCATCGGCCGACGGTGCAGAAGGCGCAACGCCACCCCGGTCGTCGCCTCGATGCCGCCGCCAGAAGCCGCCCAAGGCGACTCAGTCGTGACCGGGTCCGGCTGCGACTGCCCCGGCCACCGTCGGGGGACAGTAGGACGCGTCTTCGTAGATCTCGTGGGCGAGGAGAGCCCGGATGGCCTTGCGGAGCCGGATGGGGTCGAGCGGCTTCACCACCCACCCGTCGGCCCCGGCCCGCCGGGCCATGAACACGTCCGGCCGGCGGTCCAGCAGAAACAGCACCGGCACGTAATCCAGCCGCCCGACGCTCTCCTCGAGGCGCAGGTCCATGCAGACGGCCATGGCCCCCATGTTGCCGATCTGCATATCGAGGATCACCAGATCAGGTTTGTGCGCTTTGACTGCGGGCAACACCGACACACCAGCGTGTACCTCGTGGACGACGTCACCAGGCTGACTGAGCACCGCAGCGACCTCATCGAGTACCCACTGCGCATCGGCAGCGACGACGACATCGGGCACGAACCAAACCTACCCGCCACGACCACTACCATCCACGGACAGGCCCCCAAGCCAGGAGGACGAGTGCTCGACATCCAGGTCGATCTCGACCGAGGCTGCACGATCTGCCGGCCGGTTGGTGAGCTCGACGCGTTCACCGTGAGCCAGTTCCGCCAGACCTTGGCCGAGCTGGCCTCGTCGCCACAGCTGCTGATCGACCTGTCCGGGGTGCCATTCGTCGACTCCGCCGGGCTGGGCGCCCTCATCGGCGGGATCCGTCGGGTCCGTGAGCTGGGCGGCGAGGTGGCGGTGGCCTGCCCCCGGCCGACGCTCACCCGGCTCCTCCGCACCACCGGCTTCGACCGCATCGTCACGGTGACGGCCACGCTCGATGAGGCCATCGCCACCCTTGGTGCCCCTGCTGGCGACGATCAGGCCCCAGCCGACCACAGCTGAAGACACCCCTCCCGCTACAGCTCGCCGGGGCATCCCTCGGCTCCGGCCTGGGCGATCTCGCCGCTGAACTCAGCGGCCGTGTACTGCGGGTAGCGCGCTGCGTACTCCTCGGCCAGTTGTGCGGCGGAATGCGAACGCAGGTCAGCGCAGATCTCGGCGACGGTCGCGCCGGGGAGGGTCGGCGGCGTGTGCGCCCCCGACCCTCCCCCCGAGCCACCCGAGCCGATGGCCAGGCCGGCGATCACGATCCCGATGAGCACCACCACGGCGGCGATGGCGACTGCGCATCCGACCTGGCGGCGGGGTGGTGGGCCGGGCGGAGGGACCCAGGCCTGCGGCTCCCGCCGCGACTGCGGCTCCGGCCGGGACTGGGGCGGCGGGGCCGGGATGGCGGCTGGGGCGTGCGCCCCGGCGACCTGCCGCCACGCCTCGTTGAGCTCCTGCATGGCCCGGTCGTCGCCCCCCTGGCGGTCCGGGTGCAGCTCTCGGGCCAGGCGCCGATAAGCGGCTCGGACCTCAGCGCGGGGCGCGTCCGGCTGGACGCCGAGGATCCCCCAGGGCGACCGGCTCACGCCCGCCCGAGCAGGTAGTCACCGACGATCCTGAGCCCCTCGAGGTCATGGACGTCGCCCGCCAGGAACGGGACCCGTTGCACCGGGGCCGTTCCGACCTGCTTGGCCAGGCTGCCGAAGTGCGATTCTTCGCCTTCGGCGACCCTTTGAAAGTCAGCCAGGTTGCCCCGGAGCACGGCCAGCGGCGTCGGGGCCACGTTCGCCTGATCGTGGGTCATCTCAGGACCCCCGAACCGTGGGTGCAGGCGGTTCACCACGAGGGCGTCGACGTCGATCCCTGATTCGTCCAGCTTCGACGCGAAGAAGGCCGCTTCTTCGACGGCCTCGGGGCGCGGCGAGGTCACCAGGACGAACGCCGTCCCCGGCGCGGTGAGCAGATCCCGTACCGCCTGCGCCCGGAACCGGAACCCCGCCTCCATCCCCTCGAACGCCTCGAAGAAGGCGATGGCGTCGCCCACCACCTCGGCGCCCACGACACGGGAGATGGTCCGCAGGAAGGTCTGGGTCGCCACGCTCACCGCCTTCAGGTAGGCCCGGGTCGGCATGATCAGGAGGCGGAAGATGCGGTTGTCGAGGAAGTTGGTCAGCCGCCGCGGCGCATCGAGGAAGTCGAGGGCGTTCCTCGTCGGCGGGGTGTCAACGACCACGAGGTCGAAGTCGGTCTGGTGGTGCAGCTCGTAGAGCTTCTCCATCGCCATGTACTCCTGGGTGCCCGAGAGGGCGCCGGAGATGTTGCGGTAGAGCCGGTTGTCGAGGATGACCCGGGCCTGGTCCGGGGTGGCGGCGTAGCGGTGGATCAGCTCGTCGAACGTGCCCTTGGTGTCGAGCATCAAGGCCCACAGCTCGCCCGGCCAGTCGCCCTCGATCCGGTTGGGCGTGTTGGTCAGCGACTTCAGCCCGAGGGCGTCGGCAAGGCGCTTGGCCGGGTCGATCGTCACCACGCACGCCCGGCGCCCGGCCATCGCACCCGCCAGGGCGAGGGCCGCCGCGGTCGTGGTCTTGCCCACGCCGCCCGACCCGCACGTGACGAGGATCGAGCGGTCAGCGACGAGCTCGGCCAGGTCCACTCAGGCGACCTTGGGGAGCGTGGCGACGGCGGCCGCCAGTGCGGCGGCCAGTGCGTCGAGCTCCGTCGGGCCCAGTCGGTCGGAGAAGATGAACGGCAGGTGCAGCTGGGGGAGGGGCAGGGCGTCGGCCAGGCGGCCGATCTGGTCGGCTTGGAGGTCCTGGCGCTGGCTCCGGAAACCGGCGGCCGCCCGGAGCGCCTCGGCCTCGCCTGCGCGGAGCCGGACACCGTCCTGCTTGGCGGCGGCCCGGGGGTCGATGTCGAGCCCCTCCAGCGGCGGGTACACACCGTTGACGACCACCGGTGCGAGTTTGATGCCCACCCGGTCTTCGAGCGCGTAGGCCGTCTCGATCAACTCGTTGACCGGGGTCTCCTCGGGCAGGCTGACGAGGATGACCTGGGTGCGGTCGGGGTCCCGCAGCATCTCGGCGACCTCCTGGGCCTGGGTGCGGATCGGCCCGACCCGGACGGCGTCGAGCAGGCCCTGGGCGCTCTCCAGGAAGGTGACGGCGTGGCCGGCGGCAGGCGCGTCGACCACGATCAGGTCGGCGAGGTGGCCCTGCTCCTCGGGGTCGATCTTCTCGCCGAAGCCGGCCCGTTCGAGTTGCTTGACCTTGCCGAGGACGAGGATGTCCTTGATCCCGGGGACGGCGGTCGCCACGACATCGATCATGCCTGTGCGCGACAGCCGCTTGGAGATGCGGCGCATGCCGTGGTCGTCGAGGTACTCGACCAGGGCGTCATCGGGCGTGAGGGTTCGGGCGCGCACCTCGTTGCCGTGGTGGGTGGCGGGGTGCAGCACGACCTCGTGGTAGTCGAGCGGCCCCGCCAGCCCAAACAGCCCGCTCAGGCCGCTGCGCCCCTCGATCTCGACCAACAGCGTCCGGAGCCCGGCCCGCGACGCCATCAGCGCGAGGGCGGCGCTCACCGTCGTTTTGCCCACGCCGCCCTTCCCGGCGACGATGAGGACCCGGGTCGACGTGCAGAACGCCCGCTGATCCACCTGCCCTCCAACCGGATGAGACAACGCCGACTCACGATAGCCACGACGGCCCTCCTGACCTGCATCATCGGTCTGGTCGGTCTGGTCGGTCTGTTTGTCGTGGGCGGCCCCGCCCTCGGCCTCCCCGCTGCCCGGGTCCGCACGAGGGTGGACATCGTCAAGGTCAGCGGCCTCATCGATCCCATCAACGCCGATCTGGTGAGCCACTCGATCCGCACGGCCGAGTCCCAGGACGCACTGCTGCTGGTGCTGCAGTTCAACTCGACCGGGGGCACCATCGGCCCAGCCCGGGTGGCGGCCCTGGTCGCCATGGTGAAGGGCTCGTCGGTACCGGTCACCGCATGGGTGGGCGGCTCCAGCCGGGCCCGCGCCTACGGGCCGGCGTTCGCCTTGGTGTCCGCCGCGGTGTTCCGGGGGGAGGCGCCCGGCTCGCGCGTTGGCAAGGCAGGACCGCTCCCGCACTCGACCATGTCGGGCGACGACGCCGTCGACGCCGGGTTCCTGACCGACAACGCCCCCACGATCGTGGATTTCCTGGGTGACCTGTCCGGGCACGTCCCCGGCGTCGATCTCGGGGTGACCGGCACGTCCGGCGTCGTGCGCGGCTTCCGCAAGGACCTGACGTTCAACTTCAGCCAGTTGTCGATCATCCCCAAGCTGCTGCACACCGCGGCCAGCCCGGACGTGGCGTTCGTGATGTTGATCATCGCCCTGGCGCTGGTGGTGTTCGAGTTCTTCACCGCCGGCGTCGGCGTGGCGGCGGGCACGGGTGCCGTGTTCGGCGTGCTGTCCGCCTACGGCCTGGGCGTGCTCCCGACCCACTGGTGGGCGGTGGTGCTGCTCAGCCTCTCGGTCCTCGGCTTCGCGATCGACGTGCAGGCGGGCGCGCCCCGGTTCTGGACGGTGTTCGGGATCGCCGCCTACCTGCTCGGCGCCCTGGCGCTGTACGGCGGCGGGCAGTCGGTGTCGGTGTGGATCGTGATCGTGCTGGGCCTGCTGCTGGGCTTGTTCATGGTCAACGGGATGCCGGCGATGGTCCGCACCAGGTTCAGCACCCCGACCATCGGCCGCGAATCTTTGGTCGGGACGCTCGGGGTCGCCGTCTCCGGCGTCGAGCCGGAGGGAACCGTGAAAGTCAACGGGGCGCCGTGGCGGGCCCGGACCAACCGGGCCACGCCCATCCCGGCCGGGGAGATCATCCGCGTCGTCGCCATCGACGGGTTGCTCCTGGAAGTCGAGCCCGAGAGCGGGGGCGCCCGGGACGCCCATCACTGACCAGGGGCGGCGTGCGGTGCGCGAAAGCGCAGGTGGCAGGGGGTGCTCGCGATAGTTCACCTCTTGTTGCCCTGAAGCGATAGGGCTATGGTCGAATGTCACAGCAAGGGGGGCAGCACCGTGACGATGACGCAAGTGGACAATGCTTGGCAGGTGAAGGCTGCGTGCCGCGGGCCCCAGGCGGCCGTGTTCTTCCCGCCGACCCACCCCGAACGCAAGGACGAGCGCGCCGAACGGGAGGATCGCGCCAAGCAGATCTGCGCCGGGTGCGCCGTCTGCAAGGCTTGTCTTGACTACGCCCTCCAGATCCGCGAGCCCCACGGCATCTGGGGGGGATTGAACGAGCTCGAGCGCAAGGCTGTGCTCGCTCGTCGTATCAACTAGAACACCGTAACGTGGGCCTTCATGGCCCTCCCGGCTGAACCGGCTGCAGGTGACGATCGCCTCGTCTGGAAGCGGACGACGGTCGACGGCCGGTCCGCCCTGTACGGAGTCGCCGGAGCGGGCCTTCCCGTCCTGTTCCTGCACGGTTGGGCCCTTGGCCAGCACTCCTACCGCCAGGCCCTGAAGAAGCTCGTGCACATGGGCTGCCGGGTCTACGCGCCGGCGCTGCCCGGCTTCGGTGGGACGGCAGATCTGCCGGCGCGGCACTTCTCGTTCGCCGGGTACGCCGAGTGGGTCGACGGGTTCCTCGACGCCCTGGGCCTCGACGAGCCCGTGTTCCTGGTCGGTCACTCCTTCGGCGGGGGCGTGGCGATCAAGCTGGCGCACGACTTCCCGGACCGGGTGCGGTACCTGGTCCTCGTCAACTCCGTCGGGGGCTCGACCTGGAGCTCGGCAGGCAGCCGGGTGCGGTCGATGGCCGAGCGGCCGCTCTGGGACTGGGGCCTCCACTTCCCGAGCGACGTGCTCCCGCTCCCGCAGTTCACCCGGATCCTGCCCGTCCTGCTCGAAGACGCCCTGCCCAACGCCGTGCGCAACCCGCTGGCGCTGTGGCGGGTGGCCCAGCTGGCGCGCAAGGCCGACCTCACGCATGAGCTCGAGGATCTCAAGGACCGGCACATGCCCGTCGTGGTGCTGTGGGGGGACAAGGACCAGATCATCCCCCGGGCCAGCTTCGATGCCCTGTGCACGGCGATCGGGTCGGAAGGCGAGGTGGTGGAGGGCAACCACTCCTGGCTGCTGGCCGATCCGGACGCGTTCGCCGAGGTCATGACCAACGTGGTCGAGGTGGCCCGGATGGCGCGCCAGCTCGAGCAGGAGCCCGACACGCGCTCGCGCTGGCGGCGTGGTCCGGCCGCGCCCGGGCCGGCGGCGCCCAAGCCCCGCCGGCTCAAGGCCCTGCCGGGGGCCAAGCCGGGCGACGAGGAACCCTAAGGGGGTCCGGCTCGCCACCTCCAAATCAGGAGATGTCGCGATCACCCCTCGAGGACGCCCTCCAAATCTGCCAGTCAGGGTGTGGGTAGGCGGGGGCCGGCGACCCGGAGGGCGCCGCGACGGCGGGTCACGCCGGTGGCGTCGAGGTGCTCGAGGAGCGGGACGACATGCTTGCGGCTGGTGCCGAGGGCATCGCGCACGGCGCCGACGGTCACGCCGCCGGCCTCCTCGGCCAGCAGCCCGGCCACAACCACGGCCGCGGCGTCGACCGCCGACGTGGCGAACCAGACCGGTCCGGCCTGTACCGCCAGGTGCCGGCGTTCGAGGTCCCTGAGGAGGGCGCGCGCCTCGACCGGCAGGTCCGGGGGTGACCAGGGCTCGGCCTCGAGGGCGGCGAGGGCCTCGGCGGCGCCGAGCGAGATATCAGCGGGGCTGTCCGTCCTCGGATACGCCCGCCCGCCCCGGATGACGACCTCGGCCAGCGAAGCCAGCGAAGTCAGCGAAGCCAGCGAAGCCACGACCGCTCGGGTTCGCTCGTCCACCCTGGCCAGGTCGAGGCCCGCGTCGCCGGCGGACGCGACCGCGGCCGTCGCGTCCGCCGCCGCGGCGGCGAGCACGGGCGGGTCCACGACCCACCGGCCGAGCGTCGGCTCGGCGATCTCCCCCGTCAGGCGCCTGAGGTCCTCGCTGGTCACCCAGCCGCGCTCGGCGACGACCCGGGCCACGGACCGGTCAGGTGCGGCGCGGGTGGCGGGGAGCACGGGCTCCACGTCGAGGATCTCGCCCCCGCCGATGGTCTCGGCCCGCCCTACCTCGCGCACGACGAAGCGGTCTCCGGGGACGAGGGGAAGCGCGACGCCGGCGGGAAGGCGAAGGCGGACCGGAGCCTCCTCGCCCGGTGCGATCGAGCTGGCCGGACCCACCACGCGGAGCTGCACAGCGAACTCACCGGAGCCGATGTAGGCCATGTACGCGCCCCGCCGGGTGACGCGGTGGGCGACGCCGGGAAGTACCCGGAGGGAGGCGTCGAACAGCTCCGTTCGCTGCCATTGTCCCGGACGGACCATGGCCTGGCCCCGGGCCACCTGCTGGTGGGAGATCCCCGACAGGTTGACGGCGAGGCGCCGGCCCGGCTCGGCCCGCTCGAGGTCGTGCCCGTGGCTCTGGAGGTGCCGGATCCGGGCACCCAGGTGGCCGGGCTCCACCATGACCTCGTCGCCAACGGCGACGGCGCCGCCGGCGAGAGTGCCGGTGACGACCGTCCCTGCCCCCCGGACGGGAAAGGAGCGGTCCACCCACAGGCGGGGTCGTCCCCGATCGGGGGCAGGGGGCATCGTCGCGATCAAACGGTCGAGGGCGGCGCGGAGGTCATCGAGCCCCTCGCCGCTGATCCCGTCGACGGCGACCACGGTGGCGCCCTCGAGAAAGGTGCCGGCGACCCGCTCCGTCGCCTCAACCGTGGCCGGCGCTGCATCGACCTTTCCGGCCATGGTCACCGCGATGACGCCGCCGCTCAGGCCGAGGACGTCGAGGATCCTGAGGTGCTCCTCCGATTGGGGTTTCCATCCCTCGGTGGCAGCGACGACGAGCAGGCAGGAGTCGACGGCGCCGACGCCGGCGAGCATGTTCTTGATGAAGCGGATGTGGCCGGGGACGTCCACGAAGGCGACCTCGGTCCCCGAGGGCAGGGTGGTGGCGGCGAACCCGAGGTCGATGGTGAGCCCGCGCGCCTTCTCCTCGGCGAGGCGGTCCGGATCCACTCCGGTCAAAGCCCGCACCAGCGTCGACTTGCCGTGGTCGACGTGGCCCGCGGTGGCGAGGACCCTCACCCGCCCAGGGCCCTCACCCGCCGAGGGCGCCGAGGGAGGCGAGGGCGGTGCCCAGGGCGGCGTCTTGTGCGTCGAGGACGGTGCGAAGGTCGCAGATCGTCCGCCCGTCCTCGACCCGGGCGATGACCGGTAGGTCGGCGGCGCGGAGCGGCGCAGCCCAGTCTCCGGGGAGGGCGACGCCGGCCGAGGGGAGCGTGACGCCGGGCAAGGTCCCGCCCCCGGTCACGGACTCGCAGTCGACGACCACGGCGGCGGTGACGGTGCCGGCGACTGCCTCGGCCCGCTGCCGGAGCTCGGACACCGGCGTCGTCGCCAGGCGCCAGAAGGGCACGACCTCGCACCGGAGGTAGGCCAGGGCGACATCCTGGAGGGCGGCCAGGACCAGGCCGCCCGGGCGGAGGGCCCGAGCCAGCGGGTGGCGGCCACAGGCGGCGACCAGGTCGGCCCGGCCGGCGATGATCCCGGCCTGAGGGCCGCCGAGCAGCTTGTCGCCGCTGAAGGTCACGAGTGCGGCGCCGGACCGCAGCGTCTGGGCGACGGCCGGCTCATCGGCCAGCCAGGCCGGCGGTCCGCCGGGCAGCCATGGGCAGCGGGCGTCGAGCAGTCCCGAGCCGAGGTCGGCGACGACGGGCGGGCCGACGCCGGCGAGGGCGGCGACCCCGACCGAGGACGTGAACCCGGTGATCCGGTAGTTGGATGTGTGGACCTTGAGCAGGACCGACGTGTCGGCGGTCACGGCTCGCTGGTAGTCGGCGACGCGGGTGCGGTTGGTGGTCCCGACCTCCACCAGGCGGGCCCCGGAGGCGGCGAGCACCTCGGGGATGCGGAAGCCCCCGCCGATCTCGACCAGCTCACCCCGGCTGACGACGACATCACGGCCGGAGGCGAGCGCGGCCAGCACGAGCAACACCGCAGCGGCGCCGTTGTTG
>Ga0302326_10015760_pt1 | contig 15875 bp, 11 predicted proteins | sample Palsa_T0_3_FD_202264 | JGI IMG/M metagenome (GOLD analysis project Ga0302326, IMG submission 202264) | Peat permafrost microbial communities from Stordalen Mire near Abisko, Sweden - Palsa_T0_3 | ecosystem: Environmental > Terrestrial > Soil > Palsa > Peat permafrost | place: Sweden: Abisko... | reverse complement strand
GAACTCGATCACGGTGCCCGCAAAGAAGGTATCCGGCTTCGGTTCCTCGATTTTTTTCTCTGGGGGATCCTGCGGACGCGCCATTACCGAAAGTGGCGCCAAGGCCACCCACAGCGGAAGAACCACGAAACCCAAAACGCGCGGCACTGTCATTTAGAATACTGGAAGAAAATGAACTTTATTTCACCTTTTAGAGCACCAGCACGGGGTGATAAAGATGCGGCAGGCGCGCCTCGCCAATCGCAATTAAATCGCCCGCGGAATCCAGCGCTTTGACGAATCTGGTGCCGGTGTGGGGGCGAAACGGAGACACTCGAAAATCGCGTCCATTGCGGATTTGGCCAACCGTGACGGCATCCACCGTTTCCGCTGGAAATTCCGGCAGAAGCTGCGCGGCGGGAACTAATGCCTCCGCGAGCCGGCCCTGCTCGGAGAGGAGAGCCAATTGGTCCAAGGTTCGGGCGGAGTCAATTCTAAAATCGCCCGAAGCGAGCCGGCGCAGATCCTTCAAATACGCTCCGCAGCCCAGCGCCTGGCCGGCGTCATGCGCGATGCTGCGCAGATAGGTGCCCGCCGAGCAGTGGACTCGGACGGATGCCTCGCATCCAAGAAGGTCAAGAATTTCCAACTTGTAGACGTGGATCGCAACTGCTTTCAAGTCGACCGGCTGCTGCTTGCGCACCAGTTCGTAGGCGGGCTTGCCGCCGATTTTCTTGGCCGAAACCGGCGGAGGCATTTGGGAGAATTCGCCCCGCGAACGGTCGAGCGCAGCGTCGATGGTGGCGTGATCGAAGCTCACCTCCACCACAGGAGACGTCGCCTCGCCATCGGCGTCATAGGAATCGGTCGAATTGCCGAAGTGAATCACCCCTTCGTAAATTTTGTCGTTACGGTTGTAGAACTGCGCCAAGCGAGTGGCTCGCCCAATCACCAGAGGAAGCACTCCGGTTGCTGAAGGATCCAGCGTGCCGAGGTGCCCGACTTTGCGGGTCCCGGCGAACCGGCGCATCTTATTGACGACGTCATGCGAGGTCCAGCCGCGCGGCTTATCGACGACGATTACTCCGTCCAGATTCACGTACTCAAGTTAACCACGAGTGAACTGCGCTACGCTGGATTTTTGGAAGAAGAAGTCCTCGGCAAAGCTTATGACGCCCGCCTGATGCGGCGGCTGGTCCGGTATCTCCGCCCGTATCGCGGCGCCGTGGGCGTGTCTCTGTTCTTCCTGCTGCTGCAGTCGATCACGCAGGTCGCCGGACCGCTGCTGACCAAGCTCGCCATCGATCGCTACCTGGTAAAACCGGACCATCCTTTGCCTTCGCCTCTGGACGGCTACCTCTCGTCCGACTTGTGGATCGGACTTGCACAAATCTCCGCGCTCTACCTTGCCGCGCTGCTGATCGGCTTCGCGTGCGAGTTCATTGAGACGTATCTCATGCAGCGCACCGGACAACTGGCGATGTTCGATCTGCGGCGCGAACTCATGGAGCGGCTGCAGACGCTCGATGTCGCTTACTACGACCGTAATCCGGTGGGCCGTCTGATCACCCGCGTCACCACCGATGTCGACGCGTTGAACGAGTTGTGGGCTTCAGGACTCGTGACGATTCTGGGCGATGTGCTGGTGCTCAGCTTCGTCGTGGCGGTGATGTTCCGCTTGAGCCCGGGGATGACCGGGCTGCTGCTGGCGGTTCTACCTCTTGTGGTGCTGGTGACAGCGGTGTTCCGGCGCACCGTGCAACAGAGTTATCGCCGCATCCGAGTGGCCGTGGCGCGCATCAATTCCTACCTGCAGGAACATGTGAACGGAATGGCGGTGTTGCAGCTTTTCAACCGCGAGGCACAGTCCCGCGACGAATTCGCCGCCATCAACCGCGATCACATGGAAGCATTCAAGGATTCGATTCTGGCGTACGGCTGGTTCTATCCAGTGGTCGAATTCCTGGGAATGTTTTCGATCGCCGCGCTGCTCGCCTATGGAGGCTATCGGAACCGCCAGGGCGCGCTCTCGCTGGGTATATTGATTGCGTTCTTCCAATACGGGCTGCGATTCTTCCGCCCCATTCAGGACCTGAGCGAAAAGTACAACATTCTGCAATCGGCGATGGCGGCAAGCGAGCGCATTTTCAAATTACTGGACACGCCGGCGCACGTGACTTCACCCGCCAGGCACCGCGCCTTTCCCGAAGGACCGGCCGCCATTGAGTTCGATCATGTCTGGTTCGCTTACATAGGCGAGGATTGGGTCCTCCGCGATGTGAGTTTCCGCATCGAGCCAGGTGAGACGATCGCTGTCGTCGGACACACCGGCGCGGGCAAAACGACGCTCACGAACCTTCTGCTGCGCTTCTACGACATCCAGCGCGGACACATCCGGGTAGTGGGTCGCACTGAATCGGTGGAGCTCCGCGAGCTGTCCCTCGACGATCTGCGAAAGCATTTCGGAGTGGTGCTGCAAGACCCCTATTTGTTCACCGGAACCGTGGCCACGAACATCCGCCTGGGGACTTCGTCCATCGGCCAGAACGCCATCGAGGAAGCGTCGGCGCAGGTAAATCTGCTGGAATTCGTGGAATCGCTTCCAGAAAAATTCGACCAGCCAGTGCGGGAACGCGGCAACGGTTTTTCGACCGGACAAAAACAGCTGATCAGCTTCGCGCGCGCACTGGCTCACAATCCGCGATTCCTGATTCTGGACGAGGCCACCTCCAGCGTCGACACGGAAACCGAATTGCGCGTGCGGGACGCGTTGGCGAAAATGGTGGCCGGGCGCACTTCGCTGGTGATCGCGCATCGCCTTTCGACCATTCAACGCGCCGATCGCATTTTCGTCATGCACAAAGGCCAACTGCGGGAAAGCGGCACCCATCAGGAGTTGCTCGCCCTGCGCGACGGGATTTATCGCAAGCTGTACGAACTTCAATATAAGGACCAGGAAATTTATGGCAACTCCAGTGGAAGACTTGAAGCATCCGATCGGACGATTCTCGTTCCAGCCTCCCAGCACGCCGGAGCAGCGGACGCAGTGGATCGCTGAGATCGCCGAAGCGCCCGCCCGATTCCGTGCCGCGATAGCGGGTCTGAACGACGATCAATTGAACACGCCGTATCGCGACGGAGGATGGACTGTTCGTCAGGTGATCCATCACGTTCCGGACAGCCACATGAATGCCTACGTCCGCTTCAAGCTCGCGCTCACGGAAACGGATCCGACGATCAAACCCTACGACGAGGCAGCGTGGGCCGAACTCTCGGACACCCGCCAGACGCCGATCGAAGTCTCGCTCACGCTTCTCGATGCGTTGCACCAGCGCTGGGTGATCCTGATGAGATCGATGAGCGTCGCCGATTTCTCCAAGCAGTTCCGCCACCCCGAGCGCGGCGCCGTGACGCTCGAGATGAATCTGGCGCTCTATGCCTGGCACTGCAGGCATCACGCCGCGCATATCACCTCCCTGCGCGAGCGCCAGCAATGGCGGTAAAAGCCCGGGCGAGAGAGCTCGGGATCATCGTGGGGACCCTGCCAACGGGTCCTCTGAATGCGATTACCGATGTCGCAGGCGTTCGCGTCGGCCATGTGACCTTGAATCAAGGCGCCGACATCCGCACCGGCGTCACGGCGATTCTGCCGCATCCGGGAAATCTGTTTCGCGAAAAAGTTCCCGGAGCGGTGTTTATCGGCAATGCCTTCGGAAAACTGGTGGGCTCGACGCAGGTGAATGAGCTGGGCGAAATCGAGACGCCGATCCTGCTCACCTCCACGCTGAACGTATTTCGCGTAGCCGACGAGTTGATCAACTACATGCTTTCGCTCGACGGAAATGCGCAGGTTCGTTCCATCAATCCCGTGGTTGGCGAAACGAATGACGGTGTCCTCAACGACATTCAAGGCCGCCATGTAGGTCATAACGAGGTGTTCGCCGCGTTGCAGGGCGCTAAATCAGGAACAGTAGACGAAGGATGCGTCGGCGCGGGAACTGGAACTATCGCCTTCGGCTGGAAAGGCGGCATCGGAACGTCGTCTCGCAAGGTGGGTGAACACACGGTCGGCGTGCTGGTCCAGACGAATTTCGGGGGACGCCTGACGATTCTTGGCGTGCCGATAGAACGGCCCCGCACGCTCGCGTCTCATCGGGTCACAGCCGACGGGTCGATCATGATGATCGTCGCCACGGACGCTCTCTTAGATAGCCGCAATCTGCACCGGCTGGCCGCGCGAACCATGATGGGGCTGGGAAGAACGGGCTCGGCTGGATCAAATGGCTCGGGAGACTACGCGATCGCGTTCTCGACCTCCCGAAAACCGGACTTGCTCTCGAACGATGCCGTTTCCGCGCTCTTTCCCGCCGTGATCGAGGCGACCGAAGAAGCCATCTACAATTCTTTATTCCGTGCCGAAACGACCACCGGCAATGGGCGAACCGTGGAGGCTCTGCCTGTCGAATCGACTATTGAGACGCTGCGCAGGCACGGAATGATCACGCAAAAATAGCTCACGCCAAGGCGCAAAGCTCGCCCAGATTAGCGCAGCGAGACGAACCGCGTGAACGGGGCTTTCGGCGCGACGTCCGCAACCTGAGGATCATGATTGCGTTTCCGCACATTGGTGACGATCCAGCGCACGCCTTCGTACCCGCGCCAATAGATGTTGTTGCGCACGATGTCGTTGCGCATGCTCAGAATCTCGCGCCGCGCGAAGCGCTGTGCCACCCGGCCATGCACCGGAATGGAATCGATCTCCTGCGTGTCGGTCGACAGCCGGGGAGTCTCTGAATCCCGCAGGCGAAGGATCGCGAGCCGCTTATCCGTATTCATCAAGTCGCCCGTGCCGTTGCGCGTCACCGCCGGGAGACTGCTGCGTTCCTGCCAGTCCAGCACCTCGACATACGAGGTAAACGCGAGATCGTAAGCGATCTTATCCCGCTCCAGGTCGATATTCGGGTCGATGCGATGCGTCATCGCCGAACCATGATGCATGTAGGCAAAATCGATATCGCGCGTCGCCGCCGCCGCCCAAACTTCCTGGCCGTCCCACGTTTGCCCCTGCTTCCAGAGGCGGATGTGATGACGCTTGGACATATCGTTGAGGCCTTTCTGCCACGACATATCCGCCTGGGCATCGTCCAGCAGCAGCGGCGTCATTGGAAACGATCCGCTCGATCGTCCCTCCACGAATGCCCTGATTCCCTGGATGCGCGAATGCATATTGCACTGCTCCGCTTCCGACCATCCGGCAGCGCGGAACGCGGTCGAGATCTGCTCCCTGGACCCCACCAACACCAGGTTCACCAGGTCCGATGGCCGGCCATTCGAGGGAGTCGTGGTCCGGTTCGGCGTGGCCGCTAAAATCTCATCCAAAGAGTCGCGTTCCGATTCCGACAACCGCCTCGGTGCATCCTCCGGTTCGCGCTGCGCCCGCGCCGGCAGAGGCTCTTGCAACGTCAACGATAGCTCGACTCCGGGTTTGAAATAGATCTCCGGCTCCGGTATCTGAACCACCAGCGTCTTGATCGCCCACGCCGCCAGTTCCGCGTGGATATTCAGCATCAGCGCCATGCGGATGTATCCGCTAACCCGGTACGCCACGGTCGACGTCATGCGCATGCCGCCGATCTCGCCGTTCTTCTCCACCCTCTCGCGTCCGTTATCCACCGCGACCACCCGGGCCGCCAGAGGAAGCGTCTCATCGTCGGGCAGAATAATTTCCGTGAACTCCAGGGACATCGCCGCCGTCTCGTGCACGATTCCGAGCCCGACACGCCGCACCGACTTTACCGTACCTGTGAGAATACTGCCGGCGGGCAGCAACAGTTCACCTCCGACGTGAACCGGTGCAATCAGTACGGCGCTGACGGGGGAACCGGCTTTGCTCGCATAGGAACCTATCGTGCTCGTCAACCGGATTTCGAGGCGAGTGCCGGCGGGCACTTCGCGGATCGTCAGCAACCCGGCAGAGCATAGCAGATAAGCAAGCAAGCCCATTTACATAATAGTAGGCTATTTTTTCTGAATCCGCCCTCAAAGTTTCTTAATCAAAGAAAGTTAACGCGAAGTCCAACCGCCGTCGATCAGCACATCGGATCCCGTAATGAACCCTGCCGCATCGGAGCACAGATACAGCGCCAGCTTGCCGATCTCCTCGGCTTTACCCCATCGCCTTAGCGGTATATTCGACAGGAACTGCTGATTCAGCTCGGGATTCTCCATCAGCGCCGTATTGATGTCCGTCGCAAACGGCCCCGGACTGATGGCGACCACGGTGATCCCGTCGTCGGCCAATTCCTGCGCCAGCGCGCGCGTCACGCCCAGCATCGCGGCTTTGCTGGCAGAATATGCCGTCCGCCCGGGTAGCGAAATGTGACTCATGATCGACGCCAGATTGATGATCCGTCCATACCCGCGCCCCTTCATCATCGGGATGAACGAGCGGGACACCAGGAACACCGAGGTCAGGTTGGTATCGAGCACCGTATTCCATTCGTCCAGGGTGTACTCGACCAGAGGCTTGCGGATATTCATTCCCGCGTTGTTCACCAGAATATCGACGTGCCCGAAGCGCTCCCGCACACCGTGTTCGAGGGCGCGCACCTGCGTCTCATCCGTAACGTCAGCGACAAAAATTGCCGCATCCGCTCCGGCGTTCGCGGCGGTTTCCTCGAGCTTTGCCCGATCCCGGCCCACCAGCGCCAACTTCGCGCCAGCCGCCGCCAGTTCAAGCGCTATCGCGCGGCCCAATCCCCGGCTCGCCCCCGTCACGACCGCAACGCGGCCGTCCAATTCTTTAGTGGTCATCGAACCAGTGTAATCAGTTCGGGAACTTGCGGGCGAAGGTGGCGAGTCCAATCCGATCGACAGCGTCCTTCGCTTTGATATACGCCGCCGGATCCGGCAGAGGACCAATCAGGACGCGGAAAATCTTTTCGCTCGGACCGGATGCGACAAATGAGGCCAGCCCTCTCTTTCGCAGCCCCTCCGCGAAAATCACCGCGACGCCTTTTTCGATCGCGCCCATTTGTATGTACACCGATCCCGCCTTCGGCTCAGCAAACAGCGGCGGTTCGGCGACGGAAACGGGCTCCTGATTCAGGACAATCGGTGGAGGCTCCGGTTCGGGCGCGACGACGGCAGGCGCGGCGGGCGCGGCATGATCTTCCTTGGGGGACATCGATTTGCCCGCCATGTACGAAGCGGCGACGCAAATCATCAGAACCACGCTAAAAACAAACAGCAGGCTCGCGACCTGCCGCCCACCCAGGACAAACTCGAATTCCTCATTCTCGACTGCTGGCTCGGCGGCCGGCTCAGCCCGATCCTGAAGATCCAAAACGCTATCCATGCAGCGTTATTATCGGCGGAACTAAGGTTTTTCTATAGCCCGACGCGTCAGGCGTGGGGTTTCTCGGGAGCGGTCGCGAAGCCGTACCCCTACTTCGTCTTCTTCTTAGCCGCCGCCGAAGGCTCCGGAATCCCGTGGAGGATTCGTGCCCGCGTCTCCATCTTCGCCGCGTCCGACTTCTTGTGCATCTTCTTCAACAGCGCCGTATACTGATCGAGCGTCTCCGCCAGTTGCGGCGGCGGCGGATCATTGGGATTCACCGTTGGCTTGCGAGCTGCAACGAACCCCTTCTTATCCAGCAGCGCGATCGACAGCTTGTACATGGACTCCGCCTCCGCGTTGCGATTGCGGTCCGCCAGCAATGCCGCGAGCGAATTCAGGCTGGCCACCGTGTCCAGCTCCTTCGCCGAGAGCATCCCTCGAAACAGCGGCTCCGCATCCGACTGCCTGCCCTGCGCGGCGTAAACCTGCGCCACTGTGTTCAAGGTCGCCTGCGTATCCGCGCTATCCTCTCCATGCGCTTTCTGCCGGATGTATAACGCCCGCTCGTAGCAATAGCTCGCCTCCGGATACCGCTTCTGCCCTAAATAGAGCCGGCCCAGATCGTCGAGCGTCCCCGCCACTTCCACCGTTGCAGGCCCATACGCGCTCTCGCGGATCGACAGAGCCCTGCGCCACGCCGCTTCGGCTTCGCTGGGGCGATGCATGCTGTCATAAGAACTCGCCAAACCGTCGAGCGAAGGCAGCAGCTCCGCGCTGCTCACGCCCACCGTCTTTTCCAGAATCTTCGCCGACCGGTCAAACATCGGCTCCGCCGCGGAAAACTGCTTCTGCACCAGCAGCAGTTCGCCCACCGCCTCCAGCTCCGGCGCCAGTTCCACCGCGTCCGGCCCCTTAACCTTTTCGACCGTCGCCAGAGCCCGCCGCGCATACTGTTCCGCCTGCGGATATTTCTCCAGCGTTTTGTAAATCCGCGTCAGTTTTTCAAGCGGACCCACCACCGCCAGATCCTGCTTGCCCTTGGAGGTCTCCATGATCTGCAAGGAGCGTTCGTAATAGGAGGTCGCCTGCGAATACTTCATCTGCGCAAAATTGACCCGGCCCAGATCGTTCAGATCGGTGGCCAGCTCCGGGTTGTTCAACCCCAGGGCATGCTCCCGCTCCTCCAGAATTTTTACGTAGAGTTTCTCGGCCTCTTCATAGCGGCTTTGCGCGCATAGCGTTTCCGCCGTGTCCCGCCAATCCTGCGCCTGCTTAGCGTCGAACGGACCGATGCCGCGGCTGGGAGTAATAATGTCGCCACCCAGGCTGGGAAGATTGGTTTTGGAGCCGTCCGCCTTCTGGGCCGACGCGGCCCCAATTGTGAACAAGCCAATGGAGAGGAAAGACACGAGTCTCATGAATGGGTGATCGGCGGAAGAAGCCTTACAGCGTAGGGTTCCTTACGAAAAAAGTACTAAAACCCAGACGGTACCGCGAAACAACCTGAGAAGCTGGTCTTCCAGACTGCCCCGAATCCAGGAGTAAGCTTTTCAGGATCGGGGTCTATGGTTGGTCAGGGCGCTTTCTCCCACTCATACGGGCGATCCATGGCGTACTTTTCGAACCAGGCAAGTTCGACGTTCATTTTGTAAAGAACATGACGCAGCTCCGCCCATCCATGGGGCTCGCGTGGAGCTACGTAGAGATGCGTGGGGACGCCATTACTCTTTAACGCGCGATACATTTCCACGGACTGTGGCTCGGGTACGCGAACATCGTTTTGCCCCACCAGGAAGATGGTCGGGGTGGTCACTTTGGCGACGTCTTTCAGCGGTGAGTTATCCCAGTAGACGCTGATCGGGGCATCCTTTTGCCAAGGCGTCCCACCGAACCATGGGGTGCGATAGGTGCGAACGTCGCTTTGCGCGTACATCGAAATCCAGTTGGCGGCGCCCGCTCCCGCCGATGCGGCCTTGAAGCGGGTAGTCGTGGTGATGATCTTGTTGGTCATGTGGCCGCCGCCGCTCCAACCCATTTTGACCATACGGTCGGGATCGGCAATGCCACGGGCAATCAGGTAGTCCACGCCCGCGAGGACATCGAGATGGGCGTTTTGAAAGTAATGCCCGACCATGTCGCGCAGAAACTCATCGCCATAACCGGTGCTGCCGCGGTAGTTCGGCTGCAGGACGGCGTAGCCTTTGGCCGCCAACACCGGCACGAAGTTCTGGGCGCCACCAAAGCCGTATTTGTCCGACGCTTGCGGGCCTCCATGCGTCTGCACCGCCAGCGCGTAGCGCTTCCCTTCCTGGTAATCGAGAGGATAGTACAGCAATCCTTCCACGGTTACTCCATCCGCACCCTTCCACTCGACGCGCTCCTGCCGGGGAAGCTTGAATTCCCGCGGGAGGTAATCGTAGACCGAAGTCACTTTCCTCGGCGCGGACGAACCATCGACGCCCGAGATCCAGACTTCTCCCGGACTGGTCATTTCGCTGGTGGTGTAGACATGCTCGTTCGCAGTCGTGGACATGGTCCAGCCACCAAGCGTGTGCTTTCCACTGGTGAGCTGCTCCGGCTTCGGATTCATTAACGCAACCTTGAATAGCTCGCTATGAACGCCCATATTGGCGAGGAAGAAGATCGACTTGCCGTCCTTCGACCAGGACGCTTTATCGACTTCATAAGGAAGCTCCGGCATCAGAACGCGCGCGTCGCCCCCGGTGGCTGGCGCAACGAAGACTTTCCGGTTGTAGTAGGTTTCGAATTTCTGGTCGGCTCCCGAGAGGAACAAAACCTTGGAGTTGTCGGGAGACAGAACCGCTTCCGACTCCTGCACGCGATTGTGGGTGATCTGCTTCAGATCGGCGCCGGTCGCATCCATAACGCATACTTCGCTTTGATCCGAGTCCTCTATTAAAGGCGTCGGCGCACGGTGGAACACAATCTTTTTTCCATCCTGCGAGAGATTGTATCCGAGCACGGAAAAATCTCCCCGCGTGACGCGGCGCTCCGTTTTGGACATCGCCGCTACATTCCAGAGGTGTTGCTGCTGGTAATCCTCATCGAACATGAACACGTCGTCTTTCACTTTTTCGCGAGCTTTCAACTCGTCGGATTTTGGATCGGGCGCGCGGAAGTAAATGAGGGCGCCGTCAGGCGACCATGCGATGTTCGATACCGCAGTCGCATGAGTAGTGAGCGCGCGCGCTTCGCCACCCGCGTCGGGTAGGAGAAAAACCTGGGCGACTGCCTCCGGCCCGGTTTCGCGCTTGGCTATAAAGGCGATTAATTTTCCGTCGGGCGACCAGCGTGGCGTGTTCTCGCCGTCACTGCCGGCGGTCATCTGCATCAGGCCCGAACCGTCGGAGTTTACCTTCCAAATATGACCGATGCGGCGGTTGGCTTTCCAGTCCGGCTCCGAGCGGACGAACAGAATTTCGCGCCCGTTGGAGGAGACTTGGGGATCGCTAATTTGCGGGACATTCATCACATCGACCAGCTTCATCGGACGGGGATTCTGCGCTAGCGATGCAGTGGGAATCAGCGCGGAGAGCGAAAAAGTGAAAAACAAAATTCCTGCGGATCTCTGCATGGCGGCTCCTTTGGGCTTCTACACTAACACGAGATTTGAAAAGCGGCAACACACCAGATTGGGTGGTCGACGTTTCGGTCAGGTAGGGATGAGGTGCTGCTGCCATGAAGCCGCCGCTGGGGTTCGGCGTTTCCCAAACCCCAGCGTGGCCGTCATCCTACTGCCCTTTATTGCATGCCCACTTCAATCGCCGGTTTCACCGCGGCGCGCTCTACGCCACGCGGACTCTTCCCGACATAGAAGTTGAGCGACTTGCCCATAGCTCCCGATTCGAAGCACTGCAGCGCATACGTACCGTTCGAGTCTACGAAGATCATCCTGGCCTTTTCACTTTCCGGCTTCAGATCGTAACCGACGGCGAGAATAGAAGCCTTTGCTTTATCGCCGGTGATGCGAATGCCTTTCGCTCCTTCTAATGCCGAAACGGTGTAGGTGCCCGGCGGTAAAACGACGTTGCCAAAACGCGCTTCAAATTGCAGCTGGAATGAGCCACGGTAGTGCTCGGACTGTGCAGCAGCTTGCCGTGCAGTTCCTGCGAACGCGGCTGCCAACATTACGGCACTCAGTGTCCAGTTCGTATTCAACATCAGTAATTCTCCTTTTTCCTAGGGTTCATTTCGAACCTTTCGATCTGTTTCTGCGTCAATCAGAAAGACGAAGCAACCAGCAGATCGCACCTCAGCAGGAGATCAATTTGTTGTCAGGGCCTAAGTTGAAGACAAGGGATGAGTTAAGCGATATTGTGATTTCCGCGCGGATACAGTTCGGCGTCTTCGAAGTCAGCCTGCGGGAACAGGAGCTACGTAAGTTCGGATTGCGCGTTAAGCTGCAACAAAAACCGTTTCAAATTCTCCGCCGCTTGCTCGAAACCCCGGGAGAGTTTGTATGCCGGGAGGAGCTCGCGCGCGTTCTCTGGCCCGATCTGCATGTGCTTTTTGACCGGAGTCTGAACACCGCGGTGAACGCGCTTCGGCGCGCGCTGGGCGATCCGGGAAGGAACCCGCGGTTTATCGAATCCCGACAGGGTTTGGGATATCGATTCATCGCGCAGATCGAACACGTTCGGACCGACCACGCTCCGGTAGAAGTTCGCTCGCAGCTCAGAACCACCGAGGCACAACGGGATTATCTCAAAGGCCGGTATTTTTCGAACAAGCAGACCGCGGAGGATCTCCATAAGAGCATCGCCCACTTCCAATCGGCGCTCGCGCGCGATCCGGGCTATGCACTGGCCTACACGGGGCTGGCCGATACGTATATCCAGTTCGCGTTTCAGGGAATGCTTCCAGCTCGAGAATGTTTTGCGCATGCGAAGAAGTTCGCCGAGGCTGGATTGCGAATCGACGACCTCCTGGCGGAGGCTCACATTTCGATCGCCGGAGTGAAGCGCTATTGCGGCTGGGATTGGATTGGCGCCGAGATCGCTTATCGTCGCGCGCTGGAATTGAACGGCAACGATCCGCGTGCGCATCGCCTGTATGCTGATTACCTTTCTACCCTAGGTCGTTCCGAGGAAGCGCTGAGAGAAATAAGCACGGCACAGGAACTGGATCCGCTTTCCTTGCTCATCAACATGGAAATGGCCTGGATTCTCTATATCGCGCGCGATTTCCAGGGAGCCGCCGAACAATCCTGGAAAACTCTGGCCCTGGAACCGCGGTTCGCTCCGGCACAAAACACGCTGGGACTCGCGTATCTGCAACTGGGGATGATGGAGGAAGCCATCGTGGAGCTGGATAACGCGCGCGCGTGTTCGGGAGAGCATCCCGCGGCACAAGCGGCGCTCGCGCATGTTCTGGCAGTGGCAGGAAGACGAGCCGAGGCTGAGATATTAATGGAGCAACTCAGTAGAATGTCACGCACGCGCAACGTGTCGCGCTATTGGCTCGCCATCGTAAATACAGCACTCGGCGAACAGGACGCGGCCTTCGCGTCGCTTGAGGAAGCATACGAACACCGCGAGGCGTGGCTGGTCTGGCTCAAAGTCGAGCCTCGTTACGACCCGTTGCGCGGAGACTCCCGCTTCGATCATTTATTGCACCGCATCAGCCTCGGATGAAACAGAGGCCATAACGCGCATTCCGTATCTCTGGTAAGCTGTCGCCCGCATGCTCACCAGGCTGCGGAAAAACTCGCTCGACAGGCGGAAGCGCCTGTCCCACCGCTCTCCAAGTGGTTGATCTGCTGTGGTGGGGCAGGCGGTTCCGCCTGCCAATCAGGGCCTTCGAGGAGTTTTTCCGCAGCCTGTCACGCATGGCAGCTCGGCGTCCGTTACGAGCCGCGACCGTCAGGAAGCGGGTAGGCGGGACACCGCGCTAACAACGTGACCGGGACAACAACTAATGCCGGAATTTGTCCTGCCAGTTCTCGATCACAGTAAACGGAGGCGGCGGCACGGAACCGGTGGTCGGCAGGATGAACCGCTGGCCGTCCGGCGAAACATCGAACTGAAAATCCCTGGTAGTGCTGTATTGGGAGACCCCGGGGATAAGAAACAGTTCCTTGGGCTCGCCAAATTCGAGCGCCCCTTGGACGGGGACCGCGTGCATTTGATTGTCCAGACCAATGTAAAAGAGCTCGCGGCCATCGCCACGCCAGCGCACCAGCCACGCGCCATTCCTTGACACCTGATGCCTTTCGCCGGCAACATGGGGCGAAGGCGCTCCTTCGAATGGCTGCACGTAGACCTCCGGCCGCCCCGATTCCATCGAGACGAACGCGATCCGCTTGCCATCCGGCGAAAAAGCTGTTCCCCATTGTGGAGAAGCGCTCTTCAGAAGCGGCCGGTAGGTGTGGGTGGCCACGGTCGCAATCCAGGCCACGCGCTGTTCCTCACCGACTCCGTCATCGAACGCGATGAATCGTCCATCCGGGGACCAGTCGGTGGGGATGCCTTGCGAATGGTCGGCCGGCGTTTCGCCGGTGAACGCCTCCGGCGTGCCGTTGCCGGTGGCATCCAATATGGTGAGCTGCGGAGGACCGATGATGTGGGACCTCCCAAAAGCCAGGCGGGTTCCGTCGGGAGACCACACCGGGCGGCGATCAATTTCGGGATAGAACGTAAATCGACGGCTTTCCGGCCCGGCAGCCGAAAAGATCCAGATGGCCTGCGTTCCATTCTCGGGGTCCCAAATGGGCGCCGCGATCCGCCGTCCGTCGCGCGAAACCCGGACGTTGCCCCAGTAGGGCGACGGCCTTCCGACCTCGCTCACTTCTTTACCGTTCCGGTCGTACCATTGAAGCTGCGCGTTGGGAAAACCCGCGTGATAGACCAGCACTCCGTTCTGGGATACCGAGACCGAGGCCGCAAAATTCGCGTGGTAATAAATGACGTTTTGGGCGATGGGAAAAGGCTCTCCCGCGAGCTGCAGACGATCCGCGTCGAAGGGTTGCGCGAGCAGGCTCCCGTCGCGAACAAATACCAGGTGTCCGGACTCACCGGGGTGCAGCGGCGGCGCGTATTGAACCCGCGAATCGGTCCGCATCAGGAACACCGGCTTGCCGCTGGGATAATCCACCACCATGGCCTGGCTCTGTTGCCGTTGCTTATCGAAGGTCGTATAGATCAGACGATCGCCCGGAATGAATTGGGGCCAGCGCAGGTCCTCAAAAACCGGACTCTTCTTGAGGGTGCCATCCCCCGGGCGAAGCTCCTGAAGATTGCCTGGTCCGAGGTACAGCAGCAGGTTTCCATTCGGGCGCCACGTCGCAAGCTGGGGAATAGAAGGAAGCTCGGCCACGGAACGGCCGGAGCCGGTTTCCAGATTGGTCTCTTTAAGGGTCCGCTTGACCGAGTAAAAAATGGAGCGGCTATCCGGAGCCCAGTACATCGACCATGCGCCGTCCGTCCCGGGCACCGGGTGCATCTCGAGCGATGCAAGCTCGCGTATCCAGATGTTCGAGCCAGCGGCGGAGGTCGCGGTGAACGCCAGCCGCTTGCCATCGGGCGAAATGGCGAAATATTGACGCGAGATAGTCGGCGTAAAAATGCTTCCCGGCGGAGGAGCAATGTCGAACTGCACCACTTGCCGAGGCGCCTGCGCGGCCGGACGATCAAGCCGCCACATCAGGATGCCTGCGGCGAGCAGAAGGACCAGGATAACCAGCGCAACTCTCCAAAGCTTGGCGGGCGCGGGGCTTGCCACCGGAGCACTGTTGGTTTCCGGCTTGGTTTCGCCGCTTTGGCGAGTCAGTCGCCGCAGATCGACCACTAAGTCACGCGTCGACTGATACCGGTCAGCGGGAGCGTTTTCGAGAGCCTTCTCGACAATCATTCGCAACGCGTAGGGAACATCCGCCCCGAGCGGCGGCGCAGTGCTCTGGATGATCGTCTGCAGGAGTTCCCTGTCGGTCGCGCCGGCGAAGGGGCGATGTCCCGCCAGTAACTCGTAGAGCACAATTCCAAAAGAGAAAATATCGCCCCGCGCGTCCGTCGGGCGGCCGGAAGCTTGTTCCGGCGACATGTAGGCGAACGTCCCCACGATCATGCCGGGCCGCGTGCCTTGAAGAGTGTGGGTCAGTTCCTCCGGGCCTACTTTTTGTTCCAGCTTGGCGAGTCCAAAATCCGAGAGTTTCGCGTAGCCGTTTTTCCCCACCAGGATGTTGTCGGGTTTGATGTCGCGATGGAGAATGCCGGCGGCGTGCGCGGCGGCCAGACCGTCAGCTACTCCCGCCAGCAAGGCGACAATTTCCCGCCAGCTATGCTGTTGCGCGCGAGCCCATTCCTTGAGCGTCCCGCCGTCGACGAACTCGGTGACCAGATACTGACGGCCCTCAAAATCGCCGGCGTCGTAAACAGTAAGAATGTGGGGATGGTTGAGCGACGAAGCCATCTGCGCTTCCCTCTGGAAGCGGTGGCGGGCAGCCGCATCCGCCAGACCGTCGAACAGGAACTTGACCGCCACCGGCCGATTCAGCCGGGTATCGACGGCGCGATACACCACACCCATCCCCCCTTTTCCG